>Ga0299912_10005308_pt1 | contig 10587 bp, 6 predicted proteins | sample RVTome_2_FD_207667 | JGI IMG/M metagenome (GOLD analysis project Ga0299912, IMG submission 207667) | Soil microbial communities from uranium-contaminated site in the Upper Colorado River Basin, Wyoming, United States - RVT95D214 (version 2) ... | reverse complement strand
TTTGCCGAGCACTATCTAAGTTCTTCCGGCACACCGCTCTACGACCGGAAGTATGATTTTAATAATGATAATGAGATAACGATTAACGATTTATGTTATATCATCGATGACTGGCTGTGGTCAAAGCCGGATTAGTTTTTGCTGCTGACGGTTTTGGTTAAAATGCTGCAGTCGCAGCGGGTGGCGATGGTATTATAAATCGATTACATGATGGTGACAAATAAAAAGCATAAAAAAATTACCAAAAACTTTAAATTCGCGAAAAACATAAAATGAAATTGCGCAAAACTATCAAAACAAATAAAATCAAACAATTTGTATGATATAATATAAGCAAACGATAAAAAAACTTATTTAGACTTAGGAAAAAGATTATACAGCAATGTTTCTTATTTTGGAGGTCATAAAAATGAAAAGAAAATTTGTAGTGACGATTGTAACTGTATGCGCATTTTCCACTTTATCATCTATTGTTTTTGCAGCAGATGGCTTTGGGCAATACACAACAGGTGGAGCAGGCGGAACAGTTGTTACTCCTACTACTGCTGCTGAATTTAAAACTTATGTCACTTCTACCAAAACTTATATTGTCCAGGTTATAGGAACAATTGACTTAACTTCTGTCGGCGGAAAGGTCGATATCAGGCCAAACAAAACTATCAGAGGTATAGCACCGGGCGCAACAATTCTCGGACAACTCGACTTTAACGACGACGGCGGGAACGTAATTATCGAAAGGCTAAACTTCACAAATGCAACTGGCGGCGAAGGTGATGCCATTGCAGTTAAAAAAAATATAACAAATGTTTTCATTACGAAATGCACCTTTTATGATTGCGCCGACGGTTGTCTCGATATAACCAGAGGCTCCGACTATGTCACTGTTTCATGGTGTAAGTTCTACTTTACTGATGCACAGCCTGAACATCGCAGCCCGAATCTTATAGGAAATGATGACGATGAAACCAGCGATATGGGCAAACTCCACGTCACTTTCCATCATAACTGGTGGAGCAGTGGTTGTGACCAGAGGATGCCCTCGGTACGTTACGGCCGGGTACACTGCTATAATAATTATTACGATAGCGCCGGGAATCGTTTCTATTGTATACGCACCCGACTTTACGCCGAATGCCTGGTGGAAAATAACTATTTTAATGAAGTTCAAAATCCCTGGGAACGATATATCACATCGGCAGGCGGTGACCCCGGTCTGCTCTATGCCTCTGGCAACATTCTTGATAATGTCACATGGAATGATACGTATGATTCGGGTATAGTTCTTATTGACGGCAATGATACGGTCTTTACGCCGCCTTACTCATATACTCTTGAGGACACCAACCTCGTTCCGGGTATCGTTCGATATGGCGCTGGCGCTGACGGTAAAGATGGGTATCCCCCTCATTGGTACTTCACGTTCTACGGCGACTTTGACATCAGCGGTTTTGTAGATATGAACGACTTTGCACAGTTTGCCGAATACTGGCAGGTCAACGATTGTAACCAAATCGCTGATGCCGATTACGACGGCGATTGCGAAGTCAATTTCTATGAATTTTCCCTCTTTGCCGAAAACTGGTTGTATATACCGCCTGATACTACATCCCCGGCAGCACCAACAGGATTATCTGCCACCGCAGGCAATGCGACAGTTTCACTCGACTGGGACGACAACTCTGAAACTGACTTGGCAGGCTATAATGTATATCGTTCGACAACATCGGGCAGCGGATACGGCAAAATTAACGATTCACTTTTGAGCAGCTCAAATTATACAGATAATAATGTTGTAAATGAAACAGCATATTATTACGTCATTACTGCAGTAGATATGAATTCAAATGAATCCAGATACTCAATCGAAAAATCCGCAATGCCGAGCGCCGGAAGCTCCGACCTTACAATTCAGGAAAACGTTCCGGGTTTCTGCAGCGTAGAAGGCTCCATTGATAATGAACACTCAGGATATACGGGAACAGGTTACTGCGATACAACGAATGCCATCGGCACAGGAATTAACTGGAGCGTGAATATTTTATCAGGCGGCACATATACTTTGGCCTGGCGATATGCCCACGGAAAGACAGACGACAGGTCGGCAAAGCTTATTGTAAACGGCTCGACAGTAATTGATAACATTCCTTTCCCGCCGACTGGCGCTTTTACAACATGGAGCACGGTATCTGTTGACGTAAGTTTGGCTGCCGGAATAAATTACATCAGGCTCGAAGGCATAACCAGTAATTCAACTGCGAATATTGATTATATAAATATCGCTGGCGAGAATCTTATGACTGCGGCCTGCCCATAATTATTGTTTTTCGGAGTTTGGGAGTAATGAAAAAGATTTCTTTTTTTGCCGGATTTACCGCAGTTTTATTTTTATGCCTTACATCTAATGCCTTCGCAATAGAAGAAGCAGACGGCTGGGCAAGTCAGAACGGCGGCACTACAGGCGGCGCAGGCGGAATAGAAGTGATCGTCACAACACCCGCAGAGCTAATCCAGTATTGCACGAATTCAGGCGATACTCCGTATATTATCACGATAGCCTCGAGTTTCACGATAACCGGCGGCGTTGGTGATGGTGGCGGCGCGGTCTATGTTAAATCCAACAAGACTATCCAGGGTCTCCCCGGTGTCGTCCTTACCGGCACAATAGACCTTGGAGCCGGCGGCACAAACAATGTAATCATCCGGAACCTGACTATCACCAATCCCGCCACAGCCGAGTACTCAACCGGCATCGGCAGGGGTGATGGCATAACCTGCTGGTCGGCGACGAACATATTCATAACTCACTGTACCATCTTCGACTGTGCTGACGGCTGTTGCGATATTACCAGAGCGTCAAACTATGTCACGGTGTCATGGTGCAAATTCTACTACACCGACCCGGATGCTGATCATCGTTATGTCATGATAACGGGCAATGATTCCTCGGCAAATCCACATACCACGCTCCACCATAATTGGTGGGCCGAGAATTGCGACCAGCGAATGCCGTCGGGCAGTTACTGTACCGTCCATATGTATAACAATTACTTCAGCTGCACCGGCAACTCCTATTGCTCAAACGGCCGTGACGGCTCGCAGATGCTTAGTGAGAACAACTACTACAATACTGTGAAGGACCCCCTCTATGTCGAGAATGGCGGTTTGTTGAAGACGTCGGGGAACAAGTTCTATAAATGCACGGGGGAAAAGATGATGGAGGGCACGGACACGGTCTTTACGCCTCCGTATTCCTATGCTCCTGATCCGGTGGCCGATGTTCCTCTGCTGGTCCAATACGGCGCCGGTGCCGACGGTCTTGATACCGTTCCTCACTGGCTGCTGACCCAATACGGTGACTTTGATCGCAACTGCCTTGTGAACATGAGCGACCTTGCTGTTTTCATCGGTTACTGGCTGGCGACGGACAATATTGGAAACGCCGACTATTATGCAAACGGGAGAGTCGATGCCAAGGAGTTTGCCTTGTTTGCTTCCCACTGGCTGAATGACGAAAGGCCCACCATGGTTGTGGATTATGCGGATGTAAGCTGCCGGACGGAAGGGGCTGGAAGTGCGGACAAAAACATGCACGATTCGAGCAAACTCACGGTCTACGCCAGCGGCAACGGGAGTAAATCCTGGATCAAATTTAACATTTCCGATCTGGACGTGAATCACATATCGGGGGCCACTCTGAGAGTTACCTTAGCGGGAGCCAGATCCGGTTCTCACCATTTCGACATCTCGGCTGTCAATGATGACTGCACCGCGAATATCGGCTGGAAGGAAAGAGAGATTACCTGGAACAACGCGCCCGGCAACCTGACGACGGATTTAGGCCTTCTTGATCCGACGGCTACCACGTATATAGATACTGTTACTTTTACAAACGGCCTCGAAGGTGATCAATTTTTCGTGGACGTACTTGCCATTCTGGAGGCCGACACGGACGGAATTGTTCAGTTTGTTTTGCATAATGCTTCCGCTTTAATGAATCTTTCAACGCATGATCACACGGAGGGTGAGGCATATTGGCCTGCACTTATTGTAACGTACTCTTATTAAGAGCTAAACAATGAAAAAAGGGTTGTTGTTTTTGTCCATCCTGTTTTTTTATGTGAGAACCGGTGCGTTTGCTGCGGACGGATTCGGGCAATATACCACAGGCGGCACATATACTTTGACCTGGCGATATGCCACAACAGACGACAGGCCGGGAAAGCTTATTGTAAACGGCTCGACAGTAATTGATAATATTCCTTTCCCGCCGACTGGTGCTTTTACAACATGGAGCACGGTATCTGTCGATGTAAGTCTGACTGCCGGAATAAATCACATCAGGCTCGAAGGTATAACCAGTAATTCAATAGCAAATATTGATTATATAAATATCGCTGGCGAAAATCTTATGCCCGCGAGCTGTCAATAAATAAGGAGCGGAACAACGAAAATAAAATTAATGTTAATCGCGATTATTTTAGTATTTTCAGGAAATTCATATGGTGTTGTAAAAGCATTTCCGGGCGCTGAAGGTTCAGGATGCTGGGCTACAGGCGGAAGAGGCTACAGCGTGTACGAAGTTACAAATCTCGATAACAGCGGCCCAGGCTCAATTGTCGATGCTCTCAGTGTTGGTAACAGAACTATCGTATTCAGGGTCTCCGGCACAATCGAACTGAATGGTGTAATGCTGTACCCCAAATCCAACACAACTATTGCCGGTCAAACCGCTCCCGGAGACGGAATTTGTGTCAAAGGCCGCTTTCATATAAAAAACAACGTACATGATATTATCATTCGCTACATTCGTATTCGTGTGGATGAAGGCGCAGCCAATTCTGACGGCGACGCTATCGATATCGATTACGGTTACAATATCATCATCGACCACGTCAGTGCCTCATACGCCAGAGACGAAACAATCTCGTGCCAGGAAGATTCCGATTATGTCACCGTTCAATGGTGCATTATGAGTGAAGCTCTGACCTATGAAGGCCACAGTTATGGTTCGCTTGTCAGAGGTGAATACGGACAGGAAAAAACTTTCCATCACAATCTCTACGCACATAACTACAGTCGAAATCCAAGGCCGGGCAATTATACATCCGGGAGTTCTGACCCTGAAGGCCTGCATTTCGATTTTCGCAATAATGTCGTATACAACTGGCGAAAAACCGTTCCGGGCTACGGCGACAGCGGCGATGAAGTCAGCCGATATAATTTCATTGGCAATGTTTATATCACTGGGCCGGAGTCAACAAACAATGGTTATGGTTTTCGTGAGAATAGCCCTGTTTCTTACGGCTATTTTGCCGACAATTCATACAATGATGTCGTCCCCCCGGACCCGTGGAGAATAGTTTTATTTGGTATCAGCGCCAGTGAAATAACCGCATATAAGGCACGTTCCTATCTTATTCCAATGGAGTCTGTAACGACGACTTCACCTGCGCAGGCTAAAATCGATGTGCTCGCATCGGCTGGTGCAAGTTTTCCGACTCGTGATATTGTAGATGCCCGTATCGTTCAGGACGTAATCAACAAAACTGGTCATTCAATAGCTACTACTGACGACCAGCCTGAAGGCGGCTGGCCTGTGCTGGCGTCCGGCACGCCACCTCTCGATACCGACCACGACGGTATGCCGGATGAGTGGGAATTCGCACTTTGTCTTGACCCCTGCGACTCGGATGATTCCAGCGACGACCGCGACGACGATGGCTATACCAATATCGAGGAATATATCAACTGGCTGCCGCTGGGAGAGCCGATGCCGCCCCGGGCAAACCTCAATTGCGATGATATAGTTGATTTTTATGACTTTTCGGAATTTGCCGAGCACTATCTAAGTTCTTCCGGCACACCGCTCTACGACCGGAAGTATGATTTTAATAATGATAATGAGATAACGATTAACGATTTATGTTATATCGTTGAAGACTGGCTGTGGTTTAGAGAGGATTAGTTTTTGAAGCGGAGATGGTTCTATTATAAAATCTTGTCAGCGAACTCTCAGAAGTTTGAAGGCATCCTCTCCGCCGTTAATCAGATGTATCAGCGGCACAGGTCTGTCAACGCCTTCGACGAACTTCGGCCTGGCTGCCCAGGGTGTAACGCTTAAAACTCCCGTCAAATCCATCCAGTGCTCAAGACGAGCAACAGGTAAATCCCAGGTCATATGGAAGTGATTGGCCGGCGGATACTGTTTATATTCAATCATACTTGCGTATTTAGGCACAACAAACGTATGCGGCCAGGTCGGTGTAGTCAGGTTGCGCATTGCCTGCCCAAGCTCTTTTGGCACTTCGGTTGTATGCGCTTCGTCCCATATCATACTGAATAGGCCGGTGGCACTACTATAGGCCATTCGGCCTGCAATACCTTCGATTCCAGCCGGTGTCATAAAGGTAACTGAATTGCCTCCGCCGGGGAAATAGCCCTCATCTGCCAGGGGCATTCCCACGCCATCCATAATTTTTTTGACCGATGCGCCTGGTTCTGCCGCCCAGTCGAATGCAGCGCTACCCGAGTTGTCCCCATCGACCAGACCTTTATTGAACCAATCTGCCTTTTTATTCAGTTTTTTGATGCCGATTTTTCTGGCAAGCTCTTTTATTTCCCACGGCTCCCAGACTTTTCTAAAATCCATAAATAAAGGCGGATTTCCGCCGGATTGATACGTCATAAACAGCATTGTCAAAAGTCCCTGCACGTCGGCTTCGGTAGCATAAGGCAGGGGGGCTTTGCGGCCATTATGGTCGAATGTGCTGTTAAAAAGCGACTCCATCACGTCAGCCACAGGCAGAGGAATACCTCGCAGGTCGCTGCCCCATTCCAGCTGACTCATAAACCCGCCGCCAACTCCGTTTAAGTCAGACATCAGGTTGCGAACTATCAGATACATAGCAAGCTCCTGATTGAATCTTTCGCTGTCCGCCTCATCACGAAGCTCTACTCGAGTGCCAACGTATTTGTTGACCCATCCCCGCAATGCCTTCAATTCCTTTTCATCGTAGGCCTTTTTGTTCAGCATATCAGCTAAAAGTTTCATATCCAGACGGGTAATTTCAAGGCCAAATGTATTTCTGATAGGAATAATATGCGCTAAAGCCGTTTCCATCCCCATCGAGTCGTGGCCAAAAATGACGACCCTTCGGCCACGCAGGGCCACAGCTGTTACGGCGGCGTAGCACCAGTCTATAAGGTTCTTTGCGGTTTGCTCGGTCATCTTTGGGTTCATTCCGGTATCCGGCCAGGTGCCGACATTCAGGGTAACCATTCGCCCGTATTGACTGATGGCGCCATTGAGAGCGTGGGCATAGACCACGCCCGGCTTGGGGCCGCTGTTACCGCAGGTAATATTTATTGGTGTATCGGGTGGGAACTGTTGAAGCAGGGAAATAGTAGTAAGCTGAGGAAATGCCCATGTATCGGGAACGCATACTAAGATATCGACGCCAGCTTTGCGAAACTGCTGAGCGACAATGTCGGCCTGTGCCTCGCCATCCACCAATACTGTTGAGTAAACTACTGGTATCGCTGTTTTATCGGGCAGGACTACCGAGCCGCTTATACAATCAGCGGCCATTTTTGCAATGTTCTGACAGCGAGTTCTGCTTTCCTTATTAATTCGCGGGTCGCTGGTGGCGAAAACACCGATAACCGGAACCTTCAGCGTGGCTTTTGCTATATTCGGTAAACGGGCTGCTTCAACTTTCTTTGCCATTTCAATACTCCTTCGCATTGTTATGTATTGTATGTAAAATGGCGGTTAATACCACTATCTTATTGTCTTGATTATTCAAATGTGGATGTATCTTCCAGTAATTTTCTTACGAAGTCCAGAAACTGGGCGGCGTATGCCCCGTTGGCGACTTTGTGGTCCACCGACAGCGTCATACTCATTAACTTGCGAATGGCCGCACCGCCATTGTCCGGCACGCAGGTATCGGCTATCTGCCCGATACCCAAGATACTGCACTGGCCGGGCACAACTATTGGAATAAAGGATTCTATCCCAAAGGCGCCGAGATTGCTTACGGTGATGCAGCCGCCTTCCAAATCTGCTGGAGCTAATTTATTGCTGCGGGCCTTCTCAACCAATGTCTTGCTGTCACGTGCAATCTGGAAGATGTCCTTTTTATTTACGTCCTTAACAATTGGTGCAACTATACCACCCGGCACGGCAATTGCCAGGCCGATGTTAATCGATTCAGCCAGCTGGATAGTGTCACCAGCCAATTGACCTGTCATAATCGGAAATTTCTCCAGGCCGATTGCAACTGCCTTTATGATAAAATCATTGTAGGAGATTTTTACCCCGTTAGAAATTTTACCTTTTTGTCTCATATTATTCCCGATTGAATTTCTAACGGGGTGAACATCGCTGGTTTTGTTTAGTTTGTTTCGTAAATCCACCAATTCGGTGACATTAGTTTTAACAGACAGATAAAAGCAGGGTATTTCGAGTTTTGATTGCAGCATTCTTTGTGCGGTTATTTTCTGCAGCCGGTTGACAGGTATTTTTTCTCCGAGCTTTATTTCTGATGCAGCTACTTGTGGTTCAGCAGGTTTGGCCAGTTTCGAGGCAGCGGCTTCCTTGACATCCTCTTCAGTAATTCTGCCGCCAGGTCCTGTGGCGGTAATCGTTGTAAGGTCCACGCCAAGCTCCTCAGCCAACTTCTTTGCCCGCGGCGATGCCTTTACCTTTTCCGCTGATTTTATTTGCTGCGACAGTGGCTGGGTTGTTTCGACAGTTGCAGCTTCAGCAGCTTTAACAGGTTCAACGACTTTTAGCGAATCGACGAAGCTCTGTGGCACTTCCTCGCCTTTCTCGCCGAGAATTAGAATAGGTGCTCCGACCGGCAGGGTCCGACCTACTTCAGCGAGGATGTGCTTTACAAAACCTTCTGCGGGCGATTCCATTTCAAGAGTTGCCTTGTCGGTCTCTATCTCAAAAATCACCTGGCCTTTCTTGACCTGGTCATCCACCTTGACCAGACAATTAACAATCGTTCCGCTATCCATTGTTTCGCCAAGCTGCGGCAGTCTTACTTCTCTTACCATTGTAGGATCCTTGAACTTCGTATTTAATATTGGTTATACGATTGCCTTGACGGCCTCGACGATTTTCTCGACGCTGGGAATACTTGCCGTTTCTAATGGCTCACTCATCGGCGGCGGGACATCGGCTGCTGCCAGATTGACCGGAGCAGCATCGAGATAATCGAAGCCGTGTGAGCCATCGCTGAATTCGTATTCCATAAACCGGCCGGTTATCTCTCTGCCTGCACCGCAGGTGCCGAAGCCCTCGCTGACAGTTACCAGCCGCCCCGTCTTGCGAACAGATTCGGCTATTGTTTCTATATCCAGCGGCTTTAGTGTTCGCACATCGATTACCTCGGCATCGATATCGTGCTGCTGGGCCAGAATCTTTGCTGCTTGGAGTGAGAACATCGCCATTTTGCTGTAACTTACAATGGTTGCATCTTTGCCTGGTCTTTTAATATCCGCCACACCTAATGGGATGATGTAATCACCTTGCGGCACCGGGCCTAACTGACCATACGTTGCTTTGTGCTCGATAAATACAACAGGATTATCGCTGCGAATTGCGGCCTTGAGCAATCCCTTTGCATCGTAAGGCGTTGAAGGCATAACCACGTAAAGACCCGGCGGATGCATAAGCCAGGCCTCCAGTGATTCTGAATGATGAGCTGCGATGCATCTGCCGACGCCGCCTTCGGTTCGCAGAACCATCGGCACTTTTGCTTTGCCGCCAAACATATAGCGGTTATAGGCACCGACGTGAACAAGCTGGTCCATCGCTATTGTAACAAAGTCAATATACATAATCTCAGCCACCGGTCTTAAACCTCGAAGTGCTGCGCCGACAGCGGCGCCTGCGATAGCTGCTTCGGATATGGCGGTATCAATAACTCTATTCGTTCCGAATTCGGCTGACAACCCGCGGGTTGCCTGATACGCTCCGCCGTATAGTCCGACGTCTTCGCCCATTACGATAACGTTTTTATCCCTTCTCATCTCTTCCGCCTGGGCAGTAGAAACTGCCTGGGCAATCGACATTATCTCCATACCAAACTTTGATTTGATTTCGGCTCTTGCATGCTCGGTGGCTTCTTTTTTTGTTTTTGCTGTGGATGAAGCACGAGCTGCTTCAAAGGCAGCGGTTGCCTCCATTACCTTTTTAGATGTGGCTTTTTCGGTCTCGATTAGCTCAGCCGGATAAGTTTCTTCGACATATACATCTTTACATAAATCTGCGGGATTCGGCCAGGGACTATCCATCCCGAACTTGGTAGCTGTTTCAATTGTGTTAAATGCCTTATCTTTTATCTGGTCTAATTGCTTTTCTGTGCAAAGCAAATCAGACAACAGTTTTTCTCTCAGGACAGTAATGGGGTCGCGCTCGTGCCAGGCCTTTTCCTCGGCTTTTGTGCGGTACTCACGAGGGTCGCTTCGGCTGTGACCATACCATCGATAGGTTTTAGCTTCGACGATAGTCATTTGGCTTTCGGCCCTTGCCCATTTTACCGCCGAGCGGACAGCCAGATACACTGCCACGAC
>Ga0299912_10005306_pt1 | contig 10588 bp, 7 predicted proteins | sample RVTome_2_FD_207667 | JGI IMG/M metagenome (GOLD analysis project Ga0299912, IMG submission 207667) | Soil microbial communities from uranium-contaminated site in the Upper Colorado River Basin, Wyoming, United States - RVT95D214 (version 2) ... | reverse complement strand
CTTTCGGCGGAGAAACCTCCAGCCGAGAAACACCAGAGCCAGAGCAACAGCGATGTACAATACGACCTTGAAATTGATTCTCGACTGACTCAGCTCGCTTACGGCCTTATCGAGCGATGCGTACTCGGTCTTTCCAAGCATGCTCTCCTTGGTCAGAGCCTCTCTCCATTCCTTGTCAATGCGTTTCTTCCAGAGCTCCTCGACAAACACCGTCGCATCGTGACCGCCTGTCTTCATCGAATCGACATACTGCCGCATGCTCGCGGAGAAGCTCTTCGAGTCGGTGAACGGCTTCACGGCAATGTTCTGCCCGGCAACCTCCTTGGCGAGTGCCGACCAAAAGTTCGACAGCAGGTGCGCGGTCCAATCGTACAGAGCACTATCCACATGGACTGCCGGTGGTCGTGACGGTGCTTTGGATGCTTTCCCGGTGCCCGGCGCGCCTGCCTGGGTGACGCCGGTCTCATACACTGCGTTTATCTTTTGTCTCAGTCCCGTCCACTTCGTCTGGAATTGCTGGCACTGATCGATGAGTCCCGCGTAGTCCTTTGGTTGAAGCTGCGTCACCTCGAGGAACTTCACATTATCTGCCGCAATATCGTACAATCGAGTGAGGATGTTCGCCTTCAGAAGCTTCTGGCCGACAGCGTCCCTTTGAACGTCCCCCAGCTGATTGAGGTTCTTGTCGTACGGCAGAAAGATGGAGTCGATGAGCGCAAAAAGGAGCCGGTCTTTCGCCTGCATATTCGCCTGGAGCTTTTTCACCGTCTCGCGCAGGGCTGACAGAGATCGCTTGGTGTCCTGAAGCTCGGCAAACAATTGATTGCGCTGGACCGTCAGTGAGTCGAGTCTCGAAGTGAGAATGACGATTCGCTGTTCGAGACTTACGATCTTTCCGCCTTGCTCCGTGATCATGCTAACCCAGTCGTACGTCCGAAGATGGTGTCCCCGCAAGTTGCTGATCGATTCAGTGAACGTGTCGGGATACAGAGCCTTGTCCAGGAACTCCTTGCGGCTCGTGTATGCAGACTCCAGCGAATCAATCTCCAGTTTGAGGGAGTCGAGCTCCCGTACCGATGTCGACGCATCAATGGCTGTCTTGATCGCCCTATGCTGTGTCTCATAGTTGGTCTTGACATCGTAATCAGATACCTGACTGAACGCGCTGGTCGCAGTGAACAGGAGGACCCACAGCAGAGAAAATGCCATTTGTTTCATGGTTTCTTTCCCTCCTCTATACTGTCATTCTTCAACAATGTTCTGAAGTCTTTTCCATCGAGCAGCTCCACGTAAGGCGGGCGCTGATTCAGCGCAGGCGCCTTGAGTCCGGTCTTGGACACTTCGATCTTTGTCTTCATGGTCAATTCGCTCGGTCCTGGCGAGAAGACGTAGACGTTTTTGAATTTAGAACCTGTGACGAAGTAGTATCCCTCAACGCTGCGAAGCATGCGAAGCGTTGTCCCCCTCAGAGCCGTTGAATCTCCCAACTCCTCCGTGGCCAGCGCGGCCACTCTGAAGGAAATGGCATATCGAACCTCTTCGACGACGTTCCCCTGGTTCACCTTCACCACGCTTTCAACAGGCCACGCATAGTCCACTTGCTGCAACGTTAGGGATGCGCAGGACGGGAGAAGGAGAAGGGCGCCGAGGAGGCTCACAAGATGTGAAGTCTTCCTGACAGTGCTCATGCTGTACCTACATGTATTAGTGAAACGTGGGAATTGCACCAAAATACGAAAATTGCGGACATCGCGCAAGTGAAAGAATATGAAACGATTTGACTTATTGCTTCGATTCATTTACCTTAGGTGCAAACCTCCCCTCTAACCGTTCCTCGATCTCCCATTTGCAGAATACTACCATGCCCAAGCAAGTCACAAACGGCGGCAGGAAGTGCATACTTATTGTTGAAGATAGCGTTGATTTCTCGAATCTTTTGACGTTTCTTGTGGAAGATGAGGGGTTTGAAGGGGTGCAGTTTCCGCTAGAGCAGACTGATATTGTGTCGTTGGCGAAGAATCGCAAGCCGGCGGCGATTCTTATGGACCTTGCATTGCGTCGAAAGAGCGGGCTGGAGTTTATCGAAGATCTAAAGGCCGATCCCGCGACGAAGAATATTCCGATCCTTGTTATCACAGGTCGGGACCTAAATCACAAGGAAGTCCTTGGCCTCGAATTCCGTGGAGTGAAGTACCTCCGGAAGGGAAGAGTTGAAATCAACGAGATTAAACACGCGATCGTTGACGCAGCACGTCCTAAGAAACCGTCAGCAGCCGCGGACAAAAAAGAATAGGTGCACCTACCCCGTTAGACCCATCCTCGCAGTTTGCATGCTTCAGCAACCCGTGCCACCCCCACCACCATTGCAGCCAGCCGTGGACGCACTTTCTTTTCTCGGATTGCTTCCTGTACAGTGTGGTATGCCTTCGTGAGTTTGCGATCGAGCCGCTCTTGGACCTCACTCTCGTCCCAGAAGAACGAGTAGCGGTCCTGCACCATCTCGAAGTACGAAACGGTTACGCCTCCCGCACTTGCGAGGATGTCAGGGATGACGTGGACACCCTTTGCGTGAAGGATAAGGTCTGCCTCGGGGGTTGTTGGACCATTCGCGAGTTCACAGACGATACGTGCCTTGATATTGGGCGCGTTGTCTTCATTGATTGAATTCTCCAGCGCGGCAGGATACAACACCTGAACATCGAGATCCAGCACGGAATCGCGGGGAATCTCTGTTGATCCCGGAAACCCGACCACCGACCCGGTTTTCAGTTTGTGGGTGACAAGTTCCCTCGGATTGAACCCTTTTGCATTGTAGATGCCCCCGCGTGAATCGCAGACTGCGATGAGCTTGCCACCACCGAGCAATTCCTGATGCAGGAGTGCGGCGCGTTGTCCCGCATTCCCGAACCCCTGGATTGCATATGTCCCTGATGGATTCACATCGTGCACCTTACATGCCTCGCGTACGGTTATCACTCCGCCGCGCGCTGTTGCGTCGCGCCGACCTTCAGTGCCGCCGATCTGCAGGGGCTTATCGGTGAGCACCCCGGGCTGGTGGAACTGATTTATGGTTTCGTATTCATCCATCATCCAGGCCATGGTCTGGGGATTCGTGTAAACGTCGGGGGCCGGGATGTCTTTGTCGATGCCGATATACTGGACCACTGCCCGTACATAAGCGCGCGCGAGGTTTTCCAATTCGCGGTCCGACATCCTTCTCGGATCACACACAACGCCACCTTTGCCTCCGCCTAGGGGCAGATCCACAACAGCGGTCTTCCATGCCATCCAGCCAGCAAGGGCACGGATTGTGTCGACAGTCTCATCGGGATGAAAACGTATGCCTCCTTTCGCGGGTCCCCGGGCAAAATTGTATTGAACGCGATAGCCGTGAAAGATTTTTACCTTTCCACTGTCCATCTTCACAGGAAGCGTGAATTTGAATTCGCGCTGCGGCCACAACAAAAGCTCAATAGTGGCGTCGTCCAGGTGCAGGATCGTCGCCGCTTCTCGAACCTGTTGCTGCTCGACTTCAAACGAGTTATAGGACTTCATTGCGTCGGACCTTTTGGTTTGGGTTCCTCATCGGAGCCGTTCTTCGCCGATTCGTCGAACACATCGAGAAGGATGCGATACCAGCAGTGTTTACACATAAGTGCCCGGTCGACACTGAGCAGGACCTTCTCCCAAGGGCTCAATTCCGTTCCGCAGTGAGGACAGGAGTCAAACACTCTCATTCGCTGATTTCGGTGGGGTTTGCTTTTATATTCTTCGCTCGCCAACGTGTTTCTCCGGTTTCAGGATGATCCCTCGATTCAGATGTCCGTTGATTTTCACTATGATGGAATTCTCGAACCGCAGGTGCCGCGTGTACGCTTTTTCTTCGACGGCGGGCTGCGTCAGAAGCCAGTCCCAGTCTACCATCCCTTGCCTGATTTTTGAATTGATGGTGAAGTAGCCGACCTGGAATGAAGTAATGTTTTGAAAGAAGTGGGTCCCCTGCGACGGCGTAACATCAATGTCTTTGAAGCCGGCTTCCACAATTGCGCGCGCGCCTGAGATCTGGTCCCATTTGATTGGAATGCCCAACCAGGGATCAAGGCTCCCCCAGCGGCCGACGCCCACCAGCAGATACGGACGGCTCTCCGACAGCAGCTTTTCATTGAACTGGGCGACTTCTTTTGCTACCTCCCGGCTCTTGGCGCGATCAAACTTGTGGATGTCCACGACAACGATGTCACGAATATCCTTCGATACGCCATTCCCCAGAGCTTGATGGCTCTGACAGATGAGGTCCGTTGGGTCGGCATCGTCAACGTTCAGCTCTTCGAGTTCTCTGCTGAGAACGAGGGGACGCATTTGCAGCAGCCCGAATTCTTTCGGTTTGGCGGGCGCCGCCGACACATTGACGGCAAACTCCATTTCCACCGGGGTTCCCATTCCCCAGGTGCCCATGTCGAGGAGCAGCTCTAGGATCTGCGGCAGCGGGAAGATCTTGCCTCGAAGGATCGGCGCGAATGTCACGAGCCGGGTGCCGCCTCGAGAGAGGCCATCCGACACGGCATCGTTTTCATGTGAATACGTCGAGCCGACGTACCGCAGCGGTCCGTCTTTTTCCGCCACGTTCAAGGGGAATTTTTTTGTAAGGATATCCTGGGTGTCGGGAGTTTCCTGTACCGGCTCATTAAGGTCGAGCGCGTAGAATTCACCCTGGTTGTTCCGAAGTGTCTCCTCCGTGGAGTAGAACTGCAGCAGGTGGTTCGGGTACTTCGGACAGAATCGGACGCTCATCCCGCCATCAACTACTGTCTTGCCAAGCCCGAGGGCAGCAAAAACAATCCCATCGTACGGCTTTTGAGGTGCAATGGGGTAGAAGTTGTACGACTTTGCCACCCCCGCAAAATCCGGGTAGAACCTGTTATCGTGCTGCTCGCCGATCATCTTTTGAATGATAACAGCCATTTTCTCTTCTTCAAGGCGATACGCCGTTGCTTTGAAGTAGTCCTTTGCTGCCTGGTAGAAGGTTGACGCATACACTCGCTTGATCGTGTTTACAAGCTCGCCGAGCCGCATGAGTGGATTGAAGCTGTTGTTGGGGATCATGTACGTCTCGTACACGCCGGCGAACGGGTGATACTGCGAGTCTTCAAGCAAGCTGGATGAGCGGACTGCCAGTGGGGCATGAATCAGATCGAGAAAGGCAGCAAGCTCGCCGAGCACGTCTTCAGGGAATATTCTGGCTTCGAGGAATTTGCGCGTAATTTCGACGTCATCCTGACAGTTGAGTGCAAAATTGCGGAGGTTGTTTTCATCTACGAATCTGTCGAAGACGTCGGTCCCGAGGACAACACCAGGAGGAATGTATATCTGGACACCTTCAAATCTTTCCCGGACATCATAGTTATTGATGAGGATGTTGACGAAGCCAAGCCCGCGTGCTTTTCCCCCAAGCGAGCCGCCGCCGATGCGTGCGAAGCTGCTTGCAGGCAGGAATGATTCTTTGGAGAAATCCGTGATGATTCCGCGCTGCCGAAGCCTCCGGTACTCGCGGAGAGATGATATAAGGTCATCTCGCAGGGCCGCCATGGAAGGGTAATCCGAAACCTTGCGCGGCCTCAGCCTGTGGGCGAGCCAGAATTCGGTGCGCGCCTTCAGCCAGTTCGAGAAGTGGTTCCGCTCCGAATGGTACTTGATGCTGTTGTCGGGTACGAATTCCAGCTGTTCTTCGAGCGACTTCAGGTCGTTTGCTCTGCCGACTTCGATGCCTTCCGGAGTTCTGAATACGAAATCCCCGAAGCTGAAGTACTGAATCATGAACTGCCGGAGCTCATGCAGCAGCGTGGGGGAGTCCTTGAGCAGAAACGATGCGCCCAGCATTCTCGCCTGTGCTTCAAATTCAGACGTGTTTGACTGAAGCAAAATCGGGATATCTGCCTGGCGAGCTTTGACGTTTTTGGCAAATTCAATGCCTGCCCTGGGGTCGGGCTGGCCATTGTGCTCGAAGTCGATGTCGGAGATGACGCCAAGGACATAGTCTTCGTACTTCTCAAAGAAATCCCAGGCCTCTTCGTACGTTGCACAGAGTAAGATCTTTGGCCGCGCTCTCATCCGAAGGAACTTGTGCGAGAGGTTGATGCCTTCGGAAATGAGCCGCTGCGACTGATTCAATATTTCAGTGTAAATAAGAGGAAGGAAGGAGGAATAGTACCTGACATTGTCCTCAATCAGAATGATCGACTGAACACCTACGATCCGTGTATCATGGTCAACATTGACCCGGTCTTCGATATGCTTGATGATGGCGATAATAAGGCGGAAGTCACCCTGCCATATGAAGATCCGCGTGAAGACAGACGTGTCGTGGTGTGTAACCAGATCCTTGAGCTCGCGGTTATCGTAGGCAAGAAGAACGATTGGTGTTTCGAGTCCGGCCTCGCGCACCATTCTGGCGAACTTCAACACGTTCATATCTTCGATGTGAAGCGTGGTGATGATAAGGTCGAATCGTTTTTCCTCTTTAGCGAGGGTGATCGCCTCCTTGCCGCTCGATACGCGCGTGAGTTCGGGTGAGTGACTGAGATGGAGCCCCTGATACTCGTTCCGGATGAGTTCGTAGAGTCTTCCGTCTTCCTCGAAGAGATAGAGATCGTACAAGCTCGACACAAGCAGCACGTCCCGAATCCTGATGCGCATCAGGTTCTGGAAGCCCTGGAAGCGGGTGCCGTATCCGTGCTCGACCCACAGCGTTGGATCGAGGTCGAAGGTGGATTGTTTGAAATCTTCTTTCATGACAGTCCGATTCTCGGGTGAGGATTCAGTGTGATCGGCCTACTGCATAAAAGGAAAGAAGAATGTGAATAGATGCTGTCTGAATGGTAAGAACTAGTCTCATTATGTACAAGAATGCATGGATTGCGACGCCGGACCAGTGACCATAGAGGGGCCGATTTCATGCAGCGCTGATTCACTGACCCGGGCTGTCTGACGATGTCCACCGTTGCTGAAGGATAGAAAGAGCACTCTTGGCCTTTATGTGAATCAAGCAGAAGAATCGGGTGGCAATGAGCTACCCCGGTACTACGTGTGCTAGAAAAGAGACTATACCAAGCCTTGGTCCATCATTGCATCGGCGACTTTCAGGAAACCGGCGATGTTCGCACCGTTGACGTAATTACCCGGAGTACCAAATCGCTCCGCGGTCTGCATGCACGCTTGGTGGATGCTCCTCATGATCTGGTGGAGACGCTGGTCGACCTCTTCCTTAGGCCACGGCAGTCGCATACTGTTCTGCGCCATTTCAAGACCCGACGTTGCCACGCCGCCGGCATTCGCTGCTTTGCCTGGGCCGTAGAGGATCCCGGCGTCGACGAACAATTTGACCCCTTCGATAGTCGTCGGCATGTTCGCACCCTCGGACACGAGGTAGACGCCGTTTTTCAGGAGGTTCTGGGCATCCTTCGCGTTGATTTCGTTCTGCGTTGCGCTTGGGAATGCGCAGCTAGCCTTGTGGTTCCACAGCGGGTTGTAGTCCAATGACGGATCGACCGGTGTGTACACGACGCCTTTGAATTCGTCAGCGTACTCCTTGATTCTGCCACGGCGCTCATTCTTCAGTTCCATGACGAATGCCAATTTCCTGGCGTCGATGCCTGCTTCGTCGTAAATGTACCCGGTGGAATCAGACAAGGTAACCGCTTTGCCGCCGAGCTGATTGATCTTCTCGACTGCATACTGGGCAACATTCCCGCTGCCGGAGACGAGGCATATCTTTCCGTCCAATGTCTGCTTGCGGGTTCCAAGCATCTCCGCCGCAAAATAGACTGCACCGTATCCGGTGGCTTCGGGTCGAATGAGCGAACCGCCCCAGTTCAGCCCCTTCCCCGTGAGCACTCCTGTAAACTCGTTCCGGAGCTTTTTGTACTGTCCGAACAGGAATCCGATCTCCCGTCCGCCGACTCCGATGTCACCTGCAGGTACGTCGGTGTTGGGTCCGATGTGCCGGTGCAGTTCATTCATGAAGCTCTGGCAGAAACGCATCACCTCGTTGTCGCTCTTTCCTTTCGGGTCGAAATCGGACCCGCCTTTCCCACCGCCCATCGGAAGGGTGGTCAGACTGTTCTTAAATACCTGCTCGAATGCGAGGAACTTGAGGATTCCGAGGTTGACAGAAGGGTGGAATCGCAGACCGCCCTTGTACGGGCCGATCGCGCTGTTCATCTCAATGCGGAATCCGCGATTCACGTGAATTTCCCCCTGGTCGTCCATCCAGGGGACGCGAAACATGATGACACGTTCGGGTTCCACAATCCTGTCAAGAATCCTTGCAGTGCGATATTCGGGGTAGCGGTCAAGCACCAGTGCCAGAGACTCGACGACCTCCTGTACGGCCTGATGAAACTCAGGTTCGTTCGGATTCTTTGCCTTGATGTGGGCCATGAAGAGACTTACATAGCTTGGATTAACCATACCGTGTTCTCCTGGATATATGGGAATAATGAGGAGTTCTTTTCTTCTTCTCTTTATCTGCCGAGTCCAATTACCGTCGTTCTACGGAAAGATGCCGAGTTCAAGATATGCGGTTGCAATCTTGTTGATTGCGCTGATGAAGGCCGCGGTGCGCAGCTCGATGCCGCGCTTCTGCCTCCAAATCTCGTGGATCTCGTTGTATGCATTGATCATCGTGTCTTCGAGTCCGGAGTTCACCAGATCGATTTCATCAGGCCCGTGAACGAGGATGTGCCTTTCTTGTGTAGTCAGTGATGTGCTCGTAGCTCGTTCGATGGTAGCGATGAGGTGGCTTGCTGACTGTTCCATAAATCTCTTGTCCATTCTCCCCATCCGGACGTGCTGGAGGTTCTTCAGCCACTCAAAATACGACACTGTGACGCCGCCCGCGTTGAGGTACATGTCTGGAAGGACAACAGCATTCTTCGTCGTGAGTATTTCTTCCGCTTCCGGTGTCGTTGGCCCGTTCGCGCCTTCAGCAATGATCTTTGCCTTGATACGCGGCGCATTTGCTGATGTGATTTGCTTTTCCAGCGCAGCTGGGACGAGGATGTCGCATTCCAGTTCGAGTGCCTCGACTGTTCTCAAAATGTTTGTCGCCCCCGGGAAGTTGAGAATGGACCTGGTATCTTTTCTATGCTTGACCACCTTTTCCACGTCCAGCCCCTTGGGGTCGTATATGGCGCCTTCATACTCTGCCAGTCCAACAATGGCACATCCGCCTTCTTGCAGGAACCGTGCGGCGTGAAAACCCACGTTGCCGAGGCCCTGTACAACAACGCGTTTGCCACTTAGACCTGGAGTCAGACCGAGCGGCTTCATATCGTCGGCGTTGCTGCAGGCTTCGCGTACGCCGAAGAATACGCCGCGACCCGTCGCCTCAGCTCGTCCTCTGATTCCTCCTTGTGTTACTGGCTTTCCTGTTACACATGCGACCGCCTCGAGTGCGCTTGGGTTTAGCGCTGCGTATGTATCGGCGATCCAGGCCATCTCGCGCGGGCCAGTGCCGTAATCCGGCGCGGGGACATCAACGCCGGGTCCGATGAAGTTCTTCTTCACAAGCTCTGCAGTGTATCGTCTGGTGATGCGCTGAAGCTGTACGGTGGAGTAGTTCCTTGGATTGATCTTAATGCCCCCCTTTGCCCCTCCGAAAGGAACGTCAACGACCGCACACTTGTATGTCATCAGCGCAGCGAGCGCCATCACTTCATCTTCGTTCACATCCATGCTGTAACGAATGCCGCCTTTGGTCGGGAGCTTGTGATGGCTGTGTTCCACACGCCAGGCTTCAATGACCTCATATCCCTCTTCGGTCTGTATGGGGAAAGCGAAATGATAGACGCTGTTGCAGACCTTTATTTGTTCAAGGAGTCCGGTTGGATGGTTCAGGTGGGCGGCTGCTTTGTCGAAATTGCGGACAACATCGCCGAAAAAACTCGTTTCGGTCGTAGAAATGTCGGGTTCTCTGGCCATGTCAACTTCCTTACAGGTTCTTGGATGAAGTGTGTGCAGACAGAGCGGTCAGTGTGTAGCGCGCAGCCGTGCAAGACAATGGAGCCCGGGCCATGGCATCAATCACGGGGCGTTCTGCCATGCTGCTTCAATGATGGTTTTGCGCCAAAGTCATGCATGGCATGTGCCAGAGGAAGTCTGGACTGCAAACATCAAGATTGAGGTTTAAATTGAATAGGAGGCACTTTTGCTCTTTGAGCCGATTCAAAATCACAAGGATTTCCCAAGAACTGCAAAGGAATCCCAGATTTTGGAATGATGTTTCCTCCATAACTTGTTGACTTCCATTGTGCTAACCTCTATGAATGTTGCACAGTACTGATCCCTCCCAAGCCACTTATTTGTACTCGTTGTGAGGTTCCCCGCCTCTTTGTGTAGCAACCGGATCACTGGTTATGTTCAGGGGCTGGACATGCAGATGAAATCAGCTCCGAGAGTGCTCCTTAGTCAGATTCGCGTTTGATTTCCTGCAATGTGGAGCACAACAGAGGATTCAGAGATCTTCTTTTAGATTGTTGAAATCGTCGAGATGGCTGATGCGTTTGTCATCACTGTCGTAACCCTAACAATC
>Ga0299912_10005305_pt1 | contig 10588 bp, 13 predicted proteins | sample RVTome_2_FD_207667 | JGI IMG/M metagenome (GOLD analysis project Ga0299912, IMG submission 207667) | Soil microbial communities from uranium-contaminated site in the Upper Colorado River Basin, Wyoming, United States - RVT95D214 (version 2) ... | reverse complement strand
CGGCGGGCATGGGCCCTGACGACCAGGGTCACCAGGAAGATGCAGACGAGCGAGATCCCGACGGCCACGGGGATGATGATCCTCAAGCTCGGCCTCAGCTCGGGAATCGGAGAATCGATGAGCATCATGGAACCTATGACCATGGAAACGATACCTCCCACGGAAAGCATGCCATAGCTATTGACCTTGACCTCGAGGATGAAGAGGGCGACGGCCAGGACGATGAGGAGGAGGCCCACGTAGTTGATGGGCAGGATCTGGAACGCGAAGACGGCCAGGAGCAGAGAGATCCCCCCCACGACGCCCGGCAGGATGGCGCCCGGGTGGGCGAACTCAAAGTAGAGGCCGAGAAGGCCGATCATGAGCAGGATGTATGCGAGGTTGGGGTTGGAGATGGTCAGGAGGAAGTTTTGCCGGAAGGTCATCGGCCGGTCGACCACCTCCTCGCCTTTGAGGGAGAGGGTCATCATGTCCCCGCCGAAGCGCTTGAGGCTCCGGCCGTCGAGGAAATCGATGATGTCCCGGTCGCTTTTCGCGACGAGGTCGATCAATCCGCCTTTCAAGGCCTCCTGCTCGGTGTAGGACAGGCTCTTGCGGACGGCGTCCTCGGCCATCTGAACGTTCCGGCCCCTTTTCTCGGCCAGGGTCTTGATGTAGGAAGCGGCGTCGTTTGTGATCTTCTCTTCCATGGTCTTGTCCATGGACTGCCCGGTGATGGAAATACCGACCGGGTGGGCCGCTCCCGTGTTGGTCCCCGGCGCCATGGCGAAGATGTCGCAAGCGATGCCGATGAAGAAGCCGGCCGAGGCCGACCGGGCGCCGCCGGGACTGACGTAGGCCGCCACCGGGACCTTGGAGTTGACGATCGCTTCGATGATCTCCCGCATGGATGTATCCAGCCCTCCCGGCGTGTTGATGGCCATAATGATCAGGCGCGCGTTCGTCGCCTCCGCGCTCCGGATGGCCCGGACGATGTATTCGGACGAGATGGGGTGGATGGGCGCGTTGACCGTGATCCGGAGGATGGAGGCGCCGCAAAAAGAGGGGACGAGGACGAGGAGGGAAAGGGTCCGGATTATTTTACGCACCGCGACTTCATTATAGGAAGTAATCACAGTCAAGTCAATAAGTTATAATTCTCTTGACATTTGAGCATCAATCATCTAATTATTATCTATTCTTGCGGCGTCAAGGAGACATCGATGATCAAGAATGATATCGCCCTCGCGATCGAGAGGAAGTCCGAATTTAACAGGGCCAAATCATTATTGATCGTCGAGTCCATCCTGGATTCCCTGAAAACGGCGCTTGCCGGGAACGAAAAAGTGGAGATCCGCGGATTCGGAAGCTTTCGCGTTGTCGCCAAGAAGACGGGCTTTGGTAGGGACATCCGCCGGCAGAAACAGATCAAGATCGTGAAGGGCAAGCGGATCAAGTTCCGCCCCGGCCAGGAATTGAAGAACCTTCTCTCAAAAGCCAAGATCTCCGGATGACGAAGAGCCGAGTCCTCTCCGGCAGGAACCCGCATCCAGTCCCCCCTCAGCTCAAGCTGTATTCCCTGCGCTCAAGGCCGAGCCTTGTCTCCATCCGAAAGTTCGCCCGGCCCCTCGGACCGTCGGCATCGGTCCGAAACCTTGTCGGTTCGTTTCCCGAATTCCTTGCGGCCGGCGATTTCCGCGAGTTCCTGGGTCTCGTGAGAAAGGCAAGGTCGAAGGGAAAGGCCATCCACTACGCCTGCGGCGCGCACGTCATCAAGGTGGGGCTTACGCCCATCCTCATCGACCTGATGGAAGAGGGGTGGCTGACCGCCCTCTCGCTCAATGGGGCCGGCATCATCCATGATTTCGAGATCGCCTTCTGCGGCGCGACATCCGAAGAGGTCGGCGCGCGGATCCGAAACGGGCGTTTCGGCTTCGCCCGGGAGACGGGCGAGTTCCTTAACGCCGCCATCCGGGAGGGCGCACGCGACGGTTTGGGACTCGGAGAAGCGGTGGGAAGGATGATGGCCGGATCAAAGTTCCTTTATCGCCGATACAGTCTGCTGGCCAACGCCCAAAGGCTGGGCATTCCCGTGACCGTCCATGTCGCCATCGGCACGGACACGATCCATTTCCACCCCGATGCCGATGGCGAGGCCTTGGGAGCGACCGCGTTCCGGGATTTCGGCCGCTTCTGCTCCCTTGTTGAGAGACTGGATGGGGGAGGGGTCTTCATCAACGTCGGTTCCGCCGTCATCCTCCCCGAGGTCTTCCTCAAGGCGGTGTCCATCGCCCGGAACAAGGGCGCAAGGCTCGATGACTTCTCCACGGCGGTCTTCGACTTCCATCACCACTACAGGCCCGACCGGAATGTCGTCCAAAGACCCTTGGGCAAAAAGGGGAAGGGGTTCTATTTCATCGGCCATCACGAGATCATGATCCCGTTGTTCGCCGCCGCCCTGAAATCCCGGTAACAAGTAGGGGTCAAACCTACAATTTTGACAGAATTAAGAATTGTTAAAAGAGTAGGTTTGACCCCTACTTGCATTTAAGCTCGCTGTCCTGGACGAGCTGGGCATAGACCCTCTCGGTTTGATCGATGGTTTCGGCCAAGGTGCCCGAAGTGTCTATCGTGTAGTCGGCGTGCTTGAGTTTTTCTTCCTGGCCCAGTTGGGAGCGGACCTTATTAAGGGCTTCCTCACGGTCAATCCCGTCCCGCTCCATCAGCCTCCGGACCTGGACGTCCCTGCCGCAGTGAGCGACGATGATCTTGTCGTAGAACCGGGCGAACCCGGCCTCGACGACCAGGGCGGCCTCCGAGACGAAGATCGTGTGCCGGCCTTCCTTTTCCAGCCGGGCGACCGTCTCCCTGATCCTCTCGAGGACCCGGGGATGGACGAGACCGTTGAGGAAAGCCCGTTCCTTCTCTTCGGAAAAGATGATCGCCCCCAGCTTGGCCCGGTCGATCGTCCCGTCCTCCCGGAGGACTCCGGAGCCGAAGTGGTCGGCGACGGCCCGCCAGACTTTGGTGCCGGGGGACATCAACTCGCGCGCGGCCGTATCCGCGGAATGAACAAAACAGCCCTTCTCGACGAACAAACGGCCGATGACGGACTTGCCGCAGGCGATCCCGCCGGTGAGCGCGACGAGGAGCACGGCTTATTTCTTCTTTTTCTCGGGAATGACCCGGAAGTCCTTGCGGAAGCGGACGGCCACGCCCTGCTTCTTGGTCTTCTTATCGGGCCTCTCCAGCCTGACGGTGATCCCCCCCAGCCGCATCCTCATCTTTTTGCCTTCGGTGAGCTTTCGGGGGAGCTCGATGATCAGGTTCAGCGAGGAGCCGACCACCACCCCGGAGTCCATGCAGAAATAGGCGCCTCCCGAAGAGATGTTCTCGAGCTTTGTCGCCTCCCGAAACTTCTTCCCGTGAGGGAGCTTGCCCTCGATCTCGGCGGCCAGGGGCAGGTCCAATCGCCATTCCCTCCGGCGGTTGATCTCGACGGCAGAAAGGACCTTTTTGGCGGACTTTCGAGCGGCGGGCTTATTCTTCGTCGGTGTCTTTTTCATGTCTTCCTCTTCTAAAACAGGGCGGAATTGATGGCGTAGAGCGCCAACTGGAGCCGGCTGTGCGTATCGAGCTTGGCATAGATGCTTTTGATGTGGGAACGGACGGTGTTCTTGCTGATGAACATGAGCCCCGCGACCTCGTCGTTGCTCTTGCCCTGGCCGATGAGCCTGAGGACCTGGAACTCCGTCGGCGTGAGCTGGTCCAGGGTTTTTTCTTTGAGGTCGCGGCCGACGACGGAGATGATCCGGTCCATGATGCTCGACATCTTGTCGCGCGGCAGCCAGATCTCCCCTTTTTGGACGGCGCGGACGGCTTCCGCCAGCTGATTGGATGGATCGTTGAGGTCGAAATAGCCGCGGGCCCCTGAATTGATCAGGTTGACGATCTCTTCGTGGGCGGGGATGTTGCCCATGAGCAGGAGCTGTGTTTTCGTCTGGACCTTTGAGACCTCCTTGACGGCCTTGCAGATCTCCCTCATGTTGGGAAGAGGCTCCATGTTGGCAAAGAGAATGACCTCGGGCTTGAGCTTCTTGATCGACTCCATGAAGTTGTCGATCGTGTTCTTCTCGATGTTCATGACCTCCAGGCCGGAGTCGGATTCCAGGGCCTTCAAGATCCCGGAGAGGATGATGTCGGAGGGGCAAAAGATCAGGATGCTGGTCTTCTTGGCCTCCGGCGGCTGGGTTTTCTTTTTTTCCATGCTCGTCGTATCCCCTTTATTCATTATCGGCGACTAAAAAAATTCTATGTTATTCACCCGGGGGATGTCAAGGCAATATGGGTTTTCTTCCATTAAAAAAGAGAAAACAAGGCTTAAGACGACGAGCTTGAGGCGATAAGAATGGGGGAGAAAGGGAAGGGGATGAAAGAAAGGCCTAAGAATTCGACTGGAGCTTGTAGCCCCGGTCCAGCCGAGCCGCGAGGTACTGCCTCTTGCCCCGGGTGTCCTCGGACTTGACGAAAACGACCGTGCCCGACAGCAGGAGGCGGAGGGGCTTTTCCAGGATGATGGTCCTCGGGACATCCAAGTTCAAGAAGACTTTGGAGCCGATCAGCAGCCGGGTCTGGAGCCGGAAGGATGCCTCTTGGGCGCTGATGGAGCAGATCTCGGTCCGTTCTTCGAATTTCCTGCCCACCGCGTCCAGGCCGGTCACCCTGGCCGGAAGAGAGAGATCGAAGGCCCGCTCCCTTTTCCCGGTCCTGGACACGCCCTGGATGGATTCGATGTTCATGTTCAATTCCATTTTCTCAAGCCGTTCCGCGGTCTTCAATCGCTTTCCGGGATGATTCCCAGGGTGAATTTTTCATGCGGGATATCATCGATAAGGGCTAACTCTCTGAACGGTCATTCCCGGAGGACGCTCCCGCCTGAGCCTTCGGCTTGATGACATACCTCGACTCCAGCGCCAGGGAGACCCTCCGGGAGGCATCGCCCTCGCGGCGGTGCTCAAGGAAAGCGACCCTGCCCCGGATGATGAGCTTGAGATCCCGGTCCTCAGAGAGCTTCGGCGGGAGGTCGATGATCAGCCTGAGCTGCGACTCGCGGCTCACCGCGTTCTTCAGGACGAAGGAAGCCTGGGTGTGGCTCATGTAGTCCAGCACCGTCTCCTCTTCGAAGTCGCGGCCGGACGGATCGCGGCCCTGGACCGTCATGGGCAAGGCTAGCTTGAATCCGTGTTCATCTTCCGGACGGCCTCCAGTCGTCGCCGGAGATAATCCCTTCTTCAACATGGTCGCTTTCTTTTTCCTTTGAGCTGAACTAAAATGCCACGCCCCACCGGAATGGTCAATCACCTCTTAGGATGAAATCGAGGGGGATTTTCCTATCACCTCGTCCGTTCCTTGACAATTCCCCCTTTGGCGGATAGAATGAGCAAAGTCTTGGAGGCAAAGAAGATAAAGTGAGCGATAACGAACGGCAGGTCAAAAGAATCACGCCTAAGAGCGAAGATTTCTCGAAGTGGTATGTCGAGCTCATCCTTAAAGCGGAGCTGGCCGACTACGCTCCGATGAAGGGCATGATGGTCATCCGGCCATATGGATACGCTGTCTGGGAGAACATCCAGCGGCTCATGGACCGCCGGATCAAGGACCTGGGCCACGTCAACGCCTATTTCCCGCTCTTCATTCCCGAGAGCTACCTGCAGAAGGAAGCCGAGCATGTCAAGGGGTTCTCGCCGGAGGTCGCCTGGGTCACGGTCGGCGGGAAAGAGGAGCTCGAGGAGCGTCTGGCTGTCAGGCCGACCTCCGAGGCCATCATCGGCCCCATGTACTCCAAATGGATCAAGTCCTGGCGGGACCTGCCGGTCCTCATCAACCAGTGGGCCAACATCGTCCGCTGGGAGAAGGTCACCCGGCCTTTCTTGAGGACGACGGAATTCCTCTGGCAGGAGGGCCACACCTGTCATGAAACGGAGGAAGAAGCCCAGGAGGAGACGCTCAAGATCCTGGAAATGTACAGGGAATTCGTCGAGACGGAGCTGGCCATCCCGGTCCTGGCCGGCCGGAAGACACTGCGGGAAAAGTTCGCCGGCGCCCAGATGACCTACGCGATCGAAGCGATGATGTCGGACGGCAAGGCCCTTCAGATGGGCACCTCCCACAACCTGGGCCAGCATTTCTCCAAAGCGTTCAATATCCGTTTCGAGGACAGGGCCCAGAACCTCCAGTACGTTTGGCAGACCTCTTGGGGCATGACGACACGTCTCATCGGGGCCGTGATCATGGCCCACGGCGACGATTCGGGCCTGCGCTTCCCGCCCCACGTGGCGCCGACGCAAGTCGTCGTCGTCCCCATCTCGGTTGGGAACTGGAGGGAGTCCGTCCTGCCGGCGGCCCGGGCCGCCGCCGACGCGCTCAAAAAGGCCGGTCTCAGGGTCGAGGTCGACGCTCGCGAAGAATATACCCCCGGCTGGAAGTTCGCGGAACACGAGATGCGGGGCGTCCCGCTGCGGATCGAGATCGGCCCCCGCGACATAAAGGCGGGCCAGGCCGTGCTCGTCCGCCGCGACCTCAAGACGAAGGAGATCGCGGCCCTTTCCGACCTGCCCGCCCGGGTCCCCGCCCTGCTCGAGGAGATCCAGGCCTGCCTCTTCGGCGAGGCGAAAAGATTCCTCGACGAGCACGTCCGCGACGTCCGAACCTTCGACGAGTTCAAGGACATCCTGGAAAACAAGCGCGGCTTCGTCCGGGCCCCGTGGTGCGGAAGCGAAGCCTGCGAGGAGCGGATCAAGAACGAGACGATGGCCACGATCCGCGTCTTACCTTTGGAGGACGACGGCAAGCCCATCGATGGAGGCTGCGTCTGCTGCGGCGGGCCGGCGCTCGCTCTCGCCCACTTTGCCCGCGCGTATTGACGGCATGTCCGAAGATTACGAGGCCCTCCGGGAGAGAATGGTCGCCTCCCAAATCGAGGGACGAGGCATCAGGGATTCCCGCGTCCTCGGGGCGATGAGGAAGGTCCCACGCCACGCTTTCGTCCCGAACGAGATGAAGCCCTATGCGTATGCCGACGAGCCCCTGCCCATCGGTCAAGGACAGACCATCTCCCAGCCTTACATCGTCGCCTACATGACGGAGGTCCTTGGGCTCTCGGGCGGAGAAAAGGTCCTTGAGGTGGGAACGGGGTCCGGCTATCAAACGGCCGTCCTCGCGGAGCTGGCGGCGGAGGTCTGGACGGTGGAGATTTTCGAAGCGCTGTCCCTCGGGGCGAGGGCCAAGCTCGAGGAACTCGGCTACGCGAACATCCGGTTTAGGGTGGGGGACGGGTCCCGGGGTTGGCCGGAGTCCGGGCCCTTCGATGCCATCATGGTCACGGCCGCTCCGGGCGCCGTGCCTGCCGCGCTGGAGACCCAGCTGGCGGTATCGGGCAGGATGATCATCCCCGTGGGCGTCAACTCCCAGGAACTCATCCTGGTCCGAAGGGAGAAGACGTCTTTTCGAAGGGATAACCTGATCGGGGTCAGGTTCGTGCCCTTGATCTCAAAGCGCTTGGACCGGGATAACGGCTGAACGATCAAGATATGAAGGGAGCCGGAACATGATAAGACCGGACGGATTCAGAACTGCCCTGGGCCTTGGTGCCTTTTTACTTTTCTTTATCGTCGCCGGCCAGGCGGATTGCCGGGTCCCCGGAAGAGACCGGTTCATCAAGGTTTTCTTCCCCGGCGGCCAATCCGTGACCGCGGAGCTGGCCGTCACCGACGAAGAACGGGCCAGGGGGCTGATGTTCCGAGATAAGGTCCTTCCCGAACAAGGAATGCTCTTTGTATTCGAGGAAGAAGACCTGCATTCGTTCTGGATGAAAAACACTCTGATCCCGCTGGACATGCTCTGGCTTGGCCGCGACAGGCGGATCATCCACATCGCCAGGAACGTCCCGCCTTGTGCCGCGGAGCCCTGCCCAACCTACGGCCCGGAAAGCCCGGCCCTTTTCGTCCTCGAACTCAAGGCCGGACAGGCGGACGTCCTCGGACTCAAGCTCCGGGACAGGCTGGAGTTCGTGCTGCCGTCTTGGGTCCGTTGAGGGGGATAGGGACGTCCGGACCGTATCCCTATTCTGGTCCCCGTTCAGACGATGGCAAAGACCTTGTTGATCGCAGCGGTTTTTGCGGATTGGACATCTTTGACCGTAAGGACGATCTTGTACTTTCCCGCCTGTAATCCCGTGAATGTGAAGTTGAAGGTCAGAGCGATCTCGGTGTTGAAGTTCCAGGATGTAAAGCTGGGATTGACGAAGTCGTTCTGTCCTCCGAGGACCTTTCCGGTCTCATCCTCCAGAACGAAATCGGCCGTGAAGCCGAAATCGTATTGGCCCCGTTCATTCTTCTTCAAGGTCTGGCCGACGGGCTCCAGGTAGAGATAGATGATCTCGCCCGGCGCGAATTCCTCCGTCGGCTTGGGCGTATAGATCCCGTAGCTGGCGGATTCGCTCATCACGAACTTGACGTTGTTGAGGAGGAGCGGAGTTTTTTCCCAGAACATTTCGAACGTCGAACGCAAAGCGGCGAGGGCTCCGCTGTCATCGTTCTTTCCCATCGCCTCCTTGAACTGGGCCAGGCTCGAGTCGAAGAGGGTTTGGGGCGTTGTCCCGGCGCCCGCCGCAGGTCCTTCCTTTTTCGCGCAGGCCGTCAAGAGGACAAGGACCATCGTCAGTCCGATCAGGCAAGACTTTTTCATGGGCACCTCCCGGATTTGAGAAAACGGTTGCTGTTTGGCGGCCTTAGCTTATGCGGTTTATAATCCGGTGTCAATGCTGCCGCGGAGGGTTGATAGGAGATCTGCCGGATAGCCCGGGAATGAACTTTTGGAGCTCGAGGGCCGCGTTCTCCGAGGCCCGGCCCTCTCCCAGGCCTTTCCTGATCTTCATGAATTCGGCCTTCATTTCAGCCCGGATCTCATTCGATTCGAGGACCTTGAGCGTTTCCCGGGCGAGGTTCCCGGCCGTGAACTCTCCCTGGATCAGTTCAGGGATGACCGGTTTGCCGGCGAGGATGTTGACGATGCTGTAGTGCCGGATCCTGACGAACCGCCTCCCGACGTGGTAAGTGAGGGGCGATACCCTATAAAAAGCCACCACGGGAGTTCCCAGTAAAGCGGCTTCGAGGGTCGCTGTGCCGCAGGCCGAAAGGACGATGTCCGCCGCGGCCATGGCGCTATACCCGTCTCGGTCGATGACCTGCAGGCCCCGGATGCCGCCGGGAAACGCTTTATCCAACTCGGCCCTTTCCAGGCTCTCGGCCAGGACGAGAACGAACTCGGCCGGAACGGAACCGCGGATCCGTTCCACGGCTTCCGCGAGGACGGGCGCATGGGACCTCAACTCGTTCTTCCGGCTTCCGGGGAGGAGAACGACCAGCTTCTTCCCGGGATCGAGCCCGTACCCGGCGAAGAATTCCTCCCGGGTAAGATCCGCCTTGACCCTTTCGAGGAGGGGGTGCCCGATGTACGCGGCCGAGATGTCTTCGGCCTTGTAGATCCCTTCCTCGAAGGGGAAGATCAGCATCATCCGGGCCACGTGCTTCCGGACGGCCTTCAGCCGGCCCCGTCTCCAAGCCCAGACCGTGGGGCTGATATAGTAGAGGACCGGGATCCCCGCCTTCTTCAGTTTTCTGGCCAGACGGAGGTTGAAGTCAGGGGAATCGATGAGGACGGCCGCCGCGGGCCGACGCGAAACCGCTTCCCGGACGATACGCCGGAAGATCCTGCGGATGCGGGGGACTTGCGAGATCACCTCGAAGATGCCCATCACGGCCAAGTGCTCCATCGGGAACAAAACCTCGACACCCTCCGCGGACATCTGCTTGCCGCCGATACCGAAGAAACGGGCCTCCGGATGGAGCTTCCTGAACTCGCGGACCAGTCCTGCTCCGTATCTTTCCCCGGAGCTTTCGCCGGCCACGATCAGGATCGGATCCATCTATTCCTCTTCCTTCTCTTCCCGGCCGTAATAGACGATCTTGGGAGGTTTCCCCGGGTCCTGGCCGTAGTAAAAAAGCCACTTGTCGTAGCTGTCCTGATCGTAATAGAGCTTGATGGATTTTTGGGTCGAAGAGCTCACGACCCCTAGGACCGCGCGGCTCTGAATCGAGGGGAGCGCACTCTCCGGAGCGACCAGGACCTTCTCAGCGCCCTCGCTCCCGGCCTGGCCCGGCTGTCCCAAAGGAAGGACCACGTTCCATTCGCCGCTGTCCGTCATCGGGTCCTTGTAGAGCCTCCGGATGAGCTTCTTCTCTTCGAGTTCCTTCAATGATGACGGGAACGTCCCCGGGGTTTTCATCTGGAAAAGACGCACGGCCTCCACATACTGCCTGCCCCGGAAGATGAGCTCCGCTTCTTTTTCCCGTTGCAGCTCGGTCTGATAAACAGGGATGGCTACCGTCAAGCCGATGGCGAGGACGAGAACGACCATCATCAAGATGATGAGGACATAACCATGATCCGTGCGCACGGATTTCACCAGGTGTTATAGAGGGTATTGTCGAGGGCCTTTTTGTCCGAGCCGGATTTGACGTCGAGGACGCCGAGCGTCTCCAGCGTCGCG
>Ga0299912_10005304_pt1 | contig 10589 bp, 9 predicted proteins | sample RVTome_2_FD_207667 | JGI IMG/M metagenome (GOLD analysis project Ga0299912, IMG submission 207667) | Soil microbial communities from uranium-contaminated site in the Upper Colorado River Basin, Wyoming, United States - RVT95D214 (version 2) ... | reverse complement strand
CAACTTTGTTCTTTCTTCATAGGACAGTTGTTTGTATCCTTTCATCCGCAACTCCGTTCTGTGTGTGCTTTTTCAACAAACACTCTACGGGGTTGCACTTCATTTTAGAACGGGGGTTGTAGTTGTTACAACGCACGCTTTGACTAATATTTGGTTGTTAGAGCATATTCCTAATTTCTTAAAATCTTATCCCGAAATAGATCTAATACCATTTATAAAAAATAGTTAACATAATTTAGCCCAATTTCGTTGACATAAGGAAGCAATTTCTTCTGGATTTTGTATCCATGTATTCCAGGCCAAACAGGCAGCTTCTGCTATTTCTTCCGATGATTTATAGACTCGATTGTTAAAGAAACGATCTTTGAGGACTCTCCAAACCGGCTCCTGCACATTTAATTCAGGAGAATAAGGAGGTAGATAAAGAATGCTCATATTCTTTGGTATCTTGAGAAGTTGGTTACGGTGCCAACTTGCTTGATCCATTATAATTACCCCATGCTTTCCTTCAGGGATGTGGAAAGATATTTCATCAAGGTGGAGCTGCATTGTTATAGAATTTGCAATTGGAGCAATGATGGCAGCCGCTTCCTGCTCTTCGGGACAAACGGCACCAAAGATATACTGATACATGAATTGTTGTTGTCGAACAACGCGAGGTCTTGTGCCCTTCTTTGCCCATAAGCGACTTAAAGATCCTTGCTGACCTATTCTGGTTTCATCTTGAAACCAAATTTGAACTTGCTCCAAAGACATTTCCTTAGGAATGACCTCTAGAACAAGTTCACGGAACTCATTTTTTAAAAGAGTCTTGTAGACTTTGATCTGCTTTAGGGTGGATTGATCTGGCTGTGATCCAGGAATAATCTAATCGATGCAATAAGGGGTATATTCCAGATAAACCGTATTCTACCTTAAACTTCGATTTAATCAGTTCCCTTATATCTTGAGCTCTTAAGCGGCCGCCTTTTAAAGAGTTGGTAAGGTTGGTAATCTCATCTTTTAGGTGGGCTTCCTCTGAAGGAGAAAGCTTTGCGTTCCGGCCCCTACCAGGGCGTATCGATAACAAACCATCTATTCCGCATTCCTCATATAAACGGATCCATTCTCTAACTGTGTATTCTGTTTTAAGGAGTAATGAGGCAGTTTCTTTTACACTTCGTCCTTCTTGAAGGTACCGTAGGGCTAAGAGCCTCAACCCTTGCTTCTTCTGGCCATGGGTCTTGTATAGGGCTTTAAAATCTACTTCCTGAAAATATTTCGGTAGATGGAGGGGACGTGCCATTTGCTGACCTTCTTGTTATCCTGAACATCAGCATATTATATCACTTATTTTTTGTAAATGGTATAACTATTATTGCGCAAGATAATTTCGACCATCTATACAATAGGCATTTTGATGCCTTTATCGGGATATCCATCCCGCCGCAACCCCATTTCATTTATGAAAAAATAATGAGTTCCTCTACAGGAATGTATGCTAGCCTAGAATACTTAAAAGAATTTGGGACGCCACAAACAATAGATGATTTGGATAATCATCGTCTGATTAGTTTTGGTGATAGAATTGATCATCCTTATAATGTGGCAAATTGGTTCCTTCGTTTAAGATGTAAAACTGGAGAAATTCGTAAGCCTTTTTTGGAGATTAATTCCTTCTATGGAATGCTAAAGTTGGCTGAAGAAGGGGTAGGAATTATAACCGTGGTAAATAATAATCCAGGAATTAAAAAGTTGGGGCTCATAAGAGTTCTTCCAAAAATTGATGGTCCAATTGTCGAAACTTTTTACAATTATTCAAAATCACTTGAAAAATCAAAAAGGGTCAGAGTATTTTGTGATTTTCTAAGGGGGGTATTTACAGATGAAACAAGGCAAGGAACTTAACAAACCACTTCTCGCATCCATTGTGGGGAATGTGTTGGAATACTATGACTGGACACTTTACGGTTTTTTCATTCCTATTTTGACACCTCTTTTTTTTCCTTCAGAAAGTATTTTCTTATCCTATTTTGCAAGCCTCGTGACCTTTGCCACCGGATTTCTTATGCGCCCTCTCGGTGGCATATTTTTTGGATACCTGGGAGATCGAGCGGGTAGAAGGAATGCCCTATCGCTTTCCATTCTTCTTGTCATCTTCCCAACGCTTCTTATAGGGCTTCTTCCAACATATGAAAGTATTGGTGTTTTTGCTCCTCTCGCTCTTATTTTGTGCCGCTTATTGCAAGGGTTTTGTATTGGTGGCGAATATACAGGAGCAGCTATTTTTATGAACGAACATGCGAAAAAAGGTGATTCTGGATTCTATGGTGGCCTTATTGGGTCTGCTACTTTTGTGGGATCAGTGGTTGCAACTGTTATTGGATTCTTGCTTACGTTGCCACAGGCACCAACCTGGGCATGGAGAATTGCTTTCATTATTGGTGCCATTTTCGGTCTTGTAGGATTTTACATTCGGTATAAAGTCAAAGAATCTCCGGATTTCTTAAAGCTGAAAGAAAGAAATAATATTTCCAAAATTCCTTTGTGGGATACGTTTAAAGATCATAAGCTTCCTTCCATTTATACAATTTTTATAGGCGGTGGCATTTTTGTTCCCCTCTATCTTTCTTTTATTTATCCCAGCGTTATGTTGACAAAGGATTTGCACTTTTCCACTTCCTACGTTTTTCTTGTGAATACTTACATCATGGCTTTGTGGTCAGTCTTATTTCCAATCATGGGATATTTTTCAGATCGAATGGGTAAGCAAAAAATGATGTCAATGGCAGCACTCGGATTTATCGTCTGCGCCGTCCCTGTGTTTTTATTATATAGCACCAAAGATTGGGCTGCTATTTTGATTGGTCAAACGCTGCTCAGTTTTATCGGTACGGCCTATGCAGCTCCATCAGTAGGCCTCCTTCCCGAAATATTTCCTGCACCTATTCGATATAGCGCCTTATCTTTTAGCTATTCGGTCGGGGCGGCACTATTTGGGGGCTTCACACCCTTAATTGCCCATGTTCTGGTTGAGCTTACCCATTCTCCCATCTCTCCATCCATTTATCTTATATTTAGCGGGGTGGCAGCTTGGTTAGGTCTTTATTTCCTGACAGTACAGCCTTCATATGAGGAAGGTGTTTTAGAGCCTCAATATTCTTAGTTAAATGGAGTCTGTAAGAGGAAGGGTATAAGCACAACAACCCCATTCTATATTTATTGTCTCAAGGCCCTGTTCAGGTGTCAAATTTCTTAATTGTCCATTTGCGAAAAAATTAAAAAAAGAGGAACAAGCCTGTTCCTCTTTCATTTTGAATAAAGAATCAAAAAGCTTATCGCCAAATATGCTCTTCGGCTTCCTCAAGTGCAAATCCTGATTGATGGATTACGCCTGGTGCAGAAACGGTTGGCTGATCTTTCGTAAAAATTTTTCTAAGCTTTGTCTGCATGTCAGCTGCTGCATCATGTGATGGCATACTTGCATCATGTGATGGCATACTAATTTGCCCCCGTATCCAATTGGATCCTTTTTCAATAGCAATTAAAGATGGATAATTAGCGATGGTTGGTGCTTGAGAGCGCATGGTTTCTAAGTAACCATGGGCTGCGTGTTTCCCTTGTGATTTTGCGTGAGAGAAGAGCTGTATTCGATAGGTACTCTCTATCAATTCTTTTGGTGAGCGTTTATGCTGTACTGGATGCGAAGGAGCGCCCACCCCCCATTCTTCCGTTGTTGTTGTTTTTTTCCACATGGCCATGCTTTCAGAAGGAAAACACGCTATAACCGAAAAAGTTCCTATTAAAGTATAGGAAATGAGTTGTGTGATTTTCATGGCTAATTCTCCTTTTATATTTAGCGATAAATTATATATTCATTTGAAGTAGCGAATATAACAAGTAGAAAAGAGAGACGTTTTTCTATTGAAAGCCATTTTTAATATACACAGCATTAACAAAAATCCGGCATAAATCGAATTCCTTGGGAGAGTTAAGAGTGATTGAATTCAAATAATATTTATCCCTTTCAAAGTCGTTGCGGGGGAGCGTAGCGACCGCGTCAATCCAGAAAGCTAGCAAAAACTGGATTGCTTCGGAGCTCGCGCTCCTCGCAACGACGATGGGGGTGGAAGAACGTTAACCTTAATTGGATATATGGCTATTTGAATTCAATCACCCTGGAGGAGATTTGTCCATTTGCCAAAATTCTTTGGTCGCTCCCTCTTTTTCTGGCATAATAAGAAGAGGGAGGAAAAATCGTGGATAAAGAAAAAGTCTTTCAAGAATTAGGTTTTCACCCTCAAGATTTAAAGAAGGGTGATCTGGCTGTACGCTCTCCCATTGATGGGCAAGAGCTTGGACGGGTCCAGACACAGACGAGCCAAGATACTGAAAAGATGATTGCGAATCCCACACAAAGTTTTAAGGAGTGGCGCTTAGTGCCGCCTCCCAAACGGGGGGAGTTGATTCGTCTTTTTGGCGAAGAACTCCGCGCCCATAAAGAAGCCTTAGGTGCTCTTGTCACCCTTGAAAATGGGAAGATTCTTGAAGAAGGGCGTGGTGAAGTCCAAGAGATGATTGATATCTGTGACTTTGCCGTAGGGCTTTCGCGTCAGCTTTACGGGTTAACGATCGCCTCAGAACGCCCCGGGCACAGGATGATGGAAACGTGGCATCCCCTGGGGCCTGTTGGCGTGATCACACCCTTTAATTTTCCTGTGGCCGTATGGAGTTGGAATTTCGCACTTGCGATCGTTTGTGGGGATCCTGTGATATGGAAACCTTCGGAAAAGACCCCCCTTACAGCTTTAGCCGCGGCTAAGCTTTTTGAACGGGCGGTGGCGCGGTTTCATGGCGCTCCTCAACACCTTTTACAGGTGTGTATAGGGGGAAATGATTTGGGAAAGATTCTGACCTCGAGTCCTGACCTTTTCCTTATTTCCGCAACGGGGAGTACGCACATGGGCAAGGCAGTGGCATCAGATGTTGCGAGACGTTTAGGCCGTTATCTCCTCGAGCTGAGTGGAAATAATGGGATGATTTTAACGCCTTCAGCCGACCTTGAGCTTGCTATACGAGCGATTGCCTTTGCAGCCCTCGGAACAGCGGGGCAGCGGTGTACAACCTTAAGACGCCTGATCGTTCATGAATCGCTTTATGAAAAGGTAATCGAGCGCCTTCAAAGTGTTTATGCACATGTGATGATAGGTAACCCCCTGGATCCACAAACATTGGTGGGGCCCCTTATCGATCAGCGTAGTTTTGAGAGTATGCAACAAGCCCTTGAAAAAGCGCGAAGACAAGGGGGAAAAATAGTTGGTGGTGAACGGATTCTACAAGATAGGTATCCTAAAGCTTACTACGTTCGGCCAGCCCTTGTTCAAATGCCAAAGCAAACGGAAATTGTCCGTCAAGAAACCTTTGCACCCATCCTTTATGTAATGCCCTACGAAGATTTTGAAGAAGCAATTGAGATGCACAATGATGTGCCGCAAGGGCTTGCATCTTGTATATTTACAAATGATATACGGGAGGCTGAGATTTTCCTTTCTGCGCGGGGAAGTGATTGTGGGATTACGAATGTGAATATTGGGCCAAGTGGGGCTGAAATTGGGGGCGCGTTTGGGGGAGAAAAAGAAACAGGTGGAGGTCGTGAGTCGGGCAGTGATGCTTGGAAAAACTATATGCGGCGCGCCACAAATACGATTAATTATTCTACTGAAATGCCACTGGCCCAAGGTATTCGCTTTGATGTGGGGAAGGCATGAGTAAAACCTCCTTTCAATGGAATGATCCTTTTTCCTTTGAGGATCAGTTAAGTTCGGAGGAAAAGCTCATACGGGACACGGCATATCGGTACGCGCAAGAAAAGCTGATGCTCCGCATTTTAGAGGCCAACCGCCACGAAATCTTTGATCCAAGTGTTTTTAGGGAACTAGGCGAGCTCGGCTATTTGGGCATGACAATCCAAGGATATGGGTGTGCTGGAAGTTCCTATACCTCCTACGGTCTTGTGGCACGGGAGTTGGAGCGGGTGGATTCAAGCTATCGCTCGCTTTTCAGTGTGCAATCTTCCCTCGTGATGAATGCTATTTATCGCTATGGGGATGAGGAACAAAAACAAAAATATCTCCCCCTTCTAGCCAAAGGAAATCTTATTGGGTGCTTTGGCCTGACCGAACCCAACCATGGGTCGGACCCAGGGGGTATGGAAACCCATGCTAAAGCTTATAAAGACGGGTACCTTTTGAATGGTTCTAAGACCTGGATTACCAACAGCCCTGTTGCCGACCTTTTCATTGTGTGGGCGAAAGAAGAAGGAGAAATCAAAGGGTTCGTTTTAGAAAAAGGGATGGAAGGACTTTCTGCGCCCAAAATTGAAGGTAAGTTTAGTCTAAGGGCGAGTCCTACTGGTGAGATTGTGCTCAACGATGTCTTCGTTCCTCACAAAAATATTCTGCCAAAAGCTGTGGGGTTAAAAGCGGTTATGGGATGCCTTAATAACGCTCGTTATGGGATTGCTTGGGGGGCATTGGGAGCAGCTGAGTTTTGCTGGCACAAGGCCCGGGATTACGTTTTAGAAAGGGAACAGTTTGGGCGGCCTCTTGCGGCAAATCAATTGATCCAAGCTAAACTGGTTCAAATGCAAACCGACGTTTCTCTTGGGTTGCAAGGGGTTCTGCGAGCAGGACGTTTAAAGGATCAGGGGCAATGCCCGCCAGAGCTTATCTCCCTCCTCAAACGTAACAATGCTGGTAAAGCCCTTGAAATTGCACGAACAGCAAGGGATATGCTGGGAGCCAATGGCGTTTCGGATGAATATCACATTATCCGACATATGATGAACCTTGAATCTGTGAATACTTACGAAGGAACTTTTGATATCCATACTCTTATCCTGGGCCGGGCGCAGACAGGGATTGGGGCTTTTGGGGAACATCGTCAAGGGATTGAGTGAGGGAAAGACGGCGCCTTGTAAGGACTACCCAAAACTTCATATTAGAAGGGTGGCATGTTTTCTGTGCTCTTTTGTTGTTTGGTCACTCCTCTCTTGTCATCCCGAAACAAGTTCGGGATGACAAGAGAGTTAATCACTCAGGAAATTTTACCTTGTCATAATTATTGTGTTATATTTCTCTTAAATCCAGAACAGGCCATCATCGCATCATGATTCAAAGCCGATTTATTGTTTTTATCCTCGGTATTTTTTTAAGTATTCTAGCTGTTGCAATGGCCATACCCGCATTGATGGATCTGCTCTATCGCGATCCGGATTGGGTATATTTTGGCCAAGCTGCTGTGATTACAGGCTTTGTGGGGGCCTTGCTCATCCTTGGGTTTCGACCGGAAGGAGAACCAATTTTTGAAGTGCGCGAAACCTTTATTTTAACCGTTTCGAGTTGGGTCGTCATTTCGGTTTTTGCCGCCATTCCATTTGTACTTTCAAGTGCGGCCCCTACCTTGACTGATGCTTTTTTCGAAGCCATTTCCGGACTCACAACAACGGGAGCAACTGTCTTTAAAGACCTTGATTATGCACCGCCTGGAATTTTGTTATGGCGGGCTCTTTTGCAATGGTTGGGAGGAATTGGAATTGTGGTCATGGCGTTGACAATTTTGCCAGCCCTTAAAATCGGGGGGATGCAACTTTTTCGAAGTGAGTTTTCCGACCGGTCCGAAAAATATTTTCCCCGCGTTTCCCAAATTGCTTCTGCTATCTTATCAACTTACCTTTTGATATCAGCGCTTTGTGGGGTTGCCTATTGGTTGGCGGGTATGACGCCCTTTGAAGCAATTTGTATGATGATGTCGACGGTCTCAACAGCTGGGTTTGCGACCTCAGATCTTTCCCTTGGTTATTTTGACAACGCCTGGATTGAGCTTATCGCCATCACCTTCATGATTATGGGAAGTATAACCTTGCTTCTCTTCACCCGTTTTTTGCAAGGAGATCCGAAAGCCCTTCTGCGCGACTCCCAAGTAAGAGTTTTCCTTTCTTTAATGGCGATTGCGTCCGTGTTCATGGGATTCTGGTTATGGAATACAGATCAATATGACTTATTAGGCGGGCTACGACATGGTGCTTTTGCAGTCGTCTCCATAGCTTCAACCACTGGCTTTACGACGGCCGATTTCAATACGTGGGGCGGGTTTGCATTGATTTTCATTTTCTTCCTTATGTTTGTGGGGGGGTGTACAGGGTCAACGGCAGGGGGCATAAAAATATTTCGTTTCCAAATTCTTTTTAAAGCTGCGAAGGCCCAAATTTATCAGCTCCGCCGTCCCCATGGCGTTTTTGTGCCCCTATATAACAATCAAAAGCTGAGGGAATCTGATTTCATGTCAGTCCTTGCCTTTTTCGCCTTGTATATTTTTTGCTATGCAGCCTTGGCCTTGGCTCTCGCTCTATGTGGCTTAGATGTGATCTCAAGCCTTTCAGGAAGCGCAACCATTCTGGGAAATGTGGGGCCAGGATTAGGAGACCAGATTGGACCTTCCGGCCACTATGGGAATCTACCAGATGCTGTTAAATGGCTCATGATGTTTGGAATGCTTGTGGGACGTCTTGAACTTTTAACCTTGCTCATTCTGTTTACGCCTAATTTTTGGAAAACATAAATGTGACGAAAAGGATTTTTAGTATAGCGTGCATGATGAATACAGCAGTTGCCATTGAACTTGAAGACATTAATCGGCTTTTACAACAGCATAACTAGCCTGGAACCATTTTATTAGCAAAGGGTCATAAAGTAATTTTTACTCTTTTTGCGCGACGAGGACGACCTTAGACTTTCTACATAACTTGGGATCTGTTTCAACATCATAAGGATAAAGTGTATCAATGGTATGGTCTGTATACCATCCGTTTACAGCCTTAAATCCAGCTGCTTCAACAATCTCCTTTAACCCAAGGTAATCAAACTTATTGATAAGGGCATGATAATTTTGATAATAGTAAGGTTGTAATTCTCCTAAAATATTGCCATCGGCTTTTCCGCTTAGGTCATCTACAAATATAGTCTTTGTATCATCTAAGTGCTGATTTTTTGGATAAGTTCCATTGTGAGCTTGACCCGTTTTAAGTGTCTGTATTTCTTCATTTGAGGGTCTGTGAATTGATTGAAGAGCGGTGTACTTTTTATCAAGATTATCTTTAAAAGCAATCTTAGAACTATTGTAAACACCAAATCCAGGATATTTAAGTTTCATACTTAAGCTTTGATTATAATAATCGGCAGCCACAGGAGACCCAAATGGGGTATCACAAACCACAACGGTGATGCCACCACTAACTGTGTTTTCAAACATGTTCTTTAATAATAAGTCTCCGTCAGATGGATTTAAATGATGTAAAACGTTAAAAGATACGTTTATGGCATTTTTTCGATCCATAAAGTTTTTTTGGGGGCAAGTGACAGATCCATGAAAGGCTTTATATAGGTTCTTTATATCAACGCCGTCCGGAAGATACCCTTTGGCGCCAAATATATTTTTGTTGGCTTCTTCAGCAGCTGCTTTATGAAGTTCAATTACATAAGGATTCGCACCGGAAATAACTGCATGACGAGAGAAAATTCCATGACCACAACCCCAGTCACCTAAGTTAGGACGTAAATTTGAAGATTCATATTTATCTTTAATAAATTTTGTAATTAACAAATCCCAAGGAGCTAAATTAGGAAAATTATATCCCACATCTGCCTTAGATGCACTTTGTGAACTTGAAGATTCATTGGTTTTAACAAGCTCTAGTCGTGTTGATTTTAAAAGATTTATCGCTTTTTCTCGATTTGGAGAGTCTGGTATTGTTTCTTCTATACTTAATTTAATGGGTTTTCCTTGTTTAAAGATTCCTATTTCAGCCATTTCCCCAGAATACATGGCGTATGCTTGAGAGGTGCTTATAACAATAGTAAACAACATTATTTTAAACATCAGACTATACCTTACCTAAATTCTTAATACTTGTTTTATATGTCTATTATTTGTAAGTTTGTCAATATATATTATTAGAAACTGTACAATTTATATGAAATAAATATCTGTATTTAGGAGGGTGGCAAAATCAATTCACCGTCTTCACTAAAGTTACGACGGGCAGCTTTCTCTGCTTTTGTCTTTCTTTTGGCCTGCCAGCCGAAGCTGCGAACCCCCGATCAAGTCGGGGGGAAGGCTGGCGCGCCCGAAGGGATTCGAACCCCTGACCTTTGCCTCCGGAGGGCAACGCTCTATCCAGCTGAGCTACGGGCGCAGATAACCTGGTATACTCTTCGCCTTTCAAGTTTCGGGTGCGTTGACCTTTGGGACTCGCCCTCTGTCACGTAGTTTACTACGCTCATCGGGCTCGCCACTCGGTCGCCTGCCCAGTTCCCCTCCTTCGAGGGGACAAGCCTTGAAATCCTTTGAGTATATATACGCTCATGAGATGAGATGCAACAAGGGGCTTCCCTCGTTAAGAAAAAGCGGGTTATTTTAAGATCAAAAGAAAACAGGATGGATCCATGGAATTTATAAAAGAAATCATTGAAGTAGATACTTCCGTTGTGAGATGCGATGGGGGTGGAGGGCCTTTGGGTCATCCAGCCGTGTATCTAAACCTTGGGAAGGAA
>Ga0299912_10005302_pt1 | contig 10592 bp, 7 predicted proteins | sample RVTome_2_FD_207667 | JGI IMG/M metagenome (GOLD analysis project Ga0299912, IMG submission 207667) | Soil microbial communities from uranium-contaminated site in the Upper Colorado River Basin, Wyoming, United States - RVT95D214 (version 2) ... | reverse complement strand
AAAATAAAAATGTCCGCTCTTCTCAGGGAGGAGAGAGGTTCCCTCAATAACCCCGCCGGCAGAAGTCTTCCATTCCCCCACGGGTTGGTAGAGTCGATCACCACCATATCTAAATCCCTTTGAAGTTTTAAATGCTGGAATCCGTCATCCAGGATCAAAACATCCGGGTCATATCTCTCGACTGCATATGATCCGGAGATAACCCGGTGTTTGGTCACGATGACGGGAACGCCTCCAAGCCTTCGGGAAATCAAGAATGGCTCATCCCCCACGTCCTCCCAGCTGATTTCCTCTTTATCCTCTCTGTTGAGATCCACCATGTTCTTGCTTTTTCTTTTGTATCCCCGCGTTAATATTACCACTCTTTTCTTCTTCTCTTTCAGTTTTTCCGCCAGGTAAATGACCAGCGGGGTTTTTCCGGTGCCGCCGGCGGTGACGTTTCCCACACTGATTACTTTTACCTTCAGTTTACTCGGTCTGAATATTCCGGAACGATAAAGCAGCGATCGTATGGATAAGGCAAAACCATACAGCTGTGATAAAAAAGAGAGAAACCACATGATTGCTTACCTTCATTACCCTTGGGTATGAACTATGCGGTTCATTCCAACTTGCATTATATGTTCCGTCTCAACGGTGAACTGCCGACTGAGGTTGATTGCTATCAAGTAACGAAAAAATCAAATCGGTCGTCCTCTTCGATACTCCGGTCTCTTTCCCCATGGCTGTCTTAGCACTCTGCCCCAACCTTACTCTCTTTTCCGTATCTGAAATAAGGTCGGATAGTTTTAGTATCAGCTCCTCCTCGTTTTTAACTTGTATCCCTCCTCCCGATTCTATCAATATCTTGGCTTCCTCCTTGAAATGGTCCGTATACGGACCGAAGATAACCGGGACACCGTATATGGCCGGCTCCAAGAGATTGTGTCCTCCTACCGGCACCAGACTCCCCCCGACAAATGCCACGTCCGCCAAAGCATAGAGTCCGGAGAGCTCCCCCATGGTATCCAAAAGGATCACTTCCGGTTGATTGGATGGGGTATTCCCGTCCAGCTTGCTTCTTCGAACGAAACTCAATTTCATTCCGGATAGGACTCTTTCCACCTCGTTGAGTTTGTCCAAGTGTCTGGGAGCAAGTATGAAAATCAAGTTGTCTCTTTCGGACTTTAATTTTGTAAAAACCCGCAGCAAGATCTGTTCCTCTCCCGACCGGATGCTTCCCCCGATGATCACCAGGTATTTATCCGCTATGCCCAGTTTCCTCTTGAGTTGATCTTTGCCGGAGCTCTTGCTGGCATAAAGCAGGCGGTCGTATTTCAAATTCCCCGTCACCCTGGTTTTATCCGGGCAAACTCCCAATCGGATCAACCTATCTTTATATTCCTCCGATTGAACGCACAAAAGATCGAAGCAGCAAAGCGTCTGTTTAAAAAGGCTTCTTACCGCCAGATATCTTTTAAAGGAGCGATGGGAGATCCTTCCATTTATCATGGCTATAAGGCATCCCCGTTTTTTCGTTTCTCTTATCAGATTTGGCCAAAGCTCGGTTTCCACCAGGATCAAAGCCTTGGGTTGGATTTTATTCAAAGCCCTCCTTACGAATCTTTTCAAATCTACGGGTAAAAGGAAAACGAACTCGATCTCTTTCAGAATCCCCTCCGCCTCTTTTTTGCCGGACTTAGTGATGGTGGATACCACCAAAGCATATTCGGGATGATCTTTCCTGATTTGGGGGATGATGGTGGAGAGAGCCTTGATCTCTCCCACCGAGGCAGCGTGAAACCAGATAACTCTCTTTGAAGAGATTTTTTCCAATTTGTCTTGGGACAAAAACCCCATTCTCTCTTTGATCCCGTGCTTGCCCCATACTGCTCTGAGCAGCAGATAGGGGAAAGAAAGGATAAAAGCGAGATTTAATAGAAGATTGTATGCGGTGAACATTGTTATGTTTCGGATTCTGGGGAAATTTGCTCCTGATTTTGAGATGGTGTTCGATTCATTTTGAAAAGTAGTCGTCAGCCATTCGGGTTAACCCCAAAAGCTCGTTTTCCAATTCCTTTCTCTTCTCCTCCAGTTCTTCCTGTGTTGCTTCGACCGGTACATATATCGGATTACCTAGCATGATCACTGTTTTAGAAAACGGTTGGGGAATCAAGAATTTATCCCAACTGGACAAATTCCAGCGTCGCTGGGCGGAGTTGGTGATGGGGAGGATGGGCATCTGGCTTCTCTGGGCAATGTAAAGAATTCCGGGATGTACCTGAAATCCGGGACCTTTGGGTCCGTCCGGAGAGATGGCAACGTCGTATCCGGAGAAGATCTTTTCACATATCTCAAAGATGGCTTTGGGACCGCCCCGGGTGGTGGACCCCCTCACCGAGACGAATCCCAGCCGGTGGATGATCCGGGCGATGTATTCCCCATCCTGATGCTGGCTGATCAAAACGTGAATTCTCTGCCAGCGGTGGGAATAAGCAAAAGTAAGCATTCTTCCGTGCCAGAAAGCGTAAATCACGGATTTTTTCTCTTTCCTCAGTTTATTGAGATTCTCCAAACCCACCCACTTTGTTTTTAACGTCGCTCCCAGAATGTAGATCAAGATCGGACCCATCCAGGATGCCAGAAATAAAAATAGCTTGTCTCTTTTTTGTCTTAACAACTTTTTCATCCAAGAGAACTAAATACCTTTCCCCTAGTTTTTATTCCCTTGCTCTGATGAGTAAAGGGAAAGCTTCGTCTATGTTTTTATGTGCCGGAGATTCGATTTTCTCCCAGGTTCAACATCCCCATCACGATTTGTGCCGCTCTCCTGGATGCCCCCTCTTCTCCCAATTTCCCTTTCACCTTCTCCAGCTCATTTTGTATGGTTTTATATCTTTTCTGATCGTTCAAAATATCGTACATCTCATCGGCTATCTTCAGAGGAGCGGCCTTCTTCTGAATAAACTCCGGCACGATCTTCTTGCCTGCCACCACGTTGGCTAATGCGATATGGGGGATGTTGATCATGCTCTTGGCCACCAGATAAGTCCAGAAACTGGTCTGGTACAGGACCAGAAACGGAGTCCCCAGAATGGCGCATTCCAGCGTGGCAGAGCCGGAGGTGATTAAAAGCAGATGGGAATGTTTCATCACGTCGTAGGTCAAATTCTCTGCTATGGTGACGGGCAAACTCACCAAACCAATTAGACTTTCCACCTTTTCTTTCCGAATGGTGGGAGCCAGCCCCAAAAGCAATCTTAGGTTTTTGATTCTCGGGTGCAAGATCCGGCAGGACTCCAGCATAATGGGGAGTATCTTTTCCACCTCCTGCCATCGGGAACCGGGGAGAAGCCCGACCACCACGTCGTTTTTTCTCAAGTCGAATTTCTTCTGGAAGTCTTCCCATGACAAGACAGGTCTGGTCACTTCCAGCAGGGGATGACCTACGAATTCGCAAGGTATATTGAACTTATCGTAAATCGGTTTCTCGAAAGGGAATACCACTATCATCCGGTCGATCAAATTTTGCATCTTTTTGACCCGGTTTCCGCCCCAGGCCCAAACCTGGGGGCTGATATAGTATGCTACCGGAATGCCCCTGTCTTTGACCTTCCGGGCAAATCTTAGATTGAAGCCGGGATAATCGATCAAAACCGCGAGATCAGGTTTTCTGGTTTCAGCGGTGGTAATCATGGTTCTCATCACCCGCCGGATGAAACTTAAATTTTTCATCACTTCCCAAAATCCCATAATGGAAAGCTGATCGATGTGGAAGATGAGCTCCACTCCCTCCTTTCTCATCTTATCCCCGCCCATGCCAAAGATCTCCAGATCCGGATTTATCCTCTTCAGCTCTCTGACCAAACCGGATCCATGCAGGTCCCCGGATGCCTCCCCGGCGAGGATCACTATTTTTTTCCTCTCATTTGTCATAGAAGTAAAGAGTTACGCTACCTTATACTGATATATACATATTCAGGTGAGCAAATCACGCCTGTACCAGCTTGATGGTGTGGATTTCAGATATTTATTTTTTTCCACCCATCGAGAAGGTGAAAAAGTTTGTTGCCTTAAACCGGAATGTGCATCTTCATGTGAACAAACCGGAGTGCACCAGCTTGCTGGTGCGATTTTCTAAAACAGACTTCTTTTCTTATGTTCTTCTGCTTTCTCCTTGATTTCCAGCGCCACCTCCAAAGCCCTCTTACCGTCTTCTCCGGGGACCACCGGGGGAGTTTTGGTCTTAACCGAATTTATGAAAGATTTTATCTCCGCGGTGAGCATGTCCCGATCCTCCACCTCCGGTCGCTCATAGATTACCGTCTTTCCCACCTTTTCCACCGGGATGTTTCCCACCACGGTCTTCTTCTCCTTCTCCTCCTTGGATAACCGCTCCACCTCCACCAGCCGATACACCTCTAGCGTTTTGGTGAGGAAATCGAGAGAGATATAGGAGTCCTTTTGGAAAAGTCTCATCTTGCGCAGTGCCCGGGCGGAGATCCGGCTGGCGGTGACGTTAGCCACACAGCCGTTTTCGAAAGTTAGCCGGGCATTACAGATATCCTCGCTTTCCGCTATCACTCCCACGCCCACCGCCTCTATTTGTTTAAGCGGACTCTTAACCAGATTCAATATCAGGTCCAGGTCGTGGATCATCAGATCCAGAATCACCGCCACGTCGGTACCCCGGGGATTGAATTGCGCCAGCCGGTGGGATTCGATGAACCTCGGCTCCGGTCGATACTTTTCCAAGGTTTTAAAGACCGGATTAAATCTCTCGATATGTCCCACCTGAAGGATCAAATTTCGCCTTCGAGCCAGATCAACGATTTCCTCTGCCTGTGGCACCGTCTCGGTTATCGGCTTTTCGATCAGAAGATTCTTTTCTCTTTCCAATATCATAAGTGCCAGGGGATAATGAACCGTGGTCGGAACCACCAGGTGGATGGCATCGGTCTCGGCTAAAAGGTCCTCTAGCTTTTGGAAATGTCTGGTGCTATATTTTTCTGCCGCTCTTTGGGCTTTTTCATGATCGATGTCCACCACCCCTACCAACTCTGCTTCCGGAAGTTGAGAAATGATGCGAGCGTGATGATCGCCCAGATGCCCCACTCCCACCACGCCGATTTTCACTTTTTCCATTCCCTCCTCCGATGGAATCTAAGTACCTCTTTTTTGCTCCGGTAGACAATCTGAATAGGCGGATTGATTGTTTACCCGGGAGTTGTTCAACCGAGAATATAACCAAGCGGATAAAGTTAGTCAACAAAAGAAAAAGCAGTCACGACTTTAAAGAGGAACAATCGATTCATAGTAGGGATGATGTTCTGGGAAAATCAAAGGCACAAGGGAGAGGAATTATCCCTCGCGGAGATTATTTTTTAGCAATGGGTTTAAAAAATATGTTGCAGTAAAAGGGTGATGATTCTTTAAAAAGTCAATGTCTACCTTGACAAAGTGACGTATTTAGTTAAATTGGAAAGGTATGGTTAACTGGAAGCGGATCTTCGAAAAGTAAATTTCAACGATTCCACAGGAGGTTGGGTTCTTATGTCCAAGAGATGGAGTTTGATTCTGATAGTGTTTTTCGTATTCATGGTTTTCTCTTTTTCTTCCGCAGAACAGAAGAAAGCGGTCGACTCGTTTAAGGAGATCGAAAACAGTGTAACGGAGCATACTCTTTCCAACGGGCTGAAATTCATAATCCTGGAAAGACACGAGGCACCGGTGGTTTCCTTCTGCACCTATGCCAATGTAGGATCGAACAATGAGGTGACCGGCATCACCGGAATCTCTCACGTTTTCGAGCATATGGCATTCAAGGGAACCTCAACCATCGGAACCAAAGATTACGACAGTGAACAAAAAGCTATGACCAAAGAGGACAGCTTGTTTGATGAGATTCTGAAGGAGAGAGATAAGGGGGAAAGAGCCGATCAGGAGAAGCTGAAAAAAATGGGGGAGGAGTTTGCCAAAGCTCAAGATGAAGCCAGAGGTTACGTGATCAGCAACCAGTTGGGCTCCATAGTGGAAGAGGAGGGGGGAGTGGGAATGAACGCCTTTACCTCCAACGACCAGACCTGTTACATCTACAGTTTTCCTTCCAACAAATTGGAGCTCTGGATGTCTTTGGAATCGGATCGGTTCGCTCACCCGGTCCTGCGGGAGTTTTACAAGGAAAAAGACGTAATCATGGAAGAACGCAGGTTGGGGGTGGAAAGCAATCCCTTCGGAAAGCTATTTGAGGAATTCATGGCGGCAGCTTATAAAGCTCACCCCTATCATCATGAGGTGGTGGGGCACATGTCGGATCTGCAATCCATAACCCGGCAACAGGCAGAAGAGTATCTGAAGAAGTATTATGTCCCCAACAATCTTACCATCGGCATCGTGGGTGACGTGAATCCTCAGGAGGTAATCACCCTGGCGGAAAAATATTTCGGAACCATCCCTAAAGGGGAATATCCTCCACCGGTGCGGACCAAAGAGCCGGAGCAGTTGGGGGAAAAAAGAGTGGAGGTGGAGGACAAATCCCAGCCGATTTTGGTGGTCGGATACCACCGGCCCAATGTCAACGATCCGGACGATCCCGCCTTCAACGCCATTGCCGACTATCTGGGCGGGGGCAGGACTTCGCAGCTATACAAGATTCTGGTCAAGGAGAAGAAAATAGCAGTGGCGGTGGGAGTGATACCAACTTTGCCCGGGGAGAAATATCCCGGCCTGATTGCTATTTATGCAGTGCCGGCGAAGGATCACACCAATGGAGAATGTGAGGATATAATCTACCGGGAGATAGAGAAGGTTAAAACGGATACCATTTCCACGTTGGATTTAACTGCCATCAAAACCCGGGCTAAGGTGAATTTCTTGAAGCAGTTGAAATCAAACCTGGGAATGGCGATTCAACTAACCAGCTATCAAGCCATCTCGGGAGATTGGAGAAAGTTGTTTGAGCAGCTCGACCGGATTAATCAAGTCACTGCTTCCGACATTGAGCGGGTGGCAAACCAATATCTGAAGAAATCAAACCGGACGGTGGCAGAACTTGTGACAGTTAAGTAAATATCGGATTAAGGATAAAGAATGACGGATTTACCATATCCCAGAGAGAAACGATATATAAGGAGAAGGATCATGCACATAACTACAAAGAAATTCAAACTTGTTCTTTTGACGATATTCTTCATTCTCTTCATCACCCCGACTGTATGGTCACAGACCAGCTATCAGGATCTGAAATATCCTCCCCTGAGTGAGTTAAAGATTCCACCGGTGAAAAGGGAAGTCTTGCCCAATGGAATGATAATCTTTTTGGCGGAGGATCATACCCTCCCTTTGATCGAGTTATCCGCCAAGATAAGAACCGGTTCGGTCTATGAGCCGGGTGATAAGGTGGGATTGGCGATGATAACCGGATCGGTGATGCGGACCGGTGGTGCCGGAAAAAGAAGCGGAGATCAGATTGACGATGAGTTGGAGAGAATGGGGGCATCCATCGAGACCTGGATCGGATCAACTGAGGGAGGAGCCAATCTGTCGGTTCTCAAAGAGGATATAGACAAAGGGCTGGCCATCTTGGCTGACGTTCTGATGGATCCCCGGTTCGAACAGGACAAAATCGATTTAACCCAGGTGCAACAGAAAAGTGGCATCTCCCGGAGGAACGACTTTGTAGGACAGATAGTCAACCGGGAATTCAACCGGTTGATCTACGGTACCCAAAGTCCGTATGCCCGGATTACCGAATACTATACCATCGACAATATCGATCGTGAAGATCTGGTCGAATTTCATAAAAAATATTTTCACCCCAACTCGGTTATTTTGGGGGTGTGGGGGGATTTCAAAACCTCCGAGATGCTTTCCCGGATTAAGAAGGCCTTCGTCCAATGGCGATCCGCAAAAGTTGAAGGCTTGGAGCTTCCCCGGGTGGACTATAAATACCGTTCCTCGGTTTGCCTGGTGAATAAACCAGACGTAAACCAGAGCAACATCTATCTGGGGCACATCGGCAGCACCATCGATGACCCGGATTATTTTGCCTTGACGGTGATGAACAGCATCTTCGGTCGCAGTTTTTCCTCCCGTCTTTTCAAAAAGGTGCGCTCGGAGGAGGGTCTGGCTTATCACGTCTCCGGTGCCTATAACTGCAATCCCGGATATCCCGGCACCTTCTATGTCTTGTGCCAGACCAAGTCCCAATCTACGGTGGAAGCCATCCGATACATGCAGGAGGAGATAAAAAAGCTGACCACCGAGGAGGTTACGAATGAGGAGCTGAACCGGGCGAAGGAGGGATATTTGAATTCTTTCGCTTTTAAGTTCGACACCAAACAGAAGATCGTGGAACGTTTGATGTTCTATGAGTATTATGGATTACCGCTGGATTTTTTACAGAAAACCAAAACGGAGATCGAGAGGGTTACTAAGGCAGATATCTTGAAAGCAGCCCAATCCCACCTTCATCCGGACGACCTGGTGATTTTGGCGGTGGGGAGACCTGAGGATTTCGATCAGCCCCTTTCGGTCTTGGGTCCGGTGGATACCTTGGACATCACCATACCGGAAGTTTCACCCTTAGCCCCAAAAGAGATACCCCAAGTCTCGGAGGTATCTTTAGCCAAAGGCAGGGAGATTTTCGATCAGATGGTTACCGCTTGCGGAGGGAAGCAGGCTTTTGCCAACATCAAAAACACGGTGACCAAGACAGAGATCTCCGCTTCCTCACCCCAGGGTGAGTTTCAGATGTCGGTCCATTCCACTGTGGTGTTCCCTTATAAATTCAACCAGGAGATGACCACCCCCTTCGGTGGCTTTACCCAGGTTTACGACGGGGAGAAGGGCTGGGTGATTTCGGCCCAGGGCACCCAGGATTTACCGGAATCCCAGCTGAATGATTTGAAAGCGGATCGTTTCCGCACGTTCGTCAATTTGTTTCAAGCAGATAACTTAGAGGTTCAGTATCTGGGAGTGGAGGATTTCGAGGATAAAAAACTGGATATCCTGTTGGTCTCCGATCCCTCCGGAAACAACCTTAAGATATTTACGGATCAAGCTACCCATCTACCGGTAAAACAAGCATACCGGGGAAGAGGGATGATGGGACCTGCCAACTTCGAGGAGATTTTTTCGGACTTCCAGGAGGTCTCGGGGGTAAAACTGCCATTTTATAAAATTACCCATACGGACGGGAAAAAATATGCCGAGACAAAAATTTCGGAGTTGAGTATCAACGTCCCCTTGGATGAAAATTTATTTATTAAAAAATAACCTGGGATGAATAATTCTATCACTTGATTCTATTTAAACAGCAGGTCTGAAACCCTTCCGGCAATTTTCGGAAAACAAATTCCGCACTGCGGGGAGAAGATTTCTCCGGTTCGGTTATTTGTGATAATTCCAACTATTGTGTCTTTTACTCGTATCTGTATGGTATTCAAGCTTATCCTGTGGATAGGCTTGAGTAATTTTTATCTTGACAATTTTTCATAGTTTGTTTAATATTGAACGCCATGAAGATAGAGCTGAAAAGGACCTCGGAGGATTTTAGTCAAAAGATTCAATTGGAGGAGACCCCCGAAGATTTAAAGCTCCAAGCAGATGGAGTGGAGTTTGATAAGCCGGTCAAAGTCGAGCTAACCGTCTCCAAAAGCAAGGATCAGTTGATCTGCCGGGGTAAGATCACCGCTCCGGTGTATCTGGAATGTTCCCGTTGTCTTTTGAAATTCGAGGAAGAACAATCTGCGGATCTGGACTTTGTTGTTGACCTGTCCGGAACCATGGAGAGAACGAATTCGGAGGAAGACAGCTTTTTCGTGGCTGATCCCTCCTCCTCTTATTTTATTTTGGACGATCTGGTGAGAGAGGCGATAATCCTCTCTTTGCCCCTTAAACCTCTATGTTCCGAGGAATGCAAGGGATTATGTCCGGTCTGCGGAACCGATCTAAATAAATCCCGATGTCACTGCGTCATAGTGAAAACCGACCCCCGCTGGGACAAATTGAAGGGATTGCTAAAGAAAGAGGCAACGGCGAAAAGAAGCAAAAGACAACAGCATCACCTATAAAAGATACCTTTCCACCGGGAAATGCTTGAATCGTTCATTATATCTAGAGATAAAAACACTTGAATCCTTGAATCCAATAGTTAAGGTAAATGAGAGAAGAACCATATTAAGATAAAATATTATTGAAAGGGAAAATTTATGCCACTGCCCAAAAGAAGACATTCCAAAACCCGGGGAGCCAAAAGACGCACCCACTGGAAACTGGATACACCCAATTTAGTGGAATGCTCTCATTGCCATCAACCCAAGCTGCCGCATCGTATTTGTACCAATTGCGGATACTACAAGGGTAGACAGGTTATAACTCCGAAAGAGACTTAAAATCATTCTGGAAACTGCTCCTAACGAATTTTTGGATGCGTTAAAGGGTTTGATATGTTCGAAAAATCTATAAGCCGGCATAATGAAAAGGTGAGAATAGCGGTGGATGCTATGGGGGGAGATTTCGCACCCGCTTCGGAAGTGGAAGGTTCGATCTGGGCACACCGGGAGAATCATGCCAATCTGGAGATGGTTCTGGTGGGGGAGAAGGAAAAGATA
>Ga0299912_10005301_pt1 | contig 10592 bp, 8 predicted proteins | sample RVTome_2_FD_207667 | JGI IMG/M metagenome (GOLD analysis project Ga0299912, IMG submission 207667) | Soil microbial communities from uranium-contaminated site in the Upper Colorado River Basin, Wyoming, United States - RVT95D214 (version 2) ... | reverse complement strand
TCGCCCTGATGGGGGGGCTCGCCGGCGCCTACGTCCACCATGACGACCGCGCGGCGCTGGCCTGGCTCGAGCGACTGCTTCCAGTGGCCGAGCGGCTGGACCTCCTGCCCCAGACCGCCGGCGCCCTTTCGCGGCTCAGCGGCACGCTCTACCGGCTCGGCCGACCACGGGAGGCGCTCATCCTCCTGCGCGGAACCCATGAGCTGGCGGTGGCGAACGGTCTGGTGGAGGTCGATCGGAACACGCGGACCTCGCTGACCTTCTACGAGCAGTTCGACAGCCCGACTGCCGGTCTCGCCATGGCCCGCGAAGGCCTCGAGATCGCGAGTCGTTGGGGCTCCCTCGTCTACGGCTTCCTCATGGTCGGCAATGCCGTCTCGTGCGCCATCCGGGTCGGCGAGTGGGCCTGGTCGTCCGCCCTGCTCGACGAGTGGCTCGCCAACGAGATCACCGGGTCGTTCTACCTGGAGCTGTACGTGGACCGTGCCGTCCTGGCAGCGCTCCGCGGCGACGACCCGATGGCCGACCTGGCCGAGGCAGAGCGCCTGGTCGAGGGCGTCCACGACCCCCAGTACCGGTCGTATTGTCATTGGGGGCGTGCGTGGGCGGCGCTGACCAGCGGTCGCGTCGAGGAGGCCCGGCGGGAGGCCGCACGCGCCGCCGAGGTGACTCCCTACTTCGTGCCGATCAGCCTGCCCCTGGCCGCCCGAGCCGCGCTCTGGGACGGCAACGCCGCTGAGGCGGACGCCCTCGCCGCCCAGATCGAGGCAACCGTGAGTCGGGGCCAGGCGGTGGCGCTGGATCACCTGACGCTTCGGGCCGGAGTTGCCGCGCTCGAAGGTCGCCGGGGTGAGGCGATCGCCGGCTACCGCGAGGCGCTACGCGGGTGGCGCCAGCTGGGCCTCGCGTTCGACGAGGCGATGGCCGCGCTCGACATGGCCATCCTGCTGGCCCCGACCGAACGCGAGATGGCGGACGCGCCGGCGGTGCTGGAGGCGGCGCGCGAGACGCTTCGTCGGCTCGGGGCGCAGCCGTTCCTCGCGCGCCTCGAGGCTGTGCGCGCGGGCGTGGTCGCGTAGCTGGCGCGGCGAGGCACAGACAACCGGGGTTCGGTTGGGCGCCCCGTCGGCGGTTGGCCTTGCGCGCCGGGGCGCCGCAGATGCACCCTGTAGCCGATGGCCGAACCGGACGGCGGCGCACCCGACCTCGACGCGATCCGGGCGATCGTTGCTGCTGCCCGCCGCGAGGGACGCACGACGCTCCTGGAGCCCGAGGGCCTTGCCGTGCTCGCGGCTGCCGGGATCGCGGTCCCGCGCTGGCGGTTCGTCCGCGACGCCGTCGCCCTGGACGCCACGGGGCTCGACGACCTCTCCGGCGAGCGGGTCGTGGTGAAGGTCGTCTCGAGCAGGATCGCCCACAAGACGGAGCTCGGCGGCATCGCGATCGTTCCCCGCGACCCGGCGGCCGTGACGGCAGCGATCAGGGCGATGGGCGCCCGCCTGGGAGACCTGGCCGAGGGCTACACCATCGCCGAGCAGGTCGAGCATGACGCCGCCCTGGGCGGCGAGCTGCTCCTCTCGCTGCGCTGGACGGACGACTTCGGGGCGGTCGTGAGCGTCGGCGCCGGCGGGATCCAGGCGGAGGCCCTTGCCAGGGACCTTCGGCCGGGGCGCGAGATCGCGATCGTCTCTCTCACCCTGACGCCGCGTGACGCGATCGGGCCGGAGCTCCAGGGGGCGACCGCCGTCCGCCTGGCCACCACGTCGCTCCGTGGTCAGCCGGCACGACTGCCGCTCGCTCGTCTCGTCGCGGTCGTCGAGCGCCTGCTCGCCCTCGGTGCGGCCCTCGTCCCGGCCGAGCTCCTCGAGTGTGAGATCAACCCCGCGGGCGTGACCGCCGACGGGCTCGTCGCCCTCGACGTCCTCGTCACGCTGGGCGACGGTTCCGCACCGACGCGATCCCCCAGGCCGGTGCACAAGGTGGCCCGGCTGCTCGAGCCCCGGTCGGTGGCGATCGTCGGGGTCTCGAGCACCTCGAATCCCGGTCGGGTCATCCTCGACAACCTCCTGCGCGAGGGCTTCCCTCGCGACCGGATCGTGGTCATCAAGCCTGGCGTCGACGCGATCGATGGCGTCCGCTGCGTACCCAACCTCGCCGCGCTGCCCGGCAAGGTGGACCTCCTCGTCGTCGCCGTCTCGGCCGCCCAGGCCCCGGCCCTCGTCGAGGAGGTCATCGAGCGCGACCTGGCGGAGAGCCTGATCGTCATTCCCGCCGGCCTGGAGGAGAAGCGCGGGGGCGGCGGCCTGGCCACCCGGATGCGCGACGCGCTAGCGGCGGCGCGGTCGAGCAGGAGCGGCGGGCCGGTCATCAACGGCGGGAACTGCCTGGGGATCCGCTCGCGCCCCGGCCGCATCGACACCCTGTTCATTCCCCGCTGGAAGCTCCCGGCCGGAGGTCGGGCGGCCCCCATCGCCCTCATCACGGGGAGCGGCGCCTTCGCCGTCACGCGCCTCTCGCGCCTCGGTCGTATTGACCCGCGGTACGTCGTCACGGTCGGCAACCAGATGGACCTGACCGTCGGCGACTACCTCACCTACTTTGCGGACGACCCGACGATCCGGGTGTTCGGCATCTACGTCGAGGGCTTCGCCCAGCTCGACGGCGCGCGCTTCCTGGAGGCTGCGGCGCGGGTCACGGCGGAGGGTCGCTCCATCGTGCTGTACCGGGCGGGACGCACGCTCGCCGGGGCCCGCGCCTCGGCCAGCCACACGGCGGCCATCGCCGGCGACGCGACCGTCACCCGCGAGCTCGCCCGGGTCGCGGGCGTCCTGGTGGCCGAGACGCCCGGTGCCTTCGACGACCTCGTCCGGACGTTCGCCCTGCTCGACGGGCGCGTCGCCAGCGGGCGCCGGCTCGGCGCGGTCACGAATGCCGGCTCCGAGTGCGTCACCATCGCCGACCACCTGGGGTCGCTCGAGCTGCCGGCCTTCCGCCCGGACACCGACGCCCGGCTGGCGGCGATCCTCGGCCCGGCCGGCATCAGCTCGGTTGTCGACATCCACAACCCCCTCGACCTCACTCCGATTGCCGACGCGGCAGTCTACGAGGCGGTCGCGCGCACGGTGCTCGATGCGGACGAGGTGGACGTGGGCCTCGTCGGGATCGTGCCCGTCACCGACACCCTCGAGGCGCTACCGCCGGGTCCCGGCCACGCGGAGGATCTGGCGCGTCCCGACGGGATCGCGGCGCGGCTGGCCCGCCTGTGGCGCGAGACGGCCAGGCCCTGGGTGGCCGTCGTGGACGCCGGGCCGCTCTACGGCCCGTTCGCGGACCTCCTCGACGCCGCCGGCATCCCGACCTTCGGGACCGCCGACGCCGCGACGCGGGCGCTGGCGGCCTTCTGCGACGCGACGATCGGGCAGGTCGCTGATAGGCGGCTCAGCGAGGCGGGCCCCAGGTGACGATCGGCGGGACGCTGGCCCAGGCACGGCGGAGTGCGAACCCGACAGCCACCGACGGGAGCTGATCGGAACGCCGCGATCAGTGGCCGAACCAGACCATATCCGACCGGTGAGCGGGAGGGCGGCCGTGCACGACACCCGAATCGAGACCACCGGCGCCAGCGAGGTCGGCATCGCACCGGTGGACGCGGGCGCCCGGCCGACCGTCCTGCTGCCGTTCACCCAGCTGGTGCGCATCTCCGCCTACTGGCTCGGCCTGACGGCGATCGACGCGGCAGTCGGCCTCTACATCGGGTACCAGCTCGTCTACACGAACATCCGGGGCGATGTCCCCCTGGGCACCGCGACCGCCATCGTGACTCTCGGCGGTGCGCTCGTGGCGATCCTGGTCCAGCCCACGGTCGGCGGGATCAGCGACTACGCCGTGACGCGGTGGGGCCGACGCAAGCCGTTCATCGTGGTCGGGTCGCTGCTGGACCTGCTGTTCCTCTATGCGATCGCGACGTCGAACACGCTGCTCATGCTGGCGACGTCCGTCATCCTGCTGAACTTCTCGACCAACATCGCCCGCGGGCCATTCCAAGGCTACGTGCCGGACCTCGTCGCGGAGGCACAGGTCGGCATGGCGAGCGCGATGGTCGGGATGATGCAGATCATCGGGAACATCACGGGCTATGCCCTGGTCAGCATCGCCGCGTTCTTCGAGAACCGGCCGCTGGCGATCGGCGCCGTGGCCATCGTCGAGCTCGTGACCATGGCGAGCGTGGTCCTGGGGGTCGGCAGGGGCCAGGAGGCAAAGCCGCGCGAAGGCAAGTCCTGGATCGCCATCGCCCGGGAGACCTGGGGCGCGGACATCCTCGGGGAGCGGTCCTACGTGTGGCTGGTGGCCTCGCGTCTGTTCTTCCTGATGGCCGGCGGGATCCTGTTCGCGTACGTGGTGGCCTACTTGAAGAACGTGTTCGGGTACGACGAATCCGGGGCCGGCGCCGTCAACGCGGCGATGCTCGTCGTCGTGGCGGTCGGGAACCTGCTCGCGGTGGTCCCCGCTTCGCGGCTCTCCGACCGGGTCGGGCGGAAGCCGGTGATCTACAGCGCCTGCCTGATCGGGGCCGTCGGTGTCGCGATCACGGCGCTGGCCCCGCACGTCGCGGTCGCCATTCTCGGTGCCGGGCTGTTCGGCATGTCCGCGGGGACGTTCCTGGCCGTGGACTGGGCCCTGATGACGGACATCATCCCGCGGATCTCGGCCGGCCGGTACATGGGCCTCAGCAACGTTGCCACGGGCTCGGCGCCCCTGTTCGCCGCCGTGGTCGGCGGGGCTGTCCTCGACGTCGCGGCCCGGCTGGGTGGCGACGCGATCGCCCCGCGCGCGGCGTTTCTCGTGGCGGTCTTGCTGTACGGCGTGTCCGCCCTGCTGTTGCGACCCGTGGTGGAGCCCCGGCGTGGGCCCGGTGGCGCGGCGTCCCGAGGGGCGCCGCACGCCCGCGCCCCGTAGGGGGCCGGAGCAGGGGGCTGCCCCGCCGGCGCCGCCGCCGCCCGCCGCGGTGCGGCGCCTCAGCCGGCCAGCGCCTTTCGGACCTCGACGAGCTCGCGGAGGCGTTGCCCCGGGCTCGTGCTGCCGCTGGCCGGGTCGGGCACCACATCGTCATCGATCCAGATCCAGGGGGGATCAACCGGCTCGTCGGGGAGCTCGAGGCGGCCGGACTGTACGTCGATATGGACGCTGCCCTCCGGGCTCTCGGCGACCGGACGCAGTTCAATGCGATCGATGCGACGAGCGGCTGGAAGGTCGACTTCCTGGTCCGTAGGGACCGTCCCTTCTCCCGGGAGGAGTTCGACCGGCGGGCCCGCGTGAACCTCCTCGGCACGCCCGCCTGGATCACCAGCCCGGAGGACACCATCACCGCCAAGCTCGATTGGGCCGCGCCCAGCGGCTCGGACCGGCAGCTCAGGGATGTAGCGGCAATGCTCGATATCGGAGGGGAGTCGCTCGACCTCGCCTACATCGATCGCCGGGTCGCCGGCCTCGGACTGCACGAGGCCTGGAGCCGAGCAGAGGCGCTTCGGTCGGCCGACTGATCGAGCCCGACAGACCGCGGAAGCGCGTCGGGCGCGCGCTCGCCTCCGCCGGGAAGCTGGTCAATCTGGCGCGCCCGGAGGGCCTTGGGCACGCAGGAACAACAGGCGAGGAGCGCGACGGGGCCGTGAGTAACTGGTCTGATAGACTTGACAGGTTACGTCGCGATGCTTCATCATCCGGGCCCGGAGGCATCCGATGTGAGGAGGACGCGATGATCGCGAGGACCTGGCGTGGCACCGTCGGGGCGGGCAAGGGGTCCGGGTATCTGGAGATCGTCGGCCGCACGGGCCTGCGGGACTCCCGCGAGACCCCCGGGAACCAGGGGTTCTATGTCATGCAGCGCCGTGCCGGGGACCATGACGAGATCCTTACCCTGTCGCTCTGGGAGTCCGAGGACGCGATCAGGGCCTTCGCGGGTGACGACATCTCGCGGGCGGTCTTCTATCCCGAGGACGATGCGTGGCTGACCGGCCGGGATCTGCATGCGGACCACTGGGAGGTGGTCGGCGAGACAACCTCGGCCTCCGCAACGCGAACAACGGGCTGAGGAGGTCGCTGGTCGTTCTGGCGCGCCTCAGCCTCGCCCGCCGATCTCCACCTCCTCCCGCGTGTTACTGCCGCCTCCTGCCCCCGGCGCGCTGGACAGGCGGACCTTGGGTGTCAGCCAGGCTGACTCGTGGAGCCAGCCCGACCGACCCTCCGGGGTCACAACGCGGTGCCAACCTCCGCGCCGCTCGCCGGAAAGCGTGACGTGGTCTCCCCTGGAGACCATCTCGACCTCGCGGGCCAGGAAACGGGGCTCCACGTTGACCCGAGCGCTGATCCTGTTGATCTCGACTTCGGTCGACCGGGGCGCCGGCCGTGGGTCCGATGGGAAGGGCACGCCAGGCGCTCGCTGGACGGCGGTGAGCAGAGCGGCAACCCGGCGGTTCCCGAGTGAGCCCTGCAGCGTTTCCGCGAGCCGCTGGAACTGGAAGCCGCGGAGGTGGTCGGCCGAGCGGGTCCCGATGGCGGCGATGGGAGCGGGCACGGGAGCGTCTCGAGGTTGGCGCGTCGCCAACATTCCCAGGCCGCCCTCGCGGCGCCCCTCCCGATCGGCAAACAGCTCGCGCAGCCTCATCGTCCGCCACCTCGATCCGACCGCGCCACACTAGGCCCACGCGGGCGCGAGAGCAGGGGCCCTTCGGGCAGACGATTGGGCAACGGTGGACGCGCACTCGTTGTCGCTCCTGTCAGCGTCCCGGCGCGCGCTCCACGCTGCTCGCCCAGGCGGCGATCTCGGTTCGGCGTGACGCTCCGAGCTTGGCAAGGATGTGCTCCACGTGACTGCTGGCGGTCTTCGAGGCGATCGAAAGCTCGCTGGCGATCTCGGCGTTCGTCATTCCGGCCGTGATCAATCGCGCCACGGCGAACTCGCGGGCAGTCAACGGGCGCCACGGCTCGTCCTTCGACACGTGACCGCGCGCCATCCGCTGCAGGGTCTCGGCCCGATCCCGGAGCGGCGGGCTCTCCAGGCGGTTCGCGGCCTCGCGGCCGTCCGCGGCCAGCACGGCCGCGTCACCGAACCGGTTCAGCCGGGTGAGGCAGCTCGCGAGGTCGAAGCGGGCCCAGGTGGCCTCCCAGACGCGCCCCCGCTCCTCCCATCCCTCGATGGCAGCCTCCAAGGCCTGGCGGGCCACGCCGGTGGCACCTGCGGCGAGGGCGACCAGGCCCCTGCCATGGGCGAGAGCCGGCAGGGCCACGGCCGGCATCTTCGCGAGGTGCTCGGCACAGGCCGCGAGCCACGCTCCCGCGTCGGCAGGCCGTCCGGCAGCCTGCTCGGCGCGGACCCCGGTGACGACGAATGGCACCAGGAGAGCCCGCTCGCCGACCGCACGTGCCCGCTCGAGGGCGTCGTGGCAACGCGCAGCCGCCTGGTCGGGACGGTCGGCGAGGAGCGCCGCCTCCGCGAGCCCCCAGAGCGGCGGAAGGATGAGGTCGACCGCGCCGCTCTCCTCCCCAACCGATAGCGCTGCCAGTAGCTCCGCTTCCGCCGTTTGGATGTCCCCCCGGCCAAGGGCCACGTACCCGACCGCCCAGCGAGCCATCGTCACCGCGCGCCGGCTCCCGTGGTCGGCGATCGTCTGGCGGGCCATCGCGGCCGCGCCATCCCAGTCCGCGCCCGCCCAGGCGACGATCGCGGACAGCGCGCCCATCACGTGACGACAGTGCGACTGCTCGATCGCGTCGGCATATCGCAACCCATCGGCGAGGGAGCGTCCCGCACGCGCGTAGTCCATCGCCCGAACGGCGAGCGTGGCGGCGTCGCGGAACGCGGTGACCCCGCAGTCCTCGAAGCCAGCCCGCTGTGCGTCGTGAGCGGAGGACGAGATCGCGTCAAGGCCTTCGGCAACCCGGCCGTCGAGGACGTCAACCATCGCCGTGAACGCGTTCGCCTGGATCGCTGCGATGGCATCTTCAAGCGTCGTCGCGGTCTCGCGCATCGTCTCGATCGTCGAGCGGGCCGCGCCGATCGCCATCGTCTCCAGGTGGATCCGGGTCCACTCGTCGAACAGGGCGCCGCGGGCGATCTCCCGCCCGCCGCCGCCCGGCAGACGCTCGAGTTCGTCGAACAGCACCGCGGCCAGGTCGGACCGCTCCGGGACCGCTCGGGCCTCGCGACGCCAGATGCCGAGCACGCCGACGAGCATTTCGGCCGCCTTCTCCGGCCGCCCGGCGCCCAGATAGGCTGCCCGGGCGTCGCGGCTCACCTGTTCGGCGATCTCGTTCTCTTCGATCGCTGCGGCTTCGTCGGAATACGCCTCGAGCAGCGCGCCCCGGTCGTGGGGGTCGAGGTCGTCCGGCGCATTGTTGACAGCCCGCCGGTAGAGCTCGAAGGCCTCGCGATGGGCAGACAGTCGCGCGGCTTCCCGGGCGCCAGCGACCGCCGCCGCGAACGCCTCGCGGCGGAGGCCGGCGCGTTCGTAGTGGACGGAGGCGTGGATCTCCGACGCTCCTTCGAGCTGCGCCCCGAACTCCCCGGCCCGAGCGTGGAATCGGCGACGTTCCCAGGTTGGGATCGTGCTGTAGAGCGCGTCGCGCAACAATTGGTGCCGGAAGTCGTACAGGTCGCGCAACCCGGGAGGGTCAAGGACGAAGTAGTCGACGAGCTCCTGGAGCGGCGCCTCGAGCGCTTCCGGCGGCACGTCCATGATCCCGGCGAGCACCTCCGGGACGAAGCAGCGACCGATGACGGCCCCGGCGCGCGCGGCGGCCTGTGCTTCGGGCGAGCGTTGGGCGATCCGGGCGATGACCGCATCCTCGATCGTGTCGGGAACAGTGGCCTCCCGGATCGCGGTCCCGTCCGCCCGGGCCTCGGCGCTCAGGGCGCCGAGGAGCTCCTCGATGTGGAGCGGGATCCCGTCCGTTCGCTCGAAGACGGCGGCCGCCACGTCACTCGGCGCCGGGAGTCCCGTGTCGAGGATGAGGGTCGTGACCAAGGCGGTCTCCGCCTCGGTCAGCGGTGCGAGCTGGACCTCCTCCGCGATCCGCTGGGTGATGAGCCGCGCTCGCCAGTCCCGGAGGGTCGCGCCGGGCGCCATCTCCTCGGTTCGGTAGTCGCCGGTCAGGAGGAGCTGCCGGTCGCGTGACCGTCGCGCGAGCTCCGCGATGATCTCGAGGCTCACGTCGTCGGCCCACTGCAGGTCCTCGAACGACAGCATCGTCGGGCCGGGCAGCGACATGAGGATCCGATCGACGAGCCCCATCACCAGCCGCCGACGCTCCACGTGCTCGGCTGCGAGGGTGGCGTTGCTGAGATCCAGGAGCGCCGCGCCCAGGTCGGCGAAGGGCGCGAGCCGGGTCATCGAGCGGGCGAGGTCGAGGATCGACGCCGCCGGGACGTCGCGGTCCTGGGGGGCAACCGCCCCCTCTGCCGCTGAGAAGCCGCGGGCCTCCGCCTTGCGCCGGATGGCGGCCAGCAGCCGGGTCTTGCCAATCCCGGCCTCGCCGGCGAGCAAGAGGAACTGGCCCCGGCCGGCGGTGACATCGTCGAGACGCCGATCGGAGAGTACGAGCAGGTCGTCACGCCCGACGAGGAGCGGGCAACGAACGGCCCTCAGCGCGGCGTGCATGGCAGCGAAGTGTAGGCCACGTCCACCGGAGGTCATCGGTCATTCGACCGATGACCCCTCGCCTTCGTTGATCGACTCTGCGTGCCCAAGGCCTCGGCCCGGATGGTCGAGGCGTCGCTCAGGGGGTTGGCATGGCGAACTTCATGGACGTCCACTCGGGCTTCTTCGGCGTCACCGCCGAGCAACTGAAGGAGGCCCACGAGCGCGACGTGGCGATCGAGCGTGAGGAGGGCGTGCGCTTCGAGCGCGCCTGGCTCGATCCCGACCTGGGCAAGGTGTTCTGCCTCTCGAGCGGGCCGTCGCGCGAATCGGTCATGCGAATCCACGAGCGGGCCGGCCACCCGACCGCCGAGGTGTATGAGCTCACGGTCGAGGTGAGCTGAGATCGACCCGAGGCGTTCGCGAGGCGCGCCCCACGTTCTGAGGAAAGAGACATGCACCCCGGGCAAACCCAAAACGGGTCGAGCCCGGTCAGGAGGGCCTCATGGGGACCGGCGACTACTACTTCGACACCTTCGAATCGGACCGCCACCGGGGCGAAGAGCAGCGCCACGCTCACGACCGCGCCCTCCGCGCAGTGAGGGTCGAGCCCCCGTCGTTGCCGGCGAGGCTTGGGGCCGCGATCCTGAGTCTCGTTCGGCGCGACCCCTCGCTCACGGATCATGCGTGTCGTCTTCCGGATGGGCGGATAGGACGCGTCGCGATCATCCTCGACGACGGCGAATGGACGCTTGTCTGTCGGGTCGCGTAGCCGAGCCAGCGTCGCCGCTTGGCCTGCCCACTCGAGACTGATCACGGCGAAGCAGCGACTGGCCCGGGCCGTCAGGCGTCCTCGCCATCCGGTCGGACTGCTCGATCCGCTCGCTGGTCTCGTCCGGGACATGAAGGCCGCCCACCCGCATACTCGCCGTCTTCGCACCGGGGGGGGGGCGTCCCTGC
>Ga0299912_10005300_pt1 | contig 10593 bp, 9 predicted proteins | sample RVTome_2_FD_207667 | JGI IMG/M metagenome (GOLD analysis project Ga0299912, IMG submission 207667) | Soil microbial communities from uranium-contaminated site in the Upper Colorado River Basin, Wyoming, United States - RVT95D214 (version 2) ... | reverse complement strand
TTGCGCTTGAAAATGTGTTTTACCTTGTTCGCTTTGGTATTGTTGGTGTTAACAGCTTGGTTATTGCTTTCTGGAGTCGGCGGTTTCGGATTTCAAAACGAGGATTATGTAAAACACAATGCTCTATTACTAAGTTTGATCCTTAAAAAGTGGCCTCCAACTGTCGGGGAAAATGCGAACTTAGTTTATTATGTGGCGTATTATTTACCTGCAGCCCTGGCAGGGAAAATATTAGGGTGGGAAGCCGCAAACTACTTCAACTTCTTATGGACTTTCACCGGAATCATCCTGTCTTATCTTTGGTTCTGGAAGATTAGTGCAATTAACTTGAAAAATAGCAAGACCAGGACATTTGTACTTTTATTGATCTTTTCTTTAGCCGGGGGTTTGGACGTAATCGGATATTACTTGATTAAACACCATACCATTGAGCTTTTCACGCACATTGAGAGATGGGCTAAGTATTTCCAGTATTCATCCAATACAACGCTTATTTATTGGGTGCCACAACATACCATAGCTGGCTGGCTCCTGACGGGAATTGTGGTTACCAGCATCTATGTGCCTCAAAATCTAAAATGCCTGGGGTTATCGGTTGCGTTTGGAATCATCTGGAGCCCCTTCGTAGTTATTGGCATAGCACCTTTTCTAATATTCATTTTCATTGAGTACATGGCTCAATCGAAACGGCGATACCTGTACAATTTTGAAGTGATTTTATTGAGCCTATCCTCTTTGTGGATCGGCATAATCAATGGGCTGTTTATCGCATCGAATCGATATACATTTCCTGTTGGTTTTATATGGGAATTCATAATAAATAAGAGGGTGCTTATCACAAGCCTCTTAGAATTCTGGTTCCTGGAATTTGCTTTTTTGACCGTTGGTATTTTATTGCTGATAGTACTAGGAAGGAGATTCTCACCATGTGAAGCCGAGACATATCAAAGAACATCATTGCTAGGAAACTGGAAAGAATATCTTAAATGTCAATTCAATATCGACCCCACGCAATTATATGTATTTCTCCTTGCGATTGTCATTCTGACCATATTGCCTTTATTCAAGATGGGTTATGCAAACGACCTGGTCATGAGAGGGTCGATACCAGCGCTATTTATCTTTTGGGCATTTGTCGGTAAGATCGCAGTCGATTCAAGCGTATCAATCAAGATCAAGATGAGATACTTATATATTCTTATAACTGCCGTGATAATTATCGGTTTTTTTTCTGGGATAACCGAAATTTCAAGATCAATCAATCAATATCATTTTGGACCTCCCACGAAATCATCCGTAGAAAATGTTGAAAATTATGAATTACGGAAATATATCAAGCAAATAAAAGGCGATAAAACCTCAATTTTTTATCGGTTTATAAGTAAGTAGCTCAAAGGAACGTTTAAATTCCCAACTTCCGGGCTATCAGACAACGAAGATACTTGTCTCTATCGAGAAATTTTAGTTTTTGACGATATTCGGTATGTCGCCAGGTAAGTCCAATACCACCAGGGCAAAACCAGAGTAATCCCCCTGCTCGTACCAGGGAGCAATGCACACCAGCTTTTTCTGTTTGCCTTTCTCCGTGGTGTAAATCACTGTCTCGCGCTTTTCTACAACTGCCCTCACCTGGCTGCGGGCAGGTTCTTGGTGATGGTCGAAAACATTGCGACCGATCATAGCCACGCCGCCTTCTTTTTCATACAGGCGTATGGCCATCTCGTTCATCTCCAGGATTTTGCCATCCGGATCGCAGACCATGATTTCAGCAGGAAAAGTGTATATCCAGGGGCTGGTCATGTCCACTTCTCCTTATCCCTTAATCGCCCCTCTCGATAGACCACGCACCAGGTACCGCTGCGCCAGCAAAGCGAAGATCAACACCGGCACCAGTACCAGCGACCCCGAGGCGGCAATGCGTCCCCACAAAATAGCCTTGTTGGTCATAAAGGTGGTGATGGTCACGGGCAGGGTGCGGGCATCCCGCCCGGTCAGGATGACAGCATAGAGGAATTCATTCCAACAGTAAAGGAAGCTCAGTATGGCGGTAGCAGCCAACCCTGGCGCCACCATCGGCAGGCTGACGCGGAAAAAGGCGCCCAACCGGGAGCAGCCATCGATCATCGCCGATTCTTCCAGCTCCTTGGGTACGTCGGCGAAGAAGCCAGTCATCATCCAGATCGAGAGCGGGATGGTAAAGGTCATGTACGAAATAATCAATGCCCAGCGGGTATCGATAAGCTTCATCGCGTTGAATAATACATAAAGCGGGACAATGATTGTGATGGGTGGGAGCATCTGGGGAACGAGTGAGCTCAGGCGCACCCAAAGCCCGCCTCGAAACTGGAAGCGGGCGAAACCGTAGCCAGCGAACGAACCCAGCATTAAGGCGACAGCCGTGCTTCCCATGGCAATCACCAGGCTGTTGATGAAATACTTGGTGAAAGTACCGCCGGCAAACACGTCGTAATAATTCTTCAACGTCGGTTTGAACACCCAAACTGGGGGCAGGGCGAAGGTCATCTCCGGCGGCTTGAAGGATGTAATCAGCAGGTAGGCGATCGGAAAGAGCGAGAGAACAATCGCCACCAGTACAACCAGGTAGGTCAACACTGTATTGAGAAAACGTTTCTGCCTGTGCCAGCTCATCTCGCCCTCCTCAAGCCTCGAGACGTCCGATGGCGCGGGCCAGGATAGCAGCAATGACCAGCATAATCAGAATCATTATATATGAAGCCGCTGAAGCAAAACCCAAATTAAACAATTGGAAGCCATAGCGATAGACGTAGATACTTACTGTCTCCGTCGCTCGAGCCGGGCCGCCGGCAGTGAGCAGGTAGACCACGTCGAAGATGCGGAAAGTGTCGATCAACCGCCAGAGCAACGCTACCAGGATCGTCTGGCGCAACAAGGGCAAAGTCAGGAAAAAGAAAGTCTGGATCGAGCTTGCGCCGTCGATACGGGCAGCTTCAAAGGGTTCATCCGGCAACGATTGCAATCCCGCCAGGAGCATCAAAGCCACGAAGGAAGTTGTGTTCCAGACGTCGACGATGATCACCGAGGTCAACGCGATTTTCGGTGAAGCCACCCATTCCACCGGCATTAAGCCAATCTCTCTCAGATAAAAGTTGATAATGCCAAAATCGTAGCTATACAGCAACCGCCAGGTCAGGCCGATGACCACGTTGGTGCACATCATCGGCAGCAGGATGATCGAGCGGATCAACCCTTTGCCTCTTAAATCATGGTTGAGCAGTAAGGCTAATCCCATCCCCAGGAAAAACTCGATGCCAACGGCAAAAATTACAAAGGTAAACGTGACGCGCAGCGAGTTGAGAAATTCCGCGTTCGAGAACAGGTTGGCGTAGTTCTCGGAGCCAACCCAGGGCACCCCCTGGCGAAAGGTGCGCAAGGTCCATTTATGGAAGCTCAGCCACAGAGAATACCCCAATGGATAAAGCAAAATAACACCCATCACCAGGAAAGCCGGCCCGATGTAGAAAACCGGTTCCAGGCGGCGCAGCCAGCGGCGGATTGGATTGGGATGATACGATTTCGCTACATTCATGCTTAGCAGACCTTACACGAGACCTGACAGGTCTTGTAAGACCTGTCAGGTCGAATAGGAATCAATATCGTGATTTTACTGGAGGTATCCGCCGCTCTTGAGGATTTCCACCAGTTTGGCAGCGATATCGTCCGCAGCCGTCTGGGGATCCTTCAGGCCAGACACAGCCGCTACAATGCCCTCATTGACCACCGGGAGCATCTCCGGTGAAACGGTCAGGGCAGGGAAGATCGAGCGGTAAGGCATGACCTCTGCCAGCATCGCGAATTGCGGTATCTGGGCAACCACTTCGGCATCCTTGAGGGCATCAATGTTGCCGGGGATGCCGCCGTTCAAAGCCCACATCTTGGCGCCTTCCTTGCTGGTCAACCATTCGATGAACTTATAAGCGGCTTCCTGGTTCTGGGAGCCGGTCGGGATAGCCCAACCCCACTGGCTGCCGCCGGTGTGGCGCTCGATGCTGCCATCGTCTTTCTTGATGCCAGGCGGGAGGGCGTAACCCAGCAAGGGTGCTCCATCCTTGCAGACCTTGGGACTCTGGCTGCAATCGGTGAGGGTCTGGGTGGCTGCCATCCACTGGATGCCCATGGCTGCTTTGCCTTCCTGCAGTGAGGTCAGGATTTCGTTATAGCCAAAGGTAGTGACATCCGGAGATACAACCTTATGCTTTTGCAACAAGTCGGTGTAGAAGGAAAGAGCTGCCACACCTTTCTCGTCATTGATGATCGGGTTGTAATTCGCATCCAACAGGTCGCCGCCCATGCCATAAACATAATACATGAAATCCCACCAGGCCTCGTCCTGCTTGGCGCCGATCACGGTGCCATAGATATCGGGCGGGTTATTCAGCGCCAGGGCGGCTTCCAGGTACTCATCCCAGGTCTCGGGCACTTTCAGGCCTTTTTCCTCGAACAGGTCCTTGCGGTACCACAGCCAGGCGGTGTCACCCTCGGAAGGATAGACATATAGCTTGCCATCGAAGCTAAAGAAATCCACCGCTTTACCAAAGACCGCCGGATCGAACCCTTCCATGACCACATTGGGATCCTCGATGAAGCTGGTGAGGTCTTTGAGGGCTTCCGCTTCGACCCAACCGGGGATCCAATCGGACATGACGTAGGCGGAGTCATAATCGCTGCCGCCGCCGACGAAGGTGGTGGTGAGCTTATCGTAATAGGCCTCACGAGCAACCTCTTCAACGATTACCTTGTTGCCGGTAATCTTCTCGTACTCAGCCGCGACCTTGACCAGGTTATCGTGCTCCGGGCCGCTCCAGCAAGCCACGACGATCTCCGGATATGTACCGGCCATTGCTTCTTCGGTGGCAACCGGTGCCTCAGTGGCAGCGGGGGCTTCTGTTTCTGCCGCAGGAGCCTCTGTCGCTTCCACAGGCGCTTCCGTGGGTTGGGGAGCGCAGGCGAAGAGCATGCTGGCGATCACCAGGATCGCCATAAAAGCGAATAAACGGTTCTTGTTCATTTGGATCTTCTCCTTCTTAGTTTTTTTAAGTATAGACCGTATCACACCAGTATTGATAGATTATTCTTAGGCTTTGTTGTGAGAATCTCCACACCTCCTTTCTGACCTAATCCGGCCTAGTCGTGTTCTTCGAGAGGCTTTTTGGTTTCGTAGGATTCCAGAATGTTTAATTTTAACCATTTTCGCGCCCCTTTTTCCATTGATCGATTAACACCTGGACCTTCTCCCAAGGCTGGTTATTGAACACGGCATCCACAGGGTACAAGATGAAACCTCCACCCGGCGCCAGCGTGCACACGGCTTCGTCGACTGCCAGGCGAATGTGCTCCTCCTCCCACTGGCTCAACATCACAGCCGAGTTGACTCCACCCATCAGGCAGATTTTATCGCCAATCTCCTGCTTGACCTCCTTCAAATCCAGGTTGTCCTGCACGGGATCGACGCCCGTCAGGCAGTCGATGCCCATTTCAAGGAAATCCTGACGATAAGGCTTCCAGCTCTTGGTTATGATGTAGCGGAACTTGACACTGCGGGCGTGGACTTTCTCGATGATCTTGAGCAAACGCGGCTTGAGCATTCTGCGGTAATTGCGCGGCGTCCAGAAATCGGTGGTCTCGTACCAGGCCATATGCACCAGCTCGTCGATGCCTTCTTCGAGCAATAAATCTATACGCCGCATTTCCCATTCGAAGATGGCCTCAAGCACCTGGTCGATAAAATCCGGCTCGTCCATCTGCCCGTATAAAACGCGCTCCATGCCTAATAACCACATCAGGGTATCCCCCAGGGCATTCCAACCGCCGTCCAGTAAGACGCCCAGCCGCCTGGCCTCCTGGCGTAAAATGGCGGCGTGCTCACGGAATGAGCGCATCTGCTCTGCGGAAGGCTCTCCCAGCAAATACTTCAGGCGGGGGATATCGTCGTAGGTCTTAACCAGAGGCTCTTTGAGGCGAGAAAGGTTATAGTCGTCAAAAAGGTGAATGTGGTCTCCGCGCGGCCAGTCTTCAGTAATGCGGATCATGGTATGCAGAGCACCATCTGGCGTTTCATAGGTCTTCTTCAGCAATGGATAGCTTTCCCCCTCGCCGGGAGGAAGCAACTCAGTGTAGCTCTTCACCCCAGGAACTTGCTCGGGGACGTATTCTTCCACGTAACCCAAAGGGGGCTGTAATAAAATCGTATCATCCAGGCCGAGAGCCTGGGTGGCTTCGACGCGAGCAACTTCATCCCGCCAGTTGAAAGGGATATTATCCTGTTCGCCACCCAGCCACCAGAAGCGTAACAGCAGAGGGATGTGGTCGACCGGTTTGTGCTCCATCGCCCGTAAGAGTCGTTCTCGGGAGGTCATGCCGCTCTGGTTGGTCATGTCTTTTAATCTGCAATCCTACCATCTCACTGTCGAGGACAGCGGCGAAAGCATCTCCTCGATTTAGCTCTCCAAATCCGGAAAAACTCCCTGGATACCTGTAATCCGGCAGAATTCCGCCAGGACGGGAACGGCATGGGTGTAAACCGTCATCCAGTGGTGACCGAAACCATCATCGGCGGTCTTTTTCCAGATCTTGCGGAAGGGAGAAGTCATCCTGAACTTCATCGGCGTCCCTTCAAACACCATTTCAGTGGGGATGGCCTGCCCTTCGAAAGCGCACAGGCGATAATTACCCTTCCTACCCACCAGATTGACGAATGTGACCGGTCCGGGACGGGCAGCGTAGCGGATGCACACACCCGAGTTAGCCAGCCGCACCGGGCAAAAAGTGTAACCCCCTTCTCCCGCCAGAGATGGCGAGCCGCAGCCACAGTGGGAGCTGACGATGGTATTTTCTCGTTCATCCACATCCAGCATTTCCCCGAAATGAACCGGGCTGTCGCTCAACATGCTCAGGATAGCCATCGCCAGGGTCGAGTTGACGTCCCCTTCGCAGCCGGTTGGAATACCGTCTTCGTTGAGCAAGGCAATCGGCACGCACATGGTGCCCTGGCATTGAGGATACGAGCCAATAGACACCGCCTGCAGGTTCAGCGCCGCGACCAATTGTTTAAGGGCCAGGTAAGCCCTAGCTGCAGCAAATCCATCGCTCTTATCAGAGGTCACCGCCTGGGCGCCCATGGTAATCCGCCGCCATTCTGTCCTGGCCTCCGGGAGGGGGATGTGCTCCATCATGGCGTATAGCTCGTCCATGCCGAAGTTCAAGAGGCGCACACCAAACAAACGCAAAATTTCGACTTCATCCACGGCAGTAGGGGTCATGCCTTCCGTGCGTCTGCCGATGACTGCCATGCGAGAACCAGCCAGCCGTTTCTGAATAGCGCAAGCCCTGGCATAAGTAGCCGTTTCCTGGATGGTCTCCTGGCTTTCCAGGGGACCGAAAAAGAGGCGGCGCTCGACTTCGATGTCGGCCAGGATGGAGTTCAACTGCTGGCCGGCGACCAGCGAGCCGCTGCGAATGCCGGGGATGCTGCGAATGGCAACCGGACGCCGGACCTTTTGCTGGATCTCGATGGTGTAATGGTCGAAGGACCAGGTAACGATCAGGGCATGCAGCAGGTCGATATCTTTCCCGGCGAACCAGGCTGCAACCGCCTCGCAGGAGGCCAGGTCTTTCACCGGCTGGGGAGCAGGAACGACTTCCAACCCAGCCTGCTCCAGCGCCTCATTCACCTGTTTAAACTGAGCCTCGAAATCCTGCCAGCCCTCCTCGGCTGGTTCATAGACGGCGTAGCTACCCACTTTGGGCTTCATCATATAGTTCTACCTCCAAATCATCGTCTAAAAATCCAGATTTGCCATCTCAATCTTTTCTTTTGTTAATGTGTGAGCGATGCCAAAGGGCAAATCGTGCTTCCTGCAATAAGCTGGCAGCTCACTGAGTGTTTTTTTGACTATTTCTACTGTGAGTCCCTTCATGGGGATATGGCACGCGTCCATTGCTTTTTTAAGCAAGGTTGTATCCTGTCCTTGGAACTGGGCCATAATCAGAATTCCCGGTCCCAGCAGGTCGCCGTGCGGAAGACCGTGCCCGGCGTGATTTTCGATGGCATAAGCGAAATAATGCTCACTGCCTTCCTCTGGGCGGGCGTGACCAAGCTGGTTGGTCAACTGCACCTCCAGGGCAATGCAATCCAGGAGCTGCTTCAGACCTTGCGGGTTGCCTCGCCCGGCGGCCTCGGCGCAATCCAAAGCTCCTTGCAAGATGGCCTGGGATATCTGGGCAGCGAAAGGGATGTATTCCATCCCAGCGGGATTGCGCTGGTTTTCGTGGGCAAACTGCCAGTCCCAACACCCGGTGGCAATCGAGAGCACGTCGCAAATCCCGGCAGCCCGGATAGACGGCGGCGCGGCCGCCAGCACTTCAAGATCAAGGATCAAGGTATTGGGCGTCTTAGTCTCGATATAACGCACACAGCCGCCCTGGCGAATCCCCGAGGCCCAGGTTAGAAAAGCATCCACCGACAGAGCGGTTGGCAGGCACACCAGTGGGAGGTTTTTCTTGAGCGCCATGTATTTGGCAGCATCCACGGTCAGACCGCCCCCCACGGCGTAGACCACCTCACCCTTTATTCCCTGGAGCAGCGCATCCCACTTTTCCAGTGTGGCTTCGATTACTTCGACCCGCCAGACGATCGGCAGCTGCAATTTGCTTTCCACCGCCTTCCAGGCGGGTCCGCTGTAGACCAGCGCAACCGGGCGACCTTCTTGTACCTCAGGAAATGGGATGAACTCGATCTTCGGGATTAGCCAGATCGTGGTCAATATGTCAATCCTTTGCCCAGCTGGGAGCCTTTTCACGCAGGGTGGCCTTCTCGGCTTCTGTAAGGGAGCGGATGGTGGTATCGTGCAGGTGGGTATCCCGGTCTTCGACGATAATCCAGGAAACGTCGCGGCTGCCAATCACACCATGCCAGCTACCTTTGGGGACGTTATAGATCACCCCCGGCTGCATGTCTTCAAGGCGCAGGCCCTGATCAGTCTCGACAAACAGGGCGCCGTGTCCTTTCCACAGGATAAATACCTCATCGGTTTCCTGATGGACTTCGATTTCGGAGGCATTTTCCAAATCGTAGAGAGGCATCCAATTCAGTAAGGCCACCTGCCAGCTCGGTGTGAAAACCAGCGGCATGTAACCCTTTTCACCGTAATCGTAGATCTCCAGGTAGGGTGTCTTTTCTTCCATGATTACTCTCCTCTAGGATTAAAGTCTAAAATCATCAATGGGGAACGTCTTTATCGGAATACCTGCTCGTGTTTTGTAATAGCAGATTCAGCCAGAGTTTTCGCCTGGCTTTGGATCTTCTTGATCGCATCCACCACCTGTGCCATTTCCTTCTCGCTGCCCAGCAGGACTGGATTGGGCAGCCAGACGGTCTCCCAGGCGCCTTTGAAAGTATTGGGGAAGGGATTCTTCAAGAAGGCATGCCCGGCTTTGGCGACTTCGGGCGATAAACGTTTGCGGTATTCGCCATTCTTGAAGACCGCCAGGTCGTGCAGCGGCGGGTAGCTGGCCTGGGTTGGAATCCCTTCGGCGTTCAAAGCGGCGATGAAACGCTCGGTGGAGACGCCGGCAAACGCCTTGCTATCGACGTGGAAAATATAGGCATAGTGACCGTTGAGTGTGCAGCGTGGATCGTGCAACTGGGGGGTGATCCCCTCGATTTTCGGTAGCTCCTTATCCAGGAAAACGGCATTGCGGGTGCGGATGTCGGCCTGACCGTCCAGGCGAGATAGCTGCTGGCGCAGCACTGCACCCTGCCACTCGCTCAAGCGGTAGTTCGACCCGTAAATAAAATGAGAATAGAACCACTCGCCCGGCATGCGCCCGCAATCGTGCACCGAGCGGGCGCGCTGCTCCAGATAGTCACTGTTGGTAATGACCATGCCACCCTCGCCGGCGGTCATCAGCTTGCTGGCCTGGAAGCTGAAAGTGCCGATATCACCGATAGCGCCGACCTTGCGCCCCCGCCATTCGGAGCCGTGGGCGTGGGCGCTATCTTCCAGCAGGTAGAGGCCGCGGCGTTTGGCGATATCCACCAGCCGGTCCAGGTCGGCCGGGTGACCTCCCATGTGGACGGCGATGATCGCTTTGGTGCGGGGGGTGATGTGCGCTTCCACCAAATCGGTATCGATGCAATACGTGTCGGGGGTGACGTCCACCAGCACCGGCAAGGCGCCGGTGAAGAGCACCCCGCTGGCGGTGGCTACGAAGGTGAAATCGGGCAGGATGACCTCATCGCCCGGCTCCAACCCCAGGGCCGCCAGGGCGACTTCCAGGGCAGCCGTGCCGTTGGTGACGGCGATGCCATGCTTTGCCTGATGGTAGGCAGCAAACTCACCCTCGAAAGCCAGGGTTTGCGTGCCCGGAGTGCGCCACCAAACCCGGCTTTCCAGCACAGCCATCAGTGCCTGCTTCTCTTGATCGTCATATTGCGGCCAGACCGGGAAGGGGGTCTTCTTTCCAGGCTCACCGCCTAAAATGGCGAGTTTCGACATAACTCCAACTCCTATCTGATGTTCAGATAATTTTATAAACATTCAACTTTTCCATAAT
>Ga0299912_10005299_pt1 | contig 10593 bp, 9 predicted proteins | sample RVTome_2_FD_207667 | JGI IMG/M metagenome (GOLD analysis project Ga0299912, IMG submission 207667) | Soil microbial communities from uranium-contaminated site in the Upper Colorado River Basin, Wyoming, United States - RVT95D214 (version 2) ... | reverse complement strand
AAGGAGGTCCGCAATTTGCCCTAGCACACGGACACACATGGTGGGGGCACGCAGTCTGTCTTGCTGTTGCCCTCCGTAACATCGAGATCATCGAAAGAGAACACCTTGTGGAGTACTGCGCTGAAATGGGGACATACTTTATGAACGGACTCCACGCTGCACTTGACAAATCTCCCATAGTGGGGGAAGTTCGCGGGCTCGGCTTGGCTATAGGTGTTGAATTTGTTAAGGATAAGAAGACGAAGGAACCGCTTGTTGCGCCACCTGAAGTAGCCGTAAAGTTCGCTGACAAACTGGTTGAGCGAGGTCTTCTCGTCCACGGGGGCTTGAACTACTACCTAATACTGTGGCCGCCCCTAATCGTAAGTAAATCAGAAATAGATGAGGCATTAGGTATCCTAGAAAGGACGATGAGAGAGGCTGAGAAGGACCTATTGTAGGGAGATGCTGTCCGGTTAAACACTTGTAAACGAGCTTTTTGTCGGCAACGATGGGAAAGGAAAGCTGTCTGTTGTGTTAAAGGAAAGGAGGATTGTTCGAACGGCTGGGTTAGAGAATATCAAGCAGGCGCGAGAGTTCACTCAGGAACCTGATGCCTACCGGGTTTGATACTACCTTGCTGGGAGGAGCTAGCCCAGTCGAACTCTCGTAACCTTATCTGTCCAAATATAAGGGTGCAGTTCAAGCCGACACCAAGAGACGGAGGAAAGAAAATAATGGAAGAACTGGCTTCAGGCAAGGGAGTCTTTCGCATGCCTGACCCCGATGGGCACCGGGAGTATATAAGAACCCACAAATCGCGGGAAATGAAGAGCAAGGTTATGACGGAAAAGGAGGCCATCGAGAAGTTCGTCAGCGATGGCGACTACCTGGGTTACGACCTCAATATCAGTAAACGAGGCCCCACAGCTCTCTTCCGCGAGGTTGTCCGGCAGAGGAAGAAGAATCTCTGGCTCGCCGTCAGGTTCAGTGGCCTTGACCCGGCTCTGCTCATTGCCGGTGGCTGTGTCAGCCGGATTGATATTGGCTGGTTCATGCACGGCGGCACTGCCTCCCGGGCCATTGAGCAGGGCATCGTCAAGACCACTGAGTGGAGTAATAGTGCCGTGGTCTACCGCCAGCTAGCCGGGGCGATGGGGCTTCCCTTTCTGCCCATGCGTTATCTCGGCGGCACCGATGTTTTCGAGAATTCTGGAGCCAAGCTGGTGAAAGACCCCTTTACCGGCCAGGAGATTGTCCTGGTGCCGGCACTCAACCTGGATGTGGCGCTCGTTCATGTCTACCAGTGCGATGAGTACGGCAATGCCCGCATCTTCGGGGCTGGTCTTTCCCCGGTAGAGACCGCTACCTGCGCCAAGAAGCTCATTCTCTCCACAGAAGAAATCATCAGCAATGAAGAAATCCGGCGTAATCCCCAGATCACTACCATCCCCTACTATATGGTCGATGCTGTGGTACACCTGCCCTTTGGCTGCTACCCCGGGGCAATGCCTGGCCTATACGGTGGCGACCGGGAGCATACCATGGAACTGATGTTGGCTGACCGCATGGACAAGATGGACGAATATCTGCAGAAATGGGTCTATAGCGTCGAATCTCACGCCGACATGCTGGAAAAGAGAGTTGGCGCCAAGAAGCTGGTCGACTTAATGAAGGTAGAGACTATCAAGGAAGGGTATCACGCATGAGCAGTGAACTGAACTTTACACAGACTGAATTCGTCGTCTGCACCACTGCCAATCTGATCGAGGAGAACCAGGCCTATTGGGTGGCCATTGGTGGCCCGCCCCTCATGGCGATGTTGCTGGCGAGACGGACGCATGCTCCCAAGGTATTCTATGTGGTGGAAGATGGCACTGTCTCGCCTCAGCCTCCTACCTATGTCCCTTTCATCTCCGGCGCCAGTGGTGCCGCTGGCTACCGGGCACTGGCCTGGAAGGATATGAATACTATGGGCTTCCACTGTGCCCTGGGTTACTACGACTATGGCGTTCTTGACTGCCTCCAGGTGGACATGTACGGCAATATCAACTCCAGCATCATCGGCGGCACTTACGAAAGACCGGGGCGGCGTTTTGGCGGTCCCGGTGGTGCCAACGAAATCGCTTCAATGTGCTGGCACACGATACTCATGGCCGAGATTGAGAAACGCAAATACCCTAAGCGGGTAGAGTTCATCTCATCGCCGGGTTACCTTGATGGCTCGCCTCGAGCCCGAGAACGGGCCGGTCTACCGGCCAATACCGGGCCCTACCGGGTGGTCTCGGATAAAGCCCTCTTCGGCTTTGACGAAGAGATGCACCGGATGAAGCTTCTCGCCCTCGCCCCGTGGGCCACAGTGGATGAAGTGTTGAGCAACATGGGCTTTGAACCGTTAATCGCTAAACCACTGGGCACCATGGCTTTACCTACCGATGAGCAACTGACCCTTCTGAGGTCGGAGATCGACCCGGGGGGTCTCGTTATCGCTCAGGGCAAGTGGATAACCTACAAATCGGAGAGCTGAAAGCCATTTTCTTGAGGGAGGTCTGCCCGATCAGCTCTGGAGGAAGATATGATAGAGAAAATCCATCATGTTGGACTTGCTGTGCACAATATTGAGGTGGTAGCCGCCTTTCTGGAGGAGGTCTTTGGGGCGAAGCTAATGCCTAACTATGCGTTAGAGACGGGCGAGTTTCTCTCGCGTATGGTCAAGGCAGGGGAAAATCAATTTGAACTGTTGGAGCCAAGGGGGAAGGATGGCCTAATCGAACGGTTCCTCAACACCCGGGGGGAAGGGATTCATCATGTGTCTCTACAGGTGGATAATCTTGAAGAATTACTGAAGCTTTGTGAGGCGAGAGGAATGAGCCTTATCGGTGGCCGTTTCATACACCCGAAAAGCGCTCACGGTGTGTTGATAGAGTTGATAGGGAGTGCCGAGGCAGGACGCATAAGCAGATAGTACGCTTATCAGGTCCACTGCCGAGGGAGTGGCATTCATGAGCCATACGCTGCTTGATAAGGCGGCGTAGTATTATATATTTCCCTCAGGTGGGCTCAAAAATAGCCAGCCTTTTCAGCAGATGAGAAATGTGAGTGTTAGGCGATAGAGAAGGTTCGAGTAATGCCATCCAACGGAGGAGTTTGGGTAATCGCCGAGCAGCGGGGAGGCAAATTGCAGGATGTCTCCCTGGAGCTTGTTTCTGAAGGTAAGAAAGTAGCCGATAAGCTCCTTGCTAAGCTCAACGCAGTATTGCTGGGGAGCAATATCACCGAGCTGGTGCCGAATCTGGCCCACCATGGTGCCGACAAAGTGTGGGTTCTGGATAATCCAGCACTGGCTAACTATTGCCCGGAGTTCTACACAGACGCATTGGCCGACCTCATTCAAATCAATCAGCCGACTCTGGTGTTGTGTGGTCACACTTCCATCGGGCAGGACCTGGCGCCCCGACTGGCAGCCCGGTTGAAGACGGGACTGGTTACCTGGTGTACCAGCCTATCGGTGGATAAAGGCGGAGTCATCACCTACACCAAACCCAGCTACGGAGACAAAGCCTCGACTAACATCGTTTTCGCCAAGGGTAAGCCGCAGATCGCCAGCATCAAGCCGGGCATCATGGATATTACCGCACCCAATACCAGGCGAACGGCCGAGGTCATTCCGGTTACCCCACAATTCAGCCGTGAACCCAAAACCAAAGTGGTCAACTTCATCAAGGCTGACCCCAAGACGGTCAGTTTGACTGAGGCTGAGGTTATCGTGTCTGGTGGCGGGGGGGTAGGCGGTACCGAAAACTGGCACCTGATTGAGGAATTAGCCGAGGTTCTGGAGTCTTCCGTGGCCGCGTCCCGTGTGGCCGTGGACGCCGGCTGGGTCAAGTCCGAACGGCAAGTGGGACAGACCGGGAAAACGGTCTGTCCCCAACTTTACATTGCTTGTGGCATATCGGGGGCGATTCAGCACACTATGGGTATGAAGGACTCCAAGCTGATTATTGCCATCAATAAAGACCGCAACGCGCCAATTTTTAAGTTGGCGGATGTCAAAGTAGTCGGCGACCTCCTGCAAATATTGCCGGCTATCACCAGTCAGATTCGCGAGTTGACCAAGAGCCGGGATTTAACGAAGGTCAAATGAATATTGCCGCCTGTATCAAACAAGTCTTGGATACCGATGGCCCTCTCGGCATAGACCGGGCCAAAAAATCTATTGATGCCAGGCATGTCCCGCTTGTCATTAACCCCTATGATGAGATGGCGGTCGAAGAGGCGCTCCGCCTCAAAGAGGCCAGCGGGGCGGGACAGGTCACCGTGGTCTCACTGGGTGATAGTACCAGTGATAAGGCCTTGAGACACTGCCTGGCCATGGGGGCCGACCGTGCAGTACTGCTCGCCGACCCCGCCTTCGCTGGCTCCGACGGCTATATCACCGGAGTAATTCTGGCGAAGGCCATCAGCCAGATGGACTGTGGCCTTGTTCTCTGTGGGGCACGCGCCACGGACACCAATGGCGGACAGGTAGGAGCCGTGGTCGCCGAGCAGTTGGGTATCCCCATGGTCACCGCCGTGGCTGGAATAGAGGTCTTGACTGATGGCCGGAAAATCACGGTGCAGAGAAAACTGGAACGTGGAGACAGAGAGGTGGTCGAAATTGAGCTTCCGGTCTTGCTGGCCATAGAAGTCGGCCATAAGCCCAGATACCCCAGCTTTCCTTCGCGTGTATTGGCCCGGAGAAAGGCGATAGAGTGCTATAATGGCGAAAGGCTGGGGCTGAAGCCAGATGAAGTGGGGGCGGCCGCTGCTAAGACCACGATACTCGGCATCGCCCCACCCAAGCCCAAAGCCGGCAAGCTCTTCGCCCCTCCCAGTAATCTCTCCCCCGCCGAACGGATGCGTCTCCTGATGACCGGCGGCATTCAGGAAAAGAAGGGCGATACTCTGGAGGGCAATCCGAAGGAAGTAGCCAAAAAATTGGTTGACTTTCTGCAGAGCCAGGGGTTTTTACCCGAAGTAGTAGAGTAGATTCTAGTCACAAACAGAAGCAGTGGGAAAAGCAGGTAGAAGTTGTGGTAAAAGCGAAACGGACGACGTTTCCTGGTCATAAAATAATCGGTACAGTCAAATCGGTTGAGGGCAACTGCTCATAGAGGCACGAGGCGGGTGACACTTTCAGCATGAAGTGTAGCGATACCGTCGGGCTCTGTGGCTTCTTCCATCATGACATCTTCCCCTACCCTATATAGCTATGCTCCAGTTTGGTGGTGGTTTTCTGTAGGGCAACCCAGATGTGCGGACTGCAGAGTACATGGGCCGAGCAAATCTAGTCACGCTTGAGCTTCGCAGAGAGAAGTAGGGTTGACCAAGCTGACGATCAGCCTTATGGTGTATGGGCTAGCCTCGTTGTTAGTCCTGGCGTCACTATTGTCAGGATTGTTGAGCCAATCCCAATTCTCACTTGTGCCTCTGCTTCGGCAATCGCAATCAGAACCCACCTGGCAGCTTACACTAGCTCGAAAGGGGCGGTGATTACGCTTACTAAAGCCCTAGCTCTTGAGCTAGCGCGCCAAAAGATTCGAGTCAACTGCCTTGCCCCGGTAGCTGCTGAAACTCCTATGCTACCCTCTTTCCTGCCGGAAGGTACGAATCTAGAGGAGGGGAAGGAGGGGATAATTAGTGGTATTCCTTTGGGTCGGTTAGCTCAACCAGAAGAGACGTTGCCTATGCTGCTTTGTATTTGGCATCTGATGAAGCCTCAATGGTCTCTGGGGTGACTCTAAGCGTGGATGGGGCGCGTGGGTTGCATTAGTTTAGTAAAGCTTCTGGTCTTGCTTCTCCAGCCCGGTGTTTGTCGTGCCTATTCAAGCACTGACGGACTGACCGGTATCTCTGGTGTTTTAGGGGCATATTTGTATACCTGAACTCCTCAAGGAGCTAACAGGCTACTGAAGTATGCGGTACTTGTCAGCTACACCCTTACGCCCAATATTGGGAAAGTCTTGACGTATGTCGCAGACAAGCTGAGTGATAGCGCGCGATGCTGCCGTGGCGAACAATTCATCGGAATGTTCAACATAGCTGACATGACGTTAGCAACTCGGCAGCTTGGCCGGCCGCGGCACCCACTGTCACGAGACTATCGGCAGAGTCTCTTGGATGCATCGAATTGGCTTCAGGCTTCCTTGGTGGGCCAGCCTTGTGGAGTAATGAGGAAAGCCGTCAGTCGACCGTGGCCCGCTTGAACAAAGTGGACTTTCGTTACATGTGTCAGGTAGCTAAGCTCCTACTTACCGTATGTCACCTACGTGAGCTAGTAGCCCGTATTACCTCCGATAACCTGGTACAAATGAGCAAGCGCAAAACGGCTGCGGCCAGCACCACGAGGCGCAAAGCCCTCTGAGGCAGGCGGTGGCTTTTCGGGGAACATTTTCTCATACAGCTCAGCCGCCTCACGCACACGTATACCCTCAGCTTTGAACTTTTCCACTGCCTCCACCCGCTCTCTGAGAGAAGAAGACAACTGGTCTAAACATGATCTGATATTACTAGTCAATAGGTCCCCGTGGCCGGTCTGAATACAGCGCACATCAAGTGTCTTCAAGAACTCAAGGGACTCCTGCCATGTGTAGGGCAGGGCGTCATGAAGCCCACCAATCACGCCCGAAGCCGAGACATTGTCGGAGGCGAAGACCACTTTCTCCTCAGGGATGTATACCGCAGTCTGGCCAGCGGTGTGCCCCGGGAGGAGCATGATCTGGAAGGTGTGCTTACCAAGGCAGAGCGTCATGCGATCGGAAAAGGTGATGGATGGCCACCCTTTCTGGTACTTCTCAGGGCTGGGGACAATAAAGGGCTCCGCGTATAGTTGTTTTGTTGCTTGCCGCATCCAGCGGTCGGTATTCGTTGGAATTAGAGCCTTTGTGATATCGCTGGCTATGACCGGTGCATCGAAGAAGCCATTAGTCATGTTGTGGTCAAAGTGATATTCGGTGTTTATGATGTAACGAATCTTTCCCAACTTGGCAATCTCCTTGGCATACTCCTCAACGTATGCAGGGTCACCTGGAGCATCTATAAGGACAACCCCTTCAGAAGTAACCACATACCCAGGATTGCATCCCCGGGTTTCGGTTTTCACAAAGACATTCTTGGTAAGCCGCTCCGTTTTCATATTCCTCCTCAATAAAATAGATGATGAGTGAGTGACGAGAACTCGTTTTTTATTGGACAGTATAGTAGTATAGAGGAATCCGGCTGGTGCGTCAAATCTAATTTACACACGCCATGTCGTGGATGGGGTCTTAGATACATACCTATAGTTCTGGTAGAAGTTGTGTCGCATGTTTCGGGGGCTCTATTTTATAGGTGAAAAGCACCCAGGCAATCAAATTGTAGTATCCAATGAGTGTGATTAAATCGATCAATGCTTCTACCCCGAGCAACCGCATTGCCATTGAGAACGTCTCGTCAGTGACCTGATTATTTTTGACTAACTCCTGGGTGACTTGAAAAACAACTCTTTCATCATCTTTCTTAAAGGGAGGCGGCTGGTTTTTTGAGATAGCCTCAACAACCGCGGTACTGATACCGGCTTCTAGCGCTCGAGGAACGTGAGCGTACCACTCTACTTGTGCAGTTCTAAGACGAGCTACAATAATGATAGCTAACTGTCTTAGCCGTTGTTCCAAACAGGTCTCCAAATTTAAGTATTTCCCAACCCCTCTAACACGTCGATTGAGTTCAGCACTAATACCCATGACATCATGCGGACCTCCAACTCCTCCTCGCGAGCCTTCTTTAATCGTCTGACGCAACGCCCGACGTTCCGGCGTTATTGGACGGCGTGAGAGAGTTTCGCTCATCGGATTCTTATGAGTATCCTATTAGTTGTATTAATTGTTAGAAATTCATGACGCGCTATGCGCCGGTACTTCGTCTTGGAAATGTATTAATCCTACCCCCATCAACGACCAGCGTGTGGCCGCTGATAGAGCTTGATGCATCGGAGGCAAGAAACAGAGCCGCCGCTGTCAGCTCCCCAAGCTCGGTAACTCGGCCCAAAGGCACCTGAGCGAGGAACTCCTTGAGGATGTCCTCACGCCGACTATAAAACTTCATAAATGCCGGTGTTTTCACATTCGTCGGGGCCAGGGAATTGACACGAATGTTATATCGCCCAAGCTCTGCTGCGAGCAACTCTGTCATCTTCATGCAACCGGCCTTGATCACACTGTAGGCACCCTGATTTCCCGTCGGCCTGATGCCGGCTGTAGAGCCCATATTGATGATACTACCTTTCCGTTTCTCTATCATTACGCTGGATACAGCCTGACAGCACAGATAATAACCCTTAAGTCCGACATTGATTGTTCTGTCCCATTCCTCTTCCGGCAGTTCAACCAGAGTAGGCCGCCCGTTGGCATAAACCACGGCGTTGTTGACCAGTACGTCAATCGTGCTGAATTCCCGAACGCTTTTCGCCACAAGGTCCTGCACCTCGCTTTTAACGGAGACATCGGTTTTGACTGCTATCACACGCCGGCCCAGCGCCCTGATCTCTTCGGCCACCTCTTCCAACTCAGGAAGTGTGCGGCTGCATATCACCAGATCCGCCCCTGCTCTGGCAAACGTCAGGGCGATCCCTTTCCCAATTCCACGCCTTGCCCCTGTTACGAGCGCCACCTTCCCATTTAGTGAAAAATCTGGTAGTGTCATGGGTCGGCTCCTTTCTCTCTTTTTCTTCCTATACTCATTCTGATTCCTGCTTCATTGTACTCTTTCCGCCACTCTTCTATCAATATCCTGGCTTCAACAACTGTGGTGAAAGGCCAGTATCTTGTTGGTCTTACTAAAGCGCCAAAGCGTGGTGAGCCAGTTCGTTCAAAATCCGAAGTCATTATTGCTGATAATCTTTCTGCTGAAAACATCGCTTATGCTTATGAACAGAGGCCGATTGGCAAAGATGGCATCGAGCGCTATCCTGATTTTACCATAGAAGACTCCGAATCTGGTATTACCTATTACTGGGAACATTTAGGAATGCTGGGCAACAAAGATTACCGAGAGAGATGGCAAAGGAAATTAGAATGGTACCGACAGCAAGACATATCGCCCATTGAGGAAGGTGGTGGTAAAAACGGCGTACTTATTACTACTTTTGACACAGAGGAAGGTGGAATCAAATCGGACGAAGTCGCCGACTTAGTAAAGAAGGTGTTCAAACACTAACAACAGCTTGCATTGCGCAGTGAAGTCACAAAAGACTGTTTTGTTACCTCCTTGGACTGCGGACGGTTCACCCCCACTAGGTCAGACCCTAATGGGTGTTACACTTTCACCGCCAAGACTGTTGCATTTTCAACCGCCATTGACAAAACATAGTCGATAAAGGTGCGGGTTGCTGCCATGAACCGACCACATATGGTACAAACAGTGTTTTTTAGTGTCACGAAACGACCAAATATGGCGCATATAAGCGAAATAGCGACCACGTAAGTGCGCAAACCGAGCCTGATAAGACCCTTGGTTAATTCAACGGGATATAGTAGGATACTATAGCTACAGAAAGTGGCAGATAAACGCCCTTATTCACCACATATTAGCCCTTCAACCCTTAGTGGTCACGAAAAGCTTCCTTAGACGGTCCCGAAATGCGGAGTTACAGGTCGTTCTCTGGCAAATAGGTAGCCGCCGGGTCCAGCAGATAGCCCCAAACGGACGGTTTGTTGAGAATTTGACTGGTTTCTCGGAGGGGTTCTTATCCGAGCGCTGGTGGTTGAGGAGGTGACGGTGGTGGCAACCGGTCACCGGGTTTCAGGGGATGTACGGCATCCTGGTATTCGCGCATCATCTTTGCCCCTTTCAGATCGCCTCTCTTGAGCAAGTCCTGGTAGACTTTCTCACGCGCTTCATCCAGGGTAAACCCCTCAGCTATCAGTTCGGCCATTCTCAACCAGTAGGTCTTCTCCAATCTCCTCTTAAGTGACGCTAACCCACCCCTCAGGATGGCATTCCGCTCCTCGTCAGAGAGTCTGTCGGGTTCGACTCGCCCTTGCCGCTCATTTTCCGCGCTCGCCTCAAGTATCCGGCGCATAAACGCAATATCCTTGTTTTCTTCTTTGATTTCGGCATCTTCCTCTTCACGAGATTCTTGGCTCTCTCGCAGCCAGCGCCGAAATGCAAAATAAACATCTTCGAAATTCCCCCCTCTCTTTATGAGATGATCGGAAATCAGAAACACCAGCTCCAGTGCTACATACCGTTTGTGGTCCGCATCCGCATGCCCTGGAAAATAGAACATCCCCGACATTAACCGCCGCAGGCCATGCGGCTGGGACAGGATGGTCTCCGTTTGCTCTTTCGTAATCCCGCATGCCCTGGCGCATAGTTCTATCGTGCGTTCTCGATGTGGCGCTGTTTTCTTCAAGAGCTCTCTAAAATAGGCATGCTGCCCTTCGAAATTCGGGTTCTTCTTCCATTGCTGATGGTACCTGCGGACGGTCTCGACCTTGACGCCAACTATCTTCGCAATTTCACTTGAGGGAGTGTTGTCTCTGAACATCTCGAAGCACCGGCTTCGCGCAGACTTCCCCTTTTCATCCAGCTTAATAG
>Ga0299912_10005298_pt1 | contig 10594 bp, 12 predicted proteins | sample RVTome_2_FD_207667 | JGI IMG/M metagenome (GOLD analysis project Ga0299912, IMG submission 207667) | Soil microbial communities from uranium-contaminated site in the Upper Colorado River Basin, Wyoming, United States - RVT95D214 (version 2) ... | reverse complement strand
GCTCACCGTCGGGGCGGTCTGGGCCGAGGCCGCGGCCTCGAACGGCAGGGCCGGCTTCTGCGCGCCATAGAGCGTCTTGGCCCAGAGCACCGTCGGGAAGGTGCGCAGCGACGTATTATAGAGACGCACCGCCTCGTTGTAGTCGCGGCGGGCGACGGTGATGCGGTTCTCGGTGCCTTCCAGCTGGCTCTGCAGGGCCAGGAAGTTGGTGTTGGATTTCAGCTCCGGGTAGTTCTCCTGGATCATCATCAGCCGGCCGAGCACGCCGCTCAGCCTGTCTTGGGCCGCCGCGTACTGCTGGAACTGGGCGGGATTGGTGATGGTCGAGGCGTCGACCCGCACCTGGGTGGCGCTGGCCCGGGCCTCGGTGACGGCGGTCAGCACGTCCTTTTCCTGGGCGGCGTAGCCCTTCACCGTGGCGACCAGATTGGGGATCAGGTCGGCGCGGCGCTGGTACTGGCTCTGCACATCGCCCCAGGCGGCCTTCACCTGCTCGTCGCGGGTGGGAATGGTGTTGATGCCGCAACCGGTCAGCGTCGCGGCGATCGCCAGCGCGGGAACCAGACGGACAAGACGACGGATAACGTTCATGGACGACCCCTCGATACGGCCGCCGATGCGGCCCGAACGAGAGATATAGGCGATCTTTGCCCCCAGCGGGAGAACCCCGCTATCCGGGATTTTTCGGGAAGGCCGGAACGCCGGGCGGGATCGCCGTGCACTTCATCGCGCTGCCGGCCCAGATATGCATCTGCGGGGCCACCCAGCTCGGGTCGTCCAGCGTGCCGGCCTTGATGAACAGCAGCTCCGGCCGGGCGGGGGCGTCGGAGAACAGCGGCGAGCCGCAGGTCGGGCAGAAATGCCGGTCGACCGCCCCGCCGCTGTCGCCATGGTCATGGAAGACCTTCATCTCGCCGGTGACCGTCAGCGCCCCGCGCGGCACGCCGACGATCACCGAATAGGCCGAGCCGGCCTGGCGCTGGCAGTTCTTGCAGTGGCAGACGGCCTGGAAGATCGGCTCCGCCTCGCCGCTGTAACGCACCTGGCCGCACAGGCAGCCGCCTTCGATATGAGCCATGAGCCAGTCCTCCCTACATGCCCAGTTCGCGGTCGTTCTTGCCGGCGGCGCGGCCTTCGGCCCACTCCGCTTCCAGCGCCTTGAACTCCTGGCGACGCGGGCCGAGGTAGCCGAACAGGAAGGCCGCGACCTTGCGCTGCTGAATCTCTTCCGAGCCCTCGGTGATGCGGTAGCGGCGGTGGTGGCGATAGATGTGTTCGAAGGCCTTGTGCCGGCTGTAGCCCATGCCGCCGTGCACCTGCATGGCCCGGTCGGCGGCCTCGCAGCACAGGCGGTTGCCCCAGTAGTTGCAGATCGAGACCTTGTCGGAGATCTCCCGCTCGATGGTCTTGTGGTCCATCGTGTCCATCTGCCAGGCCGTCTGACGGATCAGCAGGCGCAGCATCTCGCACTGGGCGTGAAGCTCGACGAGCGGGAACTGGATGGCCTGGTTGTCGCTCAGCGCCTTGCCGAATGGCTTGCGCATCCGGGCGTATTTCACGCTCTCTTCTATGCAGTAGACCGCCGCGCCCAGCGAGCTGGCCGCCTGGCGGATGCGGTTCTGGTGCACGAACGACTGGCCAAGGCCGAGGCCGCGGTCGATCTGGCCCCAGTAGCTGTCCTCGGGAATCCAGCAGTCAAACGAGATGCGCGGGTGATCGGTGGGCATGTTGAAGGTCCACATCCACTCCTCGATCTTGATCTGCTCGCGGGGCACGATGAAGCAGGTGATGCCGAGGGCGTCGCCGTCCTTGCCGCTGGTGCGGGCGAAGACCATCACGTGGCTGACCACGTGCATGCCGGTGGTCCACATCTTCTCGCCCTTGACGCGCCAGCCAGGCTTGCCGTCCTTCTCTTCACGGACCCCCGTGGTCTCCATGAAGGTGGCGTCGCTGCCGTGGTTCGGCTCGGTCAGGCCGAAGGCGGCGCGCATCGTGCCGTTGAGCAGGGCGTCGCCGTCGCGGGCCACCTGTTCGGGAGTGGCGAACTCCTTGAACATCAGCACGAAGGGATTGTTGCCGACGATCGAATGCTCGTTCTGCAGGTCGTTGAACAGGCCAAGGCCCTTGGCGGCCAGGTGTTCGCGGATCACCGCCATGGCCAGCTGCGAGCCGCCCTTGCCGCCCATCTCCTTGGGCCAGGCGTAGCGATAGTGGCCGGCGTCGTCGGCCAGCTTGCGGGCCTTGGCCAGCAGTTCTTCCCATTCATGCCGGGGCAGGCCGTCGTTGTCCCAGTCGGTGCGGGCGTGCTCGCGGCGGTGGTCGAAGAAGCGATCGTTGTCGTCCTGCGCCTGCAGCGGCTTGATGGTGCTGTCGATGAAGGCGTCCAGCTCGGCGAGGTAGGCGACCAGTTCAGGGTCCAGGGCGAAATCCATAGGGCGCTCCCAACATCTTCAAGTGAATTTTCGCCAGTATGCGCCGGCTTACGTGCACGGCAACCGTGACCCGAGGGAAACTTCCCGACGAATCGCCGGGCCGGCCCTTCCGCGGTTCCGATCCCGCCGGCAGGGTCCCTGAAAAAATCTAAGCAGTGTGAAGATTCCTCTTGCGGGGTGTCCGTGACCATTGGTATCTAAGCACTGCTCAGTTCGTTCCGCGGCGCTGGTGGGGATACCAGCGTCGACTCCAGCGGGGCGGGCGGGGCCAGTACTCGATCCAGGCTTTTCACAATCAGACTCCACCCCGAACTCGCCGGAGGGCGTTCATGAATCTCCGTATGTTGACGGCTGTCGCCGTTCTGTCCCTGTCCTTCGCCGGCGCCGCCTTCGCCGACGGCAGGGTTTCCGCCTCGCTGAAGACACCCGTCGCCGCCAGGACCAAGGTCATCGTCGGCGGCGCGCTCTTCGTCTGCGACGGCGCCGCCTGTGTCGCCGAGACGGCTCCCAGCCGCGCCCTGACCGTCGCCAGCTGCAAGGCGCTGGTGAAGGAAGTCGGCGTCGTCACCGCTTTCGGCGGCGATCAGAAGCAGCTGGCGGACGACGATCTCGCCCGCTGCAACGCCGCGGCCGGCTAGAGCCCTTTCCGACCTGATCGCATCGATCGGGTCGGATAAAAAGGGCTCTAAATCAAAGGTTTAGAGCATTTTTCGATCCGATAACCGTTTCACACTTATCGGAAAATGCTCTAGGCCACGGTCCCCCGGGCCCGCCGGGTCCGGTTCGTTTCCTCGAGCAACTCGCCAATTGCGCAAGGGCGGCGGTGTCATCACCGTCGCCCTTTTCTTTATGGCGCATCCGGCTATTGAGGCGCCCATGAGCGAAATCACCTCCCTGGCCGGGGCCCTTGAGCGGGCCCTGGCGGAGGCCGCCGGTGCCGATGGCCGCCCGGTGGCTCCCGTCTCCATCACCCTGGACTATGGCGCGCCGGGCGAAGCGGCCCGGGCCGTCGTCACCGCCCGCGTCGACCGCGCGACAAAAAGCCTCGTCTTCGCTCACGGAGAGGCGCTGCTGGCGGACGGCCGGCGCGCCGCCAGCGCTTCGGCGGTGTTCCGGATCCTGAATAGCTAGAACAAGCCCCGACCCGCGCCGTTGCGATGCGGTAGAACGCATGCTATCAGGCGCGCGGCTTCGGGCCGGGGGACTTTCGCGGCCCCCGCGGCTCACGTGCTTTCCCGAGCACTTTCAAGACTTTGCGCCGCGTGGAGGGGTAACCCTCGGTCGCGGCGCGCGACGCACCGGACGGTTGGACAAGTGGCGGAAGACATCAAGGCGAGCGACGTGGGTCAGCGTTACGCGCGGGCTCTCTTTGATCTGGCGGAGGAATCCGGGGCGACCGCCGCGGTGGAGGCCGACCTCGCGGCCCTCAACGCCATGCATGGCGACAGCGCCGACCTGCGCCGCCTGCTGGCCTCCCCGGCCTTCTCGTCGGATGACAAGGGCGCCGGCCTGGCCGGGATCGCCGCCAGGGCCGGGTTCCATGCCGTCACCCGCAAGTTCCTCGGCCTGCTGGCCGCCAACCGCCGCGCCGGCGGGCTGCCCGACGTGATCAACGCCTTCCGCAAGCTGTCGGCCGACAGGCGCGGCGTGGTCGCCGCCGAGGTGATCACCGCGCTTCCCCTGACCGCCGCCCAGACCCGGGGCGTCGCCGCCGCCCTGCGCCAGGCGCTGGGCAAGGACCCTGAAATCTCCACGCGTGTCGATCCCGCCATTCTCGGCGGGCTGAAGGTGCGCGTTGGCTCCCGCCTGTTCGATGCTTCGCTGAAGTCGAAGCTCGATTCCCTGAAATTCGCCCTCAAGAGAGCGTAGACCGATGGATATTCGCGCCGCCGAGATTTCGGCCATCCTGAAATCCCAGATCGCCAGCTTCGGTGAGGAAGCCGATGTTTCCGACGTCGGCGCCGTGCTGAGCGTCGGCGACGGGATCGCCCGCGTCTACGGACTGGACAACGTCCAGGCCGGCGAAATGGTCGAGTTCCCCAAGGCCGGGGTGAAGGGCATGGCCCTGAACCTCGAGCGCGACAACGTCGGCATCGTCATCTTCGGCCAGGACCAGGCGATCAGCGAAGGCGACGAGGTCCGCCGCCTCGGCGAGATCGTCGACGTGCCGGTCGGCAAGGGTCTGCTGGGCCGCGTCGTCAACCCGCTGGGCGAGCCGATCGACGGCAAGGGCCCGATCGTCGGCGCCGCCGAACGTCGCCGCGTCGACGTCAAGGCCCCGGGCATCATCCCCCGCAAGTCGGTGCACGAGCCCGTGCAGACCGGCCTGAAGGCCATCGACACCCTGATCCCGATCGGCCGCGGCCAGCGCGAACTGATCATTGGCGACCGCCAGACCGGCAAGACCGCCGTGGCCATCGACACCATCCTCAACCAGAAGGCCATCAACGCCACGGGCGACGAGAGCCAGAAGCTCTACTGTATCTATGTCGCCATCGGCCAGAAGCGCTCGACGGTCGCCCAGATCGTCAAGACGCTCGAGGAGCATGGCGCCCTCGACTACACCATCGTCGTCGCCGCCACGGCGTCGGAGCCGGCCCCGCTGCAGTTCCTGGCTCCGTTCTCGGGCTGCGCCATGGGCGAGTGGTTCCGCGACAACGGCATGCACGCCGTCATCATCTATGACGACCTTTCCAAGCAGGCCGTCGCCTATCGCCAGATGTCCCTGCTGCTGCGCCGCCCGCCGGGCCGCGAAGCCTACCCGGGCGACGTCTTCTACCTGCACAGCCGCCTGCTCGAGCGGGCCGCCAAGCTGAACGAGGACAACGGCTCCGGCTCGCTGACCGCCCTTCCGGTCATTGAAACCCAGGCCAACGACGTTTCGGCCTACATCCCGACCAACGTCATCTCGATCACCGACGGCCAGATCTTCCTGGAAACCGACCTGTTCTACCAGGGCATCCGCCCGGCCGTGAACGTCGGCATCTCGGTCAGCCGCGTGGGCTCCTCGGCCCAGATCAAGGCGATGAAGACCGTGGCCGGCCCGATCAAGGGCGAACTCGCCCAGTACCGGGAAATGGCCGCCTTCGCCAAGTTCGGCTCCGACCTCGACGCCGCCACCCAGCGCCAGCTGGCCCGGGGCGAGCGCCTGACCGAGCTGCTCAAACAGCCCCAGTACTCGCCCCAGTCGGTCGAGGAGCAGGTCTGCGTGATCTACGCCGGCACCCGCGGCTACCTCGACAAGATCGCCACCTCGGCCGTCGGCCGCTTCGAGCGTGAGTTCCTGGCCCGGCTGCACAGCCAGCACCAGGATCTGCTCGACGCCATCCGCACCACCAAGGCCCTGGGCCCCGATCTCGAAGAGAAGCTGAAGAGCGCGCTCGCCAGCTTCTCGGCGACGTTCGCGTAAGAGTCCGGACCTCGGGAGAGAGTAGCCTCGATGGCCAGCCTCAAGGACATGCGCAATCGGATCTCGAGCGTGAAAGCCACGCAGAAGATCACGAAGGCCATGCAGATGGTCGCCGCGGCCAAGCTGCGCCGCAGCCAGGACGCCGCCCAGAACGCCCGGCCCTACGCCGAGCGGATGGGCGCCGTCATCGCCAACCTCGCCGCCGGCGTGTCGGGCGACACCGGTCCGCTGCTGCTCACGGGCACGGGCGGCGACCGTCGGCATCTGATCATCGTCGCCGCCGCCGACCGCGGTCTGGCCGGCGGCTTCACCTCGTCCATCGTGCGGGTGGCGCGTGAGCGCATCGCCGCCCTGCTGGCCGAAGGCAAGGACGTCAAGCTGATCTGCATCGGCAAGAAGTCCCGCGACCAGCTGCGCCGCCTCTACGCCGACCGCATCATCGAGACCTACGACCTGTCGGCCGAGCGCACGTTGACCCTGTCGGTGGCCCAGCCCATCGCCGACCGCGTCATCGGCCTCTACGAAGCCGGCGACGTCGATGTGGTGACGCTGTTCTACAGCCGCTTCAAGTCGGTGGTCAGCCAGACGCCGACCGCCCGCCAGCTGATCCCCGCCCAGGTCGAGGCCGGCGCCGCGCCGCTCGACCTGAAGGGCGCGACCTATGACTACGAACCCTCCGAGGAGGCGATCCTCGAGACCCTGCTGCCGCGCAACATCACGGTTCAGGTTCTCTCGGCCCTGCTCGAGAACATGGCCGGCTTCTACGCCAGCCAGATGACCGCCATGGACAACGCCACCCGCAACGCGGGCGACATGATCCGGGGCCTCACCATCCAGTACAACCGCACCCGCCAGGCGCAGATCACCAAGGAGCTGATCGAGATCATCTCCGGCGCCGAAGCTCTCTGACCGCGCAAGATTGACCGTTACGGAAGACCAGACCATGGCCACCGCCCCCAAGAAAGCCGCCGCTCCCAAGGCCGCCGCGCCCAAGGCGCCGGCCAAGAAGGCTGCCCCGAAAGCCGCAGCAGCCAAGACGGCCGCGCCCCAGCCCGTCGCCCTTGACGGCGCCAAGGGCCGCATCGTCCAGGTCATCGGCGCCGTCGTCGACGTCGAGTTCGAGGGCAAGCTGCCGTCGATCCTCAACGCCCTGGAGACGACCAACACCGACCAGCGGACCGGCCAGCCGTTCCGCCTGGTGCTGGAAGTCGCCCAGCACCTGGGCGAGAACACCGTCCGCACCATCGCCATGGACACCACCGAGGGCCTGACCCGCGGTCAGGCCGTGGCCGACACCGGCGCCGGCATCCGCGTTCCGGTCGGCCCGGGCACGCTGGGCCGGATCATGAACGTCATCGGCGATCCGATCGACGAGGCCGGTCCGATCAACACCCCGCACTACAGCGTCATCCACCGCGAGGCGCCGACCTTCGCCGAGCAGGCCACCTCGGCCGAGGTGCTGGTCACCGGCATCAAGGTCATCGACCTGATGTGCCCCTACACCAAGGGCGGCAAGATCGGCCTGTTCGGCGGCGCCGGCGTGGGCAAGACCGTGACCATGCAGGAGCTGATCAACAACATCGCCAAGGCCTACGGCGGCTACTCGGTGCTGGCCGGCGTCGGCGAGCGCACCCGCGAGGGCAACGACCTCTATCACGAGATGATCGAGTCGAACGTCAACGTCGACCCGAAGAAGAACAACGGCTCGACCGAGGGCTCCAAGTGCGCCCTGGTCTACGGCCAGATGAACGAGCCTCCCGGAGCCCGGGCCCGCGTCGCCCTGACCGGCCTGACCCAGGCGGAGTATTTCCGCGACGTCGAGGGCAAGGACGTTCTGCTGTTCATCGACAACATCTTCCGCTTCACCCAGGCCGGCTCGGAAGTGTCGGCGCTGCTCGGCCGCATCCCCTCGGCCGTGGGCTATCAGCCCACCCTGGCCACCGAGATGGGCAACCTGCAGGAGCGCATCACCTCGACCAACAAGGGTTCGATCACCTCGGTCCAGGCCATCTACGTGCCCGCCGACGACCTGACCGACCCGGCCCCGGCCGCCTCGTTCGCCCACCTTGACGCCACCACCGTGCTCAGCCGCGACATCGCCGCCCAGGCCATCTTCCCGGCCGTGGACCCGCTGGACTCCACCAGCCGGATCATGGACCCGCTGATCATCGGCGAGGAGCACTACCTGGTCGCCCGCCGCGTTCAGGAGATCCTGCAGCAGTACAAGCAGCTGAAGGACATCATCGCCATCCTCGGCATGGACGAGCTTTCGGAAGAGGACAAGCTGACCGTGGCCCGCGCCCGCAAGATCAGCCGCTTCCTCAGCCAGCCGTTCTTCGTCGCCGAGCAGTTCACCAACGCGCCGGGCAAGTTCGTCGAGCTGGCCGACACCATCCGCTCGTTCAAGGCCATCTGCGACGGCGAGTACGATCACCTGCCCGAGGGCGCCTTCTACATGGTCGGCACCATCGAGGAGGCCGTCGAGAAGGCCGAGAAGATGGCGATGGAAGCGGCGTAATGGCTGAAAAGCTGCACTTTTCCCTGGTCGCGCCCGAGCGCCTGGTGTTCGCCGGCGAGGTCGACCGCGTCGACGCGCCGGGCGCCGAGGGCGATATCGGCGTGCTGGCCGGTCATGCTCCGTTCATGACCGCTCTGCGAGAAGGCGTGGTGACGGTTCATGACGGCGCCACGACCCGGGCCTTTCAGGTCCATGGCGGCTTCGCGGACGTCAACGCCCAGGGCCTGACCATCCTGGCCGAACACGCCGTCGAGGCCTGAGCCTCGACACATGCTCGCCTAAAAGCCACGTCAAGATGGCTTGCGAGGGAACGCTGCGCGGTCTTCTATGCCGCCGACCGGATAAAGGGATGTGATCATCATGCGCCGCCTTGTGCTTCTCAGTCTGACCGCCGCCGGGGTTCTCGCCACGGCCGCCATCGCTCAGGAGCAACCCGCTCCGCCGCCGCCGGCCGAAACGGCTCCCGCGGCCCCCGAGGCCGCCGCTCCGGCGGAGCCGGCGGCTGAACCCGCCGCCCCGGCGGCCGAGCCGGAAGCGCCGCCCGCGCCGCCCACCGACGTCACCTCGCTGACGGTGCTCAACCTCGTCGACAAGATCTGTATGCCGCTGGTGCGTGGCGGCGACCTCGCCCGGCTGGCGCCCCCGCTCGGCTTCAAGAAGAAGCGCGACCTGTGGGTGCTGCAGTACACCAAGGGCTACAAGATCGTCATTCCGCCGACGGGCGTGAACAAGGACGTCTGCACGCTGGAAATCGATCATCCGATCGAGACCATCGCGCCGGCCGCCACCCTGGCGACGGACCTGCACAACTGGGCGCGGGGCCGCGGCTGGTACCTCAAGCGGTTCGACAAGTTCGTCACCGACATGGAACGCACCACCCGGACTTGGGAGTCGGAGGGGCTGGTCGGCGGCGAGACCGAGACGCTGGTGCTGATGACCGAGCGCAAGATCGACGGCCGGCCGGCGTCGGCCAAGGCCGATCACTCCGAGCTGCTCTACAGCGTCCAGCAGAACTGATCCGGCCCCTGGGCGGGCGGGTTCAGGCGCCATGAGCGTGACCGACGTCGTCGGCATGATCGGGGTGGGGCTGATCCTGGCCGCCTACGCCGCCACCACCGCCGGTCGGCTGGACCCGCGCCGCGCCCCGGCGCTGCTGGCCAATCTGATCGGCGCCTGCGCGATCCTGCTGTCGCTCAGTCGGGACTTCAACCTGTCGGCGGCTTTGGTCGAAGGCGCCTGGGCCCTGGTGGCGCTGGCGGGCCTGATCAGCCTGGCGTTCAGGCGGCCGCCTGGCGGTCGCTCCTGATCCAGTCCAGGCAGAGGTCGGCGACGGCCTCCCAGCCGGGCTCGCCGGGCAGCCAGTGGCTCATCTCCGCCAGGGTCTCGAATCGCCCGCCCAGTCGTTGCGCCGTCTGTCGCACGGTGGCCGGCGGGTGGATGACGTCGCGACCGCCGGCCAGCGCCAGCACCGGGGCCTCGACCTTGCCGACCATGGTGGTCATGAACGGATCCAGCCACCAGTTCAGGGTCTGCCAGAGCGCCAGCCCGCTCTCGGGCGTCATGCGCGCGAACGCCGCCCTTCGGGCGTCCCGGTCGAGGCGGTCGAGGCTGTAGAGCTTGGCCAGGGCATAGTCGGGATCCACCGCCTGTAGCCAGTAGGGGCCGATGGCGTACAGGCCCATGGCGCTGACCGCCTCCTCCATGCTGCTGCCCGACACCCCCCAGGGCGCCGAGGGGGCGAGCAGGATCAACCGCGAGACCTTCGCCCGCGCGGCCGCCAGCTGGGCGACCAGACCGCCCATGGAGTGGCCGATGAGGATCGGCGGTTCGGGGCTGGCGCGGCAGAGGGTGGCCACGCGCTCGGCGTAGTCGGCCATCGAACGACCGGCGGTCGGCCCGGCCTCGCCATCGCGGCCTCGCCCCGGCAGGTCGGGCGCGATCACCGTATGGCCCGCCGCCTCGAACGGCTGGCGCAGGGAATCGAACACCCAGCCGCCACAGAAGGCGCCGTGCACCATGATCACGGGAGCTGGCACTCTATCCCCTTTGTCTCGGCGGCGACCGGGCTGCATTGGCCTGATCCGTCCGCGGACGGAACCTTACGATGATTTTGGCTTCCGGACAGCCGCCTTCGCCTTGCCGCCCGTGGGCGCCTTTGTCGCAGGGGCTTTCGGCGCCGCTTTCCCGGCCCCCTTGACGGTCCCGGGCTTGCTGGCGGCCCTGGCCTTGGCGGGG
>Ga0299912_10005297_pt1 | contig 10594 bp, 10 predicted proteins | sample RVTome_2_FD_207667 | JGI IMG/M metagenome (GOLD analysis project Ga0299912, IMG submission 207667) | Soil microbial communities from uranium-contaminated site in the Upper Colorado River Basin, Wyoming, United States - RVT95D214 (version 2) ... | reverse complement strand
CGGCTGAGGCCGCGGCCAGGTCCTACTCGGGCTCGAAAACGAGCTTGGCTCCCAGTGCCGAAAGCCTGCCCTGGTCGTCCACGATGATCGCGCCGTAGCGCGGATACTTGTCCAAGATTTTGACCGGGTCGGGACTGACGAACACGGCCGTGGCCAGTGCGTCGCAGGTCGCGGTCTCCGGCCCGACGATCGTGACGCTCTGCTTGCCCCGGGCGGGATAGCCTATCTTGGGGTTGAAGATATGGTGATAGCGGACGCCGCCGGATTCGAAATAGCGCTGGTAATCTCCTGAAGTCGCTGCCCCAAGGTCCGAGAGCGCCAGGATTCCCAGGTAACCTTCCCGGCGGGGATGCCTGACCCCGACTCTCCATGAGCCGTTCTCAGGATTCTTCCCCCAGCAGAGGAGGTCCCCCCCGGCATTGACGAATCCCCGGCCGATGCCCAAGGCCTTGAGCTCCTTGACCGCCAGGTCCACGGCCAGTCCCTTGGCAACGCCGCCCCAGTCCAAGCCCATTCCCGGGGGGAGGATGATCTGCTCGCTTTCGAGGCTCACCTTGTCCATGCCTACGTGGAGGAGGGTCTCTGAGACCTCTGCGAGGGTGGGGACATAGCACGAATCGTTGTGGAATCCCCACAGGCGCACAAGGGGTCGGACTGTGACGTCGAACGCGCCGCCGGAATTGTCGTGGACCCTCCGGGCTGTACGGAACAGGCCGAGGACAAGGGGTGATGTGAGGTCCGATGAGTCCGGGGAAAATCTCTCCTGGATGTCCCGGAAGAGGTCGACGACACGTTCTTGGCCCGCTTGGAATTTCGACTGCGTGGCCAAGACCTCGATGTCGCAGACCGTGTCGAAGACGAAGAGCGTCGCTCTCCTCCATTCCGGCCGTTCGCGGCAGCCGAATGCGGTAAGACAGACGAGCAGGGCCGCACTCGCCCACACCGTCTTGTTCCTCATGCCTTTGATCCCGAGCTATTATACGTCCTCCATCCGCGATTCTGAAATATGGCCTCGGTCGGGGCGTTCAGTCCGAGAAAGAGCGACGGACTCCGGATGCAAGAAACCGATTCCCGTAACCTCCACATTCTGAAGTAATAGTTCGATTTATCAGAGACTTACAATTTAGCCGTGGTATCCGTAGGTATGCGAAAGTATGCCGAAGTATACCTGGGATAGTCACAATTTGGTCACAAGCAACTCACACTAAGTGCGGGGCGGCCACAATCCGGAAGGCCAGAAAATTCCATTTTTGGCTGGACCAGTTTTGGGGTGAGGCTCCATGGACGGAAAATTCACTCAAGGTCTTGTACAATGCTGGGGGGCTGGTCACGGGCCCGACTCGAGACCGGGCCCCGTTTTGAAATAAACGTTCCATAATAGGAAGCGAAATCGCGCCTCACTTATAAGACGCTTAGGGCAAAAAAAAGATTCTCATAGAGGATTGTGATGGATGCATTAATTAAAGTACTAAGAAATCTGATTTCGAACATGAACCTCACTGACTTTCTAGCAATATGGGGTGCGATAATTTCAACAATACTCCTTTTCTTGAAAATTAAGGATCATCTACAGGAAAAGAAAAGGATTCAAATTGAAGCAGGTATTAGCTATAACCAGCAAGGTGGGAAAAGAGCGCTAGTAATTGCAGTAATAAATAGTAGCAAGCGTACAATAAATATATTGGGAATAAGAATTGAGTTTAAAAAACCTCTACCAGATACCATATTACAGGATCTTGGGAATCTAAAGTGTGGCATTGTGGAATCTTCAAAAAAGGCTCTCCAAATTATTCCGAAGGATTTGCCAAGAATATTAAATGAATCAGAGGAGGTTCAGTTTGCGTTTGCCGTAGACAGTTTCAAATCTAGCCTTCGAAGTCTCTACAAGATCCAGGCCTATGATGCTACAAGCAAAAGGTGGGCCGCAAAAAGAAAAGTAATAAGAAAAATACAAAAAGAATATGAGGCGATCGAGCCAGATTCGAAGCCGGGCACCAGTCTTGACAAGCCGGCTGCGAAGGGCGAATAATTGCCTCAAAAGAAGAGACGCTCGCCAAAGAGCGGGATTCTCAAGAGGATAAATAATAAGCACAGTAATCGTAATGCTCTTTGAGATTCATTATCTAAACTCTACTGTTTTTCCAATCCAGACTAGTATTTCTATTTGTTGAGTTTCGAATCACGGATGCCCCATCCGTCGTCCTGTCTTTCCGATTAGCACGGCCTGCATGGAATTCTAAAGGTGCCAAATCGATATTTGTGACCAAAATGTGACTAAAAATGCTCAAACAGTTAGAAAGCTATGCTCAATAACATTATCGGACTTCGGCCTCATTAAAATTTATCGGGAGCTGAAAATGCTTTTTCCCAGTCCCGTGGAAGCATGTCCGTATGGAATAAAACCTCATGCCTGATGTCTCCAATTTCCCATTCGTATTCAATGGGAACACACACGAGCCTTTTATCTTTAAAGAATTTGGCAGGAACTTTAAAGATGACAGAAATGCCAGCAGAAATTTTAACTACGGCGAAAGAATCTCTATATTTATAATACTCGCGTGTTTTGTCTTTTTGAAATTCATAATAAATTGCGATTTCCTCACCGTCAATAGCATTGCATCTATACTTTCCATCAAAGAAATACGGAAAGCCTTCCGCTAAGAGTGAGAATGAGCAGGTGGTATTGTTACGAAGTCGTAGCCAAACGAAGGGTTCATTTATTTTATTCTCGGTTGAGAACCCTGCTCGTTCGAAAAGGATATATATTGAATTATGAGTATTATCGATCCTTTGACAGCAGCTGGCAGGCTTCTTCTCATTCTGAGCGCCATGCCCAATGGCTGTCACTAGGGCAAAAAAACCGATCACGATGATCTGAGGAGTCGTTCGGAATTTCATGTTTTTCTATGTTTCATGCCTAATTACGGAAACGAGGCTTGGATCTATTCTTGCGATTATTCCACATTCTTTCCCTTATTTCTGCCGGTCGGTGATATAGCTTTATTGCCTTTTTGATCCTCCCGAACGGGTCGAACGTCGAAACTAATTTTAATAGCTATCGTTTTTGGATCTTCGCGTACTCAAACACGCCGTTTTTATAAAACTCGTCTCGCGTCACATTTCCATTCTCGTCCCATTCAATAAGCTCTCCATGAGCCACGCCGTTTTTTAAATGTGTTTCGGATGATTTCTTGCCGTTTTGATACCACGTGATCGATGTGCCGTGCAACTGGCTTTTTTTATAGGGAGTTATTTCTGAGATCGCGCCGTTCTTATACCATCTGATCAGAGTGCCATTCCCATTCTTGAAGGTTCCTTCGGCCTCTTTTTCGCCGGTTTCATAATATTCAAGCCACTTGCCGTCCAGCATTCCATGTTTCCATTCTTGAGAAATTACAATAGTCCCGTTTTCACGCAAAATAGTATCAGTGCCATGGAGCAGATCCTTATCAAAGAATGTTTCTTGTGCTGGTTGCCCACTTTCGAAGTATCTTACGCTTTTGCCTTGCCTAAGATTGTTTTCATAGTGGGTTTCTTCTAGAAGAGTTATTTTGTCATAATTATGATACAGATATAGCACTCCACTACCGTTTTTAAATGTCCCTTCCCCGACTTTTTGCCCCTCATCATTATTTACAATCCAAGTTCCATTTATTAGCCCATTTAGAATTGGAATATTTTCTAATACAACCCCATCTGGGTCCAATTTTATTGCATTCCCTGAAAATAGAATGCCGCTTTCCTTTTTATAGTATAGGCCTCCCTTCTTATCCAATTCGTCGATATTTACCTTTTGACTGAAGCAATAGATGGTCATTAAACCTATGATCCATAGAAACCAAACATACCTCTTCATTTCTTTTCCTCGCTAGCTTTAATAGAGACTGCTAGCATTTGAAATTGTTTTTGGGTTAGTATTTGTTTGTCCTTCCTTCCTTTTAGATAAGAATGCACGCCGTATTCTGAAATGATAAACATTTCTTTCCCGGGATGGTATTTTTCTGCAAAATATCTGTCTACAGAATCTGTATTTCTGATCTTATTTTTGGGATGTGTATGGACAGAGCCTTCGAGGATAGATTTATCAGGGATAAAAATCGGAGAACACTCATTTAATTTACTGCTAGTCCACCAATGCGTTTTCGTATCTCCTTTTGTATCATAAAGCCATGACCCAAGTTCCCGCTGAGTTATTCCTTTGCCTACTCTTTCATCAGTCCAAAGGTCCCACCACAAGGATACCCAACCCCTAGTCCTTTCACTGGTGAGAACCGAGACTATATCAAATGAGGCTTGTAATAGAGCGGAGATCGCATCTTCGCCATTTGGATCAGAATAAGTCATTGGATTATTTCGGCAAAAAGCATACAAATTCCATAATTGAGAGTTGGCAACAGCCCCATCTTTATTGATCATCGGATCCGGGCTGATCCATCGATATCGCGTATGAGCAAAATAGCGGGCGCCAAAATAGTCCATTTCGTTGGCCGGCTCGCGTTCCTTGCCGGAGAACTGGAGCGTCGGATCATAGGTCGAGACCCAGGCCTTTTCGATCCCCCCGAACGGGTCGAACGTCGTCGAATGCACGACCGTCCCCGTATCGTCCGCTATCATGCGGGTGGAGTTGATCTGGTCCGAGGTGTAGTAGTAGTAAACGCTTTCCTGCGGCCGGTATTCCGCCACGAGCCGGTTCCCCATGTAGATGAAATCGCTGAGGCAGTTGCTGTTGATAGAGTAATTTTATCGCTAGCTTTGAAGCCGGTCCGCTGTGTAGCAATAGTAATTTGATAAGCCTTAGCACGATGCCTATTTCGCTAATCGCGACACTGAGCGTAAGGCGACGCAAAAATCATCTATCTGATTAGATACCTCTGTTAATATAAATGCTTCCACATCGGCACAACGTTTTAGCGTCACCCAATCCGTAGCCCAAGTTATTGCCCCAAATGGGTTTTTCCGCGAAGGACCTCTTAGTATTGTCACTTCATCACTGAGCTCGGTTCGTACTTGTATGAGGCCATAGCCTAATAAGCCCTCGTCTTTAATTGGATAAGAATAGACCCCAATATATAAAAAAGCGCTTTGTTCATTGCTAAGGGATAGGCCGGCATCCGTTAGCATTCTTTTTGCGGCTGTGTCTATTTGTTTTTCAATATTTCCGTAGTTGGGAATATCAAAGTCAACGTATACCAAAATAGAAATTGATTTTAGCCCTAGCAGCTGTTCAGGATATGCTTTTTTGGGGGGAGTATTGTTCTGGGATGAATAGATATCTGTGATTGAAATCAAGGAAAGAAGCAAAATAGAAAGAAACCCTATACGATATTTACGCATTATCATAGCTCCCTGAGGGCTTTTTTGGCGTATCTATTAGCATAATCCTCAACCGGTCTTTTTGCTGGCACCAAAGCTCTTCCTTGTGGGCTTAGCTTAATTTCAGATTGCCTCTTATAGTCAAGCGGTCTACGTGCAGCCTGATCGGCATGGCCGAGTTCGTGCGGGGCGGTCGCTGCAATATCTTTATCGTCTATGCTCAAAGGCCGACCTTGATCCATGGTTATTGTGCTTTTATTGCAGCTCCATATGCCTAAATCCTCTATTTGTTCTTTTGTCATGCCCTCTCTCATTTGATCATATTTGCCTTCATAGTTGGGAACAATGTCAGCATTAAAAGAGCCTGATGCCTTGCTCCCGTCCGTCTCATATCCTGCGTCCCCATAATTGATATATAGGTTAGGCCCCTTATCGCTATCATAAAGAGCCATTGTCGCATTGACCAAGCTACATCTTCTTCTGATCGATTCAAACAAGCTCCTAAGGTCGGCATTCTGATAGACGATCTCACTGCCGTATGGGTCGGAATAAGTAAAAGGGCTATTTTTGCAGTACGTATAAAGGTTCCAAAGCTGAGGACTAGAAATTGCCCTTCCTACATCAATCACCGGGTCCGGGCTGATCCACCTGTATCTCGTGTGAGCGTAGTATCTCGCTCCGAAGTAATCCATTTCGTTGGCCGGCTCCCGCTCCTTGCCCGAGAACTTCAGCGCCGGATCATAAGTGCTCACCCAGGCCTTCTCGATCCCCCCGAACGGGTCGAACGTCGAATCTAATTTTAATAATTATCGCTTTTGGACCTTCGCGTACTCATACATGCCGTTTTTGTAAAACTCGTCCCGTATCACATTACCATTCTCGTCCCAATCAATAAGCTCTCCATGAGCCATGCCGTTTTTGTAGTGTGAAATGGATGATTTCTTGCCGTTTTGATACCACGTGATCGATATGCCGTGCTCCCGGCTTTTTTTATAGGGAGTAATTTCCGCAATCGCGCCGTTCTTGTACCATCTGATTAGAATGCCATTTCCGTTCTTGAATGTGCTTTCGGCCTCTTTTTCGCCGGTTTCATAATATTCAAGCCACTTGCCATCCAGCATTCCATGTTTCCAATCTTTGGAAAATACTATGGTCCCGTTTTCGCGCCAAAGGACTTGCCGGCCATGGAGTTCGCCTTTGTCATAGTTTTCTTCTCCAATTATTTTTCCTGTTTCAGAGTAAGTTTGACTTTTCCCTTGAGCCAGATTGTTTACGTAATGAGTTTCCTCATGGAGGATTTTATTAGGGTTGTCAAAATAGCTATACAATGTCCCATTTCCATTTTTAAAAGAACCTTCTCCTACAATGTAGCCTTCATCATTAAAAAACAGCCATCGTCCGCTCATTAATCCATTTAATATCTGAATCCTTTCCAGAACGATTCCTAAAGGATTCAGCCTAATAGCTTCTCCGGAGAATAGCTTGTCGCTATTTTTATGGTAAAAGAGCCCCCCGATTTGTTTTAGTTGGTTGATATCTAGTTCTTGACTAAAACAACATATTGCCATAAGCCAAATGAGGCAGAAAATAGAAATCTTTATTTTCATTTCTTATCCTCAACTGGTTTAAAGGCAATCGCTAATTTATCAAATTGTGAATATGATAGTATCTGCTTATCTTTTCTTCCCTTCAAATAGGAATATACGCCATACCTAGAAATAATAAACATCTCTTTCCCGGGATGGTACTTATTTGCCACATCTGTATCTTGATCGCGAGTTGCATATCTACCAGTTTTCTCTGTATGGGTATGAACAGAACCTTCTAAGACTGATTTGTCGGGAATTGTTAAAGGAGAGCATTCTCTTTCTTTGCTGCTTCTCCACCAACGATGCGAAGGGTCCCCACCCTTATCATACAGCCATGAACCAAGCTCATATTCAGTCCTTCCTTTGCCTACTCTTTCATCAGTCCAAAGGTCCCACCACAAGGATACCCAACCCCTAGTCCTTTCATTTGAATAAATCGAGATTATGTCAAATGAGGCTTGAAATATGGCCGCGATCGCATCTTCGCCATTCGGATCAAAATAGGTTACTGGATTATTTTTAGAATAAGCATATAAATTCCATAATTGAGAATTGGCTATGGCCCCATCTTTATTGATCATCGGATCCGGGCTGATCCATCGATATCTCGTATGCGCATAGTATCTCGCCCCGAAATAGTCCATCTCGTTGGCCAGCTCTCTTTCTTTCCCGGAGAATTTCAGCGCCGGATCATAAGTGCTCACCCAGGCCTTCTCGATCCCCCCGAACGGGTCGAACGTCGTCGAATGCACGACCGTGCCCGTATCGTCCGTTATCATGCGGGTGGAGTTGATCTGGTCCGAGGTGTAGTAGTAGTAAACGCTTTCCTGCGGCCGGTATTCCGCCACGAGCCGGTTCCTCATGTAGATGAAATCGCTGAGGCAGCTGCCGCTATCATCGTACTCCGCCATGAGCTTCCCGTCAAAAGAGTAGATATAATAAGGATCCCCGCCCTCTGGTTCTTCCGGGCTTTTTTTCTCCTTGGGCTTGGTCTGGGTCTGATTCTTGTCCTTTTCAACGCCTGTGATTCTCTCCGTTTTCTTCAGGCTATCCCAAGGCTCGCCTACCGCTTCGATTCGGAACGAGCCGTCGCTCAGGTCGTAGGGCGCAATATATGGCAAGTCAAAGCTCTTGGCCACGGCGACCGGCCAACCCCAGCGGCTCTCAAGCTTGAATGACCGGCTTCCAGAAGAATGTTCGGTCGTATCGATCAAGGAAGTATTGCCGTTCTCCATCATAAACTTGCCCACTAACCCAGGGAGCAAATCTTGCTCCGTGAGCCATCCGCCGATAACGGGAAGCTCCCCCTCCGGGTAGGCTTCGAACCCGTCCTGGGCAAGTGACGCCGTAGGTCGGGGGATATCGCCAAGATTGTCGAGCTCGCCTTGATTCTGTCAATGGGCTAGGAAAATTCCCCCTTTTCGGGCTTTGAAAAATCACCCCCCTTCCCATGTTAGTTCTGATCGGTCTCGGGCTCTCGGATGAGGCCCGCTTTGACCTTTTCCTTGAGACGATACGAGTTGCCCTTGATGTTGATCGTGGTCGAGTGATGGAGGATGCGGTCAAGGATGGCCGTGGCGATGACCGCGTCGCCGAAGATCTCGTTCCACTGGGAGAAGCTGCGGTTGGAGGTCAGGACCAAGGCGCCCTTCTCATAGCGACGGGAGATGAGCTGGAAGAAGAGATGCGCCCCATGGCGGTCGATCGGGATGTAGCCGATCTCGTCGATGATCAGGAGCTTGGGCTGGCAGTAGAACTTCAGCCGCTCCTCGATCCGGTTTTCGGCGTAAGCCTTGGTGAGCGAGGCGATAAGCGGCATGGCCTGGGTGAAGTAGGTTCGGTACCCTTCCGTCACAGCCTTGACGCCCAAGGCCACGGCCAGGTGGGTTTTGCCCACGCCCGGAGGGCCCAGGAAGATGACGTTCTCGCCGTTGGGGATGAACCGGCACTCCGAGAGCTCCTTGATCCGCTTCTTGTCGATCGAAGGCTGGAAGCCGAAGTCGAAGCTCTCCAGGGTCTTGACGTAGGGGAACTTGGCCAGGGATGTCCTAACGGCAATATACTTTTCTTGTTTGGAAGCGACCTCCTGGGCGAAGAGCTGATCGAGGAAGTCCGTGTAGGAGAGGTTGTTTTTAGCGGCTTCCTCAAGCGCGTTCTCCAGGTGATCATGGATCCGGTAGAGTCGGAGGTGCCTGAGGTTGTCCTGGATATGGGAGAGACTCACAGCAAGCCTCCTTCCAGCAGTTGTTCATAAACGGCCAGGTCCCGGACCTGGACCTCGTCGGGAGGCGCGGAGCTGGGTTGGGCGGACTTCATAAGACCCGAGTAATGGGCTCTCTCCAGGCTGCACTGATACGACCCCTCGAGCCGCCTGTGACTCGCGACGAGTTCCCCTCCGTGGTAGATCTTGACGCACTCGTTGTCGGCGAGCACTTCGACCCGGGCCCCGGCCAGGCGGTAAGGAACCGAGTAACGGTTGGTCTCGAAGGCCACCAGGCAGTCCTTGGAGACGTGCCGCACGGCCCGCTCCTCGAGCACATAGGCCGGACGTCCCTGGTGGGAGAGGAGGATATCCTTCTCCTCAAGGAACATCTCCGCGGGCTTGCGGTGGGTCGTTCCGTGAACCCTCTGGTCGGCCACAGTCGTGAGCCACTCGAAGAGACAGGCATTAAGGTGGTCCAGGCTCTCGAACTCCTTCCCCCGCAGGAACCGCTTGACGTACTTGACGCCCGACTCGACCTTGCCCTTGGTCTGGGGCCTGTAGGGCCGATGCGGCCTGGGACGGAAGCCGTAATACCGGCTGAAGTCCCAGAAGACCGGGTTCCACTCGAAGCGCGAGCCCTCGAAGTCCCGGCCGAGCACCACCGACTTCAGGTTGTCGTAGATGATCTCGTGGGGGACCCCGCCGAAGAGGTTAAAAGCTTCTTCATGAGCCTGGAGGAAGGCGGGCAGCTTCTCATCCCGGGTGGCCACGGCATATGTCCTTCGGCAATAGCCCAAAGTCAGGACGAAGAGGTGGACCTTGGTCTTCTTCCCTCCGAGGACGGTCCAGCACTGGCCCCAGTCGGCCTGGCCCTGCCGGCCCGGCGGCGTCTCGAACCGGATTGTGGCCTCCTGGGTGGCTTCCTTCCGCAGCGGACTCACGAAGCGCTTGACCACATCGTAGCTTCCCGTGTAGCCCCTGGCCGCGATCTCCTCGTAGACGGCCTGGGCGCAATAGCCCACAGCAGCCAGCCTCTGGAGGATGTAGTCCACAAACGGCCTCAGGAGCTTGCTCTCCTGCTTCTCTCTCTCATAACTCCGCGGCTGCTTCTGGCGGAGGACCTTCCGGACGGTCTTGATGTCGAGCTCCAGGGCTCGGGCGATGGACCTCTTGCTCTCCCGGAGCTTGAACCGGCTGTGGATCTCGTGCCACATGTCCCCTTGAACCATGTCCCTTCCTCCCCGACTGATTGCTGGGAGGAAGCATACCTTGTTGAATCTCACCTGTTAACCCCTTTCGGGAGGGGGGAATTTTCAACGCCCATAAGGGGGGATTATTCCACGCCCGTTGACACTGGGAGAGGCGGATAATACAGAGTTGGCCCTGGAGGCTTGGCGCCGGGCCAAGAGGACGCTTCAGAGGCACGGCCTGAAGATCGAAGGGCTGATCGTTCATCATGATCAGGACGGCGTTTACCAAGGCCATGGCT
>Ga0299912_10005296_pt1 | contig 10595 bp, 6 predicted proteins | sample RVTome_2_FD_207667 | JGI IMG/M metagenome (GOLD analysis project Ga0299912, IMG submission 207667) | Soil microbial communities from uranium-contaminated site in the Upper Colorado River Basin, Wyoming, United States - RVT95D214 (version 2) ... | reverse complement strand
AAACTCAGCACCCCGCCTTTAGCGGTGCCGTTTAGTGCGATATCCGTTGTCGGCACTGTGCCCGCATAAGCTTCAAAGGAAAACGCTGCAAACATCAAGAACGCTAAGACGCGGAACAACACATGTCCGAATGGAAGTCTTTGGTTAACGTTCTTCATGGTGTTTCCGGTGGACACGGAGTAAAAGGAGTTCCTCGGTTCTCGCAACTATTTTCCGGATAACCTTCGTTTAGGAGTTCGTCGGCAGGGCGACCCCAACCGCTATCCCAAGCAGGTGCGGTGCGACAATTGTATGAATTTCCACCAAAGGTCACGCAGTCAAATTTTGTTACGACCCATCTGGTCCATCTGGTCGGCGTCAGTTCTTGCGTTAGGTGCCAAGTGCGTAAGATCCGGCACTGATGTTTCGTGGTCTTGAACAGAAAAGCATTTTCCCCGCCATAAAAGTAGCAATAACCCACCCTGATGCCATCCCAGTAATACTCATAATGACCTAGGTGCCACCAGGGAAAGCCAATGGCGCCTACGCAACTAACGCTCACAAAATGCCCACAAATATCGGTCTCGGGTGGACCAGTAAAATTGTCATATTTGCAGTCTGGCGGCCAAGGATAGCTGCGGTATATCTGTTGTTCCTCGTCGGCCTTCAGTATGATTGTTCTCGTTGAAGTGCCGGCTGTGACCGTGAAGGTAACTGGCCCGTTTAGAAGAGCCTCTTTGCTCACTTTGTGGTGAAGTTTGTCAATTTCAACACCGCCGGTAAATGTCCAGCAGCTAGGCAACTGCTCTGCCGTTAGGTTGGGACACGAACTCGCCGTAACGATCACGTCGCCCGGGCAGGGACAGACCCAGTATGTCGGCGGGTCTGAACCCGGTTCTAACCCCCCTTGATCCGCAAGCTCCGGATCAAGACCTGTTACCGCCACGACCGTCACTGTGAATGTACCGACATCTTTCGTGTCCGTTGGAGTCGGGCAGTCTGTGTCGCCTGTAACCCCTTTGACCTTGGCCGCGTAGTTGCTTATTCCGCAGTTGGGGAACGAGCCCGGGATCGATGGGTCAAAGGAAGTCTCAGGAGTGTAGTCAATGTCTTGCCCCTCGACCCATTCGTTTCCACAATCATCTTGACAGTTGGTGGATTTGTACCCCTTCTTGAAGGTCGTACCGCTGACGGTGGGTGGCGTTACGGCACCACCGACACAGATTGTTTCGCTTGTCTTGCTCAACTTGCCCGGGTTATCTACGGAACCAACCTTATCACAGTTCCACGGATCACACCAGGATGTCGTGGGTTGACAGGGCGGTGGATCTGGAGTGTAGCCCAACCCGGGTTGCTCGACCCAGAGAACAGAGGCGCAACACACCACCGCGGCGAAAACTACCTTGAACGCACTAGCTCTTGTCGCGTTGCTCGGCTTCATTTCTCACCTCCAAACTCAGTTGGCGGTTTCAACCAGCAAATGATATTTCTTTCCAAAATCCCGTTTCAGCTCCTTGCTACAGTTTCCAGTTTCTACCCAGGCAGCCACGGTTTCAGCTTCGGCCTTGTTGCCATCGGCCAATGCCAGATACACGCGCCACTTTGCAGCACAGGTTATCCACTGGTCAAACGAAGGCTTGTTCCGGAACCCCAGTGACATAACCTGCTCAAAAAGCCTGCCCGCCTCGGCGGACCTTGGCGGAGTCTGACATGCCAGCACCACTCCTTCATAAATCCTGCCCATCACCCACCCAAGACTCCCCTCTTCATAATCCCCCAACAGCACCCCGACCTCAGAGGCCAGCTTCTCGAAATCGCGCTCCTCGTGGTAGCTATTCAGATAATCCTGGCACAGATGCAGATAGTCTTGCGGCTCCAGCCCTGACCCCTTCTGACGCAGCAACCGGGCGGCAACCTCTCGCCCCGAGGCGTTGTAGCGCCTGATCAAATCCCATTTCGCCTGCGCCTGGGCGGCACCAACGTTACCCGACTCGCGCAACTCAAGCCACGCGCGCTCTGCCACCTCAAAACTCAGGTCCGCCATCTCATACTCGACCCGTGTCCGAGTCGTTGAGTTCGGAAACTCACCAACAAACCCTCCCATCAACTCGAGCAGGCGGTCAACTTGGTTAGAATACAACTTCTGATACACTCGCAGACGCACCAGACTCAGCCGCTCACGCCGCGCCACATCACTGCTTGGCACCTCGGCAAACAACGCCTCCTCGTCCCCAAGCGCAAGTCGTGCCCCCCATAGGTCTTCCTCCAGATTCCGCTGCGGCAAGGCCTTATACCCGCCGCCAGAGCGTTCGCGCGCCAAGTTCAAAAACTCGACCAGATTCGTATGCCCTTCCTCGCGCCTTGCACGGTAGCGTTCGCCCTCCTTATGCAGCGCAGCTTCATACAGCTTCTTCATCCCGCGCTCCAACAGAGCTGCCATCTGGTATTCCGTCACCGCGTCCAGCCGGACCGAGGCTGGGTGGGCAGTCCGGAAGGCCTGGATTTTCGGGAAGATGTCCTCGAACTTGCGGTAGTAAAACCGGGCGGCAATCCGCTCGAACGCCAACTCCTCCTGAATCTCCGGTGGCACGACCGGCGCGCTGATCTCGAACGACTCGACCGCCTTCAAGAAACCCAGGTAATCTTTCAACTCATACAAACACAGGGCAGAGTACCGTTTGGCGGCTTCATACGAGGGATCACCCGGCTCAATCGTGGCCAGCAGTTCTTTGGCCTCTTGGGGTTTGTCCAAGGCGAGCAACGCGATGGCAGAATCGAGCTTGCTCACCGTGGCATTGGGCGAGATCGATTGTGCCAGAACAAAGACGGCGACCGCCCCCAAGGCTAAGAGAGCCCCCAGCCGCGGAACTAAGTTTTGTTTCATGAGCGTCCTTTCGTTCTTTTATGACGGAAACATTTTTGGTGTGAGCGAAGCAGTTTGCGAGTCCCGGCCGGTGTCCTCGCCCTCACAATGCAAATGCGTCTCAGGATCAATAGCGCCGACCGTGGCCACGTTGGCTTTCGTGAACTCGAATCGGGAGAAATGCGTGATTGGTTGGAGAAGCGTACCAGTCCGTGAGAGAACAAGCTGGCCGCCTGATGAGTGTGAATCTCCTTCACGTCCCCGAGCAACGCCTGGGCCGCTGAGCTACTACCCGTTGTTGAGTCTGTAGTCATGCGCGGCGGCTGCCGTGCTCGCGGGCGGACCTCCATGCCCGCGTGCGTGACACGCCTCCAAACCTCCCTATGCTGCGCGGCCCCCCTGACGTCAATGTTTTTCTGCGAGAAGTTATTCCCACCTATTCACAGTTATTCACACTTTCCCCGGCCATCGGGGAAAGCCCCATTCAGTTTCGAGTGCAAAACGCGCAAAGCTGGGTTGCATGGCCCAGCGTACGGGGAGCGATTGGGAAAAAGGAACTGGCGGAGCGGATGACCGCGACATGACCGCCATGGCCCGATTGACCAAGTCGGCGCCGAGCGCCGACCGGAGCGCAGAGAGGTTTGACCGCCTTGTTTTGTTGCGAGAGCCCTTCGCGTGAACAAGGCGGTCCGCACTTTCAACACCGGGTTGAGGGTTTCGACACGGATGCGGTATCTCCGTTTCGGCTTGGATTCCCGGTCCGACCGCCTGGCCGCGGCAGCCCGGGTCGGATTCGGCAGCCCCGGCAACTCCGCAGAATTGTCCATTCCTTTGTCGAGCCGGGGCTGGTAGTTTTTCACCACACACTCGTGCCCATGAAAAACTTTCTGCACTGCCGCACAACGCACCTGCTGGGCATTCTGCTGGTGGTTTTCGCAAGCGGCTTACGCGCTGTTGCCATCGGGAGCACTTTCACCAACCCGATTCTGCCCGGCTTTTATCCCGACCCAAGCATCTGCCGGGTGGGTGATGACTACTACATGGTCCACAGCACTTTCGAGTATTTCCCCGGCGTGCCCGTCTTTCACAGCAAGGACCTGGTGCATTGGCGGCAGATCGGCCACGTGCTGACACGTAAGAGCCAGTTGAAACTCGACAAGATGCGCGCCTCGGGCGGCATTTTCGCCCCGACAATCAGGCATCATGACGGCACGTTCTACATGATCACCACCCTGGTCTGGGGCGGCGGGAATTTCTATGTCACGGCCACCAACGCGGCCGGGCCGTGGTCCGAGCCCGTGTGGCTGGATCGGGAAGGCATTGACCCATCGCTGTTTTTCGATGATGACGGCAAAGTCTATTACACCCGTCAGGTGGGCGGCGAACGGGGCTATTCGGGGCAACAGACGCTGAATCTGCAAACTGGAAAACTCGAAGGTGAACTCAAGGAGCTGTGGCGCGGCACCGGCGGTGTCTGGCCTGAAGGTCCGCATCTCTACAAGATCAACGGCAAATACTACCTGATGATCTCCGAAGGCGGCACGAGCTACGATCACCGGATCACCATCGCGCGCAGCGATTCGCCCTGGGGACCGTTCGAGCCGAATCCGAACAATCCCATCCTCACACATCGCAATCGTCCTGAGCATCCTTTCCAGGCCCTCGGCCACGCCGATCTCGTAGAGACGCCCGATGGATGGTGGATGGTCTTCCTCGGATTCCGACCGCAGGCACGACGCTTTCATCATCTCGGCCGCGAAACCTTTCTTGCGCCCGCAACCTGGAACGAAGACGGCTGGCCGGTAGTCAACGACAAAAAAACCATCGAAGCCACCCTGCCCGCGCCAAAACTCAAACCGCATCCCTGGCCGGCGCAAGCCGCACGGGTTGAATTCGACAAGCCACACCTCGGCCTAGAATGGATTTACTTGCGCAATCCTGACGAGAAGAATTACTCGCTGACTGCCCGTCCGGGTTTCCTGCGGCTCAACGGCTCAGCCATCACGTTGAACGACCAGGATTCGCCGACGTTCGTGGGCCGCCGCCAGACGGATCTGTCCTGTCGGGCCGCTACCAGGCTTTCATTCGATCCACAAAAAGAAAACGAAGAGGCCGGACTCGTACTGCGTGGCAACGACAAGAACCATTGCGAGATTGGCGTCGCCCTGAAGGACGGCCAACGGCGGGTGTTCTTCCGAAAAGTCCTCGACGGACAGACGGTTGAACCGGTCGCGTATGCCGAGGTGCCCGCCGGCGGCGTGACGCTGTCCGTGGTTGCCCAACCGACGTTCTACGAGTTTTTCTGTCGGGGCGACGGTGGCGAGGTCAAAAGCCTGGGCACGGCGCGAACACGCGAGTTGTCCACGGAGACGCTCACGGCCCAAAAGAATGCTAGCTTCAACTTCACCGGCGTGGTCATCGGCCTGTATGCCACCGGCAACGGCAAGGCCAGCACACAGCCGGCGGACTTTGACTGGTTCGAGTATCACTCAACGAGCAAATGAAATCGCAACTCACAATAACTGTTGGCGCCATCTTGGCATTTGGCCTCGTGGGCTGTACTCCATCATCACAGCATCAGACGCATGCGCCCGCGGCACCGGAAGTGAATTCGGGTGCTTTTTCGACAGGCCGTTACCGAAATCTGTTTGTTGAGGCCGGTCACTCCCCACAGGAAGTCACTGACAGAATCAACGCCGCCTTTCAGCAATTGTTTCACGGCGATCCGCAGTCGGAGGCGGTTTATTACCCGGTCGGAACGAACACCAACGGCCCGCTCGCTTACATTCACGACATCGGCAGCCGGGATGTTCGTTCGGAAGGCATGTCTTACGGCATGATGATCGCCGTGCAGCTCGATAAAAAGACCGAGTTCGACGCCCTCTGGAATTGGTCCAAGACCCACATGTATCACGCGTCGTCGAATCACCACGCCTATGAATATTTCTCGTGGTCCATGGCGACCAATGGCGTGCCGAACGACGAAATGCCTGCGCCGGATGGAGAAGAGTATTTTGCCATGTCGCTCTACTTCGCGTCCGCGCGATGGGGTGACGGCCAGGGAATCTACGATTACCGCACTGAGGCGGATCGCCTGCTCACGGACATGCGGCATCGCCAGGTCATCACCGGGCCGACGGTCACAGGCACGAAATCCGCCGGAGCGATCTTCGACCCAAATTACAAGATGGTTCGGTTTACGCCTGATACGGCCAACTGGAACCACACCGACCCTTCCTACCATTTGCCCGCGTTCTACGAACTCTGGGCACGATGGGGACCGGAAGCGGATCGCGAGTTTTGGTCGCAAGCCGCCGAGGCCAGTCGGGAATTCTTCCAGGGCACTGCGCATCCGGTCACAGGTCTCGCCCCCGATTATGCCAATTTCGACAGCACGCCTTGGGCCGCTCCGTGGAAACCTCATAGTGCCGACTTTCAATTCGACTCCTGGCGCACGGCCATGAACTGGTCGGTGGACTGGGCCTGGTGGGCAAAGGACGTCCGCCAACGCGAACTCAGTGATCGCTTGCAGGCGTTCTTCGAATCCAAGGGTATTTCGTCCTACGGCAACCAGTTCACGACCGACGGCACCCAGTTTGGCAGCGACCACTCGACGGGCTTGGTGGCCATGAACACCGTGGCGGGTCTCGCGACCACGCATCCTCGCTCAGGTCAATTCGTCGAGGCCCTGTGGAACACGCCCGTTCCGACCGGGCAATGGCGCTACTACGACGGGATGTTGTATCTGCTCGCCCTGCTGCATTGCAGCGGAGAATTCAGAATCTGGACGCCGCTATGAAATTGAGTGTTTCCTCGACCGCCACCTTCAGAAACTTGAACACAGCATCCATGAACGACCAACTCAACCAGTCCAGCCCCGTAGCCGCCGACGTGAGGAGGCGGGGCATCATCGCTATGAACAGGAGCGCGGACAGCCTTGTCCGCGAGTCGGAAAACGGGAGTTCGCACGGACAAGGCTGTCCACGCTCCGGGTGGATGCTTTTGTTCCTTCTGTTCTCGCTCGCCATCGTACCTACCAACGGGCTGGCCCTGGGCCAGCCGCGCATCGTGGAAAATATTCCAGGTGAAGGCAGCTTCCCGCTCGTGCGCGCCGGGGAAGCCGCGAATGTTCACGTGGACGCAAAGGACTGGCCGGGGGTCGCGCGAGCCGCAAACGACCTGCGCGCGGACGTGGCGCGCGTCACCGGAATCACTCCGGCCCTTGTTCGCGACGAGCAAGCGCTGGGAGCAAATGTCGTCATCGTCGGCACAATCGGCAAAAGCCGGCTCGTGGACCGGTTGATTCAAGAAAAGAAAATTGAAGTCGCCGACATCGCTGGCAAGTGGGAGGCGACCGTGATTCAAGTCGTGCCGCAACCGCTGCCCGGCGTTGAGCGCGCGTTGGTCATCGCTGGCAGCGACAAACGCGGGACGATCTTCGGCATCTACGATCTGTCTGAGCAGATCGGCGTGTCGCCGTGGTATTGGTGGGCCGACGTGCCGGTCAGGCGGCACGACGCGCTCTTCGTCAAGGCTGGCCGCCACATGCAAGGTCCGCCTGCCGTGCAGTATCGTGGCATTTTCCTGAACGACGAATACCCGGCGCTCGGTGGGTGGGCGAACGAAAAGTTCGGCGGGTTCAACCACAGGTTTTACACGAACGTCTTTGAACTCATCCTGCGCCTGAAAGGAAACTTCCTCTGGCCGGCCATGTGGAACAACTCGTTCGCCACCGACGATCCGTTGAACGCAAAGCTGGCCGATGAATACGGCATCGTCATGAGCACCTCGCACCATGAACCGATGATGCGCGCATGGAAGGAGTGGGAGCGGGCGGGCAACCGCAAAGGCAGTTGGGATTATTCCAAGAACGCCGAGAAGCTGCGCGAGTTCTGGAAGGAGGGCATCACGCGCACCAAGGATTACGAAAAAGTCATCACGCTCGCCATGCGCGGTGATGGTGACGAACCGATGTCCGAGACTGACAGCATCGCGCTGCTCGAAAAGATCGTCGCGGATCAGCGCCAGATGATCGCCCAGGTCATCAACACCAACCTGTCCGCCGTGCCGCAAGTGTGGGCGCTCTACAAGGAGGTGCAGGGTTACTACGAGAAAGGCATGCGCGTGCCTGATGATGTGACGTTGCTCTGGTGCGATGACAACTGGGGCAACCTCCGTCGCCTGCCCACCGCCGAGGAACGCAAGCGCGGCGGCGGCGCGGGAGTTTATTATCACTTCGATTACGTCGGCGGCCCGCGTAATTACAAATGGCTCAACGTCACGCCGATCACCAAAATCTGGGAACAGATGAACCTGGCGTATCACCACGACGCAAACCGCATCTGGATTGTGAACGTCGGCGACCTGAAGCCGATGGAGGTGCCAATCGAATTTTTCCTGACGATGGCATGGGATCCTGCAGCGTGGCCCAAAGAGCGCATGGCCGGCTACCTGCGGCTGTGGGCGGAGCGGGAGTTCGGCCCGGAATACGCGGCGGACATCGCGGACATCATTTCCAAATACACAAAGTACAACGCCCGTCGCAAACCGGAGTTGCTCGAACCGGACACGTTCAGTCTGGTGAACTATCGGGAAGCGGACCGGGTCATTGCCGACTGGAAAGCCATCACGGACAGGGCGGAGGCGATCTCTGCAAAACTGCCCGCGGAGGCTCGTGACGCGTTCTTTCAACTTGTGCTGCATCCGACCAAGGCGTGTTACATCGTCAATGACCTCTACGTGACCGTGGCGAAGAACCGCCTTTACGCCAAGCAGGGCCGCGCCAGCGCGAACGACCTTGCCTCGCAGGCCCGGGCCTTGTTCAAGGAGGACGCCGACTTGTCGGATTACTACAACCAAAAATTGGCCGGCGGGAAGTGGAATCACATGATGGACCAGACCCACATCGGCTACACCTACTGGCAACAGCCGCCGTCAAACAGCATGCCCGCCGTCACGGAGATCGTGATTCCTATTGCGGCGGCGCTGGGCGTTGCGATTGAAGGTTCGACGTCGGCCTGGCCGGGTGGACCGGGCGAGCCGGTGTTGCCGGGCTTTGACGCTTTCAACCAGCCGCGCCGCTACATTGACGTGTTCAACAAGGGCCGCGCGCCATTCGAGTTCTCAGCCAGCACCAGCGCTCCTTGGATCGTGCTGAGTGCGGCGCAAGGCAGCGTTGACAAGGAACAGCGTCTGTGGGTGAGCGTGGATTGGAGCAAAGCTCCCAAGCGCAGCGCGGCCGGAACCGTGCGCATCAGAGGCGTTGGCTCCAACCCCGTCGTGGTGAAGGTAAAGGCTTTCAACCCGGAGCAGCCGACGCGGGAATCCCTCCAAGGCTTTGTGGAAGCCGACGGTTACGTTTCCATGGAGGCGGAACATTACACGAAGAAGACTGATGCTGGTCCGGTTCAGTGGGAGAAGATTCCGGATTACGGACGGACGTTGTCGTCCATGACGATATTCCCCGTCAACGCGAACAGTGTGACGCCGCCGGGGGATTCTCCCTGCCTCGAATACCAGATGTATTTGTTCGGCACGGGGAAGGTCGAGGTCGAGGCGATTATTGCGCCGACGTTGAATTTCGTTCCCAGGCGGGGACTTCGCTTTGCGGTTTCGTTCGACGATGCAGCGCCCCAGATGATAACGGCCGTGCCGAAAGGCTACGTCGCGGGCGACGGGAACCGCGATTGGGAGGATTCTGTGAAGGACGGCGTCCGCAAACTGAAAACCACGCACTCGCTGGCTAAGCCCGGCTATCACACACTGAAGGTTTGGATGGTGGACCCGGCGGTGGTGCTGGAGAAGCTCGTCGTGAACTTGGGCGGCGTGAGACCGAGTTATCTTGGCCCGCCGGAAACCTGCCACCGCAGCACCGCAAACGACTGACCCCTACACTGCGAGCGGCTTGCTGTCACAGCGGAAGAATCTCCGGCCGGATGTTTTTCCCGTGGCAATGCAGAATCGCCACGCTGCGTTCCAGACCAAATTTCCGTTTGCCAGCGTAGCCGGGATTGAGAAAGAGCTTTCCTTCAATGGTTTCGCAGAACGGTCTGTGCGTGTGCCCAAACACGACGATGTCCGGTTTCTCCTGCGCCAGACAGCGCTTGAGCTGGTCGCTGGGCGCACGGGGATTGACGATGTGCTGGAGCAGGAATTTGCGGCCGGCGAGCTCAACCACCTCGGTGTCGTTCAACCCGCAATGCGGGTCGTCGGTGTTGCCCCGCACCGCAGTGACCGCTGCGATAGTCGCGAGTTCCCGCAGGACTGACGAAAGGCCGACATCGCCGCCATGCAGGATGCGGTCCACGCCCGCGAAAAGTTCGCGGATGGTGGAATCAAAATGGCCGTGGGTGTCCGAGATGACGCCGATGTTCATGCGAAGTGACTGGTGACGAGTGACGGGCATCAGGTGACGGGAAACGTTCCTGCGGCAGCGCGTCTCCTCTCGTCACTTGCCACTCGTTACCCATCACGCCTTGGCTTCTTCGGGCGCTTCTTCCACCTCGGGTTTTTCTTCGCGTGCGCCGGCTTCCTTTTCCTGCGGTGACTCGGCGGCTTCGCTCAGTTTCACGGCCCCGACGAATAGCCCGGTGAACAAGCCGCCGCTCATCAAGGTATTGCGGAAGAATTCCCATGTCGGCGGGTAATTGGGCAGGCCCAAGGTCAGCGCCTGGATCCATCCGGCGATGGACTTGACGTAGCCGGGATCGAAAAGCCACGAAGCCGTGTTTGTGACCAGATAAAACAGAATGGC
>Ga0299912_10005295_pt1 | contig 10595 bp, 11 predicted proteins | sample RVTome_2_FD_207667 | JGI IMG/M metagenome (GOLD analysis project Ga0299912, IMG submission 207667) | Soil microbial communities from uranium-contaminated site in the Upper Colorado River Basin, Wyoming, United States - RVT95D214 (version 2) ... | reverse complement strand
AAGGGATCGTTCATGACCTTGAAGGCGAGCGCCGAGAACGGCGCGTCATCCGCGGTCTTGCGGGAATCCGGTTCGTCGGTATCGGGGTTGATGCCCTGCACGTCGGGAATATCGAGCGGCGAAGGCAGGTAATCGACAACGGCGTCGAGCAGCGGCTGCACACCCTTGTTCTTGAAGGCCGAACCGCAGCAAACCGGCACGAAAGCCTGAGCCAGCGTGCCCTTGCGGATCAGCGCCTTCAGGGTAGCGACATCCGGCTCATTGCCTTCGAGATAGGCTTCCATCGCGTCGTCGTCGAGTTCGACGGCGAGTTCGATCAGTTCGGCGCGGTAGAGCGCGGCTTCATCGGCCATGTCCGCCGGAATCTCTTCATAGAAGAATTCGGCGCCCAGCGCTTCATCCTTCCAGATGATCGCGCGCTGTTCGACCAGGTCGACCAGGCCCCTGAGCTCGCTCTCGATGCCGATGGGCAGATAGAGAACCGCCGGCTTGGCGCCGAGGCGGTCGATGATCGACTGAACGCAGAACTTGAAATTCGCGCCGGTACGGTCAAGCTTGTTGATGAAGCACATGCGCGGCACGCCGTACTTGTCGGCCTGGCGCCACACGGTTTCCGACTGCGGCTCGACACCCGCGACGCCATCGAAGCAGGCGACCGCACCGTCAAGCACGCGCAGCGAGCGCTCGACTTCGATGGTGAAGTCCACGTGTCCGGGCGTGTCGATGATGTTGATGCGGTGATCGTTCCAGAAGCAGGTGGTTGCCGCCGAGGTGATCGTGATGCCGCGTTCCTGCTCCTGCTCCATCCAGTCCATGGTAGCGGCGCCGTCGTGGACTTCGCCGATCTTGTAGGACTTGCCGGTGTAGTAAAGGATACGCTCGGTCGTGGTGGTCTTGCCGGCGTCGATATGCGCCATGATACCGATGTTGCGGTATTTCTCGAGCGGATGGCTGCGTGCCATGTCAGATACTCCGAAAGGGTGGCGCTGTTACCAGCGATAGTGGTTACCAGCGATAGTGCGAGAAGGCGCGGTTGGCGTCGGCCATGCGGTGCGTGTCCTCGCGCTTCTTGACAGCGTTGCCACGGTTGTTGGCTGCGTCGAGAAGCTCGCCCGAAAGGCGCGCGGACATGGTTGTTTCCGGACGGTTGCGGGCAGCCGTGATCAGCCAGCGGATAGCCAGGGCCTGGGCACGCTCGGGACGCACTTCGACCGGAACCTGGTACGTGGCGCCGCCAACGCGCCGCGAACGGACTTCGATCTGCGGCTTCACGTTGTTGAGAGCGTCATGGAACAGCTGCAGCGGATCGGCCTTGGCTTTGGTTTCCATCGTGTTGAGCGCGCCATAGACAATGCTCTCGGCGGCCGACTTCTTGCCGTCATACATGAGGTTGTTCATGAACTTGGACAGCACCTGATCACCGAACTTGGGATCGGGCAGGATTTCCCGCTTCTCGGGACGACGACGACGTGACATCGTATTATTTCCTTCTCAGCTTCAGCCCTGTTTCGCTTCCATAGTCATTCCGGCGAAGGCCAGAATCCATTTCGCGACTGGGTCAGGGCTTGCATTACCAACTATACCTTGAGCCTGGGGCCCGATGGATCCTGACCTTCGTCAGGATGCCGCCCCAAAAACACAGGCAGCGCGTGTTATTTCGGACGCTTCGCGCCGTACTTCGAGCGGCTCTGCTTGCGGTCCTTCACGCCTTGCGTGTCGAGCACGCCGCGCAGGATGTGATAGCGCACACCGGGAAGATCGCGCACACGGCCGCCGCGGATCAGCACCACCGAGTGCTCCTGCAGGTTGTGGCCTTCACCGGGGATGTAGGTGATCACTTCGCGGCTGTTGGTGAGGCGCACCTTGGCCACCTTGCGAAGCGCCGAGTTCGGCTTCTTCGGCGTGGTGGTGTAAACGCGGGTGCAGACGCCGCGCTTCTGCGGGTTCTGCTCCATCGCGGGGACCTTGCTCTTCGCCTTCTGCGGAACGCGGCCCTTGCGGATCAGCTGGTTGATCGTCGGCATGTAAACTCTTCACCTTCCATTCCAGGCGGGCCGTGATTGCCAGCCCGGCATGACGCTTTTGTTACGGATGGAGGAAGGGATCACGCATGCGGCGGATCAGAAAATGCCTGCCTCCCCGCCCCAGCCCGGCACAAACCGGAAACCAGAGGCAATCGGGCGCAGACCTGTCCACGCATGGTGAGCCAAAACGCTCCACCCGGCACAGCGCCGGATTACTTTGACGGCCAGCGTTCAGGGGGCTGTTCAGGGAACAGTCCTCCAAGCAAAAAGACCTTTCAGGAAAGGCATTTAGCCTTACCGAAGGCCCCACACGCGCACCGGCAATGTTCAGCTCTCTATTTCCGTCGGCAGCCGGAGCCACTTTCGAATGGCCGCGCCTCTAGTGAGATTCCAGCACAAGGTCAAGGAAATTGGGGCACCCTTCCTTTCAGCCAGGGAGCCAGGGGCACCGGGCCATCCACGATGGCCAGCTGGGCCGGCCCGATGATTACGATGCAGCGGCGCTGAAATTTTTCCGGGGAAATGGAAAATTTGATCGCAATCAAGGTGGATTCGAAGGCGGTTCGGCTAACTGGGATCACAAAGAGCGAGGAGAGTTCCAAGCGTCTAGACCCCCCCGGCCCACATGGGCAAAAACGGCAAAGCGCGCTTTGGCGCCTTACCGTTCAGACAGCTTCTCCCCACCTCCGGCGGCTGGCGTTCACGTCAGCCGCTCTTTTTTGGGCTTATAGAAAAGTTGTAAATCAAAGAAAAGAGCAATCTCTAAGCCAGGCAGACATCTTGCCGCTTTTCCCACAAGCCTGCCCGGCGAATCATCCGCCCCCGCCCCTGAGTCAAACCCGCGTCAAACCGCCGAGCTGAAACGCCGGGCCGACTGGCGGCGATAGGGATCGAATTGCGCGGCGATGCTGCGCGAATAGGGCAGCCCCGCGGGCCGGATCGACAGCTTGTCGCCATCCAGTTCGCAAAGCCCCGCCTCCAGATAGGGGGCAAGGCCGGGCATGGCTTCGTTCAGTACCGTTACGCCGATCCTGGCGCGGCCATGGCACAGCAATTGTTCGATCGCGCACCCCCTGCTGCGATCATCCGCCGAACGAATGACGCCAAGGGCAGCAGGCAGCCGGTCTTGCGACAGCAGCATGCGATAGCGGCCGGTGTTCTTCTCGTTCTGCACCAGCAATTCCGGGAAACTGCTGATCGCGGACGCCCCGAGCCCCAGCAGGACCGGCGCGGCATCATCGGTAAAACCCTGGAAATTGCGATGCAGCCGCCCGGAAAGAGCCGCTTGCGCCATCGGATCGCCCGGACGCGCGAAATGGTCGAAGCCGACAGGCTCATACCCCTGCTCCAGCAGGAAAGTGTGGCCCATGGCAGCCATGGAAAAACGCATCCGCGCATCGGGCAGCTCGTCTCCATCGATGCGGCGCTGCCGTGCGATCAGGTGCGGCACATGGGCATATCCGAACAAGGCAACGCGATCCGCGCCCAGCTTCGTTGTCCGGCTGAGAGAATCCTCCAGATCCGCCATCGTCTGGCCCGGCAGGCCATACATGAGATCGAAATTGAGCGAACAGACACCCGCGCCCCGCAGCATTTCGGCGGCGTTTTCGATCAGTTCCGCCGGCTGCACCCGGCCGATCGCCTTTTGCAGGTTCGGGGCAAAAGTCTGCACGCCCAGGCTCGCATGTGTCACACCGACGCCCGCAGCCACCAGGCCCCAGTCCCTGGTCAGCGTGCGCGGATCGAATTCGACTGAGATATCCGGGTTATCCAGCGGAAACTGCAGCAACAGCGCATCGATCAGCCGCACGAAATCGGTGGGGGCGATAGCATTGGGGCTGCCGCCGCCGAATGCGATCCTGCGCACGCGCGCAGACGCCCGCAGACGCTTGCCCATCAGGCTGATCTCGTGGTGCAGCGCATCCAGATAGCTGTCCAGCCGCTCCCGCCGGTTGGTAGCGCTGGTGTTGCAGCCGCAATACCAGCAGATCTTCTCGCAGAAGGGGATGTGAATATAGAGCGACACATCGCCCCTTGTCCCTTCCAGCGCCGAAAGCAGCTGGTCAGCCCCCACGTCTCCGCGAAACTCCGCAGCCGTGGGATAGCTGGTATAGCGTGGGACCGGGGTCGCCAGCAATTCGGGGTGATAGGGCCACATGCCCACCTGATCTCAGGTAGGGCGCGGAGATTCATTGTGCTTTGTCAATTCTCTTGCGCTTTTGCCCGGTTTGGCACCCCTTGGCGCAACAGGGGGTCTGGCCAGTGCCGGGCAGCGGCGGCGTTTCCACCGGAACCGTCGCGCTGGCTCCCTCTCCGCACAGCGGCAGCACCAGCCCCGCCGGATTCCCGGTAGCGGGCAAAGGCCCGGTCATCGCCGGCACCAGAGCCAGCGTGCCGAAAAGGGCAAGCGAGGCTTTCACGTATTGTCATCATCCTCGATGAGAATGCGTTGCGCGGCGCCGTCCAGATCCTCGAACTGTCCGCTGCGCATGGCCCAGAAAAAGGCGCCAAGTCCGCACAACCCCATGAACAGGGCCACCGGAATCAGGAAGGAAAGCCCGTTCATCGCGCACGTCCAATCTTGCCGGCAATCTTGCCGGCAATCTTGCCGGGAACGGCAAGCCTCAGCGAATTGCCGACCACGATCAAGGAACTGGTCGACATCGCGATCGCGGCGATCAGCGGTGTCACATAGCCCAGAATGGCAAGCGGCACGGCCAGCAGGTTATAGATGATGGCCGCCGCGAAATTCTGCCGCACGATCGCCATCGTGCGCCGCGCCACGTCGATGGCCACGGCCACCGGCATCAGCCTTTCGCCGATGAACACGGCATCGGCCGCCTGCTGGCTGACGTCACTGGCGCTGCCCGGTGCAATCGACACATGCGCCGCCGCCAGTGCCGGCCCATCGTTGAGGCCGTCTCCCACCATCAGCACCCGCTTGCCGGACCGGGCCATGCCGTCGAGCACTTCGAGCTTGTCGGCAGGCCGCAGGTCACCCAGCGCGGAAATGCCAAGTTCGCGCGCCACAGGCTCCACCGCGGCGATGCGGTCGCCGGAAACCACGCTGCTTTCCAGGCCAAGGCCGGCAAGCACGTCGATGGTTTCGCGCGCATCGGGGCGCAGCGGATCGGAAAACAGGATGCGCCGCCTTTCGCCCTGCCGGACGAGTTCGACCGCCAGCTCCACGTCCGCGCTGTCCGGGCGCAGCAAGCCCACTTCCGCTCCCCGGAACAGGCCGCGCATGCCCTCACCCGGCACTTCGCGCAGGTCTGCAAGAGTGGCGGGAACGACATCCTCGGCCCGCAGTGCCGCCGCCAGCCCCCGGCTGAGCGGGTGACGGCTACCCTGGGCAAGCGCCAGTGCTATCGCCTTGTCCTCGCCGTCGAGCTTGTCGAGGTCGCTCGGGCGCGGTTCGCCAAGCGTCAGCGTACCGGTCTTGTCGAATGCCACGCAATTGGCTGTTGCCAGCCGTTCCAGTGCGCTGCCATCCTTCACCAGCAAGCCGCGCTTCATCAGGTTGCTGGCCGCCACGACCTGCGCCGCCGGCACCGCCAGACCCAGGGCGCAGGGACAGGTGATGATCAGCACCGCCGCCGCGATCAGCAGCGACTGGTGAATACCGGCTCCCGCGATCATCCAGCCGACGAAGCTGGCGAAGGCCAGCGAGTGAACCGCCGGAGTATAGTAACGCGCGGCACGGTCGGCGATGCGGACATAGCGCGAGCGCGACTGGCCCGCCTCGTCCATCAGCCGCGCGATCTCGGCAATCGTGGTGTCGCTGCCCGTGGCCGTCACCCGCACCCGGATGGGCGCGCCAAGATTGATCATCCCGGCGTGCACCATGTCGCCGGACCCCGCCGCCAACGGTTTGCTTTCCCCGGTCAGCATCGAGCTGTCGATACTTGTCCGCCCTTCGAGGATGGACCCGTCAGCCGCGAAGGATTCACCGGCGGCCACCAGCATTTCCATGCCCGGCGCAAGCGATTCCGCGGCCACCCAGCGGGTCTTGCCCTCCGCGTCCCGCACCGTGGCGCCCCTGCCCATGCGGCCCAGCAGCGAAGCGATGCCGGAGCGCGCCCGGTCCCGCATCATCGCATCGAGCACCCGGCCCGCCAGCAGGAAGAACAGCAGCATCACCGCGCCATCGAAATAGGCGTGCGGCCCGCCTGTCATGGTTTCGTAAAGGCTCAGCCCGGTGGCGAGCAGCACGCCGATCGAAATCGGCACGTCCATATTGGTGCGGCCATAACGCAAGGCCATGAGCGCCGAGGAAAAGAAGGGACGGCCCGCATAAGCCACCACCGGCACGCCGATCAGTGCCGACAGCCAATGGAACATCTCGCGCGTGATGCCATCAGCGCCTGCCCAGATGCTGACCGAAAGCAGCATGATGTTCATCATGCCGAAGCCAGAAACGGCCAGAGCCCTGAGCAGCCGCCGGGTTTCCGCATCGTCGCGGGCCAGCGGGTTTTCCGCCGCGCGTTCGGCCTCGAAGCCCAGCTTCCGGAGCTCCTCGATAATCGCTTCATCGTTGAGAGCCGGCTCGTGGCTGACAGCCACGCGCTTGGCCGTGAAATTCACGCGCACGGCGGAAACGCCGGGCACTTCGGCCAGCCCGCGTTCTATCTTGCCGATGCAACCGGCGCATTTGATGCCCGGCACAGTGAAACGGCTGTCTTCCGGGGAAGATACGGCGCTTTCATCAATGGCCGCATGGACGTTCATGACAGAGTCTCTTCCCTCCGCCACTTCTGCGCACCGCAGATGATCTCGACCCGGATGGCCCAGCGTCCCGCAGGCAGTGGCGCGGTACTGACATAGCCTCCCCGACCATCGGATTCAAATTGCAGGATCGTATCGGGCAGCCGTCCGAGCGGGTGGCGCGCAACCGCATGGACAAGCGCGCCATCCGGAGCACCGAGCACCGTGATCCGTACCTTGCCTGCCGGATCGCGGGCAAGCCGGATATCCCAGCCCAGCGTCTTCTCTTTCTCGGCCTCGTCCAGCCAGCGGTTGAAATGCTGGCTGGCGACATAGGAGTTTTCGACCACCACGCCGCCAAACGTGGAAATGGCAGCATGCGCCATCACGAGATTCACCGCGATGACGATGCCGAAGCCGCCGATCATCAGCGCGGCCATATGGCGTCCGGTGAAACGGGCGCTCATTGTCCCTGCTCCGGCGTGGTGAAGCGCGTTTCGCCCAGATCGCTTTCGCCCTTTTCATCCAGCGAGCGCAAGTGGAAGCCGAAGTCCTGCGCTGCTGTTCCAGCGGGCGCGACGACATAGGCGCGCACCGGCACCACCGCATCGGCGGCCACGGTCCGCACCTGCTTGCGGGCGGCGGCCGAACGCGGCAGGTCATCCGTCCACATCACGGCACCGGGAATTCCCTCCAGCGCGATTTCGAACTGACGGGGGCGGCTTTCCATATTGCGCAGCTTCAGCGTGTAGGCATTGCGCACGGAGCCATCGCTCATCAGCATGTAAGGCGGATTGCGGTCGGGCGCGACGGTGATATCGGTGCGGGTGCGCGTCCCCAGCGCGAACAGCATGGTCAGGCCGATCGCGCACCAGATGCTGAAATAGACCAGCGTGCGCGGATGCCAGATCAGCTTCAAGTGCGGCGTGGGCGCACTGCCCTTGCGTTCGCGCTCGCTGTCTTCCAGCGTCGCATAGTCGATCAGCCCGCGCGGCCGGCCCACTTCCTGCATTACCCGATCGCAGGCATCGATGCAGAGCGCACAGGTGATGCAGCCGATATCCGGCCCGTTGCGGATGTCGACACCGGTGGGACAGACCGCCACGCATTGGCCGCAATCGATACAATCGCCGAAAGCGTCCGGATTCTTCTCCGCCTTCTTCAGGCTGCCGCGCGGCTCGCCGCGCCAGTCCTTGTATGTGACGATCAGCGATTTTTCATCCAGCATCGCCGTCTGGATACGCGGCCAGGGACACATATAGATGCACACCTGCTCGCGCATGAAGCCGCCCAGCACGAAAGTGGTGGCGGTCAGGATGCCCGCCGTCGCATAGGCGACAGGCGCCGCTTGCCCTGAGAAGAAATCGCGGAACAGAGTGGGCGCATCCGCGAAATAGAGGATCGCGGCGCCACCCGTGGCGAAGCTGATAACCAGATAGATTGACCACTTGAGTAGCCGCCGGGCAATCTTGGCGGGGCCCCAGGGGGCTTTGTAAAGGCGGAAGCGGGCGTTGCGATCGCCGTCTATCAGACGATCGACATGCTGGAACATGTCGGTCCACACTGTCTGCGGACAGGCATAGCCACACCAGGCACGCCCCACCGCGCTCGTGATCAGGAACAACCCGATCCCCGCCATGATCAGCAAACCGGCTACGAAATAGAATTCGTGGGGCCAGATTTCGATGCCGAAAATGAAGAAACGGCGATGGGCCAGATCGATCAGAACCGCCTGGTCCGGCGCATAGGCGCCACGGTTCCAGCGGATCCATGGAGTGATGTAATAGACCGCCAGCGCGGCAATCATCATCGCCCATTTCAGCCGCCGGAACTTGCCGTCGATCCGTTTGTTGAAGACGGGCTCGCGCTTGGCATAAAGCTGTTGCGCCTGCCTGCCCCCTTGGGATTTGGCGAGGCTGTTCTTTTCAGGGCTGATCGTTTCAGGGTTGTTCATTGGCCTCCGCCGCCGGTGTTTCGACGACCTCCGTGAAGTCTTCGCCGCCCCCCAGCGAATGGACATAGACAGCCAGCATCTTGATGGTGACGGGATCCAGCCTGCCCTTCCAGGCTGGCATCACGCCGGCATGCGCATTGGTGATGCTGCCGATCACCGCTTCGCGGCTGCCCCCGAAGAGCCAGATGGCGTCCGTCAGGTTCGGCGCACCGAACTGGCGCTGGCCCTTCCCGTCGGGACCATGGCAAGCCACGCAATTGTCAGCGAAGACCTGTGCGCCACGCGCCGAGGCGGCACCCGGCTTCTCACTGCCGGAAAGAGACCGCACATGGCTGGCAACATCACCGACCTGCGCCGGCGTGAGCAGACCATCCCGGCCGAAGCTGGGCATCAGGCTGGTACGGGTCTGGTCGTTGCCCGGGTAACGGATGCCGTCGGTGATCGTCTGATGGATCGCCGGCATACTGCCGCCCCACAGCCAGTCGTCGTCGTTGAGGTTGGGATAGCCGGTGCTGCCGGCAGCACCCGAACCATGGCACTGCACGCAGTTGACCAGGAAAGCGGCCTTGCCGCCGGCCTTGGCCGCCGCCAGCAATTCCGGCTTCTGCGGGATCTGTTCGACCGGCGTGGCGGCGATCGCGGCCAGCACCTTGGCCCGGCCCTGTTCCGCAGCCTTCATTTCATTGGCCAGCTGGCCACGGCTCGTCCAGCCCCAGAGGCCTTCCGTCCCCTTGTTCAGGAGAGGAATGGCCGGATAGACGATCATATAGCCGATCGCGAACAGGATGGTGAGATAGAAGCTCCACAGCCACCAGCGCGGCAGAGGATTGTTCAGTTCCTCGATGCCGTCCCATTCATGGCCGACCGTCTCGACCCCGGTGGCTTCGTCGATGCGCCTGCCGGCGTGCGCCGGTCCATTGTCGGTATCAGCCATGGTCGTCTTCCTTGAAGATCATTTTCGCTGCGGTATCGTTCCTGTCCCTGGCGCCGGGCCGGAACGGCCAGGCGGCGAGCAGGACAAAAATGATGACCATGACGAGGAGCCCCCAGCTGTCGGCAAAATGCCGCAGCCCCTCATATGTCGAATGTGCGCTCACCGGCCCTTCTCCGTCGCCAGGTCTTCCTGCGCGGCGGCGCTGTTCACATCGACCAGCGTACCGAGCATCTGAAGATAGGCGACAAGGGCATCCATTTCGGTGAGGCGCGCCGGATTGCCGTCGAAATCGCGGATCTGCGCCTTGGGATAGCGCTTCAGCAAGTCGCCGGCATCGGCATCGGGATCGGCCTGGGCCTTGAGATCCTCATTGGCCCTGGCGATGTCATCCTTCGAATAAGGCACACCGACACGATAGAGCGCGGTCAGCCTGGCCGACATATCGCCCACATCCAGATCACTGTCAGCCAGGAAAGCATATGGCGGCATCACCGATTCCGGCACCACCGAACGCGGATCCTTCAGATGCTGGACGTGCCATTCATCCGAATAGCGGCCGCCCACGCGCGCCAGGTCCGGCCCGGTGCGCTTGGAGCCCCACTGGAACGGATGGTCATACATGCTTTCCGCCGCCAGGCTGTAGTGGCCATAGCGTTCCACCTCGTCCCGAAAGGGACGGATCATCTGGCTGTGGCAGACATAGCAGCCCTCGCGCACATAGATGTCACGCCCGGCCTGCTCCAGCGGCGTATAGGGCCGCACGCCCTCCACTTTCTCGATCGTGTTGTCGATCCAGAAAAGCGGCGCGATCTCGACAATACCGCCGATGGTGACCGTGATGAAGGCAAGGACGCCCAGCAGAGTGACGTTCCGCTCCAGCTTCTTGTGGCCGGCCAAAGGCTCTTTCACGCCCGGTTCCTTGGTTTCAGAACTCATTGCTCAAACCCCTATTCGGCGGGAGTGGCGACCAGCGGGCGGT
>Ga0299912_10005294_pt1 | contig 10595 bp, 8 predicted proteins | sample RVTome_2_FD_207667 | JGI IMG/M metagenome (GOLD analysis project Ga0299912, IMG submission 207667) | Soil microbial communities from uranium-contaminated site in the Upper Colorado River Basin, Wyoming, United States - RVT95D214 (version 2) ... | reverse complement strand
AAAAGAACCAGGGAGGTATGGAAGATTACAAAGAATATATCGAGGATACGATAGATCATTGATTATGATTCAGGACGTAACCGTCGGGAAGGGTTTTAAGGGATTATATGAATACCGGTCGTCCTGAATGACATATATTATTTTATTGTTTTAACAGCCACTTCCTTAAAATAGACAGTGGATAAAGCGTCATGATTCTGCAAACCGATATAACCTGATTCGGGTCTGGGACCTCTTTCAGGTTCAAAATCCCTGGTTTTCTCCGGAACTGGGTCCCCTTCAGTGAAATCAGTTACCATTTCACCGTTAACATGAACAATTGTCCTTAAACCATCAAGGGTTATTTCCATGGTATTCCATTCTCCCGGGCTTTTCTGAGGATGAGCCTTCGCCTTTGTCAGGGAATACAATACGCCTGTGCAATGATAATCTCCGCCAACATGCCGTGTACCATTATCTATCTGCGCTTCATATCCGGTATTAACGGCTGCCCATTCATCCGAGGGCTTTTCAGGCAATCGTATAAATACTCCTGAATTGCAGTCGTTGTCACTTACCTTGTAAACAACACGGATAATAACGTTGGTGAATTTTTCAGCCGGATACAGAATCATACCCATGCCACCGACAGTTTTAAGAAGGCCGTCTTCGACGACGAATTCGCCCGGTCCTACCTGTTCCCAGCCTGATAAGTCCTTACCATTTAAAAGCTGACGCCATTTCTTGTCCTGATTTGAACATGAAATCAGAACGATAACAGAGATCACAAAAAGAAAAAAACGTTTCATTTCAGTAATTTTAAATATCTGTTAATATAAGAAATCAATCATTGATAATGAAATTTCTCTCTGCTTATCTCGACAAGAAATCTGCTCGGGTATGATAAGAAAGCATTGTAGGTAGTAACATATGATGGCATTGTAATAAGGAGATCCTGCTTCGCCCTGCTGCATGCGACATAAAACAGCCTTCGCTCCTCTTCAATTTCCTCAATATTGCTCAATGACCTAACGGATGGTATCAATCCGTCAAGTGCATGCGGAATTATAACACTGTGCCATTCCAATCCTTTGGCAGAATGGATCGTTGAGACCGTTAATGGGTTATCTTCCGATTCATCGATCAACGGAACAGTCCTGGTGCCAAAATTACGAGATGGAGGATCAAGCGCAAATTCTGTCAGGAATTTCTCCAATGAATCATATTTTGAGGAAAGGTCGACCAGGACGTTTATGTCAAGTAACCTGACCTGATAATCGTACTCTCTTGCCTGTAATAAGGGGGTGTAATAATCTTTTATAAATTCTATTTTTTGCGGGATCGTAATATTGTGATCCTTAGCCCTGTCAATCATTGCTGTCAGGTTTTTCAGGCTATCCCCAAATTTACTTTTCTCAAAGGTGTCAATATCCATTCCCTTATCAGTCAAGATCTTCTGGATTATTTTTCCGGCTGTAACCTGCCCCACTCCCGGAAGATATTTCAATACCCTGTGCCAGGCGACAGCATCATAGGGATTCTGGATGATTCTCAAATATGAGATCACATCTTTGACATGCTTGCGTTCGTTGAACTTAAGTCCTCCGACAGCAATGTAGGGGATACTCCTTTTATTCAGTTCCAGTTCAATGTACCTGGCATGCCAGAAAGCCCTGACCAGTACTGCAATCTGGCTTAAATCAATACCTTTTTCCCTGTACTCCAGAATTTTGTCGACAACAAATTCTGCTTCCGATTCCTGATCGTAAAATTTCCTTACCTGCGGAACAGCTTCATAGACGATTTTTGACCATAGGTGCTTTTTATAACCGATCTTTGCATTTAAAATGATATCGTTTGTGAAATCAAGGATCTTCTGGTTGCTCCGGTAGTTTTCTTCAATCTTGATCACTTTGCATTCGGGGTACTTTTGCGGAAATCTCAATATGTTCTCATAATTGGCACCTCTGAAAGAATAAATGCTCTGGGAATCATCACCAACGACAAGAATATTCCGAGATTCTTCAGACAGGTATTCGACTATTTCTTTCTGTATAATATTGGTATCCTGATATTCATCAACCATTATGTATTTATATTCATTCTGCAGTCTTCTTCTGAATCCCGGATTATCCCTTAATGAATCCCTTAGCACATCCATTAAATCATCATAATCAAATATTTTGCATATCTTTTTATATTTCTCATACCCCCTGTTTATAAGCTCTATCTGCTCAACAAACTCCCTGAGGCCGGAAAATTCATTTTCAATAACATCCCTGATCGTAAGATTCCTGTTTCTTGCAGATGAGATTATTTCCTGGATCCTGTTTTTCCTCGGGAAAGCTCTTTCTTTTTTTTCAATTTTAAGTTCTGATCTTATCAGATCGATAGTGTCGGCTGAATCTTCTTCATCGATTATTGTAAAATTCACAGGGATGTTAAGCATGTTTGCATACTTCCTGAGGATATGGTTGGAGAAGGCATGGAATGTTCCGCCGAAAACCTTTTGAGCTGCATTATCTTTAAGAAGCTGCTGCACTCTTCCAAGCATTTCTCTTGCTGCTTTCCTGGTAAAGGTCAGTAACAAGATATCATCCGGATTGATCCCATTTTCCATCATAAAGGCTACCCTGTACACTATTACTCTCGTTTTACCGCTTCCTGCACCGGCGATCACCAGAACAGGTCCGTTTATGGTGGTCACAGCCTCAAGCTGTGAAGGATTAAGTTCATTTCTGTAGTTGATCCTGTAAGTTTTGTCAAGGTTGATTTCGGCAGGGATTGAGGGCCTGCTCTCGATTGCTGATATTATCGACTTTAATTCATCTATCTTCTTAACAGTTCTTTCTGTTGACTCAACCTCAGGGTAGTTGTCTATTGAAATGCCTGGCAGGTCAGTGCTTCGCACACCAGTACTATCAGAGGAACTGCTCTTCTGCCTGATTGCCAGTCCTTCGACAGATTCAAGAAATGATTCCCTGGATTTTTCATCGTTTGAAGAGTCAGTCTCTGATGACTTGGTTTCGTCACTATTGATTGAAGAAATCATGTATTAGCTTTTTTTGATTTAGTTCAGGCAGTGCAAGGGTGATCTGATTATGGTCCCGTATATCCCTCAGATAAATCTCTCTATATATTATTAATTGTTCATACAAGGATAAGATATAGCTTTTAAGCATTGTTATATTCGTATCCCTGTAACGGTCAAAAGCCGATTTACTGATAATTTCGTCATTCAAATAATACGGGTATAGTTCAGCATAGATATTTTCAAAAATTCTTTTAAGGAGATCAGATGAAAGCTGTTCCAGCAATTCCCTGAATTGGATTAGGTATTTCTTGTACATATATGGATCGTTAACTATTTTTTTATCAAGCAGATCTTCGGTTGAAAAAAATAACTTGTCACCAAGGAGTCTTCTGCTCTCAATATTCCCTTCATGCGGGGATTTAGAAAACAGGTCATCATAATCCCATGGAATAATATTAAATTTATCATTACCCGGATCAACAAAGAAATAAACTTCATCTGTATAGTCGCCATTCCTGACCAGAAAATTGAAAGCAAGCCATTTCAAATAGCTATCTATATCAAGCCATCTGGAAAGCATCATATAAAGTTCCTGACCCTCATATTTAGTTACAGATGTGTAAATATGCCTGTAATAGTCTCTGTACTTTTTTACTTCCTCCCTTTCCGTTCCTTTGCCGGTCTTTATATCTAAAGTGTGATATCCCCTGCGTATCATCAGCGGTGAATTGTGCTTCTTTATCGCCCAATCCTCAGGACGTTCAATGACCATGCCGATCCCTTCGCTCCGGTCATTTATACGTAATTCACAAAAAGAAAAAAACAGGTCAAAAAGCCGGGAAGCTTTCATCATTTCGAAGGCCAGAATGTTATTACAGTAGTTTCTGTCCATCGAAAGACTCAGCACAAAAAATTTTTTCAGCGATTCGTTTTTTTCTCCGTGCCTGAATGATGCTTCTGATTTAAGAGTAACACTATAACTTTTTCTTCTGTAATAGAGTGTCGTTTGTCCCCTGGTTTTAATTTCCTTAGGATCCAGAGTATCCCCATTTATTACCAATTGGGAAGCTTTTATGGTAATTTTTTTACCGGTAGTATCCTTTATGTTCTCGTAATTTGAATAAGAAGTGTTAAAGCTGATAGTATTTTCAATCTCCCTGCCCAGATCGGCTAAACTCAATGTATCCCCAGTTGTTGGAACCTGCTGACCACCGGAATTGAAAATCACCAGGGGGGAAAATAATGAAACCAGGAAGGCAAATTTCAAATTGAGATTCATATGTGTAATACTTGATTAGTACTTCCTTAGCTCTTATGCTGATCTTCAGCTCAGCAGTTTTTTTATTTAGTGCTTTTCACACACCTGAAACCGACAGCAAAATCGACCCAGCTTGCCGGGAGTCCGTTCCGGTAATAAGTCTGGACACACATTGCACCTGAATGCCAGCTGCCTCCCCGAATCACTTTGAATCTTCCGGTTGGTGGCCCTTTCGGGTTTTCAGCAGGAGAGGTTTTATAGTAATTATCACCATAATAGTCCGAGGTCCATTCCCAGACATTTCCTGTGATATCAAATAATCCGAAATTGTTTGGAGGGAATGATCCAACCTTAAGGATACCCTTGAATTTTTTACCATAATTAACCTTTGCCGAATCGACCTGATCGCCCCACGGAAAATTCTTATCAATCAGTCCTCCCCTGGCAGCATACTCCCATTCCGCTTCTGTAGGAAGCCGTTTGCCTGCCCACCTGGCATACTGTTCTGCATCGGATGAGCTGATTCCCACAACCGGATAATCGGGGTAATCCAGTCCGGATTTAAACTGAGCTGATTCCCAGAATTCAGGCAATATATGTTTTGTCTTCACACAAAAATCATAATACTGCTTATTGGTAACCTCGTGCTTATCCATATAGAATGCATCAACGTACAATTTATGTTCAGGCTGCCAGTCTGTAGGATTGGAGGTATTTTTTCCCATATTGAATTCGCCGGCCGGGATCAGGACCATATCCGGATCTGTCACCTGAGAATATCCAGAGATACACAGGAGAAGCGTAAGAATTATTAATTTTGTTTTCATTGATTGTATCATTAAAATAAGTTTTGTTGCTGGTTGCTGGTTACTTGGTGTTTCGTACTAATGACTGGCTACCGGCGAAATCATTTATAAGGCAAATTCAATCTCCTGCAAAGATCCTGAAAACGGGGATCATCTCTTAATTTATCATATTCAGGCTTTAAAATATAGGGCAGATTTGGATCATGCTCCTCATAAGCCTTTTCAAGCCATAATAATGCATTATCAATATCACCGGCTAATGCATAAAACTGTCCAATACTTCTGGAGCCAATAAAGACAGTCTTTGATCTTTCAGCATTTAAATCAGCCACCTTTTTCATTGCCCCCTGGAAACCTGCTTCGAAATATCCATCATTTAATGCCTTAAGATATTCAGGATTGTTTTTTTGGTGAGTCCTTAGCATTTCTATCGCTTCATCCTCTCTTCCTGCAAAATAGAGTGCATTGATAATATTGCCGGCTAATGGCTGGGCTGGATAAAGATCCAATGATTCCCGGAATGCTTTAACGGCATCGTCATACCTTCGGACAAACATCAGGTCAATGCCATAAAGTGACTGGATAAGAGAACTTAAAGGATCGAGCTTTAAGGCTGTTTCAATATAATTCATTGCCTCTTCCCGTCGACCTAAAATATTGAGCAGATGTGAGTAATAGGCATGTGCCTCAGCATGATTTGGATTAATCTCAATGGCCTTTTTAAATGCAGACTCACCGCCGATCCAGTCAAACTTGCCCCATGTCATATTAACAGCCAACATGTAATAAACGTCAGCCTGGGTAGTGTCATTTTCAAGTGCCCGTTTGATTGCCAGATCTATCTTGGGAGTTGCTTCAGCTGGTTTTGTCATTCCCAGTTGCCTGCGGGCTACCCAAACACTTGCTATTCCGGCATATGCAAGGGTAAACTCCGGATCTCTCTCTTTAGCCAGCTCAAAGTGCTGCATTGCTGTTTCCAGGTCTTTTGCAGTGAGTTTACTCCAGTAAAACCGCCCCAGCAGGTAGGCATCATATGCTGCCATATCAGTGGTAGGCACCTTTCCCAACAGATGCTTCTCCTCCTGTGTAATACCAGCATGCAGTTCCCCGGCAACAGCCTGTGCCACTTCGCTGTAAATCGAAAAGATATCAGTAAGGTTATTTTCAAACTTTTTGGACCATAAATGAGTATCGGTTTTTGCATCAATAAGTTGAACTGTAATACGTACATTATCACCTTGTTTTTGTACACTCCCCTCCAGGATGGCTGATGCATTTAACTGTCGCGCGATCTCTTTCAATGATAGATTTGTATTCTTAAATCTTGACGATGATGTGTGTGAAATTACCTTCAGTTTGCCTATCCTGCAAAGACGGTCCAATATTTCTTCCACCAAACCATAGCTGAAATACTCCTGATCAGGATCATTGTTAAGAGATGTAAATGGTAAAACAGCAATAAAATTAGTATCCTTGGTCAGTTTACCCAGGCTTATAACATTAAATATTGATAGTATTACAATAGCAGTAATAGCAACCATCAGGAAAACGGTGACAGCAAACAAAACTCTTTTTTTTGGTCTGCCTTTGACTTTTTCCCGAACATCTTCCGGCTCAGCTTCATGCTTTTGCTCCTCTTTCATCAATTCGCCGAAGGTCAAAGGATCCTTGTATCTTAAATACCATTTAATTATTATGAGAAGATTATTCAGAACTGGTTTTACCTGCTCAGGATCGAAGTCCTTCGGATGGGTGCCAAAGGTTGAAAGGGTGTTCAAACCGTGCATCGAGGCTGTTATATGAGACGGGACTTTCTCTTCCTTCTGAAGCTTATCAATGATCCCTTTCAGAGGCTCAGTCCCTCTTGACCTTTTAAGCTCTGCTTCACACAGATAAGTAACGATTACTTCAAGGCATCTTCTTGAGTACAGCAAGGCTACATTCTCATCATCAGTTTTGATCAGGTTTCCCAATTCCCTTCCCAGTTCAGGAAACTGATGCCTCAGAGATTCATAAAGCCTTTCTATTTCCTTTACTTCGGCAGTCCAGATTGCCATACTATTTTACTCAATAAAACTTACTCCTGTCGTTAATCCTGTCTTGCGGATATATTCTGCGGCCAAAAGATAATCTTCCTGCTTTTCGAGGTGTTCCATCATCATCGGAACATCCTTCAGCCTGCTCATTTCCTGTAGAAATACCGTGTAGTCGAGTGAGCCTGTTCCCGGCCTGCGTTCTTCCAGATGAACAGTCAGCTCAGGCATAATTATAATGTCCTTGGCATGAACTGATTTGATATAGGGTCCAAGTTTCGTAAAGCATTCCCTGAGAAATGCTGAATTATTAAAATACCTCTGCGGACTGGAGATCATGTTCACCGGATCGAGATGCACTGCAAAACGGTCGCGGTCAATTGCTCTGACAAGCTCCAGATATGAATCGGGCGAATCAGGAAGCATATAAGGCATGGGCTCCAGAGTGTAAAAAGTATTCCTGGGTTTAACCTGATCGATTATGTGCCTGACTGTCTCTACGATCTGATTAAATGTCTCTTTTGAATAATTACCAGGATAAGGGCCATCCCAGATCTCCCCTTTTGCTCCGGAGATATTAACACAGCAGCAGGCTCCAATCTCATCAGCCAGCTGTAATGAAGCAACATTCTTATTTATTGCCGTTTTTCTTGCAGTCTCGTCCGGATCTAACATATTGTTCCAGACTCCGACTTCACTTATCAGGATGTTGTTCTTTTTTGCCACTGAGCTGAAAGAACTGATCAGTTCAGAAGGTGCACCGGGCTGAACCGGACAGATTGCTGCACTGTATCTTAGCGATTTTACTGCTTTTACCCATTGAACCGGATCATCGAATTTGCCGGGAACAGGTCCCCCCAGCCGTACCTGATTTCCGGTCAGACTGCTTTTTACAGGTTTTAAAGCTGAAGGAATCATTGAAATTCCTGCCGTTACCAGAGTGGTCTTTCTTATAAAATGTCGCCTGCTTAGATTGCTTTTCATAGTCTGATTATCTGATCAATAATACCTTCCTAATACCTTATTGCCGACAATAAGCTTTTTCATTTCAAGAGGATCGATCATATCCTGTTTTTTATAAAGGATCTTCCCCCCAGGTTCAATCAGGAGGGTGAAAGGCAGGGCGCCCTGCCAGTCATTGTCAACAACTTCAATAAGTCTATAGACATCATCATCATTGAAAATGTAGTTTTTATTCGAGGCTTCCTGCTTTTGGAGAAAATTTAAAGCATCTGTTTTTCTTGCCTGTTTGTCGACACTTACAGTTATGAACTCGAAGGCACGCTGGCGATACATCCTGTCGATGATAACCAGATCGGGAAATTCTGTAATGCAGGGACCACACCAGGTTGCCCAGAAGTTTATTAATCTTAGCTTGCCTGAGGATGTATTCTTAATAAGGTCCTTTATACCTTGTTCATCAATCTCTTCCAGATTCACAGGCAGTTCCGACCACTGCTTGTACAGTTTCTGTGTATACTCGCTCTTCCATGACCATTTAATTGAACAGCCAAAAACCTTTGTGACAGGATTTTTAACAGGCAGTCCGGCTATTACCGCATCAATTGCATTCCTCAGATCCTCGCCTTTACCGGTACCGGGTTTTTCTGATCCGTCCACCCGTCCGGCATACCTGAGTATCCGGTCACTGTCAAAAACAAAACAGTGAGGTGTTGCAACAGGACCATAATCCAGGGCGCTCTTCTGGTCATCACCATCATACAGATAAGGGAAGGGGAATTTTTTATCAGCAGCCCTTATTCTCATATCCTCATAACTGTCGCCCATATCTGAATAACCAAGTTCCGAATAATTCAAAGCTTTCCCGGAGTTAGGTGAGATCATAACAATATCAACTCCTTTTGGCTTATATTCACCGGCAATCGAGATGATGCGATCTTCGTATGCCTGTGCAGTCGGGCAATGATTGCAGCTGAAAATAATAACAAGTACTTTTGCTTTATCAAAATCTCTAAGGCTGTAATTTTTCCCGTCCACTCCCAAAAGGCTGAAATCAGGTGCTTTTGAACCCGGTTCGATAGTTTTTGGTTCCGGACTGGTTGTCTGGGAGGATACTCCGGCTGAACACAGCAGCATCGGCAGGAGTGTGAGTAAAGGGATTAAGAGTTTTTTCATACAGGCAGACTGGTTTATTTTCAAATATTAAAATTAGTTATAATCGCTGACAACGGGAAAAGAATTATCATCCGGCAGCATATACAAAAAAGAGGCTATCTTTCAGGGATAGCCTCTTCTTAAAAATCCAACAAAACAAAGTTATTTTTCTTTGATTTCTGTTAATGCAATTTTGAATTTCTTCGGATTCGCTATTTCTGCATCCTGGAAAAACCATTCATAAAATCTATAACAATCTTTTTTCTCGTAGACGTAGTAGTATTTCTTAAGGCCATCTTCCGATCCAACATAAAGATAAGATCTGGAAAATGAAAGATTTTCGTCATCGAGGTCAATTACGACATTCAGGTATTTAATTTCGTTTTCAACTGTAGTGAATACCGTCATCGTTCCTGATTTCACGTCAAGATTACCCCATTTAATAAGATCATAGACAGAAGAACCAGTCTGACCGGTATTAAAAGTATTAAAGCCAAGCGACAGACAGTTATCCAATGAGCCTTCGCCCCTGGTAACAACCCACCATAAATGATTATTCTTTTCAGCGACATATGTTTTCGGGTCCACCACATATGATTTGAGGCCAATTACAAGCTCCTTGCCATCGCATTCTTCAGAACAGAACTGTATAACCCAACCCCATCTGCTCACATCAAAGGCTTCTTCGAAGGACAGTTCTCCTTTGCCCCAGGCAGTCTCCTCCATTCCAACTTTCATAACCACAGCATGTGCCAGGATATAAGGACATTCCGGCAGGTCTTTAAGCGGGATCTCATAAGTTACCATTTCTACTGCCGGATCAAAAGACTCTTTGATCGGGAACTGTCCCGGGACAGGTACATTATGATTGTTCACAGGTATGTTTGCAAATGTGCCGGCATAGAGATGTGTCTCTTTTATTTTCCAGCCATCTGCCGATTTATAAGTGACATACAGGTTTTCATTATCGTTTGAGACAATAACATTACCAGTAAAAATATTCTGACCTGCAATAAGGTCTAAAGAAGTCTCCTTGCAGAACATTCTTGCTATGGATTCTTCCAGGGCCATACCGTTTTTAGCAATTGTCAGCTGCGGCATTTCTTCCGGGCCTGTTTTGGTATCGAGAATTACATAAGAATTGTGTTCAAGGGCCGACATCCCGTTAAAAACTTTTTCCTCTTTAAAGCCTCCTTTCTCACATGAATAAAGGATCATAGCAATCATAATCAGAAATAATGTTATTTTTTTCATTTTTTTAAATATTAATTGTGGAATACCTTTATTTAATCAGGCTAAGACGCAGGTCCCAGGTATTTCTTCCCGGATCAGCCAAGAAAGAACCGGTGATTGTATGGAAATTCCTTTTC
>Ga0299912_10005293_pt1 | contig 10598 bp, 10 predicted proteins | sample RVTome_2_FD_207667 | JGI IMG/M metagenome (GOLD analysis project Ga0299912, IMG submission 207667) | Soil microbial communities from uranium-contaminated site in the Upper Colorado River Basin, Wyoming, United States - RVT95D214 (version 2) ... | reverse complement strand
AATAAAAGTTCTTGCAATTTTCCCAAAAAGGAGAAGGTTATGGAGGCAAAAATCAGTGAAAAAAAGGAAACTACTATTAAGCAGGGAAAAAAGGGAGACCGGAAATGGGGAAGTCTCTTTTTAAAATTTTTTATGTATGGTAGGTGGTTGCTGGTACTTGTCGTTTTTTTGGCAATTTATATCCTTATCTCTATTTATTTTAAGTAAAGGGGAATAGTAGTTGCTATAAATCTTGCGGAAAGGAGAAATTAAATGGAGAGAGCAACCAACGAGAAAATGGAAACTAACATTATAAATGAAGGAAAGGGGAAGCGAAAATGGGGGAGTCGTATTTATAACTTTTTGGCGTATGGGGGGATTATACTGGTCTTAATAGGCGGTTTTGTAATTTATATCATTATCCACATTTTAATTAAGTGAATCTTACTATAATGGCAGATAAAGAGATACTCAAGACACAATTAAACAAAAAATCATAAACGGCCAAGACAATGACGTTACAAAAAATGGGGTGACTTATATGGGTCAAGATGAAAAAATAAGAGAGGCTCAAGAAATACTGAATTGGGCGGTAATGCATTTAAATGGAAGTATTAAGTGTAAAGTAATGGATTACAAACATGAAAACTTTCGAGTCCAAGTTTTTACAAAGGAGAATAAATTAATTATGCCAATTCAAATTACTGACTCTTCCAGGATGCGCAGTTCCTCACCAACAGCCGGGACTTCATCCTTGAACAGGTTACGGAAGGACTCAATCATTTTTTTACTTTACTTCCTGGTTGCAGCCTTATGGACAGCGTTCACAATATTGCCAACAAACTTAAATTCCTTTACTTCCTGGACTTTGTTAGCAGACTCAAACTTTAATGCACCCATGGGACATATGCGTGCACAGGCAGGCTCCAGGCCCGCTTCCACTCTTTCTATACACAGATTACATTTCTGCATTTTCTCATCCTGATCATACCTGGGTACTCCAAAGGGACATGCCAAGGCGCAACTGTGGCACCCGATGCACAGTTCCTTGTTAACCATGACAGCCCCGGTTCTATCATCCTTGGTTATAGCCCCGGTCGGGCAGCCAACCACACAGGGACTGTCCTCGCAATGCATGCAGGCGGCTGAGATATACTGGATGCTGGCATCGGGGAACTCTCCCTCTTCAATCCTGTAAATCCTTCTAAAAGCAGGCTGACCTTTTTCAGGATAGATATCGTTCTGGTCCATGCAGGCCACAGCACATGCGCCACAACCGACACAAAGCTCTATATCAAGATAAATCGCTTTTTCCATGAATTACGTCCCCCTTCCTCAAACTTTCTCAACCTTGCAAAGAGCAGACTTGAAGCCCGGGTAGCCGGAAAGCGGATCCAAGTAGTCACCTTCAAAAAGCAGGTTGACGTCAGCTTCCGAATGGCCGTGGTACATGTGGATCACACCCGGCTGGACCATCTGCGTCAGATTGGCTTTCACTACGATGGCATCTTTTGGTGCAGAGATGCGGATGGCGTCGTCCTGCTTGATGCCCAGGCGGGCTGCATCGGCAGGGCTGATATCTGCAGCGGGATGGTTTGGCCGCAGGCTGTTCGTCCAGGTGAGACGGAAGGTCCGGGTATGGACATACATGGGGAGCCTGGAGCCTGTGTTGAGAATGAACGGGTATTCTTTGGCCAGCTCCGGAGTAGACTCCCTGCTGTATTTGGGAGGCCTATAGACCGGAAGCGCTTCAAAGCCGGGCCTTCCTTCATATTTTTCAAGAACCTTGGATTTGAATTCCATCTTCCCGGAGAGTGTCTTGAAGCCGAGCTTCAGGTATTTCTTCTCGGGCAGTTTCATCGGGTTCGGCACAAACATGCCGCCTGGATGCTTTTTGAGTTCAGCAACAGAGATGCCGCTGGGCTCAAGAATCCAGTCCACGCTGGCCTCACAACCAGCCTTGAAGAGTGGATCATCCAATCCAAGTTTTGCGGCCAATTCATAGATGATTTCCACGTCAGACCGTGAATCATAAAGGGGTGGAATGGCCGGCTGAGTAAAGATAATATAGCCCATAGGGTAACAGCGGAGTTCACTGCGTTCGACTGAAGTACAGGCCGGCAAAACAATGTCCGCATATTTACATGTATCTGTCATGAAAATGTCCACGTTCACGAAAAAATCCAGTTTTCCCACGCTTTCTAAGAGGCCGCTGGAGTCCGGCCACATCCTGTGGTTCATACCGAACCCGATCAATGCTTTGAGTGGATAAGGCTCACCGGAGCGGATCTGGGACGGCAGGTGCATGGCCTGCCCCTCTTCATCGATGATATCGCCCCAGACAGGGAATCTGTCTGCTCCGATTCTCGGAGGCATTTCACTCCAGGGCCTGCATTGGATAAATTCATGCTCTCGGGTCGGGATCAGCCCAGGGATATGGATAAAGCTTGGAGGAACAACAACGTTGCCACCGGCGATATCGTAATTTCCCGTAAGCCCAGCCAGGGCAAAAACAGCACGGTAGTTCTGAACACCGTTGGTATGGTGTACAACCGGCGAAGCGCTTGGCATGATGGCTGCCGGTTTTATAGAAGCATACATCCGGGCGGCCTTGGCGATCTTATCAGCAGGCACTCCCGTCAGTTTCTCGCCTCTCTCGGGAGTAAACTGCTGAACATACTCTCTGTAATCTTCAAAACCGTATGAATAGTTGGCTACAAAATCCTGGTCATAAAGCCTTTCATGGATGATGACATTCGCCATGGCTAAAGCCAGGGCTCCATCAGTCCCAGGCCTGACCTGCAGGTGAATATCGGCCAGGGCCGTCGTTGGGGTCTCTCTCGGATCCACAACGATTAGCATCATCCCTCTTTCCTTTCCTTTCAAGATTGCCCTGGCGTTGCCCGGATTAGTATGGAACGGGTTGGCGCTCCAGACGAGAAGACATTTGGTGTTCTTCAGGTCCGGTCCCCCCGGCAGACCAAAGGTAAGCTTCTGAGCCATGGCCGTAGCCTGGTGGCAAGTGCTGGATTCTGTCAAATAGTTTGGTGAGCCGAAAGAGTGAGCCAGACGTTTAAGATAAGGCCTGAAGTATTTGGTATAACCGGAGAAGAAGACTACCGACTCCGGTCCGTTTTGCTCCTTGATTTCATTGAATTTAGCAGCAACGGTATCCAGGGCTTCATCCCAGGATATAGGTTCAAATTTCCCCGAACCCCTGGGGCCGGTCCTTTTCAGAGGCGTCTTCAGGCGGTCTTCACTGTATATGTACTGGCGGTTCGCCGCTCCTTTGGAACAGAGCGTACCCAGGCTGTAAGGGTGTTCCTTGCTCCCCTCCACTTTGATAATTTTCCCGTCTTTCACGTACAGATCCAGCCCACACTGGGTCGTGGGATCGCAGATGGTGCAGATGGATTTCTTCACTTCTATGCCTGTTTCAGGGCCAGGAATTTTCCCTCGCGATAGTTTCTCAACATCCTTCACGTTCTCTCCACCTCCAATAGAAATTTTGTAACACTTTAGTGCTTCATAAAATCACTCCAATGGACACCGGTCAGGGATGCTGTAAAAGTTTTAGAGCGGAAACCTCTAATCGTATGAATCAGATGGCTCCAAACGTATTGCAGGGATCTGCCTACTTTAACCATTTCAACGCAATAAAATATAAAAGACCGCATTCTTAAACTTTGGAAGCATCCCTGACCGGGGGCAATTCTAATCCATTTCAAGAATCTAAAGTGTTACAATATTTTTTATTAACTGGTTTTGAACAACGGGCAGGGAACCCGACAATACGGGCCCCTTTTGCCTTAGTCCTTTAATCAGAGCGTTTTTAATAGCGCCTGATTCCGTATAGCTGTCCAGAAAGTTGGCCCCGACCAGAAGCCCGTCCTTCCAGAACAACTGGGTGTATTTTTTCCCATCATATTTTTTCTCCATTCTCTCCTGGCCGGTCACATCGCCTATCCCTACAAAATCCATCCCCATAAAGTTAGTAATGTTATGAGGAATGTTTCCCGGGAAAAACTCGTTTCCCCCGGCCATGTTTCTTCCTGCGGTTCGTCCTTGGTAACGGGCGTTGTTCCACAAGCCTATAATCTCTGACCTTCCTGAGAGAAGATTCTTCCCCTGGGCCACATCGCCCGCCGCATAAAGTCCGGGCACACTTGTTCTCATGTGCCCATCAACCAATATTCCGCTGTCGACAGCAACCTGCTTTCGGTCAATAAAACCAATGTTTGGACGTACCCCTATGCACATCACCAAAAGATCGGCTTCCTCACTTTCAGTACTGTTTTTAAAATAAGCTCTTACACCCCCAGCAGTCTCTTCCACTTTCTCTATCCCAGCGGCAAATCTTAGTTTGATTCCTTTTTGGTCCAAACGTTCCTCAATGACCCGGGCACATTCAGGATGGGCAGCCAGAGGAAAGATGTGCTGGGCCAGATCGGCCAGACATACTCCCACCCCTGCGTTATAAAAGAGTTCCACCAGTTTTATCCCAACCAGGGAAGCGCCGATCACAAGTGCTTTCTTTCGCGTCTTAATCATAGCCTCTTTGAGACGAATTGCATCTTCCACTGTCCTCATTGTATATATCCGGTCTGAGCCGATCCCTTCAACCGGAGGCAAAAGCGGAGTAGCGCCAGTAGCGATCAGACACTTATCGTATTTGAGTTTCAGCCCGGATTTGGCGTATACCACCTTTTGTTCGGGGTCCAGAGCTACCACAGGTGATTCAGCATACACATCCACCCCATACTTCAGGTAGAATGTTTGGCTTGTCCCATAAGGAAAAAGCCCATCAAAGCCAATTTTACCGGCCACGTAATAGGTAGTAAGCATTGGGTTAGATACGGGCCATCTGCTGTCTGTAAAGAGATAAATTTTTTCATTGTACCCACTTTCCCGCAGGGCTTTAATACATTCCGCTCCGGCGCATCCGTTGCCAACTACAACCATGGTTTTTTCACTGACAGGCAAATTAATCACCACCATCTCCAAATGATGCTTTGTATAATTATCCCTTCCACTCCGACCAATTCCCCATTTTCTACCTGGGCATTGATCCCGCAATGGCTATGAGGATTACAGATGGAACAAAAAGTTTTCAGGATAGGCATGTCTTCACCTCGATGACTGATATTTTAACTTAAATCATATAACCCATCAATCAACCTCCCAGTTGCACAAAAAACGCTGCAAAAGGCGGGTGGATGTGCTGGGACCGCTTGATAAAGTTTTGGAAGCACACCTACCTGCCGATTTAATGCATCGTTAAGGTCAACTTGATGGAGATTTTCAAGTTCTTACTCCCCCAGATAAGCCTCAATCACCTTTTCATTTCGCACAACCTCCTGAGGTTTCCCTTCGGCTATTTTTTCACCGTGGTTCAAAACGATCAGTCTGTTAGAGACATCCAAGATGGCTTTCATCACGTGCTCGACGACGATCAGGGTAATCCCGGAATGCCCGATGGCTCTCACCAATTGCAGGGCTTCCTCCATCTCTGTATGGGGCAGCCCGCTCATCATCTCATCCAATAAGAGTAATTTGGGTTTTGTTGCCAGTGCCCTGGCAATCTCCAATCGCTTTCGATCTACGATACTAAAACTCGAAGCCAAAAGCAGGCCTCTTCCTCCAAGGCCGGCAAATTCCAAGATCTTCTCACATTCCTCTTCAGCCTGCCGGACACTTCCCACCCGCTCTACCCCGTACATCCTGCCCACCATGACATTCTGGAGGGCCGTCAATCCCCCGAAAGGTTTGGTCAATTGAAACGTCCTGGCGATGCCGTTCCGGCATATCCGGTGGGGCTTCAGTCCTGTGATGTCATTGCCATTGAACCTGATCCCTCCGCTATCAGGTTTAAGAAAGCCACTGATCAGGTTAAACAATGTCGTTTTGCCAGAACCATTGGGACCGATGAGACCAATGATCTCCCCGCCACTCACCGTAAAATCGAGATCCTTGATGGCTACCAAGCCGCCAAAAGACTTAAGGAGATTCTTAACCTCGAGAATCAATGCGACCGCTCCCTTTTCTTGGATTCAAGTCCTCTGATTTTTTTCCACAGTCCTATCAGCCCGCCCGGCAGGAACAGGACCACCAAGATAAAAAGGATACCGAACACCAGAACGTGGGTCCCTCCGGGCAGATACAGAGAAAGTAACTGCTGAAGCAAAACAAAGAATACAGAGCCGATGACGGGACCCCAAATGGTACCCACACCTCCCACGAAGACGATAATAACAGCGTCGAAAGTCCAAACCGCAGAGAACAGGTAACCGGGTTGTGCGGCAGAGGCATAATAGGCGTAGGTTCCACCCGCCAGGCCGCTCATGAACGTGCTCACCAGAAACGCCAGAAGCTTCTGTTTTTGAGTATTCACTCCTGAGGCCTCGGCCGCGTCTTCGTTTTCACGGATAGACATCAGGCCCAGACCGAATTTGGACCGACTGATCCAGTACACACTGCCCACCGCAAGCACCGCAATGACAAGATTCAGATAATATCGCGGAGTCAGACTATAGGTATTCAGGAGTCTTGAAGGGAGGACGCTTGCCCTGGGAAGAACGGTATCGAAAATAATTCTCAATATTTCCGCCAGAACCAGAGTCCCGATGACAAAATAGATCCCTTTCAGCCGGAAGGCGGGAAATCCGATGATGATCGCAAACGTCGCGGCCGCCAATGAGCCTGCCAGAAGGGCCAGAGGAAGGGGCATTCCGGATAGCCAGAGGTAGCGGGCGGCGAGAGCCCCTATCCCAAAAAAAGCGGCATGTCCCAGGTTTTGCTGGCCCGTATAACCGCCAATGATGTTCCAGCTCTGAGACAAGGTGACATATAACAGAGTGAACGTAAGCCAGGTCATCACATCGGTTCGCGCCGTTAGCAGAGGAACAAGAGCCAACAGAACGACGACGACCCCGCTGATGGAAAAGACTTTCCCCATGCTCGCCGGAAAGGTTTTTTTACCTAACAGTTGCATAAAAACATTCCAATTGCCTATAAAACATCTAAAAAACCCGCTTGGTAAACCCCGTTAGGAAGGGTAAGACTTTCACTCCACCCTCAATAAGGGATGAACATTTTTTTCTGCATCTCTGTCATAAATAGTGGCGCTCTCTAACGGGGTAAAGGTTTGGAAGCACACCCCACCGCCTTTTCAATGGAACATTAAGGTTTATTAAAATCGGCCCTGGAAACCCCGTCCTGTGGATGGGAATGAAAGATGCGTCTGCCGAAGGCAGAAAAAAGCAAACCAGATGCTGAAACGAGTTCAGCATGACATAAGGATTCGGTTCTTATCTTTTTGTCATCCCGAACTTGTTTCGGGATCTCGGTTTTGGGTTTAGGAATTTAGGTTTTAAAGCCCCGCCCTGTGGGCGGGGTTCTTTACTCATTGCCAAACAATCCCTGGGGTCTTAGCATCAGGATCAACAAGAAAATGACCAGACCAAGAGCGACCGCATAGGGACCCATGAAGATAGCTCCCACCGCCTCGACAACTCCCAAGATGAGCCCCGCAAAAAAGGCGCCTCCGACGCTCCCGATTCCTGCCAGAACGACAACAATGAGGGCCTTTAAAGTCCACTCCATTCCCACATCCGGTGTGAGGGCTTGCGTGAGACCAACCAATACCCCAGAGACCCCGGCTAAGGCAACCCCAATAGCAAAGGTGACGAGATAAGTCCGATCAACATTGATTCCCATCAGTTTTGCGGCCTTCCAGTTTTCACTTGTCCCCCGGACAGATTTTCCGAAGTAGGTTTTGGTGAGGAGAAGATGCAGGGCAAGAATGACTGCCACGGCAATCACAAGACCTCCCAGAGGAACATAGGCCACCCGAACATTGAGGAATGGAAAAGACTCGCCGCTGTACGGTGGTGTAATGGATCTCACGTCCCCGGTCCAGAACAGCCTGGCAATCTGCGGAACCACAAGGAATAGTCCAAACCCAACCAGCAGGGAATTCTTGACTTTGGTCTCCTCTTCGAACCTGGCGATGCCGGCAAAGAGGAACTTGTAACAAATCATCCCGAGCAAAAACAGGGCTACAGCGACCAATGGCACGCTCAAGAAGGGATCTATTCCCCGCAGCGTCAAGAGCCAGAAGGCCATGTAGCCGCCCACCATCAGAAACTCACCATGCGCTATGTTCAAGATCTTCATGACCCCGAAGGTCAGAGAGAGTCCCACCGCTGCCAGCCCGTAGAGTGCTCCCACATTGATACCATTCACAATCGTCTGAGCTATCAGTTGAGTGATCATTCCCGCATCCTGCTAATACTCAGGCCGTGCCAAGATAAGCACTCCCGACCTTTTCATCGTTCAGAAGGTCTTTCACCTCGCCATGAATTGCAACTCGGCCGTTCTCAATGACATAGCCTCTTTGAGCAAGTCTCAGGGCGGCCCGAACATTTTGCTCAACAAGGAGGATGCTCACCCCGGATTGACTGATCTGTTTGATGACCGCAAAAATGTTCTTGACGACAATAGGGGCGAGCCCCAGCGAGGGTTCATCGCACATCAGCAGCTTTGGCCTGGCCATCAAAGCCCTGGCGATGGCTAACATCTGCTGTTCTCCGCCACTGAGCGTCCCGGCCATCTGATTTTTCCGGGATTCCAGGACAGGAAACAGCTCATAGACGAATTTGAACGTTTCGTATCTCAGTTTCCGACTGCTGGGGTTGAAGGCACCCAACTCTAAGTTTTCAAGAACGCTCATACCCTTGAATATGCCTTTGTCCTCAGGGATCAGGCAAATACCCACCTGGACCGCCCTGTGAGCCGGTTTGTTATTGAGACGCTCATCATTGAACCAAATACTTCCTGCAGCCGGAGCGAGCAGGCAGGATATGGATTCAACGATCGTCGTCTTTCCAGCGCCGTTGGCCCCAATGAGGCACACCAACTCCCCCTTACCGACCTCAAGGGAAACGCCCCACAGGGCCTGCAAGTCACCGTGGTACACATCTATTTGATCTACTTTAAGCATTCAGCGCCACCCCAGGGATCTCTTCCCTTTGCTCGCAAAGAAAGCGGCCCCTTGCACGGAACCATAGGGTTCTTGGGCTATTCTACGCCCATAAATGAAGATCTCTCCGATAAATGTACCGGCAGATGGCTCACATTCCTTTTTATCTATCCGCCTTGTAACGTGAAGGGCCGTCCTTTTTTATGTTGATGGACGGCCCTTCATGTTTGAATCGGGTTTATCTCTCGGACCACTTCGGCTGCCACTTCAGCTGTGTCACCGGGACCTCTTTTGAGAATTTCTTGCCGAACTTGTTCGCATAAACAACTTTCCTGTCACCGCCCATCCACTGAAGGATGATGAGGACCTTGTCTACCGTATCTCCCAGGTCGCTAAACTTGATGGGCCCTGATACCGTCATCATGTTGGTCCCCTTGACCGCGTCTCTAATGGCGGTCCTGTCAAGAGTGCCCGCCTTTTCTATGGCGGCGAAAAGGACCTGGCCTGCAGCATAAGCATTGCCAGCCACCGGGTCGGGGCCTCTGCCGGTCTTTTCTTTGAATTTGGCATTCACATAATCCACTTCAGGGAAGCGATACTTGTCACTCCAGGCGACCGGCAAGGTGACATAGTCAGCCATTGGCCCCAACGACGGACCAAAATTGGATCCCTCCGGAGATCGAACGAAAAAGGTAAGCTTGGGACTGAAATCAAGCTCTTTCATCTGCTTTACCATTGCCGGGCCTTCAGGCGGAACAGGGTAGGCAAGCAGTATTTCGGCCCCGGAAGCCTTTGCTCCTGTAATCATCGCGCTGAAGTCTTTGGTCCCGGCCGGGTATTTTTGATGAAACACGACATCAAACCCGCCCTTCTTTGCCGCGGGCAGCCAATAAGATACCGACTCCTGGGCATCTAACTGGTTGATCTCAAAAATGGCGACCTTCTTAGGTCTCGGTTCCGGCTGCTCAAGAATCATGTCGAACACCATTGGCGAAAAGTAAGGGGTCTTATGAAACGTGGAAAAAAGCCATTGGTTCCCCTGCTGGTGAGGAGTGTATCCTCCACAACCGGGGCCGATCCACGTCATCTTGTTCTTCTGACAAATAGGCGTTCCCATTTCGAATGAGCTGCATCCCAGACCGCCCAAATTGGTTACAGCACCCCATGAATTAGCCACCTCGAGTTGTGTCTGGGTCTTCTGCCCGCTCGATTCGTCGTCCAGTATCTTCAATTCTATGGGGATTTTTTTGCCGTATTCTTTGACATAAACCCCGCCGGAGCCATTAATCTTCTCTACAAGAATCTCGTATGCCTCTTTGAGTTGGACGCCCTGGTCAGCCATGCCTCCGGTGAGCGAAAGAACAGCGCTGACTTTGATAGTTTTGGGCGGGGATTGAGCAGCCGTTTCGAGACCTAACACGAACCAGATTGAGCACAGAAGGGAAACCGCTAAGATGGGCAAATATTTTTTCATTTTCATACCTCCTTAAATATTATTAAGATCGCACCTGAAAACCCCGTCCTGTGGACGGGGTTTTCAGGTGCGTCTGCCAAAGGCAGAAAAAACCTTAATCAGATGCTGAAACAAGTTCAGCATGACAACGGGGTTTGGGTCTAGTGTTTTGTCATCCCGAACTTG
>Ga0299912_10005291_pt1 | contig 10603 bp, 6 predicted proteins | sample RVTome_2_FD_207667 | JGI IMG/M metagenome (GOLD analysis project Ga0299912, IMG submission 207667) | Soil microbial communities from uranium-contaminated site in the Upper Colorado River Basin, Wyoming, United States - RVT95D214 (version 2) ... | reverse complement strand
GTGGGGATGTCCATAAATCTGTAACAAGGCTGTTGACGGGGTGTTTTGCGTGTGTATAATGCGCCGCTCGCTGGCTAGGTACGGCAGCGAACGGCGGCAAGACCGGCATCGAGATGATGTGAAAAAAGGGCTTGACGACGGCGAAAGAGGTCGTAGAATACGCGCCTCCTTCGGGGTGGCAATAGGCAGGGTTAGACGCCCAACCAAATTGCCGGCAACGAAGAATGTTTCAAAACATCGTTGACAACGGTGTGACAGGCTGGCAAAATTGTCAGTCTTTGCTGGCCGGATAGCTCGGTAAGCAGACCGCTCTTTAACAATTGAGATTAGGTAATTTGTGTGGGCGCTTGCGTCGACGGTTTGATGCACATCAAGACTGTAGATGTAAGTGACCAAGTCAGTATCCGAGTTGTAACTGGACTTGGATCGCTCTTCATCGCAAAAGGTTTGGTTGTGCCTAACAACCGATTGTTTTGAATTGAAGAGTTTGATCCTGGCTCAGATTGAACGCTGGCGGCATGCCTAACACATGCAAGTCGAACGGTAACGCGGGGGCAACCCTGGCGACGAGTGGCGGACGGGTGAGTAATACATAGGAATCTGCCCAGTAGCGGGGGACAACCTGGGGAAACCCAGGCTAATACCGCATACGCCCTACGGGGGAAAGGCTTCGGCCACTATTGGATGAGCCTATGTCGGATTAGCTTGTTGGTGGGGTAATGGCCTACCAAGGCGACGATCCGTAGCTGGTCTGAGAGGATGACCAGCCACACTGGGACTGAGACACGGCCCAGACTCCTACGGGAGGCAGCAGTGGGGAATATTGGACAATGGGCGAAAGCCTGATCCAGCAATGCCGCGTGTGTGAAGAAGGCCTGCGGGTTGTAAAGCACTTTCAGTTGGGAAGATTATGACGGTACCAACAGAAGAAGCACCGGCTAACTCTGTGCCAGCAGCCGCGGTAATACAGAGGGTGCAAGCGTTAATCGGAATTACTGGGCGTAAAGCGCGCGTAGGCGGCTTGTTAAGTCGGTTGTGAAAGCCCCGGGCTCAACCTGGGAATGGCATCCGATACTGGCAGGCTAGAGTATGGTAGAGGGAAGTGGAATTCCAGGTGTAGCGGTGAAATGCGTAGATATCTGGAGGAACATCAGTGGCGAAGGCGACTTCCTGGACCAATACTGACGCTGAGGTGCGAAAGCGTGGGGAGCAAACAGGATTAGATACCCTGGTAGTCCACGCCGTAAACTATGTCAACTGGGTGTTGGAGAGCTTGACTCTTCAGTATCGAAGCTAACGCGATAAGTTGACCGCCTGGGGAGTACGGCCGCAAGGTTAAAACTCAAAGGAATTGACGGGGGCCCGCACAAGCGGTGGAGTATGTGGTTTAATTCGATGCAACGCGAAGAACCTTACCTGGCCTTGACATCCTGTGAACTTTCTAGAGATAGATTGGTGCCTTCGGGAGCACAGAGACAGGTGCTGCATGGCTGTCGTCAGCTCGTGTCGTGAGATGTTGGGTTAAGTCCCGCAACGAGCGCAACCCTTGTCCTTAGTTGCCAGCACGTAATGGTGGGAACTCTAAGGAGACTGCCGGTGACAAACCGGAGGAAGGTGGGGATGACGTCAAGTCATCATGGCCCTTATGGCCAGGGCTACACACGTACTACAATGGTCGGTACAGAGGGCTGCCAACCCGCGAGGGGGAGCTAATCCCAGAAAACCGGTCGTAGTCCGGATCGGAGTCTGCAACTCGACTCCGTGAAGTCGGAATCGCTAGTAATCGCGGATCAGAATGCCGCGGTGAATACGTTCCCGGGCCTTGTACACACCGCCCGTCACACCATGGGAGTTGGTTGCACCAGAAGTAGGTTGTCTAACCTTCGGGAGGACGCTTACCACGGTGTGGTCAATGACTGGGGTGAAGTCGTAACAAGGTAGCCGTAGGGGAACCTGCGGCTGGATCACCTCCTTTAAAGAGTATGTGCGTCGGATCCCGGCGTAAGTGTCCACAACAAATTACCTAATCTTAAGCGCATGAGCCTGGGTCTGTAGCTCAGTTGGTTAGAGCGCACCCCTGATAAGGGTGAGGTCGGTGGTTCAACTCCACCCAGACCCACCAACTTTGGTTGCTAGTCACTAGGTTCTGGTAACTAGGTGCTTATTCGGGGCCATAGCTCAGCTGGGAGAGCACCTGCTTTGCAAGCAGGGGGTCGTCGGTTCGATCCCGACTGGCTCCACCAATTCTGGATCAGTGTGTCCAGTGTTGAGTGTTTGTCTAAGGCGAATATTCAACACTAGACATATGTTTAGTGAATTGCTCTTTAACAATTTGGGAAGTGTAATAGCTGATAGTTATTTATAGCTAAGGTGTGGGGTAAGTCTCTCAACTTATCTCACAAAAGATCACGCTTTAAATGAGCGTGATCGGGTATGTTGCATCATGTCCAGCGACATATAACCTGAGTCCTTACAGACTGTTTGGGGTTATATGGTCAAGTGAATAAGCGCATACGGTGGATGCCTTGGCGGCAAGAGGCGATGAAGGACGTGGTAATCTGCGATAAGCTTCGGGGAGCCGATAAACAGGCATTGATCCGGAGATTTCCGAATGGGGAAACCCACCGCGCAAGCGGTATCTGCATCTGAATACATAGGATGCAGAGGCGAACCCGGGGAACTGAAACATCTAAGTACCCGGAGGAAAAGAAATCAAACGAGATTCCCCTAGTAGCGGCGAGCGAACGGGGATCAGCCCATGAAGCCATTAACGTTCTAGTGGAGCAGTCTGGAAAGTCTGGCCATAGAAGGTGATAGCCCTGTACACAAAAGGGCGTTTTTGGTGATCACGAGTAGGGCGGGACACGTGTAATCCTGTCTGAATATGGGGGGACCATCCTCCAAGGCTAAATACTCCTTGCCGACCGATAGTGAACTAGTACCGTGAGGGAAAGGCGAAAAGAACCCCGGAGAGGGGAGTGAAATAGAACCTGAAACCGTATGCGTACAAGCAGTGGGAGCACCCTTCGGGGTGTGACTGCGTACCTTTTGTATAATGGGTCAGCGACTTACTCTTAGTGGCAAGCTTAACCGTATAGGGGAGGCGTAGGGAAACCGAGTCTTAAATGGGCGTCAAGTCGCTAGGAGTAGACCCGAAACCGGGCGATCTATCCATGGCCAGGTTGAAGGTGGGGTAATTCTCACTGGAGGACCGAACCGGGATCTGTTGAAAAAGATTCGGATGAGCTGTGGATAGGAGTGAAAGGCTAATCAAGCTCGGAGATAGCTGGTTCTCCTCGAAAGCTATTTAGGTAGCGCCTCGTGTCTCACTCTCGGGGGTAGAGCACTGTTTCGGCTAGGGGGCCATCCCGGCTTACCAACCCGATGCAAACTCCGAATACCGAGAAGTGCAATCACGGGAGACACACGGCGGGTGCTAACGTCCGTCGTGAAAAGGGAAACAACCCAGACCGCCAGCTAAGGTCCCAAAATCACAGTTAAGTGGAAAACGATGTGGGAAGGCACAGACAGCCAGGAGGTTGGCTTAGAAGCAGCCATCCTTTAAAGAAAGCGTAATAGCTCACTGGTCGAGTCGGCCTGCGCGAAAGATTTAACGGGGCTCAAACTGTGTACCGAAGCTGCGGATGCAAGCTTGCTTGCATGGTAGAGGAGCGTTCTGTAAGCCTGTGAAGGTGTGCTGTAAGGCATGCTGGAGGTATCAGAAGTGCGAATGCTGACATGAGTAACGATAATGCGGGTGAAAATCCCGCACGCCGAAAACCCAAGGTTTCCTGCGCAACGTCAATCGGCGCAGGGTAAGTCGGCCCCTAAGGCGAGGCAGAAATGCGTAGTCGATGGGAAACAGGTTAATATTCCTGTACCTCGTATTATTGCGATGGGGAGACGGAGAAGGCTAGGCCAGCCGGAGATTGGTAGTTCCGGTTTAAGCATGTAGGGAGTGTTCTTAGGCAAATCCGGGAACACATATCCTGAGGTGTGATGACGAGCTCTTTATTGAGCGAAGTGGTTGATGCCCAGCTTCCAGGAAAATCCTCTAAGCTTCAGATAATGCGAGACCGTACCCCAAACCGACACAGGTGGGTGAGGAGAGAATCCTAAGGCGCTTGAGAGAACTCTGGTGAAGGAACTAGGCAAAATAGTACCGTAACTTCGGGAGAAGGTACGCCCCTGCGTACGTGAAAGCCCTGCGGCTGGAGCGGAAGGGGGTTGCAGTGATCAGGCCGCTGCGACTGTTTACTAAAAACACAGCACTCTGCAAACACGAAAGTGGACGTATAGGGTGTGACGCCTGCCCGGTGCCGGAAGGTTAATTGATGGGGTCAGCCGCAAGGCGAAGCTCTTGATCGAAGCCCCGGTAAACGGCGGCCGTAACTATAACGGTCCTAAGGTAGCGAAATTCCTTGTCGGGTAAGTTCCGACCTGCACGAATGGCGTAACGATGGCGGCGCTGTCTCCACCAGAGACTCAGTGAAATTGAATTCGCTGTTAAGATGCAGTGTACCCGCGGCTAGACGGAAAGACCCCGTGAACCTTTACTATAGCTTCACACTGAACTTCGAACCTGCCTGTGTAGGATAGGTGGGAGGCTTTGAAGCGATAACGCCAGTTATCGTGGAGCCAACGTTGAAATACCACCCTGGTATGTTTGAGGTTCTAACCTAAACCCGTTATCCGGGTTGGGGACAGTGTGTGGTGGGTAGTTTGACTGGGGCGGTCTCCTCCCAAAGAGTAACGGAGGAGCACGAAGGTACCCTCAGCACGGTCGGAAATCGTGCAATGAGTGCAAAGGCATAAGGGTGCTTAACTGCGAGACAGACATGTCGAGCAGGTACGAAAGTAGGTCTTAGTGATCCGGTGGTTCTGTATGGAAGGGCCATCGCTCAACGGATAAAAGGTACTCCGGGGATAACAGGCTGATTCCGCCCAAGAGTTCACATCGACGGCGGAGTTTGGCACCTCGATGTCGGCTCATCACATCCTGGGGCTGAAGTCGGTCCCAAGGGTATGGCTGTTCGCCATTTAAAGTGGTACGCGAGCTGGGTTTAGAACGTCGTGAGACAGTTCGGTCCCTATCTGCCGTGGGCGTTTGAGACTTGAGAGGAGCTGCTCCTAGTACGAGAGGACCGGAGTGGACGTTCCTCTGGTGTTCCGGTTGTCACGCCAGTGGCACTGCCGGGTAGCTATGAACGGACAGGATAACCGCTGAAAGCATCTAAGCGGGAAGCCCCCCTCAAGATAAGGTCTCACTGGACACTCGATGTCCCTAAAGGTCCGTCGAAGACTACGACGTTGATAGGCTGGGTGTGGAAGCGCGGTAACGCGTGTAGCTAACCAGTACTAATTGACCGTGAGGCTTGACCATATAACACCCAAGCAGTTTGGTGTTACGTTGGATACATAAGCAACATATTGCCTTGGCACACTTCCCAAATTGCGTTGAGTACTTTGCTGCAAATGCAGTGAGTGCTTGGCAAACAGTTTTCCTGGCGGCCATAGCGAAGTGGAACCACCCGATCCCATCCCGAACTCGGAAGTGAAACGCTTTAGCGCCGATGATAGTGTGGGGCTTCCCCATGTGAAAGTAGGTCACCGCCAGGTTTCAATCCCAAAACCCCTGCGACAAAATCGCAGGGGTTTTTTTTTACCAGGGGCACATGCAGAACACATGCATCAATTTGCCTCAATTGGCTTTGCTGGTTCCATTATTGGTGATATTTTCAAAACTTAATCTGCGTTTGAGTCTTTTGGGTGGGGAATACTGGCGTGATTTTTTATAGTCGCGTTCTATCGCGGCTCGATTATTAAAGCTGCCTGTTATCGAGTTGGTCATGAAATGCAACAACACGTGATAGATATCTCTGAGTTTGGGACTCTTGTGCCTATCAAGGCGCTTAGTTCCGAACACTGTAGAGAACTTGCGGATAAATCACAGCCATGCCAATTCACGCAAGGACAAACCATCTTTCAGCAAGGTGATCGCGTTACAGAAATTATCTATTTGATGGCGGGCGAGGTGGAGATTTTTGCCGAAGGAGCGTCCCCGCGACGCATCAAAGGCGGCACGAAGCTTTCGAAATTGCCGCTAGAACAAGGTAAAACCTATCAACATTCGGCCCGCGCAGTAACCGATGCCACCTGTATAAAGGTTGATCCTGATACCTTGGATATCATGCTGAGTTGGGATCAATCGGGCGGTTACGAAGTTCAGGAGATCGGCTCTGAAAGCCCTGAAGGCGTCGGCGGGATGGATTGGATGGCGCAGTTACTTCAGGCCAAAGTATTTCGCAGGATTCCACCTGCAAACATTCAATCCGTGTTTATGCGGATGCGTTCTGAGCATTTTCGAGCCGGAGAATATGTTATTCGCCAAGGAGAGGAGGGCGAGCACTTCTACATCGTCCGTGAAGGCCGATGCCAGGTGACGCGGAAGACCCGCAAGAACCCGGAAGGGCTTGCGCTTGCAACGCTGGAGGTCGGTGATAATTTCGGAGAAGAGGCGCTGATCTCCGGCGGCAAGAGAAATGCTTCGGTCATGATGCTGACGGATGGCGTGCTCATGAGCCTTTCGAAAACGGATTTTCTTGAACTGCTGAATGAACCCCTGTTGAAGTGGATTTCTTACGTGGATGCAGGCCCTATTGTCATGGAAGGTGGGGTATGGGTTGATGTTCGGCTGCCCGCGGAATATCAGTCGCGCCATATCAAATCCAGTATCAACATCCCGCTGCCTTTGTTGCGGTTTAAACTGGATAAGCTTTCACACGATCACCGTTATTTGATTTATTGCGATACTGGGCGGCGCAGCTCCATTGCGGCCTACTTGCTGTCACAAAACGGTTTCGATGCCTATGTTCTCCAGGATTCTCTTGAGCATGTTCCGGCCTCGGACCTGCAATAATCCATTGGGTGAAATGGCTTGCAACAAGCCGTTCTGTTCTTAGCGGCTCGCGGCCTCGCGCATTCGTCATGTCACCTCCACAATTGATTCTCCAAATTTTGTCCGATTGCCGATTCCATTCAGGCACCGAGTTGGGCGCCGAGATTGGCTGTTCACGGGCGGCGATTTGGAAAATCGTCCAGTCGCTTCAGAATACCGGTGTCGAGATATATTCCGTGCGCGGGAGAGGTTATCGCTTGGCTCGGGGGATAGAGTTGCTGTCGGCCGCCGATATCCTTGCGTCTATGCAACCCTTGCTGCGGTCTCATGTCGAACAATTGCACGTCCATTATGAAATGCGCTCCACCAACGCCTATTTGCTGGAACGGTCTCGGCAAAGCGACTATTCCGGCCATGTCTGTTTTGCGGAAAGCCAGAGCGAGGGACGCGGCCGGCGCGGGCGGGAGTGGGTGTCTCCTTTCGGCGGCAACATTTATATGTCGTTGTTGTGGCGGTTCCCGACCGGGGCGATGCAACTGGGCGGGCTCAGTCTCGCGATTGCGGTCGCGGTGGCGCGGGCATTGCGTGAAACGGGTCTAACGGATATTGGAGTGAAATGGCCCAATGATATTCTCGTGGGCAAATGCAAACTGGCGGGCATCTTGTTGGAGGTGGCCGGTGAGGCGTCGGGATCCTGCGATGTGGTCATCGGTGTGGGGATTAATGTCAGAATGCCGGTAACGGCAGGTCAGAAAATAAACCAAGCATGGACCGATGTGGAAACGACATTGGGCAAGCCCGTCGGCCGCAACCGGCTCGCCGGCGTGTTGTTGTCTCACCTTATATCGGTGGTGCGCGAATTCGAAGTCGATGGACTGTCGCCGTTTCTGGGAGAGTGGCAACGCATGGATCGCTACGCCGGACATGAGGTCCTGCTGCAACTTCCCAACGAAACAGTACAGGGGATTGCGCGGGGCGTTGACGCGAGCGGTGCGCTGATCTTGGCGAAAGGCGGCGAGTTGCGGCGTTATCATAGCGGTGAAGTGTCGCTGCGGCCGGCGCGGGCGGAATGATGATGTTATTGATCGACGTCGGCAACTCGCGCCTCAAGTGGGCCATGCAACGCAATGGCCAGTTGCAAGCCACACAGCGCATCGAATACCGCGGCCGCCCTTTGCCATTGCTGTTTGAAGAACAATGGGCGGATATTCCGCCGCCAAAACGCGTGGTGGTCACCAACGTCGCCGGGCAATCGCTGGCGCTGGCGTTGGCGGCTTGGGTACAAGACGCCTGGGGCTTACCGATAGACTTCGTGCAAGTCGAGCGCGAGTCCTTCGGGGTGCGCATCGCCTATGACGATCCCGGCCGCTTCGGCGTCGATCGCTGGGTGTCTTTGATCGCGGCGCGGAATTTATTGCCCGGCGCGGTGTGTGTGTTCGATTGCGGAACCGCCATCACAGTGGATGTCATGGATGCGAGCGGAGAACATCTCGGAGGCCTGATCGCGCCCGGATTGACGTTGATGCGAAAAAGCCTTTCGGAAAACACCCAGGGCATCGGCGTAGTGCCGAATCTAAGCGAGCATCCGCTATTGGCGCGAGACACCGCGACGGCGGTGCAGGCCGGGAGTCACTGGGCCGCGGTGGGTTTCATCGATCGCATGGTTGATGAACTCCAGCGCAACATGCAGGCGCCCCTGAACACCGTGATCACCGGCGGCGATGCGGGCTTGTTGTTGCCGCAATTGGTGGGGGCCTACCGGCACGAGCCGGATTGGCTCATGAAGGGCATGGCAATCATTGCCGAGGGAAAAGCGTGAGGCTGGTATTTCTATTTTTTCTGTTGCTCAACGCCGGCTATTTTTTTTGGCAGTCGGGGTATTTTATCGAGCCAACTTCTCAGCCCGTAAGGGATGTCGCAGCACCGAAGGGGGTGGCCAGCCTGACGCTGTTGCGCGAGCGCGGGTTGGGAGGCGGAGATGCGCCGAGTCGCTCCGCAAGCCAACCACCTTCGCCGCCTGCCGAACCCGCCAGTCAGTTGCCGGAGATCGCAAAGCCCACCGCCCCCGTGACGGCCACCGCGCCGGTCACGGAAAAGCCGGCCCCTGCCCCCAAGGCGCAGGAACCCGCCGTCATGGCCTGCTTTACCTTCGGTCCGTTCGACAAGGAGGAGACGGTGATCAAGGCCTCGGAGGCCATCATCGCCGCCGGCGGCGGAGTGAAACGGCGGCAAGTGGAACAGCGCACCCCCAAGGCATTTTGGGTTTATCTGCCGCCATCGGAGACCTACGCCGATGCGCTGGAAAGGGTCAAGGAGCTGCGCAACAAGGGCATCAGCGATTTGTTCATCATGGGCAAGGGCGAGAAGCAGAACGCCGTCTCGCTCGGCTTGTTCAGCAGCAAGGCCACGGCCGATGAGCGCTATGAAGAGGTCATGGCGTTGGGCATGCAGCCCATCGCAGAGACCCAATATCGGGTGACCATGATCGATTGGCTGGACATCGAAGTGGCGAGCGGCCACATCGCCACGATCGCCACCATCACCGCCATTGCCGACGAATACAAAACTGCCAATCTCTCGCAACGCGCTTGCGAATGAATTGCGTCGCCGCGTTGCTGTGCTTAGAATACGGCCCTTCACGCCGACATAGCACAATTGGTAGTGCAACGCACTTGTAATGCGTAGGTTCGCGGTTCGAGTCCGTGTGTCGGCACCACATTCGTTGAAAACCATTTGGCGCTGGAGACCATCCGGAGCAGCCGCGTCGAACAGCCTATGGGCAGGGAGTCTCGACGCGAACTCTCCACTCCAGAATGGCTCCTTCCGCGGCATCTCCTGGTCACGTTGCTCAACAGGCGGATACTCTCGTTGAGGAAACGCGTGAAGGAAAATCGCGAGACGAAAAAAACGAGGCGAGAATGCAGGCAACAATAAAACATCTGCCCGTCCTGCTGGTTGCGGGGTTCGGTTTTCTCGCGCAGGGAGTTGCTCTCGCGGATGTCGAGAAAGCGCGCGCCGCCATCGGCCGGGGGGATTTTCCCGCTGCCTTCAAGGAATTCAAAGAATCTGCGGAAAAAGGCGACCCCAATGCCCAGGCCGCGGTCGGCGTCATGTTTCATATCGGCACGGGCGTGAAGCAGGATTTGAAACAGGCCTTGTCGTGGTATCGCAAAGCGGCCGAACAAGGCTACGCCGCGGGGCAGGCCAACGTGGGCATCATGTATTACAAAGGTGCAGGCACGGAGCAGAACGATGTCCAGGCCTACGCCTGGCTAGACCTGGCCAGTCATTCCCGCGGCGGCCGTGAGCACAATGCCAAGGAACACGTGGCCAAATATCTGAGCAAAGAACAGCTGCAGGAAGCGGAAAAACTCGCCGCGGAATATCGAAAAAAATATCTGAAGAAATAGCGGTCGCTCTTTCGCCGTTTGAGATCGGTCGCAATCGTCGTACCCCAATAACGGGCTACTCCGTTTATTAACCCGGCGGTGTTTATTGCCGGATTGATAGCGCGGCACAGGGATGTGCCGCCGCCGGCCTAAAGCCGGCGCGAACCCGCGAAACGCAAGTCTGTCGCACATTTGCGCCAGCGTTTCGCGGGCGACGGCGAAACAGATCAGGACGATCTATATTCGCCACCGGGTTAATAGCAGCCCTTATCTCGGATGACAGGGAGCGAAAAAATGGAAGAAGAAAAACGCCAGG
>Ga0299912_10005290_pt1 | contig 10604 bp, 12 predicted proteins | sample RVTome_2_FD_207667 | JGI IMG/M metagenome (GOLD analysis project Ga0299912, IMG submission 207667) | Soil microbial communities from uranium-contaminated site in the Upper Colorado River Basin, Wyoming, United States - RVT95D214 (version 2) ... | reverse complement strand
AATATTTAATGTAAATTTCTCTACCAAATGCTTGCGGTTTAGTGCACATCGAGCCTAATATATATCCTGATTCGTACGATAAATCCCTAGATAATTTATGCTCTAATATGTTCAATATTTCTTGCTGTGTAAGTCCATCTTATAACATATCAATATCAATTAATAATGTGTTCTTATTATTTTTTCCTAAAAATAACTATAAGAATGTTTTTTAAAAGCTGGAAAATATAAATAATACTTAAAATTGATAGCGTTTATCTATTGAGTTATTGAAATCGATTTGAATCCCTAATCGAATATTTTTTTAAAACTTTTTCAAATTCATCATTTAAATTTATTTTATAATAGTTTGCTATACAAACAATTGCAAATAGAATATCTGCAAGTTCTTCTCCTATTAATGCTGGTTCGTTCGTTCTTTTTGGTTTAAAACCTTCTGAATGATTTATTTCGCGCGCTAATTCTCCAACCTCTTCAATAACAGCGGATAACATGGATAATGGAGGCCAATATCCGCCGTGATTAGTTATAAAATTATCAACATTCTTTTGAATATCTTCTAAAGACAACTTTTCTTTCATAATTAACAATTGTATGCAATTTTTATTTTGTATTATATATTATGTATTACTTATGGTTAAAAATCCTATAAATAAAAGTTCTGTTAAAGCTGTAAAAGCTTTAGATGGAATTTATCGTAAAACATTAGCATATAACGATAGCGTGATGATGTGCTTTTTTAATTTAAAAAAGGGAGCAGAAATACCTTTACATAATCACATATCGCATCAAATAGGGTACGTTATTAAAGGAAAAATTAAGCTTTTCACAGAAACTTACGAATTTATAGCAATTGAAGGTGATAGCTATGTTTTTAATACTTACGAAAAACACGGAGCACATGTACTAGACGATACCGATGTAATAGAAGTATTCAATCCTACAAGAGAAGATTACAAGTAAAAAAAAAAAATTAAAAAATCGTTTTACCAAATATAAATTGCTACAACAAATATAGCAAACATGCAGAAAAAAAATTCTGCTATCAACCAATCCACAAATATAGTTTTTTTTCTGTCTCTATTTTTTTTTATTTTTGTGGTCAACGCAAAACAGAAAACAGCAGAATAAGCTGTAAAAATCAAGTAAGCTACATGCATTCTTCCAGTAACAATTTCTTCTTTATTTAAAATAACATCAAAAAAAATCCAATAAGCAATAAACCAAGAAAACGCAATAAGAAAAAATAAGCCGGCAAATTGAAGAATCTTTTCGAAATTTATGTCCTTTTTAGTTACCGTTGTAGTTGATCTATCGATTGGCTTTTTTTTTATTTTAGACATTATTATTACGCAAAATTATTCTATTTTATAAATTTGAATGGTTAATACTTCTTAATTTTTTCCTCTTAATTAACATTTTAATAAATTATTAAGGTCGATTTTTAATCATTAAAATAGCTTTAGCTAGATCTCCCTCGCATTCTTTTAATACAGCTTCTGCTTCTTTAGGATCGACATTACATTGAGCGGCAACCAACATAATATCGTTTTCAGTTATAGTAGGTTTAATTTCTGCCTCATTAATCTCTGTCTCATTAATTGCTTCCTGTTCTTGGAATTCGTCTTTTTTGTCTATGATTAATTCTCCAGGAGCGAGTTCTTCGGCAGCTCCAACTATTTGATAAATTTCTTGCCCCATTTGTTTCATTAAAATTACTTCTGGTTGATTTATTACTAGTGTTTTTTCTGGACCTTCAATAATAACGCGATTTGCTTCAATTTGATCCATATCTATGCCTTGAGACTTCATTTTTCTTCTCATTTGTCTAGATCCAAATTGCTGTTGCCCTTCTCTATTTTTGACGGGCGCAGGACGTTTAGGTTTACTATCTTCTTTTTTTTGCATTTCTTTTGGCAATTTCATTTTTAAAAAACTCAAGAGTTTATTATTAAAATTTTATATTAACGAATTATAATTAATTATAATTAATTAGAATTTTTATACACTCCTTTCCTAACATTTACTGCAACACCACTAGTAAACGATCTTAGGTAAGGAACGGGTAATTTTAAGCGACCGATTCCTAATAATTCGTCGTTTTGGTTAACAACAATTACCTCGTCTAAAGGTCTTAATTTATTATCTACGTCTAATACGTGCTTGCAAAAGACGTTCCCCTTTTTTTTTATAAATTCCGAAACTTCTGTTAAAATTACTACTCTCATTCTAGGTGTTTTAGTATTTCTTATTATTTTTTCTGCGGAAAATAAACTTAACGTGAAAAATCCGTTAGTGGGTCTCAACGTAAGAATTAAATTATCTTCGTCGTAATAAATAAATCTTATTTTATTTGTATTTCTAGACTTTTCTAATCTAATTTTATCCTCGTTTTCGAAAATTATATTTGTAATATCTGGACCAAACTGATAATCAGAAATGCCTTTAATTTTTTGTAAACCTAATAGAAATTCAAGATCCATCGTTATATTAAAATAATCATTTATTAAAAATAAGGATTTATAAAATTCATTTGGGATTTTTTACGCGTACAAACCTAAGCTTTGCTTATTTTCTTTTAAGTGCTTTAAAACTTTAGTAGTTGCTTCTAAAAAGTCTTGCTTTGCAATTACATCAGAACTTTTTCTTATGGCAAACATTCCCGCTTCGGTACAAATAGCTTTAATATCAGCACCCGTAGCGCCCTCAGTTAAACTAACTAATTGCTTAAGATCTACATCTTTTCCAATGTTTAGCTTTCTTATATGTATTTTAAAAATTTCTTCCCTAGCGGTTTTATCTGGCATTGGAAATTCGATTATTCTATCGAATCTTCCAGGTCTCAATAACGCAGGATCTAAGATGTCAATTCTATTCGTTGCTCCAATTATTTTTACGTCCCCTCTTTGTTCAAATCCATCTAATTCACTTAATAATTGCATTAACGTTCTTTGTACTTCTCTATCTCCCGAAGTAGCTACTTTTAGTCTAAGCGAACCTATTGCATCCAATTCGTCAATAAGTAATATTGTTGGCGATCTCTGCTTAGCTAAGTAAAAAATCTCCCGTACTAATCTAGCACCTTCACCTATAAATTTCTGAACTAATTCTGATCCGATAACTCTAATAAAAGTTGCTTCCGTTTCGTGAGCAACTGCTTTAGCCAATAGTGTCTTACCTGTTCCAGGTGGTCCGAATAATAAAACGCCTTTAGGCGGTTCAATACCGACTTTTCTAAATAATTCTGGTTTTTTTAACGGTAACTCGACTGTTTCTCGTACTTCTTGCAATTGATCTCCAAGTCCCCCAATATCTTGATAGGAAATGTCTGGAACCGATTCTATGACTTCCATACCTTTAACGAATGGATCTAATTTTGAAGGTAAAATCTCCATAATAGCAAAAGTTCTTTGATTTAAAGCAACTTTTGATCCTGATGTTAATTTTTCTTCTTTTACTTTTCGACAAGCGTTAACTATGAAACTAGGACCTGTAGAACTTTTTACGATTGATCTCCCTTTATTTTCGTCTAAAACATCTATTAAGGTTGCCGAAACTAAGGGAGGTTCTTTTAATCTATCGATTTCGTTCCTTAAACTAAGAAGTTCTTGTTCTAACCTTAATCTTTCAGCGTCTAACAATTGCTTTTCGGTTTCAAGATTTCTCAGCCTTTTTTCCAGATGCCTCGTGTATGTTATTAAATATTCGCCATCTTTCGATTCTTTTTCTTTCCTTTTCTCTTTAGTTGTTGTCAAATAGAACGTACCCGACTTTTAGTTTATGACTTTCTTATTTAAATAATAATCTTTTAATAATTTAAATTTAAGTCTATATTCTTTTATTAAAAAATTGTTTATTTTTAAAAAATTTATACGTTATTTAATATAAAACATAAATTATAAGAGATTATCACGTTACCATATAGTGTAATTCACTATTTCGGTCAAAAAAAAGTTATAAAATGTTTTATGGATAAAAAAAATAGAACTAATGTTTCCGACGAATGTCAAATTTGCGGTGGAAAAATATGGAAAGCTCAAACAGTTTTAATTGAAGGCGCAAAAATTATAGTGTGTCAAAATTGCGCACAATTTGGAAAAAGAATTTCGCCCGAAACTAAACCTTCCAAATTAAAAATGGAACTTAAAACGACCTCAAAACATGTTAAACAATTAAAATCTAATAAAACAGAAGAATTTCTTGAACCCTCTATAGAAGTTGTTTCAAACTATGCAGAAAAAATAAGAAATGCTAGAATTCAAAAAAGTCTTAACCAAGATCAATTTGCTAAAAAATTGAACGAGAAACCATCTTTAATAAGAAGAATAGAATCAGGAAAGGTTACACCTACTATAGAATTGGCAAAAAAAATAGAAAACATTTACAAAATCCAACTTTTAGACAAAACTGATAAAGGAGACGTTGACATTAAAAATTACATGAAGAACAAACAGAAAAGATCTACGCTCGGAGATATTGCGTTTATTAAAAAAAAAAAATAAACTATTCTTCTTGTTGTTCTTGTTCCTTTTCTTCAATAATCTTAGTTTTTTCGTTAATAACAATTTTTTCTTTTAAAAAGTGGATTAATTTTTGATTGTCTTGAGCTTCTAACGGGCTTCCACAATCAGGACATCTAAAATTTAAATCAAAGGCTTCGTCAAACTTGTATTTTATCTTTGTTTTGGTGCAATTTTTACAAAAGAAAAAGTAATTGCTCTCCTCAAATTGTAATCTTTCTCTAAGCTTTTTTTGAATTAAATTTTTTTTTTCTAAAACAATTTCTTCTAAAAGGTCAAATTCGTGCCACCAATAATAAATGAACCAACCAGTGGATTTGTCACGGATGCGCCTAAATTGAGCCAATTTTTCACTATATAATTTGTAAAGCGTTTTTCGAACTGTGTTTAACTTTAATATTTCAGTATCGTCAGGTTCAAAATTAACTCCTGTCCCTTCAACTCGTTCTTTAATCTTCTCAGTTATATCTTCGTCCGTGATATCTTCATTTTCGCAATTTATTAATTCTATAGCAACTTCTATTGCTACATCTCCACCTATTATATACAGAATAGATTTTAGTAAAGGATCTAACTCCAATCAAATGTCCCTTTTTAATTTTTTTTAAAACTTTAATTAAATTTTAAACTACAATTGAATATTGTTTTTCTATTATCTCACCGTCTACATTAACAGTTCGCGTAATCTTTCCCTTTCTGATTGCCAATATACGCAATAAAACAGAATCTTTTTGGTTTTTTGGAAGCTCTATTTCATTAATTTTGTAAGTATTGGTAAGTTCGATATCTTTCCATTTACTTGGTATATCGTTTTTAAAATCTTCCAGAGCTAATTCAACAATTAAATTTTCGTACTTTTCGTTGTTCCCCATAACACCATTACAAAATTGAATCCTTTTATCCAAATCGTCTTCTTCTACTTTTTTTTTCGACGGTTGAGGGATTTTAGTTTTAGTAGTGACTTTACATGTTGGGTTAATATTAAAAGATAATAAAAGATAAGATGTTTCTCTAAATTTCTCAATACATTCCAGAAGAACTTCTTTACTTATTTCTTCCATTATACTTGCCTTATAGTTTATTGTTTTACCAGTTGACCTTTTTAACGCCCAATTTAAACCCAGGTTCGAAATAGAATTACTTACGTCGCTCCCTGCTATTAACATTCCATTTATATTTATGTTATTTTCAGAACTAGTTTTTGTTACCATTTCTTGGATAAAATCTTCGTATTCAAACGATCCCTTAATAGTAATCTTCGATTTTGTTTTCGTGATTTTTAGCGCAGGACCTATAAAATCTCCTTTTGAGTACCTGTAAAAATGGCGATGAATGTTAATGTGATTTTCTGCTGGATTCTCTAATATAGGTGTTTGAACTAGGTTTTTTAAAAAATGCATTTTATGTTTAAATTTTAAAGAAATATTATATTAATTAAATTAAACAAGCATAACTTTAAACTTTATTTATGAAATATAGAAGGAAATTAAAAAATTTAATTAAAAATATATCGTTTCTTGAATACATATAGTATAAAAAATATTAACTTTAAAAAATAATTTAATAATATGGTTTTTGAAATTCTATCTGGTTTGATAGATGTAGTATTTCAAATTGAAAACCCATTTGAAGGTAAACCTGTAGAGGAATGGTTCGATATACCCTCTATGGTTTTGTGGGTATTTGGATGGATCTTTTTAGGATTGGGAATAACTGCTTTTTTAGTTTTAGTTGTATATACTAAATACGGACGAGAAGCGTCTATCCGATTATCCGTTATTACTATTATAATAGCCTCAATATTTTTAGCGTTTGCGTTTCACTTTTTGTTGCTCAATTTTGGCTATTAATCGTTTTAAAGCAAAAATTGATTTTTTAGAAAAAATTAAAAAAGAATTAAGCGATTAAAAAATTTTTAATTTAAATCTTTTCTTTTAACTTTAGCCTTGGCGCTAACCCGAGACTCATCATTTCTTGTAAAAGCAGCTTAAACGCGTAAGAGCATACCACTTTTGAAATTGCAGTTCCTTCTCCACAAATAGGGCAATAGCGTTTATCTCGATTTCTATCGTAAACAGCTAATAATCCACACTTTTCGCAAACTAAAATTACAGTTCTATCCGATTCGTCTAACAATCTTTCTTTCAGTAATAGCGCCGAACCGTGCCCAACTAAACAATCGCGTTCCATTTCTCCAAATCTTAATCCACCTTCTCTAGCTCGTCCTTCTGTCGGTTGTCGAGTTAAAATCTGAACTGGACCTCTTGCTCGCGCGTGTAACTTATCTGCAACTAAATGATATAATTTTTGATAATAAATTGGAGCGCAATATATTCCCATATCGTACTTTTCGCCCGTAATACCATTATACATTACTTCTCTCCCGTTAAATTCGAATCCCGCTTCTACTAATAGATCTTGCAATTTTGTAATGTCTTTCCACTCAAAGGCAGTAGCATCTCCTAATTTACCGACTTTACACGCAATTTTACCACTTATACCTTCAAAAAGTTGTCCTAAAGTCATTCTCGAAGGCATAGAGTGAGGATTAACGATTACATCTGGCATAACTCCAGACGAGGTAAAAGGCATATCAACTTGCTCAACAACTAATCCTAAAACTCCTTTTTGACCGTGTCGAGAAGAAAATTTATCTCCTAATTCAGGTATTCTTAAGTCTCTGACCTTAATTTTCACTAACTTATTTCCATCAACCGTCTCCGTTATAATTACTGTATCTACTATCCCTTTTTCGTTGTGTCTCATGTTTTTAGAAGTTTCTCTTCGATTGGGTTGCATAAGTTCAAATTCTTCGTAGGATTTAATAAATCTTGGCGGCGAAGTTCTTCCTATTAACACATCTCCTCCGTTTACGACCGTTTCGGGTTCAATAATCCCATCTTCTTCGGACAAAAGACGATAAGATTCCGCAGATTTAAATCCCCTAACGCCTCTTTCTGGAATTTCAAATTTATCTACTTCTCCACCTGGATATTTTCTTTCCTCGGCATCGTAAGTTCTGAAAAAGTGACTTCGAGCAAGTCCACGTTCTATTGAACCCTTGCTTATTATAATTGCGTCTTCTATATTGTATCCTTCAAAACTCATCATAGCAATTACAAAATTCTGTCCAGCAGGGCGCTTATTGAAACCTATTATTTCCATAGGACTAGTTTTGACAAGTGGTTGCTGTGGATAATGCAAAGTATGACCCCTGGTATCAAGTCTTAGGTGCATATTTGCAGCAAAAAGGCCTAATGCTTGTTTTACCATCCCCGCTTCGTATGTATTTCTCGGAGATTGATTATGTTCTGGAAAAGGAATGATCGAAGCACATATTCCTAAAATTGCTGCTGGAGAGATTTCTAAATGAGTGTGTTCCGATGTAATATCTTCTTCAAACATTGCAATGTATGAGTTTTCTTCTTCCTCTGCGTCTAAATACTCGATTACGCCTTTTTCAATTAAATCAGACCACATATTTTTTCCTTGCTTGAGTTTTTCAACATCTTCTTTAGTTATCAAGAATTCTTTGTTTTTTAGAATGAATAAAGGTCTTGTTGCTCTTCCAGCATCGCAATTAATTTGAATCTCTTTCGCATCGTAATAATAGCCAATATTCACGTATTGTCCAATTTCGCCCCTTCTTCGCTTTTCCCTTATTTGGCGGATGAATTGATTATATTGCTGATGGATGCCAATTAATTTTCCGTTCAGAAACACTTTCACTTTTTCTCCTTTTACGTTTTTAACCTCGTTAATCGGTATGATACCTAAATCGTTAAATATATTTTCAAGTATTTTTTCGTCTGATGCAATGGAAATAATTGTTGTTAACGCAATATTCTTTACTAAACCACAATTTGGTCCTTCGGGCGTTTCTGAGGGACATATTTTACCCCACTGAGTAGGATGCAAATCTCTCGCTTCAAAATGAGGTTGACTTCGACTTAAAGGTGAAATTACTCTTCTAAGATGACTTAATGCTCCAACGTGATTTGTTCTATTTAATAATTGACTTACTCCTGCCTTCCCTCCAACCCAATTACCAGTGGCTAACGCGTGTCTGATTCTTTCTGTAATAACATCTGCTCGTACCGCTGTCTTAATATTTGGCGCTCTTCCTCGAACAGCCGTCCTCTCTAATTGATATTTTATGTCTTTTACTAAGTTTAAAAAAGCCACCCTAAATAAGGAAGTAAATAATTCACCGGCTAATTTTAAACGTTTATTGGCGTAATGATCTTTATCGTCTGGTTCTCTAAAATTTAGAGCTAATTCCATAACTTTTTGAGCCATTTGCCCTAAATAATACGCTTTTTTAATTCTATCTTCTTCGTTGTTTCCAATATGGGGTAAAAGATATCTATCTAAAACTTGTAAGGCCCTTCGAATACGATAATCTTTAGTTTGACCGATAGCAACACGTTTCCCTATGTAATCGAGAGCGTTTTGCTGAGACTTCTCGGAGTCTTTTGACACTTGAATTTCAGCGGCAACATCTATTACTGGAATTAATTCTCTCTGAATTTCTGGATTTTCCGATATAGCCTCAAAGATTTCTTTATCAGAATGCAAACCTAAAGCGCGCATTAATATTGCTAACGGTATTTTTCCAGGAACTGAAGGAAAGGATACTCTTAAGTTACCATCTTTTTTTCTCTCGATAGTGACAGGCGCCCGAAATCCACTTCTCGTTGAGAAAACTTTTGCTTGATGAGTAGCGCTCGAACTTCTACTTGCTTCTTCTGCTAAAATTCTATTCGGTGCTAGATCTTCCTGAGTTACTAAAACACGTTCTGTCCCGTTAATTACAAAATAACCGCCGGGATCGAGCGGATCTTCTCCTCGATTAATTAACTCTATTTCAGAAAGGTTCTCTAAAGGGCACCTACAACTTTTTAACATAATAGGTATTTTACCTATGTATATGTCAAGCGTTTCTTCGGCTTCTTCTCTTTGCGTTCGTTCATCTATGGTTATTGGAGTCATCTCCAGCGTTATGTCCGCCGCGTAACTTAATTCTCGTATTCTCGCTTCAATTGGAGTTATCTCCATCGTAGCGCCATCAGCTTCTCTTACCTTAGGCTTACCAACTTTAATCTTTCCAAATTTTATCTTAAAACCCGGAATATCAGGTACTACTTCGCTTGATTCATTTACGATTTCCTGCATCTCGTTTTCAACAAATGTATTATACGAGTCTAAATGTTGGCGAACTAGTCCTTTTTCATCAAACAGACTTTTAAGTATAATCCACTTATCTTCATTCGATATTTTTTCTGAAGACAATCTTAATTTTACCTTGATTTTTAATTATATATTAAAATAGAAAACAGACAGTCTATACTTTTTCTTTTTTTACGTATCTATAATAATTTACAGATTTAACGGTAGTTCTTGAATTTCTAACAATTTTAACAACATCTCCCTCTTTCGCGCCGATGGCAATCGCAACTGGATCTTTTTCAAACATTTGAGGTAAATCGTTAACACCGATCTTATATTTATCCAGTATTTCTTGCGTTTCTTTTTTAGTTAAAAGTACGTGATGCGGCACGAGTTCATGGAGAAGGACATCAATTTGTTTTTTTTTGGTCAAAAAAAAACCTCTAAATAAGTTAGGTTATGATAATTAAAAGTAAAGACTCTAAAAAAATTTTTCGAATTTTAATAAATTACACTTTGAAATTAATTTATTTACGATAAACTAACTAAACGAACAGTGAAAAACCCAATAGCCACTTCGTTTACACAATATTTCAACATTACTTTTTGGAAAAATCTCTTTTAAAGCACTATATAACGACGCAGCGCCCATTTTCTTCATTATCACGAATTCAAAAAATCCATTTGGTTCTAAATAATGAGGGACTTCTCTGTAAACGTTTAGGAATTCTTGCTTTCCCAGACGTAGAGGTGGATTAGCGTATATGCCGTCAAATTTTATGTTTTTTATTTTAATAGGTTCAAAATAATTTCCCGATAATATCTTAATTCGACTCTTGCTATCGGGTAAATTTATTTTAACGTTTTCTTTAACGCACCAAACAGCTCTTCTATTTATTTCAGTAAAAAAAATTT
>Ga0299912_10005289_pt1 | contig 10604 bp, 7 predicted proteins | sample RVTome_2_FD_207667 | JGI IMG/M metagenome (GOLD analysis project Ga0299912, IMG submission 207667) | Soil microbial communities from uranium-contaminated site in the Upper Colorado River Basin, Wyoming, United States - RVT95D214 (version 2) ... | reverse complement strand
TCCCGGACCGGCTGCGCCTGACCCTGGAGGCGGTAAAAGCCGGAAAGGGCATCATGCTCCTGGGAGGCTGGTATTCATTCACGGGCGAAATGGGAAAGGGAGGCTGGGGGCGGACGCTCCTCAAAGAACTCTTGCCCGTGCTCTGCCTGGATTATGAGGACTTGGTCGAGACGACGGAAGGCTTTTCCGTCGAGGTGACGGAGGCCGGGAAAAAAATCTTCAAGAAGATCCCTTTCCGGTCGATCCCCCCTCTCCTGGGCTACAATAAGACGATCCCGAAGAAAGAGGGCCGCATTCTCCTCAAGGTGAAAGAAACGGGCGATCCGCTGTTGGCTGTTCGAGACTTCGGACGGGGTCGGGTGCTTGCCTACACCTCCGACCCGGCGCCACACTGGGGATGCAATTTTGTCTATTGGGAAGAATACAATCATTTCTGGCTGGAGTGTCTCGACTATGTCTTGGGCAGGAAATAAAATGAATCCGCTGGCCGCCGGCTACGGCGAGAGGGTCGTCACGCCGCCGCTTGGCGTGGATCTCTGCGGATACGGATTCTACCTCGACCGCAAATCGGAGCAAGTCCGCGATGATTTGAAAGTTCGCGTCCTGGCCTTGAAGACCAAGGATCAAGCGCTCGTTTTGGCCAGCTGCGACCTGATCGGGTTCACGGTGGATTTCTCGGATTCGGTTAGGAAAGCGATCGGCCGGCAGCACAACATCCCTGCTAATAATGTCCTATTGGCCTGCACCCACACCCATTCCGGTCCTGCCACCCAATCCCTTCCGGGCTTGGGCGAGGTGAATGAGAAATACATGCAGTACGTCCGGCGGGCAATTGAAGAAGCGGTCGGCCAAGCCTTCGATCAAATGAAAGACGCGGATTTCGTCTATGCCTTTGAAGCGGTCGAGCCCATCGGCTACAACCGGCGCCTCAAGAATTTTGAAGATATCGATCCCCTGCTCAAGGTTGCCGTCTTTCGCCAAAAATCTCAAAAAATCTATCTCCTGAGCTATTCCTGCCATCCCGTGGTTTTCGGTCCCCTGAAAAAAGTCTCGGCCGATTGGCCGGGTGCCGCGATCCGCGAGATAGAAAAAAAAGGACATCGGGCAGTTTTCTTCCAAGGCTTCTCCGGCGACATCGATCCGGTGAGCCAATGGAACCGCTGGGGCGCGGGGACGGATCGAGACCTGGAGCTTTATGGACAATTGCTCAGCCGACGCGCCTTCAAAGCGGAAAAATATGCCGTCGAGCCGAGCCGGAATTCTTTGAAGGCCGCTGAAACACGGATGGCGATCCCCCTCCGAATTCCCTCGAAAAAACAGATCGCAATAGAGGCCGCGGAATTTGCCAAGTCGTACGCCCAATTTCCGGGCGGCTCACGATTTGCGGAAGAATGGAAAAAGAAAGCCCTCGACGCGCTTTCGACCTTTCAGTCCAAACCCTATCTTGGAAATGTGCCGCTTCAGGCGTTGGCCGTCGGGCCTCTCAAATTCCTCGGAATTCCGGGAGAAGTATTTTGCCGGCTGGGCTTAAAGCTTCAGAGAAAATGGCACCCACTCTTTCCGCTGGGCTATGCCAACGGCAGCATCGGCTACATTCCCACGCAGCGGGCCTTCAGAGATCCGGCCGATTATGCCTGCGCCTGCGCCCCGAAATTCTATTCCCTCTTCCCCTTCACGTCGGATATTGAAAAGATCTTGATTCGGGAGAGCGATCGACTGCTTGACTCTCTCGAAAGTTGATCATTCAACCTTGATCTTGAGGGCGATGAAATCGCCGCTCCTGACCGTCATCCGGATCTGATAAAAGTCCTTGCCAAGCCTGACGGTCGTCGTACCCGACCGCAGGTCGGTCAGGACATAAGATTGGGCGGGAGCCAGGTTCAGCGGATAGATCAAAAGGTCCGAGAGCTTCTGACCATAGTTGACGGCAGCCAGGCGGTATTCGCCGCCGGAGGAAGACAGGGCAAAATCCATATCTTCCTTTCCTCCCTCGATATCGAAAGGCCTCGTCCGGCCCACCCGGGACAGGGCCAGGTCCAGGACATCGCGGATGAGGTCGGGCATGAGCTCGACCGAAGCAAGAAGGCCCACGGGAATCGTGATGACAAGGCCCTTGCCGAACTCGTTGATCAGGGCCGCCGTCGAACCATCCTCGAAAACCGCGGCGCTTTTGGCCGTCGTCGGCGTCCATGACGGACAGGAGACAGCCGGAAAATCAAAGGTCTTCCCCTGCCGGGCGCGCGCAAACATCGGCTCCTTGACTTCGACCCGCCAATGTCTCGCGGATTTCCCCTCTTCTCCACCGACCAGGTCTTCTCGGTTGAACTTGTCGCCAAAGGGAATACGCGGGCCGAACAAAACCGCCGCCCCTCCCCGCTCGATATAACTTTTGAGAAGGAGGCTGTCCGTATCCTGCATGCCGGCGATGTCCGGCAGGACCAGCACCAATTTATGCGAGAGCAGGTATTCCAGCTGCTCTTCGTTCAGGTGAAAAGGATAGTACGGCAGGATCTCCTCACCCTTCGGCGGAATAAAGGGAACGATCTCGACCGCCGCGCCCAGCTTCCGGAATCCATCAAGGGCCGGGATGATGCTCTCCGTCCAGCGGTCTACCCACCAATCGCTGTAGGGGATATAGATGCCGATGCCGCTGGGCTCGTTGGCGGCCTCCCGGGCGATCCAGGGATAGGCTTTCAAGGCCTGCTCGACCGCGACCGCGCATTTCTCGACGTCCGGGATTTTTTTGCCCATCGTATAGATGTTGTAATGATAGGTGAAGAGCGTGATTCCGTCGGGCCCATAGCAGGACGCCGCGCTCATGATCTGGCCGGAGATATCCTCGGGGCCGGCCAAATAGGCGCCGGCGTAACTTCTCTCCAGATAGCCGAAAAGCTCGACATGGGAGAGGGCGATCTTATTCTTTTGGAGCGTTGCGCCCGCCGAAAGGGAAGCGAAATCCTTGGTCCGCCGGATGGCGAAACATTTCCGGTTATCCGGGCGGTAGGAAGCCATGACCGCCCCCTGATAAATCACGACATCCAGGTTCTCGATCGCGGCCAGGTATCCGGCCAGCAGCGAGTCATCGATATAAGGAGCGCAGCCGGAGAGGAGCCCTTTGTTGAGGGACTTGACGGCATCGGAAAACTCGCGGACGTGGGCGGCCAGGTAGGTCCCGCTTCCCTCCTGGTAGCTATAGAACCCGATCAGGGACGGATGGTGGCCGTAGAGGTCCCACAGCTCTTTCATGACGGCCTTAGTGCTCTGCATATACTTGGCATAGGGCATTTTTTTCGTCATGTCCCAGACCGCGGTGATCATCAAGGGGAGCCCAAATTTGTCGGCCAGCTTAAGCGTGGTCCCGACCCTGTCATCGGGGGTATTATCCTCGGCGGCCTGGGCGCAGATTTTGGAGGGATACCAGGCCTTCTTGTTGATGATATCGTGGACGATGAGCATGTTCCCGCCGACGCCCATAAAATTCTTCATGTAGACGGCGGCGTCCTCTTCCACGCCGCCCTCGGGCAAAGCGCTCACGATCATGAAATCGCCGATGATCTTGCCGACGATGAAGCTGGCTTTGCCGACGGCCCTCGAGGGCCCAAGGACCGCTGTGACGGTGACCGCGTAGAAGCCGGCCGGCGCTTTGGCAGGAAGGGAGACCTGGCCTTTGTAGAGCCCGAGTTCCTGGCTGGCAAGACTCAATTCCAGGATGCCCGCCCCGAGCGTCGGCACCAGGAGAGTGGACTGGAGCTTCAGCTTTTTGAGCGTCCCGGCTTTTTTCACCCAAACACTGACCTGGACCGTATCGCCGGGTTCCGGCCGCAGCTTGTCCACGGACACTTCAACGGAAAGCGCCTGGCCCGGCTTTTCCCCCGCCTGCCGACAGGCGATTGTCAGCCAGAAGCTCGTCAGAAGGCCTAGACAGAAAAATAAAAGCCTCAGCTTAAAGAAATGCCTGGATTTTTTCATTAGGCCTCCTGGATTCCGGTCCTGAATAAATCTTTTTATATACCAGATTCGCCGCGAAGACAAATGCCGAACTTGGGAATTCGCGGTTGCCAAAGGACTAGAGAAAGGTTATATTGATCCGAAGGAAAAAATGAACGGGAAAATTGTCGTCGCCGATGATGATAAGGTTACGCTCCAGATGCTCTACCATGTCCTGGCCGACAAATCGTTCTATGTCTATTCCGCTCAAGACGGACAGGCAGCCCTAGAATTGGTCAGGAAAGAAAAGCCCGATATTCTCATCAGCGACCTTGTTCTTCCCAAGCTCGACGGCGTAGCGCTATGCAAAAAAGTCAAAGAAGACCCGGAGTTGAGTCGGACAACCGTCATTTTGATGACGGCCGTCTACAAGGGCTCGACGTTCAGACCCATCACCCGGGACTGCGGCGCGGATGACTATATCGAAAAGCCGATCAATTCGACGATCCTTCTGGAAAAGATCTATAAGCTATGCAGTCAGAGTGCTGAGCCGGGAAAAAAAGAAAATCCTTCCTGATTGCAGAGAGCGTTTGACCCGTGACTTTTCTCCCGGATTTCAGTTTGAGAAATTGAACGGCATGGGATTCTAAGGAACAGGGACAAAGCAGGACCGGCCTTCTCCCCCGACACTCAGCGGAATGAAGAAAAAATCTTCTGGAAGGCCGACTTTTTGATCATCTTCTGCATCTCCTGGAACTGCTTGAGGAGCTGGTTGACCTCATGGACGGGACGGCCGCTTCCCCGGGCGATCCGCTGGCGCCGGCTGCCGGTGATGATTTTGGGATCGAGCCGTTCTCCCGGCGTCATGGCGTTGATGATCGCCTCGAAATGGAGGATCTTCCGGTCATCGACCTCGACCTTGTCCAGGTTTTTGAACGGCCCCGTCCCCGGCAGGTGGCTGAGCACGCCGGATAGGGACCCCATTTTTTTGAGCTGACCCAGCTGTTTCTTGAAATCTTCGAGCGTAAACTCCTGCCTGCGGATCTTGCGGGCCAGTTCCTCGGCCTCTTCCTGGTCGGCCTCCTGCTCGGCCTTTTCGATCAGCGTCAGGATATCGCCAAGGCCCAGGATGCGGGAGGCCATGCGGTCCGGATAAAAAACGTCCAGCTTGTCGAACTTCTCCCCGACGCCGACGAACTTGATAGGCATCCCCGTAACGGAAACAATCGATAGAGCGGCGCCGCCCCGGGCATCCCCGTCCAGCTTAGTCAGGATGACCGAGGTCAGGCCGATCTTTTCGGCGAAGGCTTGGGCGCTCTTGACGGCATCCTGACCTGTCATCGAATCGCCAACGTAAATCACCTCGACGGGATTGAGGATATTCTTGACCAGCCGCAACTCATCCATCAACTCCTCGTCCACATGCAGGCGTCCCGCCGTGTCGACCAGCAAAAGGTCGTAGCCGCGGTTTCTGGTGAATTTCATGAGCTCGCTCAGGGCGCCTTCGGGGGCGGCCATCTGCGACGGGGTCATCTCGTAAAAAGGAAGCCTGAGGTTTCCGGCGATCATTTTCAGCTGTTCTTGTGCCGCCGCCCTTTTCATGTCGAAGGAGACGAGAAGCGGGTTTTTCCCCCGGCCGAGCGCCCACTTGGCCAGCTTTCCGCAAGTCGTCGTCTTCCCGCTTCCCTGCAGCCCGACCAGCATGAAAATGGAAGGCGGTGCGCTTGAAAAGGTCAACGGCTTTTCTGACCCGCCCAGGATCTCGGTCAGCTCATCCCGGACGATCCTGACGACCTGCTGCGCCGGGGTGAGGCTATCGAGGACGTCCTGGTTGAGGGCTTTGACTTTGATTTTCTGCTCGAAATCCTTAACAACCTTGTAGTTGACGTCGGCCTCGAGCAGGGCCAAGCGGATCATCTTGAGGGCCTCGGTCATGTTTTTCTCGGTGACTTTTCCCTCGCCGCGGAGGAATTTCATCACCTTCTGGAGCCGGTCCGAAAGCTGGTCAAACATCATTATTGATCTCGTATCTCAAAATGATTATTGAGAATCATAAAAATTATCATAGGGGAAAGCCTGATCCCAGTCAAACTCGCGCCATTTGAACTTTGGCCAGGAAGTTGTTAAACTATCCTCAATGTCGCCAAAAAAAATATTCATCATTTTTATGCTTGTTTGTTTTTCCTCGGCCTGGGCCCTCGAACCTCCGACCAAAGAGCAGCTCGAACAATATCAAAGGGACGGTACTCTCACCCTCAGGATGCTAAATGCCCTAGCCTTGGGCAACCATATTGTCGCCCCTGAGCTTGTCAAAAGCTTTGCCTACAGGATCGCTTACATGCGGCTCTCGATGGCCGGGAAATCCCCGGCCGAAATCAACAGGCTCCTCGGCCTTCCGCCGGGAACGACGAATGTCCTGAAAAGCAAGGGAACCTCCAAGATCTTCGCTCTTCTCCTCGCCTTCCCCGACTACCCGGCCAGTCAGAGTCCCGACTCGATCTATGGGAAGATCTTCGGGGACGGCGCCGGCGAATGGCCGCGAGAAAGCCTCCGCAATTACTACCGGCGCGCCTCTTACAACATGCTGGAAATCCAAGGCGCGACACTCGGCTGGTACCAGCCTGCTTACACACGGGCCGGCATGGCCCAGACCAGCGCCGCCCGCGAGAACTTGATCAAAGAAGCCCTGACCTATTTCGATAGCCATGGCCACGACTTTTCCCAGTACGACAATGACGGAAACAACGTTCTGGACTATTTTATCGTCATCTGGACCGGCCCGGATAACGGTTGGGCCAATTTCTGGTGGGGATATCAGACCTCGTTCAACGACCAGAATTTCAGGCTGGACGGAAAGTCCCTCTACCGAACCCGCTATTCCTGGCAATGGGAATCCAGACCCTACCCCGGAACCTTCAGGCCGTATGTCGTCATCCACGAAACGGGACATGCCCTTGGTTTGGCTGATTATTATGACTACGACGCCACGGTCGGGCCCAGGGGCGGTCTCGGCGGCCTGGACATGATGGATGCCAACCAGGGCGACCACAACTGTTTCAGCAAAATGCTCCTGGACTGGATATCGCCCCAGGTCTTCAACTACGGAACCCGGTCCAGCACTCTCGGCGCCTCGGCCATAGCCAAAGAGGCCCTGATCGTCATGCCTGAATTTTCCTCGGAGTCTCCGTTTGACGAGTTCTACATGGTCCAGAACCGGCTCCGCCTGGAGAATGATTATTACCTGCCCGGAGACGGCCTTCTCATCTGGCATGTGGATGCCCGGCTGAGTGGAAGCTCGTTCAAGTACAACAATTCCTATACCGAGCATAAGTTGCTCCGCCTGATGGAAGCGGACGGGCTGGAACGCATCGAGAAAGGCTATAGCGCGGACGCCGCAGATTACTATGTCCAGGGGAAAGCCTTCACACCTCAATCCGTGCCCAACAGCAGCCGTTATGACGCCTCGGAATCGGGAGTTTCTGTTTCCGGGATATCACCGAACGGCGTGTCCATGACATTCACGGCCGATATTCACTATACGCTTCTCGCCCCGCAAAATATCGTGATCGGGAGGCAGGAAGGCGATTACATTTTCTTCCGTGAATATATCAACAAGCTGTCCTGGGAGCTGAACCCAAAGAACCGGACGTCCATCGTCGGCTACAAGATCTATAAAAAGGCCAAAGGAGCCCCCGACAGCACATATGTCTTGCTCGCCGAGCTCGACTCAAAGAGCTTCGAACACCGCGGACTCAAGAAAAATGAGCTTTTTACCTACAGAATCATGGCCGTAGACAAGAACGGCGTCGAGAGCATCCCCGGAGAGGTGAGCAATTGAGACATTCCCTGCCCAAGAAACTCGGGACCGCGGCCGTCTTCTTGATGCTGGCCTCCACATTCTCCTCCGCCTTGACGATCCAAGCGGGCGCGTTCTACGGGCTCCGCAAGGTCAACGACGCCAAAATCAAAGCCGCCTATAAGGATGGAGAAGTCTATTTCCCATATGTTGAAGTCCGAGCCTGGAAAGGCTTTACCCTCGGTATCGGCTACGAAGGGGGATATGAAGGAACCGCGCTGCTCGGCCCCTATAATTCCCGGGCTGAGCTTTCGGTCTCGGGTATGGAATTTCTCGTCGGATTCGAGTACCAAATCAGCCGATTTGCTTTTTTTGCCAAGACCGGATACGGGCTTTTTTTCTATAAGCAGACCGTCCAAGACGAGTATGTGAAAGACTACCCGGTCGACTACTCCCAATCGACGATCGTCTTCAAAGGCGGTCTAAAGATCTATCCATGGAAGTTCCTGTTCCTGGCCTTCGAGATCAAATACGTCCCGCTCAAGGTCAAGCCCTATGATTACGAAGTGGACCTCGGCGGCATGCGATATTTGCTCGGCTTAGGCGCCTCCTTCGATTTCTAAACGCATGAAATTATTGAAGATCGGGATTTCCGGCGTGCGGGGCATCGTCGGGGAATCCATCACGCCCAGGCTGGTCATGGACTTCGCCGGGGCCTTCGGCACATATATCAACTCCAAGCCCGTGCTGCTCGCCCGCGACACAAGAATCTCCGGGCCTATGCTCCAGGCCGCCTGCACGTCGGTCCTTCTTTCCACCGGCTGCGCCGTCCTGGACCTCGGCGTCTGCCCCACGCCCATCCTCCAGCTTCTCGTCAAGCCTCTCAAGGCCATGGGCGGCATCTCGATCACCGCCGGACACAACGACATCAAGTGGAATGCCCTGACGTTCATCAGCCGGGACGGCACTTATCTCAACTCTTTTCAAGGCGCGGAGGTGCTGGATATCTACCACCTCGGCAAGTTCAAAAAAGTGGCCACAGACAGGCTCGGCCGGGTCAAGGCCGCGGAGAAGGCGGCGGATGCCTATTTTGAAAAACTGGGCGCCTTCATCAACGCCGAAGCCGTTGCCGAAGCGCGGTTCAAAGTCGTCATCGATGCCTGCAACGGAGCCGGCGCAAAATTCATCGGCCGCTTGGCCGGGCTCCTCGGCTTTGAGCTCATTCCCATCAACCATGAGCCGAACGGGTTTTTCCCTCACGATCCCGAGCCCCGACCCCGAAACGCCCAACAGGTCGTGTCCATCATCAAGGCCGTCGGCGCCGATGTCGGATTCCTTCTCAACAGCGATGTCAGCCGCGTCTCCATCGTCACGGAGACGGGCGAAAGCCTGTCCGAAGAATTCACCTTTCCCCTGGTGGCCCATGATCTTCTCGAAAACGACTGCGGTCCGGTCGTCACCAACCTCTCGACCTCGCGCATGATCGAGGATGTGGCCCGCAGCCGGAACTGCCCGCTCATCCGGACGAAAGTCGGCCAATCCTACGCCATCCAGACCCTCCTCCAGGAAAACGGGGTCATGGCCGGAGAGGGCAGCGGCGGCGTGGCCCTGGCCAAATTCCAGCCGGCGTTTGACGGCTTCCTGACCATGGGGGTGATCCTGGAGGCGATGGCCCGCCGGGGAAAAAAGATCTCACAGCTCGTCAAGGAGCTTCCTCGTTATCATATCGTCAAGGAAAAGATCTACTGCCCTCCGACAAAAATCCACTCGGTGGTCAACGAGGTGAAGAAATTCTTCCGCGGGCACGAAATGGACACCTCGGACGGAATCCGAGTCGAGGACAAGCAGGGCTGGGTCCTGGTCCGGACCTCCGGCACTGAGCCCATGATCCGGGTCATCGTTGAGGACTCGGCGAAAGACAGGGCCCGGCAGCGGGCCGACGAGGTCATCCATTTCATCAACCTGATCATCAAATGAAAAAAATATCGTCCCTGAAAATCAGCATTTCCGGCGTGCGCGGGATCATCGGCGAAAGCCTTACGCCCCAGCTGGCCGCGGCCTTTGCCCAGGCCTTCGGAACATATATTGGAGGGGGCCCCGTCATCGTCGGGCAAGACGCACGTCCATCGGGGACGATGCTCAAGCAGGCTGTTATCTCCGGGCTGCTCGCCGTCGGCTGTCAGCCGGTGGATGTCGGCATCTGCCCCATTCCTTCGTTTCTTTTTTTGACCAAGGAATCCAAGTCCTCGGGCGGCATCGCCGTGACGGCCAGCCATAATCCCAAGGAATGGAACGGGATGAAGTTCATCAGCAGGGACGGACTTTACCTGACCCCGCACCAGACGGAGGAATTCCTGGATATCTACCACCAGGGAGAATTTTATTTCGTCGAGCCCGAACGCTACAAAGGCCTCAAGACGGAGTCGAACCCGGCCGAACCCCATCTCAAAAAGCTCCTCTCCTATTTTGACGTGGACCGCATCCGCGGCCAGAAATTCAAGGTCGCCCTCGACTGCCGCAACGGCGCCGGGGCCGTGCTCGCGCCGCGGCTCTTGGAAGCCCTGGGGTGCGAGCCCATCTTCATCCATTGCCGGCCCGACGGTGCTTTTGCCCACGATCCCGAGCCTCTGCCCGAGAACATCGCCGAGATCTGCAGGACGGTCAGGAAAGACAAGGCCGATGTTGGCTTCGTCCAGGATGCGGACGCCGACCGCCTGGCCGTCGTCAGCGAAAAAGGAGAACCCCTCGGCGAAGAATCGACCCTGGCCTTGGCGGCGCAATACGTACTCGGCAAAACCCCCGGCCCGGTCGTCTGCAATCTTTCGACGACCCAGGCTATCGATGACATCGCCGGACGGTTCGGCGTCCCCGTTGTCAGGAC
>Ga0299912_10005288_pt1 | contig 10605 bp, 12 predicted proteins | sample RVTome_2_FD_207667 | JGI IMG/M metagenome (GOLD analysis project Ga0299912, IMG submission 207667) | Soil microbial communities from uranium-contaminated site in the Upper Colorado River Basin, Wyoming, United States - RVT95D214 (version 2) ... | reverse complement strand
CAGCAGACGAGATAACCGGCAGCGAAGGCCGCCGTCGGGGCAAGCGCGCCCGGGATCTGCCCGCGCGCCTGGCCGTGCCGCACGACGCGAGCATAGAGCAGGATCATCGGCGCCGCGCTGGGGACCATCATGGCGATCATCATCACCCACCACATGAGGAGCAGGGTGAGCCAGTAGGCCGGCGACCAGTCGCCCAACATCATCATCGCCGGGCGCGGCGGCGGGAACTGCCACGTCGACATGGCGATCGTGCTCATGCCGGTGCCGGCGCCGAGGAACACCCAAAGCCAGGCGAGCGCCGTCAATATCGCCAGCGCGCCCCAGATGATTGCCCGCTCGCGACGCAGCAGCGTTTCGAGCGCGCGCTCCGTCATTGTTCAGCGCACCATGCCGTTTTGGCAGAGGTGGATGCGCGCAAACTGGCCGTAGGTATCGGCGAGCTCGTAGCTGACCGGTCCACGTGCGCTCGACCACCCGCGGCCGACTTCTGCCTCGGCGAATTCGAAGCCGTTCGGCTGCTCGATGCGGACGCGGTGCTCCGCGCCGGTCACGGGATTGAGGATGGGCGCCCCGCGCATATCGAGGACTCCGTCGATGCGCGCCCGCGCCGTGCGTGCCTCGATGTCGAGTTCGAAATCGATGTCGGCGATGATTGGCTCATGCTGCTTATCGCACGTCGAGGCAAAGACCTGGAATACCGTGGCACCAGGTGCGGTGTCCTCGCCACGGAGGATGCGCAGCAGCGCGTCGCGCTGCTCGGGCGTGGCGCGCGGCTCGATGACGTGCACACATTCGCCCTTGCCTTCGTGAATTGGCCCGGGCCAGCGAAAGATGCCCGCCGCCTTCAGGCCGTCGAGCCGCGTCGTCCCGTGATACCCCTCCTCGATGTCGAACACCGCGAGGCCCCGACAATGACCGTGGGTGGGAAGCGCATTGAACTGGCAGGGACAGCCGTACGCGCAGTTGCAGTTGCCGAACTCGCGGCCCTTGATCTCCCACGGGGTCATGTGATCCTCCCTCTGCCTTGAGCCGCAACGCCGTCGTCGATAATGCCGTTGGGTCCGTAAGCGACGTCGAACAGCACGCCGTAACAATTCTGGCGGTTCATCGGCTCCTGCTCCTTGCCGCCGAGAATGGCGAAGAGAGCGTCGCGCTGCGCCTCGCTCGCGCGCTGATCGATGATGCCCTGCACGACGCCGCCGCCTTCGTGCACGGGACCCGGCCAGCGATAGCGTGCGCCGATGATGAGGCCGTCGAGGCGCACGTCACCGAACCAGCCTTCGTCGACGCGGTGCGCTTCCAAGCCCTCGCAGTCGCCGTTCGTCGGGAGCGCATTGAACTCGCACGGGCAGCCATAGCTGCAACTGCAAGCCCCGATCTTCGGTCCCCTGATCATCCAGTCGACGTAAGCCATGGGGTCCCTCGAAATTGCGTAAGGGCGTCCTCCCTATATGTAAGCGCAAGCGCGCGGTGTCACCCCGGAAACTCGCTCCCAAAATGGTTTGCCCTGGGCGCCCTCACGCCGGCCGGTGTCGCCGGCCCGGATTTGTCGGCAGCGTCACGATCTCGCCGCCGGCCGGCACGGCGGCGGAGCCGCCTACGGGCACGGCGGCGGAGCCGCCTATAGGCACGGCGACGGCGGCGCTCGCCGGCACACCGGCCGGGCGCGGCGGCACGGTGTTCGCCCAGCCGTAGGCCAGCATGGTGATCAGCGCGGAAGCGGCGAAGAAGTACACGCCCGGCATCACCACGGCTTCCGTATAGCCCGAGGAGTTGACGTAGAAGATCATCAGCGCCAGCACCATGACGTCGGTCATCGAGTAGCGGCCGAGCCATTCCATGGTCGAGAACGAGCGGCGGCGGAACTCGGGCGACAGGTCGGGCGAGGTGACGAGCGTCAAGAGGTAGAACAGCTTGAGGAAGGGAAAGAAGATCGATACGGCGAACACGACCGCGCACAGGAAGTACTCGTTGCTCTCATAGAGCGCCCAGATGATGGTCGCGATCGAGTGCTCGTTGGTCCACACGTAGACCGTCGTAAAGCGGATTACCGGCAGGATGACGCCGAGCGCGAAGAACACCGTCGCCAGGATGATGAGGAAGCTCAGCAGGAAATTGCGCACGGCCGAGAGCGGCTTCGGCACCTCGGGCTCGAGCCCCATCCCGACCGACGCGACGTCGGTTTTCAGCCAGGCGTAGGAGAGGATCATCAGCACGACGGCCGTCGTGAACAGGTACACCGCCGGCAGGCTCGCCGCGTCGTAGACGCCCTGGCTCTTCAAAAAAAAGATCGTCAGTGCCAGCACCAGCACGTCGTGCATCGACCATTTGCCGATCCATTCGATCGCCCGCAGCCGCTTGGAATGCCGGCGCAGCTCGGCGGCCGGCAGCGTGGAAACGAGCATCAGGTAGAGCAGCTTGACGATGGGAAAGACGATCGAGAACACGAGCACGACGAGGCCGAGGAACGTCTGCCCCTGGCGGATCAGCACGGCCACCGTCGACATCAGCGAATATTCGCTGGTCCAGAACATGAATTTGGTGAGCTTGAGGATCGGCAGGCTGATGCCGAGCGCCAGGCAGACGGCGGCGCCGATGATGGCCAGACTTAGCAGAAAGCGCCGGCCACCGAGCCGCATTTTTCGCCTGTCCTCGGACTGGGAGCGCGCGTACTTTCCGCTCCATCAGTCACTCAAAGCAGGCGGCGCGGCGAAACTAGGGCTGCCGCCCCTTACTGTCATCCCGGCCTGCGCCGGGCTGCGAAGCTAAGCCGTCATCTTCGACTTGTCGTAGGCGACGCCCTTGGCATCGAGCAGCTGCGTCAGCTCGCCGGCTTCCAGCATCTCACGGACGATATCGCAGCCGCCCACGAACTCGCCCTTGACGTAAAGTTGCGGGATGGTCGGCCAGTTGGAGAAGGCCTTGATGCCCTCGCGGATCCCCATGTCCTGCAGCACGTTGACGTCCTTGTAGTCGACGCCGAGCGTGCCGAGGATGTGGGCGACCTGGGAGGAGAACCCGCACTGCGGCATCGTCTTGACGCCCTTCATGAAGAGGACGACGTCATTTGATGCGATCGTCTTGCGGATCCAGTCCTGCACGTCCTGCTGGGGGGTGGTCATGTCGGGTCCTTCCGGCTTACGAGTAGCGAACGCTGCGCCCGCGATGATGGTTTCACGGCGGAATGTGTGGTTCTGCGCGCCGAAGTCAATCTCAGCCCGTGGACCGGGTCAAGGTCACAGCGGAGCGTTCGGGCCTACGGCGCCGCTGTGGTGAGCGCCAGCGCGTGCAGGGTGCCACCCATGCGGCCCGCCTCGCGGCGGAGCCGCGGCAGGCATCAGGGGGCGGCCGTCGTTAGGGCCAGCGCGTGCAGCGCGCCGCCCATGCGGCCGCCTAGAGCCTCGTAGACCATCTGGTGCTGCTGTACGCGCGTCTTGCCCTTGAAGGCCTCCGAGACGACGTGCGCGGCGAAATGGTCGCCGTCGCCAGCCAGGTCGCGGATCTCGATCTGGGCGTCGGGGAACTTGGCCTTGATCAGGCGTTCGATCTCGCCGGCATCCATGGCCATGCGGCAGGTCTCCTAGAGTGCTTCCGGAAAAGTGTGAAGCGGCTTTCCGATCAGAAGCACGATAAAGCAGGAACGCGAATCCAGAAGTCTAGCATAGGCCGATTTGCGGGCGCGCCCAACGTGCGCATCGCCGCCGGAGGATCAGCTCTCAGACAGCTCGAGGCGGTGCTCGATCCGGTCGAGCCGCCGGGAGACTTTGTCGATCTCCGCGTTCTGGCTCGCCTCGGAGACGAGCACATTGCCGAGATGACCTTCGACGGTCGAAAGACGCAACTCCACGCGCTCCACCCGGTCGTCGATGCTATCGACCTTGGTACGGATGTGGCGCAGGTGCTCGAGCACCAAGTGGGTCATCTCTTCGGTCATGCCGCGATCCTGTCATGCTCGAAGAAAGGCGTCAAGAACAAGACGGGAACGAACTCGAACCACGCGCATTCACGCGATCTCATTCTGCTGCCCCTTCTACAACTGGACCCCCATCCACAAGACGCCTCGCATAACGCCCGCGATGGCCGCAGGCCTCGCGGATCGCGTATGGGAGCATAGATGAGATCGTCGGGATGATGGACGCCGTGGCACCGAAGCCGGGGCGGCCAAAAACGCACAAGAAACGGGCTACCGCTTGAATTAGTGTCTTAGGGAAGCAGAGCACCCAGAAGGATTGCTGAAGGAATGACCACGGCCAGGACGACGAGCTGGCCCAATATGATCCGGAATACCAGAGAGACCGAGTATCTTTCGTTGTGGCCTACTGATGGGCCACTGACATCAGACGCGATACTCATCGACACGCCCCCCGTACGCAGAGCGGTATGTGTAAAAGCAAGACAAGAGAGCTATCAACAGGTAATGCTCAAGTTTTGAGCATTATTGCTCAGGTGTTGCACTCATGCCCTAGAGACGGAGAGGTTTCAAACTGAGGCAGTGCCCGGCGAGGGCAAGAACAAGGTGGGAACGAATTAAACCGCCGCCATAAACCCCGGCAGCCACCCCTCGTGCGCGGCACGCAGCTCAGGAAGCGGCAGCGGCGACTCGCCCTTCAAGCCGATTGTCTCGCCGCCCGTGCGCGCCACGATGCGCGCCGGCAGCGCCAACAGCCGCGCCCGCTCCACAACCTCCTCGGCCTGCATCGGATCGACCGCCAGCACGTAGCGCCCCTGGTCCTCGCCGAACCACACCGCATGGACAGGTAGGCGTCCTTCGTAGGCGAACAGCTCCACGCCCATGCTCCCCGCCAGCGCCATCTCGGCGATGGCCACCAAGAGCCCGCCGTCGGAGGCGTCGTGCACCGCCGAGACCTTGCCCTCGCGGATCAGCGCGCGCACCAAGCGCCCGGCCTTGATCTCGTCGGCTAAATCGATCGGCGGCGGCGCGCCCGCGAGCTTGCCCGCCGCCAGCTCCTGGTACAGCGACTGGCCGAGGTGCCCGGCCTCGCGGCCGATGACGACAAGCAACTCGTTCTCGCGCTTCAGACGAATGTCGGCCATGCGCGACAAATCCGGTATCAGTCCCACGCCGCCAATCGCCGGGGTGGGCGGGATGCCGATGCCGTTCGTCTCGTTGTAGAGCGAGACGTTGCCCGACACGACCGGATAGTCGAGCACGCGGCAGGCCTCCGCCATGCCCTTGATGGCGCCGACGAGCTGGCCCATCACCTCGGGCCGCTCCGGGTTGGCGAAGTTGAGATTGTCGGTGATGGCGAGCGGGTCGGCGCCGACGGCGACCAGATTGCGCCAGGTCTCGACCACGGCCTGTTTGGTGCCCATGACGGGATCGGCCGTCACGTAGCGGGGCGTCACATCGCAGGTGAGCGCCAGGCCCTTGTTGGTGCCGTGCACGCGCACAACCGCCGCGTCCCCGCCCGGCCGCTGCACGGTGTCGCCCATGACCATGTGGTCGTACTGCTCCCACACCCAGCGGCGCGAGGCGAGCGCGGGTGAGGCCATCATCGTCTTGAGCGTGGCGAGGATGGCGTTGGGCGCCGGCACCCATTCGGGCAGGATCATCTTCGGCGGCGTCACCGGGTACCACGGACGATTGTAGAGCGGCGCCGAGTTGGCGAGCGTCGTCACGGGTATGTCCGCTTCGATGCGGCCGCGGTGCGTGACGATCATGCGGCCGGTGTCGGTCGTGGCGCCGATGATCGCGAAGTCGAGCCCCCACTTCTTGAAGACGGCTTCCGCCTCGGCTTCCGAGCCGGGCTTCAGCACCATCAGCATGCGCTCCTGGCTCTCCGACAGCATCATCTCGTAGGCGGTCATGCCGGTTTCGCGCTGGGGGACGCGATCGAGATCGAGCGTGATGCCGACGCCGCCCTTGTCCGCCATCTCGCAGGAGGACGAGGTGAGCCCGGCGGCGCCCATGTCCTGGATGGCGATGATGACGTCCTTCCCCATCAGCTCCAGGCACGCCTCGATCAGCAGCTTCTCGGTGAACGGGTCGCCCACCTGCACGGTCGGGCGCTTCTCGTCGGATTTGTCGTCGAATTCGGCCGACGCCATGGTGGCGCCGTGGATGCCGTCGCGGCCGGTCTTGGAGCCGACGTAGACGACGGGCAGCCCGACGCCCTTGGCCGCCGAGTAGAAGATCTTGTCGGTGCGCGCGAGGCCGGCGCACATCGCGTTGACCAGGATGTTGTTGTTGTAGCCTTTGTCGAAGTTAGTCTCGCCGCCCACCGTCGGCACGCCGACGCAATTGCCGTAGCCGCCGATGCCGGCGACGACGCCGTCGACGAGGTGGCGGGTCTTGGGGTGCGAGGGCTCGCCGAAGCGCAGGGCATTGAGGTTGGCGACGGGGCGCGCGCCCATGGTGAACACGTCGCGCATGATGCCGCCGACGCCGGTCGCCGCGCCCTGGTAGGGCTCGATGTAGCTCGGGTGGTTGTGGCTCTCCATCTTGAACACGACGCAGTCGCCGTCGCCCAAATCGACGACCCCGGCGTTCTCACCGGGGCCCTGGATCACCTGCCGGCCGGTGGTCGGCAGCGTCTTCAGCCACACGCGCGAGGATTTGTAGGAGCAGTGCTCGCTCCACATGACGGAGAAGATGCCGAGCTCGGTGAAGCTCGGCTCACGCCCGAGGATCTTCAGGAGCCGCTCGTACTCGGCGGCCGTGAGCCCGTGCTCGGCGACGATCTCGGCCGTGATGTCCGGCGTCGTCTGGGGTGGGCTCTCGGTTTTGGCATCCATGCGTGCGCGCTCGGGTCTCGGATAGGTGGAGAGACTTGCGCTTATAGCGGCGGAGCCAAGCGTTGTCGCCCCGCTTGGGCCGAGGCGCGTGAGCGTGCCGCAAGCCAGGCGTCAGCGGCGGCGAGGCCTTTGATGAAGCGGGAAAATTCCGCCTTGCGCGATGCTTCATCGGGGATGCGCAAGAGGTCGGGCGGATGCACGGTAATCCACAGCGTCGTCGGCGCGGCGGGACGCATGCGAGATCGGGCGCCGAAAGCGACCGGCGAGATCCTCCTGTCCACCCTGCTGTTCGCCGACGAGCATCATTTGCGCTCCCGCCGGTCCTTCGCCGAAGACGGTCTGCGCCGCGTTCCTGCACAGCGGGCAGCGGCGGCATTGCGCTGCTTCGCGCCGCACGCCGCTCAGGGTCTCGCGCTTGCGGACATGTCCGCCCGATATAGCGACATGAAGGCCCGACACCGACATAGGGACATGACGCCCGGCCGCGATTAGCAGTTCCGCAAGCCACCCATGGGGGTGGGAAGAGGTTCCTACCCGCGACAGTTGCGCGCTGCAACAGCGACATTGCTGCATTGCAACAATCCGCATTTTCCTTAACGGCACTGAGGCTTACGTTTGCGCTTCGTGTCGGAGGGGCGCTTCCCCGTAATGCCGAGCCCCCCGACCCGGACTTTCGCGTCTCAACAGAAGGAGCTGGAGCATGTCCGCGATTATTAAGGGCGCTGCCGTTGCCGCCATGCTTGCCGTGTCCGCCCTCACCGGGGCGGCAAGTGCCGCGTCAGGGTCATCCACGATCACATTCAAACCCATGCACGGCGTGAGCCTGCATCTCGGATCGAAGCACGCCGTCGGCTACTTCCAGGCAGAGAATGGCGTGTGTCAGCTGACGCTCGTCGTCGGCGAGGAGCCCAAGGGCGATGAGATCCTCGCCCAGACGCCGGCTAGGTTCCGCACCGCCATCGAGGCTGGCCAGCACGCCCGCTTCGACACGGGCGAAGGCAAGGAGCTGCAGTTCCACTGCGCCTCCGGTGCCACCGCCATGTCGGTTGAGGCCCTGCAGCAGACCGCCTACACCCCGGCGCAGCGCTAATCAGCTGCTTCGGCGAGCAGTCTGGGGCGTGCCGGACCCGCGTGTCTGGCACGCCTTTTCTTTTGTGATTGCCGATCGGGAGGGGCTCAGGCCGCTTCGAGCGTGCTGAGCAGCATGCTCTCGATCATGCGGCGGCCGTCGGCGCCGCCGAGCGCCAGCTCGAACAGCCGCTCTGGGTGCGGCATGAGTCCCAGGATGCGGCCCGACTTATCGCAAATGCCGGCGATGTTGCGCTGGGCGCCGTTGGGGTTCGCCTCGGGCGTGGCCTCTCCGCCTTCGGTGCTGTAGCGGAAGACCACGCGGCCCTCACTTTCCAGCTGGTCGAGCGTCGCCTCGTCGGCGAAATAGTTGCCTTCCGCGTGTGCGATCGGCAGGCGGATCACCTGATCCTTGCGATAGCACTTGGTGAACATTGTCTTGTCATTGTCGACGCGCAGCCAGACGTCGCGGCAGATGAATTTCAGGCTGGCATTGCGCATCAACACGCCGGGCAATAGCCCCGACTCGCACAAGACCTGGAATCCGTTGCAGATGCCGAGCACAGGCGTGCCGGCTTTCGCCTTGGCGATCACGTCGCGCATGATGGGTGAGTGCGCGGCCATGGCCCCGCAGCGCAGATAGTCGCCATAGGAGAAACCGCCCGGCAGCACGATGACATCGGAGGCGGGGACGGACGCGTCGCCGTGCCAGACCATCTTGACGGGAAAGCCGGTGACGCTCTCCAGCGCGACCTGGATGTCGCGATCGCAGTTGGATCCGGGGAAGACGACGACGGAAGCGCGCAGCATCTGGTTAGCCCTGCATCACCGCGTCAAGCGCGCTGCAGTTCGTAGGCGAAGTTCTCGATCACGCTGTTGGCGAGCAGGTCCTTGCACATGCGCTCGATCGTCTCCTTGGCGCGCTCTTCGCTCGTCTCGCTGAGCTCGACCTCGATGTATTTGCCCTGCCGCACGTCCTCCACGCCAGCGATGCCGAGCGCGGAAAGCGCGTTCTGGATCGCCTTGCCCTGCGGGTCGAGGACGCCGTTCTTGAGCGTGATGCGGATGCGGGCTTTCATTGAAGCTCTCGAGGCAGTGGGCAATGGGCAGTAGGCAGTGGCGTCGGGCTTCTACGGCCCACTGCCTTGCTGCCTACTGCCGATCTTAATTCGGCTTGCCGTTGGCCGTCGGGTTGGAGGCGACGAGCACCGGCCCCAATCCCTTGGCGGGACGGTTGCTGGTGAACACACCCAAACGCCGCGCGACCTCCTGATAGGCCTCGAGCAGACCGCCCAAGTCGCGGCGGAAGCGGTCCTTGTCGAGCTTGTCGGAGGTGGCGATGTCCCACAACCGGCAGCAATCGGGGCTGATCTCGTCGGCCAGCACGATGCGCATCTGCTCGTTCTCCCACAGGCGGCCGAATTCCACCTTGAAGTCGACGAGGCGGATGCCGATGCCGAGAAAAAGGCCGACGAGGAAGTCGTTGATGCGCAGCGCCATCTGCATGATCTCGTCGATCTCCTGGGGCGTCGCCCAGCCGAAGGCGGTGATGTGCTCCTCGGAGACCATGGGATCGTTGAGCGCGTCGTCCTTGTAATAGAACTCGATGATCGAGCGGGGCAGCTGCACGCCTTCCTCGAGTCCGAGACGGGTCGACAGCGAGCCGGCAGCGACGTTGCGCACGACGACCTCGAGCGGCACGATCTCAACCTCGCGGATGAGCTGCTCGCGCATGTTGAGGCGGCGCATGAAATGCGTCGGCACACCGATCTCGCCGAGGCGCAGGAAGATGTACTCGGAGATGCGATTGTTGAGCACACCCTTGCCTTCGATCACGGCGTGCTTCTTCGCGTTGAACGCGGTTGCATCATCCTTGAAATGCTGGATGAGCGTGCCGGGCTCAGGGCCTTCGTAGAGCACCTTGGCCTTGCCCTCGTAGACGCGACGACGCTTGTTCATTGAGCCTTTAGTCCTTTGACTTGAAATTGCGCATTCTGCGAGGATGGGACGACCTGCCGGCAAGAGCCAAGTCACTGATATTACGGATTGTTCTTGTCTGCAGGTGCCGCATTGGGGGAGTCGGCTCGCAGGGTCGGACACCCACGACCGACACTAGCCGAACCGGGCCCTAGAAACAATCTTAAGGATCGGAAAGGTCGCAAGTGTCGCTAATGCCCGTGGACAGGTCGTTGATCGCTGGCGAGCCGCGGGTTATGGCTGCCGCCAGCAGCGCTTTGGCGGCTCGCAGATGCAACCCAAAAGGGTCGCAGCGAGGCCGGAAAGCTTGACGTCAGGTGGGAGAATTGCATGACCACGTTCGATGATCGCGAGAAGGCGTTCGAGAAGAAGTTCGCGCACGATCAAGATCTTAAGTTTCGCGCCGAGGCGCGCCGCAACAAGCTTCTCGCCGAGTGGGCCGCCGGCAAGCTTGGCATCATGGGTGCGGCGCTCCCCGACTACGTGCGCGCGATCCTCAAGGCGGACCTTGAGGAGAAGGGCGACCAGGACGTTTTCCGTAAGATTCGCAAGGACTTCGACGATGCAGGGGTGGCCGTGCCTGATGCCGAAATTCGCACCGTAATGGGCGACCTTCTGGCCAAGGCCGTGGCCGATATCGAGTCTTCCAAGAAAGACTGATTTTTTAGCCTTTAAGGCCGGCGAGGAAGCGCCCGAAGCGGAGCAGGCCGTCGGGCCAGGGACCATGCCCAGATTGGTCGGCAATGTGGCCGGCCAGCCCCACATCCACATATTCCGAGCCCCACGCCGCGGCGAACCGCTTGG
>Ga0299912_10005287_pt1 | contig 10605 bp, 8 predicted proteins | sample RVTome_2_FD_207667 | JGI IMG/M metagenome (GOLD analysis project Ga0299912, IMG submission 207667) | Soil microbial communities from uranium-contaminated site in the Upper Colorado River Basin, Wyoming, United States - RVT95D214 (version 2) ... | reverse complement strand
GCGATTCCAACTGCGGGGGACATTTCGGCCCTTACCTCAAGTTTGCCGGCTATGATGGCGTCTTTTTCACCGGTGTTTCTAAGAAACCGGTCTATCTCCTCGTTGATAACGGCCAGGCCGAGTTGATGGATGCCGCTCATCTCTGGGGTAAAGATACCTATCAAACCGAGGATATACTGGAGGCGGAGTACGGCAAAAATTCTAAAGCCGCCTGTATCGGCCCGGCCGGAGAAAAGATGGCGCGTATCGCCAGTATCCACACCCATAAAGGAGACGCCGCCGGACGCGCCGGCCTGGGCGCGGTCATGGGCTCTAAAAAGCTTAAGGCTGTCGTCGCCCGGGGGAACAAAAAAGTCCCCGTTGCCGATATTGAGACGGCCAATCGACTCCGCGAAGAGCAGATTGCCGATTTGAATGCATCGGGCTTTCTGCCGCGGTTCCATCAATACGGCACCGGCGGCCACGGCGATACCTCCGCCCATAGCGGCGATACCCCCATCCGGAACTGGGGCGGTGTCGGCGTTATTGATGTCCCCGATGTCTCGGGACTTCATAAAGACATGGTCATCGCCAACCTGGATAAAAGGACCGGCTGCTGGCGCTGCCCGGCTGCCTGCAAGGGCTTACTGAAAGAGGGTACCGGCGAGTATAAATATCCGGCCGGCAATCACCGGCTGGAATACGAGACCATCGGCGCTTTAGGGGCGAACTGCGGCAATACCAGCGTCCCCTCCATAGAGATGGCAAGCCATATCTGCAACTCTTACGGCATGGATACTATTTCCACCGGCACTGTCATTGCTTTTGCTATGGAATGTTATGAAAACGGCATTATCACCAAGAAGGATACCGACGGCGTTGAGCTTACCTGGGGCAATCATCATGCGCTCGTCGCCATGGCTGAGAAGATAGCGAAGCGTGAGGGCTTCGGCGACGTTCTCGCCGACGGCGTCAAGATAGCGGCGGAACGCATCGGCAAAGACGCCGTGAAATTCGCGGTGCATATTGGCGGTCAGGAACCAGGCATGCATGACCCCCGGGTGCTTGGCCACGACTTCGCCGGCATGCCCTCGGCCGCGTCGTATTGGATGAGTTCCACCCCCGGCCGCCACACCCAGACTTTCGGGACGATAAGCTTCACCACCCATCTTAACAACGCCCTGGGCACCTGCATGATACTCTTCATGTGGCAGACAGCCCGCGGACCCTACTTCCAGAGGGTCGCCAATGCCGTAACCGGCTGGGACTTCTCCACGGAAGATTATCTCCGGTGCGGGGAAAGAATCGCCAATATGCGTCATGTCTTCAACCTGAGGGAAGGACTGAATCCCCTTGAACACTTTATCCACGGGAGAGTTTACGGAAATCCGCCTTTGAAGGAAGGGCCGCTGGCGGGGGTGCTCTCCGACCTTAAGGAAGAGGCGTGGTGGCACCTTGGGGCCCTTGATTGGGACCGGAAAACCACCATCCCCAGCCGCCAGAAACTGCTGGCGCTCGGTCTGGACGATATCGCCGCGGAGCTCTGGCCGCCGGAAAAAATGCCCAGGATGGTACTGCCCGGCGGGCCCAGATAATGCCGCGACCGTAGCTTGATAATTAAAATAAAAATGAAGGTAACATATTATGAATAAGTGGATTATACCGATGTACGGCCTCCCCCGGGAGATAACGGAAAAGCGGGAGGTTGAAGTTGAGCTTAAGGATGGTGCCGGTATGGCTGAGGTCGTGGCCGCCCTCAGGAAAAATGTCCCGGCGCTGGAAGGACCGGTAATTGTTCCCGGAGAGGACCGCCTGATAGATGAATACAAGTTCAATATCAACGGGACCTTCTATTTCGCCGGCATGGACTTCAAGCTCAAGAAAGGCGACCGCATCGCGCTGCTGGTGCCCATGACCGGCGGATAAATATATAATTAAATATACGGCTTTATAAAGGCAACTAAAAAGTAGCACGGTTTAATAATAAGTTAACTTGACAAGGATTAAAGCACGGGTGTATTATTTTGCAGCTGATGATATATATAATAAATCACTGGGCAACTTAATCCAGAATGGTATGTCTTGACAGAGTTATCCAGATAGCTGCCGGCTTAAAAACCGGATTATTTTAACAAGTTGTTCAGTAGAAGGAGGTGATAATAGCGGAATAACGAGACAATAACAAATTTCCCTATTATTAAAAGGAGGAAAAGGTTAAAATAATGAAAAAGCTATTGTTTATTTCTCTCACGATTATCATGATAGCCAGTATCTTTCTGGTTAGTTGCGGTAAAGCAACCCCGACTCCGACTCCAACCCCGACGACCACAAAGCCGCCCGCAAGCCCTACCGCTACTAAAACAGAACCCCCCAAGCCGACGGATGCCAGGTTACCCAACATTGGCGATATAGCCAAACCGGAAGGCGGTAAGCAAGGCGGGCGTCTCCAGTTACAGGCAGGCCTCAATGTTAACAACCTCGGTGACCCCACCGGCACCGCCGGCCCCAGTGACGCTGGTTTCTCCTTCCCGGTTGTTGAGCCCCTGGTCAGACTCGATAAAAACCAAAACTTACAGCCTTGGCTGGCAGAAGAAATAATTCCAGCCGAAGACGGCTCATCACTCACCCTGAAACTGCGTAAGGGCGTCAGCTTCACCGACGGTACGCCTTTCAATGCCGAGGCTGCTAAATATAACCTGGATAACGGCATCAACAGCAAGCTATGGCCTAATATGAAGAAAGTCAAAGAATGCGTCATCGTCAATGATTATACCATCAGATTGGACTTCGTAGATGGCCTATGGGACTGGGTGGCGGTTAAGGCTCTTGCCGGGTTCTGGAGCGTCATGATGTTCTCCCCGACCGTTCTCAAGACCCAAACCGCCGAATATAAAATGACCCACGTGGTAGGCACCGGCCCCTTCATACTCACAGAGTACGTCCGCGACCAGTACCTTAAGTATGACCGCAACGATAACTACTGGAGAGGCAAGCCTTACCTCGATGGTATTGACTGGCACATTATTCCTCAAACGGAGGTTGCCCTCCTGTCATATAAAGCCGGAGACCTGCATACAATCGGCGTCATGGCAAAGGATGCCGAGGGCCTCCTTGACGAGGGGTTTGAAATCATAAAATCTACCGATATTGTTTTCAACATGTGCATATTGCCTTCCAGTGCCAATCCGGACTCCCCGCTTGCCGATATCAGGGTCCGCCGCGCGGTCGAGTATGCTATCGATAAGCCGGAGCTGGTCGATGGGCTTACCTACGGCTACGGCGTAGCTACCAACCAGGAATTTTGTCTTCCGCCATACATGGATCCGAAAACCGTTGGTTATCCTCATGACTTAGCCAAAGCCAAAGCGCTCCTCGCTGAAGCCGGTTTTCCTAATGGCATCGAAATCACGTGTTATCAAGTGGATGTCATGCCTGATGACCTCGGGCTAGCGATGCAGGGCCAGCTCAAGGAAGCCGGCATCACCTTTAAGATTGAGAAAGTCGGTTATCTAAAATTCGTTCAAATGATCCAGGGCGGTGAAGGCTGGGAAGGGTATGTGTTCTCCTACGGTTTCCCGGGCACCACGGTTGACCCGGCCGCCACCCTCGGGAACGGCCCGCTCAATGCCGTTAAGAAGGATGGTGTCTGGACTCGTACCACCTGGCTCAGCTGTGACCAGCCCACTGAACTCTCCGAGCTGTTTGCGAAGTCAAACTCCGAAAGGGATTCTGCCAAGAGAACCGCGATAATCCAGGAGATCTCCAGGAAAATGACCGATGTTTATTGTATGTGGACCTTCATGTACTATAATCCTGGTCTCACCTCGAAATCTCCTATTCTGAAAGGCGATACCATCGGACAGTATAAAGAGTTCTACGCGTATGCGTTCGCCTGGTTGAATGATTAACTGCTTTAGATAAAGCGACTGGAACGAAGCAAAGAGATACGGGTCGTGGTGATAACCACGACCCGTATTGTTTTGAACAATGTGAAACAGCGGTTAGTTCTAGAACATGATGATATTGCGCAGCACCGCCCCGCCCTCGAGAGATTTAATCGCATCGTTAATCTTTTCCAGTGTGAAGTGGCCGGCGATGAGCTCGTCCAGTTTCAGCTTCCCGGCCTTATAAAGCTCGGCATAGCGGGCAACATCTATATCCAGCCGGGTAGAACCCATCAGGGTGCCGGTGAGTATCTTCTCGGAGAAGATAAATTCCGTGCCTGTGAAGGCATCCAGTTTACCCATGACGAAACCGATAACCACCATCATTCCCCGCTGGCCGAGCATATCGAAACCGGTACGCAGGGCCGGCGCGCTCCCAACGGTCAGAAACCCGTAGTCCGCCCCCCTGCCGTAGGTCATTTTACGCACGGCAGCAACGGGGTCTTTTTCCTTCGCGGTGTTGACGGTATGCGTCGCCCCGAATTTCCTGGCCAGTGCCAGCTTATCATCGCGGATGTCCACGGCGATAATCGGATAAGCCCCGGCGTTTACCGCCGCCTGAATAACGTTCATGCCGACGCCGCCGACCCCGATGGCTATCACGCTGCTGAGAGGCTTCACCTGGGCGCGGTTAAGCACCGCCCCGAAGCCTGTTATGACGCCGCAGGCCAGGAGGCAGGCGCGGTCCATCGGTAAATCATCGGGGATTTTAGCCAGGTTGTACTGGGAGACCACGGTATATTCGGCGAAGCCACCGACCGGGCCGGCCAGCGTGGAGATACGCACGCCTTTTTTGTTGATGTGATGACCGCCTCCGGCCATCAGGACTCCTGCGTTTATCACGGCGCAGATGTTGGGGAGCCCCATATTGCAGTAGTAGCAGTGTCCACAGCCTGCGTTCGCCGCCGAGGCGACAACGTGGTCGCCGACGGCTACCTGGGTGACGTTTTCCCCTATCTCTTCAACGTAGCCGGCAACTTCATGTCCGGCGATGCCAGGCAGCTTACCGGGCAACTCTCCTTTAACGGCATGAAGGTCGCTGTGACAGACGGCTACCGCGCCGATGCGGACTTTAACCTCACCTTTCCCCGGCTTGTCCAGGGTTACCTCTTCTATCACCAGTGGTTTACCAGCTTCATAACAGATGGCTGCTTTCATGATATACTCCTCCCTTTTGTTTTCCGGGAAACACGCGGTAGTATCCCAAGGATAATAAGATGATTAAATCGATTGATTATGGTTAAACCCTGATACAGGCTACGAAGTGTCCGCCCCCTGCATCGCGCAGGGACGGCCGGGCGGCGCTGCAGTCCGCAATGGCCAGGTGGCAGCGGGGATGGAAGTGACACCCCGGCGGGGGGTTGACGGGGCTGGGCACCTCTCCCTTTAATACGATGCGCATGCGGGTCTTTTCCGCGACGGGGTCGGGTATCGGTATCGCTGAAAGTAAAGCCCTGGTGTAAGGATGCAGGGGATTTTCGTAAAGCTCCTCCGAGGTGGTCAGTTCCATAATGCGCCCCAGGTACATCACGGCCACACGGTCGCTGATGTGCTGCACCACGGCAAGGTCATGGGCGATAAAAAGATAGGTCAGGCCCAGCCTCCCCTGGAGTTCTTCAAGGAGGTTGATTATCTGGGCCTGGATGGATACATCGAGGGCAGAAATGGGTTCATCGCAGATGACCAGTGACGGACTACAGGCCAGGGCGCGGGCTACGCCGATGCGCTGCCGCTGACCGCCGCTGAACTCGTGGGGAACGCGGTCCTTCATGCTGGGGTCAAGACCGACAAGACGGAAAAGCTCCGTCACCCTATCTTCAAGTTCACTCCCGGTAGCCATGTTATGGACTTTTAAAGGGTCCCCCACGATACTGCCGGCGGTCTGCCGCGGGTTGAGAGAGCCAAATGGGTCTTGAAAAATCGCACCCATCTGGGCGCGCAGTGGTTTGACTTTGCGTTCCGGTATTATGGAAATATCTTTCCCGGCAAAAAAGATGTTCCCGGATGTGGGATTATACAGGCGCAGGATGCAGCGGCCGGTGGTGGTTTTACCGCAGCCGCTTTCTCCCACCAGACCGAGAGTCTCATGTTTCTTTATCTCGAAACTGATATCGTCCACGGCTTTCACATCGGCAACGTGGTGCCGTAAAAGCCCCCTGATGATAGGGAAATACATTTTGAGGTCTTTAACTTCTACCATGAGGTCACTTTTTGGTGTATCCATTATTTCCCCTTTATGTCTACGTAGCATGATATGTAATGCTGGTCGCCCACAGCCCGGAGTTCCGGCCAGGGTTCCTTCTGGCATTTTTCGACTTTATAGGTACACCTGGGGAGAAAGGCGCAGGTAGGGGGCATATTAATCAGGTTGGGCGGTAGTCCTTCAATCGGTATTAATTTTCTTGCCCCGTGCTTCTCGCCGAGCTTGGGTACGCTATGCAATAGTCCGATGGTATAAGGATGATGCGGACGGCCGAAGATATCTTCAGAAAGCCCGGACTCGATAATGCGGCCGGCATACATGACATAAATTCTCTGTGCGTACCTTGCGACCACACCTAGATTATGAGTAACGATAACTAACGCGGTATTCTGGCGGGTGACAAGATCCTTCATCAGTTCCAGGAGCTGCGCCTGTGTGGTTACATCCACAGCGGTAGTGGGTTCATCGGCGAAGATAATCTTGGGATTACAGGATAAAGCCATCGCTATCATAACCCTTTGGCGCATGCCGCCGCTGAACTGGTGAGGATAATCATCGATCCGGCTGGGCGCATCCGGCATGCCGACCATTCTTAAAAGTTCGATAGCCCTTTCCCTGGAGGCCTGTCTATCCATCTGGAGATGGAGTTCCAGCGTTTCTGTCACCTGGCGGCATATGGTCAATACCGGGTTCAAAGATGTCATCGGTTCCTGGAAAATCATGGTCATTTTACTGCCGCGGATGGCTCTCATTTCCGGGCCGTTGGACTTGTATTTCCGCAAGTCCTGGCCTTCTAGTATTATTTTGCCATCGATTATTTCGCCTGGCGATTGTATCAATTGCATCACGGAAAGGATACTCACGGATTTGCCGCAGCCGCTCTCGCCCACCAGCCCGATAATTTCACCATGGTTGACATAAAAAGAAACGCCGTCAGCAGCCTTAACCAGGCCATATTCTGTTTTAAAGTAGGTCTTGAGATTTTCTACATCCAATAAGCTTGTCATACTACCATCCTCTGTTTTAATAGGGCAGCATTTTTTATAAAATGCCCCTTAGCTTCGGGTCAACGGCATCTCTGATACCATCGCCGACCATGTTAAAACCGAAAACCAGCAGCATGATGGCTACACCGGGGGCCAGGGAAAGGAGCGCATTATCTAACAGGTATCTCTGCCCGTCCATTACCATACCTCCCCAGGAGGGATTAGGAGCCGGGACGCCGATACCCAGGAAGCTCAAACCGGCTTCGCCCAGGACGACGCCGCCTATGCCCATCGTAAGACCCACGATTAAGGGGGGGAAGGCATTAGGGAAGATTTGTGTCAACATGATGCGCCAGTTGCTCATGCCGATAGCTCGCCCTGCCAGGACGTAATCATTCTGTTTGACGCTTAACGCCTGGCCGCACATCATACGGCACATACCGGCAATACCCCCGAAGCCAAGGGCAAAAATTACAACCGGGATGCCCCTACCGCCCAGACCGGCGATAAGCAGCACCAGGATAATACCGGGTAAAGCCATCAGAGCATCGGTCACCCTCATGATAAGCGTGAATACCCAGCCCCCAAAGTGAGCTGCCGCCAGGCCCATGAGTGCGCCTATTATGGCTGAAGAAAAGACCGCGGCAAAACCTATTTCCAGGGAAACTCGGGTACCATAGATGATACGGCTAAGTATATCTCTGCCGAGATGGTCGGTACCCAGCCAGTGTTCCCAGGAAGGCGATTGCAGCTTGCCGCGTAATTCATTTTCTATCGGGTCGTAAGGTGTTAACAGCGGCGCAAAAATAGCGGTAAGAATGATGATTACTACGATAATAAAACCTATCAAATAAAGCCTGCGCCCGAAGAACACTCTCGCGAACCTCTTCCACTCGCTGTGGCGCGGGGGCTCGGCTGTTACGCCCGTAGCATCAAAACTCGGGGGTGTGACTGCTGCTTTATCCGGCATTCTGCCTCCTCATGCGTATCTGATCCTGGGGTCCAGCCAGCCCCAGGCAATATCGACTATTAAATTAGAAAAGATGACGATACCGCCGAATATAAGAGCGGCTGCCTGGACAATCTGGTAGTCATAATCGAAAATCGCCGTGGTCATTAATCTGCCCATGCCGGGAATACTGAACACCGTTTCGATGAACACCGAACCGCCCAGGATGGCGCCTAGAGTGCCGCCGAGAACGGTAACCACCGGGATCATGGCATTTTTGAGCTGATGCCTGATGACAATTACCCTCTCGCGTAAGCCTTTAGACCAGGCCGTGCGGACATAGTCGGTCCTCATGACCTCGAGCATGCAGGAACGCACCAGACGCGCCATGCCGGCGATACCCCCTAACGCCACGGACGCAACCGGTAATATTATATGTCTGATATTGTCCCAGAAGTCCTCGAGGGGATTAACCCATCCGAAGAAAGGAAGCCAGCCCAGCTTATAACTAAATATATAAATCAGCAGGATACCAAACCAGAAAGTTGGCACGGTCATCCCTATGTTGGCGATGGTGGTAAGGGTATTATCCAGCCAGCTACCGCGTCTTAAGGCGCAGTAAATGCCTACAAAAATACCCCCAAACGTAGTTATGACAAAGAGAATAAAGCCGATATAAGCTGTCCGTGGAAGGCGCTCCGCAATAAGCACTCCGACATCCTGCCCAATCCCGACGGATTTACCCAGCTTACCCCGGAAAACATCGGTTAACCAATCCCAGTACTGTACCGGTAAAGGCCTGTCCAATCCAAATTCACGCATTAATCTATCATGCTCTTCAGGACCCATGGTGCTTATCTGTGCGCTCCCTCTCAGGTTGCCCATAAATACCATCAGGGGGTCTCCGGGTAAAAGCCGTACGAACAGGAACACCATCATGGTGACAAGAAGGAGAATGATTATACCGATTATTAACCGTCTTATAATATAGGTTGTCATGTTTGCTCTCCCTTAACTAACGTTAAACTCGTCAAAACAGGCACATTTTACACCATAGAATATTTTCCGTTATCGTTCCTGTGGGTGCCTCAAACTAAAGATACTGCGAGCGTTTAGTTAAAAAGGTGTTTATTTTCTGGCTCAGGCATCTAAAGCTGGCGTGAGAGCTGTCCGTCATTGTCTTTTTGGTGCTATTTAGATGAGTCCTCCGGGGTTAACTCTTAAAAATATGATTTGGCAGAGTTTAGCATGAATTTTTAAGTCTGTCAATCGTCGTATTATGATAGGCTTTCCATAATATTTTAACGTCAAAGTCCATAAGGGAAAACCAGGCTGAATGCTGAAGGGAATTCCTGGAAAAACCGGCCTGTCGTGACGTTTGACAGGACATAAAAAATGGTGTTAAACTCAGTCCGTTTCTCTAATGTATAGTACGGATTCTTCGCTGCGCTCAGAATGACGCGTTCGATTGTCAAATGTCACAGGAGGACCGAATATGGAATTCAAGGGTAAAATCGTCCTGGTGACCGGGGCGGGCGGCGGTGGCGGCGGACAGGGCAAGGTTTTTGCTCTCGCCTTTGCCGCCGAAGGGGCGGATGTCGCCGTTAATGATATTGACCTGGCCAAAGCCGAGATAACAGCTAAAGAGATTAAAGCGTTAGGTCGCCGCTCGATAGCTATCAAAGCCGATGTTTCCCATGAGGACGAGGTCAATAAGATGGTGGAAAGGGTGGTCAAGGAGCTGGGGGGAATCGATATCCTCGTTAATAACGCCGGATTCGGTTACCCTATCCTGGTGGAGGACATGACCGCCGAACAGTGGCACCGCACTATCGGCGTTAATCTGGACGGCACTTTTTTCTGCTCCAAAGCAGTAATTCCCACGATGAAAAGCCGCGGCGGGGGCAGGATTATAAATATCGCCTCCCCGGCCGGCAAGGCCATGACCGTCAACGGCTGCGCCGCCTATACCTCGGCCAAGGCCGGGGTCATGGGGTTCACCCGCCACCTCGCCTTCGAGGTGGGACCTTATAAAATCACTGTCAACTCCGTATGCCCGGGTATGGTGATGGGGGGAGAGCATATGCCCCCGCCCGAAGTGCTTCAGAAAATGAAAGACGGCGCGCTGCTGGGAGATATAACTACCGCTCAGGATACGGCTAACGCTGTGCTCTTTCTGGCATCCGATAAAGCCCGGATGATTACCGGCACCAACATGGACGCTTATGCCATCGCCCCCGGCGGCAAAGAGCATTGGGACAATTTTGTAAAACGCCGCAAGGAATGGCAGGCCCGCGGTAAACAGGGGAAATAGAATAATTACTAAGCAATTATATAATTAATTGTTGACAAATAGCTAAATACATACATAAAATAAGCCTCAGAATAAGCCTAACAACATTAGGTAGCAAAATTAACAAGAGGGAGGGTTTATATGGCCACGACTGAAGCAGTAGTAAAACACCATGTACAGGCGCTTGTTTCGGGCAACCTTGATGGCGTTATGGAGGACTATGCCCGCGATGCGGTGATATTTTCTCCTAA
>Ga0299912_10005286_pt1 | contig 10605 bp, 4 predicted proteins | sample RVTome_2_FD_207667 | JGI IMG/M metagenome (GOLD analysis project Ga0299912, IMG submission 207667) | Soil microbial communities from uranium-contaminated site in the Upper Colorado River Basin, Wyoming, United States - RVT95D214 (version 2) ... | reverse complement strand
GGAACGACTACTGGGGGAGTTCCGTCGCGTACGCAACTGTCAATGGCCAGGACACGACGACCGTGGAGATTCCCTACCACATCTACGGCGTTAGCGCTGGCATAACCTACTTCAGCATGGGCATCATGTATAGCTCCGACTATGCGCCCGTACTGCCGTTCTACGTTGACAGCATTGAGGTTGTTCCGGAGCCTTCGACCCTCGCTCTGGTCGGCCTGGGCGCGCTGGGCCTGGCGTTGCTCCGGCGCCGCATCTGAGTCAAACCAGGTTTTTGGCGGGCAAGGTGGAAGTGCATCACCTTGCCCGTTTTTTTTGGCAGCAGCAAGATGCCGTCGCCAGCGCGAAAAGGAATCCCGGCGATCAGATGGTTGGCAAGCGTGCCATGCGGCCTTCACCACCAAGAAATTGACAAGGCCAACCGTGGGTGCGAAGTACCCATGGCCAGCCCGCGGCGGCGCGGATTGGGCTGGCTTGAGAGATCATGAGATGGCCGGCGTTGCGGAACAGGTTGTTTGAGCTGCCGTCGTCATCACTTTTGACGACATGCCAATCCCATGGGTCCAGATACTCTTACGTGTAGCAATTCCAACTTAGAAAGCAAAAGCCATGAAACGAACCGCTCTGATTGCAGCTTTGGCAGTGTTTGCAGGCGTGGTGCAATCCAACGCCGTCCAAACTGTCCGGGAACTCTGGGACAATGTCCCGGCGGGCCAACTCAAAGGGGTGACCAACGGAACCACCTCGCTCGGTTTCTACCCCAGCGCCGGCGTCAAATGGGTGGTGAACCCGGCGGACCCGGCGGCCACCAACGTCATGCTGATCGATTCGGCCAATGATGCCATGGACTGGCAGTTGGGACTGTTTGACATTTTGCCGCCGTCGGCGGGCGACCCCGGCACGATGGCGTTGGTGGGCAACAACACCAACGGTTGGGATTCAGGGTCGTGGGCGGTAAGGATGTTGGCCAGCACCGCCCAGATCAATTTTTCCTCCAACAGCACCAATTACTTCAGCGCGCGTCTGCTGAAACGCGGTCTCTGGTGGTATAATGAACCGGCCGCGAGCAACACCAATAATTACGGCCCGGATGACGCGGCACTGGGCCTTGGCTTTGCCTCCGGCAGCACCACCAACGCGCGCTTCGTCGGCGCCGGTTTCACGCGCTCAATCGCGGTCAATGGAGGCGGAGGATATCTGTCTCAGAACGGCATCACCGACATCGGCGATACCCTCTATGTCACCACGGGCACTCTGGGCCAGTCCGGCTACGACAATCACCCTGCCGATTCGGGCGGACCCTACTTTGCCCGGGCTTATGCCACCAATTTTCTGAATGGGGTTACAGGTTACCTGAGCAGCTATCCGTACATGAATGACCTCTATGTCAACGGCGGACTGGTGGTTGGCAGGATCATCACCAGCACGTCGGGCAATTCAGAATTTGCCGCCCGGGTTTATGTGGCGGCAGAGACCATGCCGGTGGACGAGAGCACGGTGATCTGGGACGTTAGCTACAATTTTACCGAGACTGCGAACATGACCTATCTGCTGGTGTGGATGCACGGCAATAACAACGGCAATCCGTGCTGGTTGGATGCCATTCGGGTGGCCAAGACCTGGGCGGAGGCCGTCGGCGCGGAGATTGTCGGCCCGCCCACTGCCTCGCCGACCAACACGGTCTATGAAGGCGCGCCGGTGACGTTTAGTGTGTTTGCCAATGTGGACCCGGACAACGCGGCATACCAATGGATGAAGGACGGGACCAACCTGCCTGGCGGCACGGGCTTGGGCACCAATTACGCCACTTATGTCCTCTCCAGCGCCACTACGAATGATTCCGGCAGCTATAGTGTGGTTTACTCGAATTACTTCGGCGTCGCCGTTACCAGCGAGGTGCGGACTTTGACTGTGCTCGCCGCCATCCCGCCATACGTCACTTTGCAGCCCGCGCCGACGACCCGCTATGTCGGCGCACCTGCGGCCACGTTTAGTGTGGTCGCAGATGGCGCCCGGCCGTTCACGTATCAGTGGAAACACGTGGTGGGCGGTACCACCAACATCCTGTCCGACCAGACGAACCAGACTCTAATCCTGACCAACATCCAAACCAGCAGCGCCGGCAGTTACTTCGTCACCATCGGCAACTGGGTCGGGTCCACCAACTCTGGCTCCGCTGCTCTCACCGTGCTTGTTCCGGCTCCAGGCAGCTACGCCGACGCGGTTACGGCTAGCGCACCTTACGCCTATTGGCGGATGGACGAGACGAGCGGGACCGTGCTCTACGATTACTGGGGCGGTTATGATGGCGCTGTCCTTGACCCGACCAATACGACGCTTGGTGTGGCCGGGGCAGCTTGCGCTGGCTTCCCGTCGCCGCACTACGCCGTGTTCATTCCCAACAACGGTTACCAGGCCCGGATGAACATGCCCGCCCTGCCTCTTTTCACGAATAAGATGACATTCTGTTGCTGGGTCCATTGCCCGTCTCCTCCCTCGGTGAATGGGTTGATCATGAGCCGCAACACGAACGCCTATGAAGGCAACATGTCTGGCCTGGCGTTTGTGGGCCTGCAAACCAATGTTGTCGGCAGCGTCACCAATGTGTACGGCCTCTTGGGCTACCAGTGGGGATCGGCCTTGAGCTACACCTGGAACTCGGGATTGGCTGTGCCTTTGGCGAACTGGACCTTTGTCGCCTTGGTGCTGAATTCAAATCAGGCCACCATGTATATGGGGACCAACAACGGCCCGTTGACGGTGGCCAGCGCCAAGCTGCCCTCGGCGGTGGATGCCAGCTTCCCGGGGACCAACAACTACGCCAACTCGTACCCGTTGATGATCGGTCGCACCGGTTGGCCGTGGGCTGAAGAGCAGGGCAACTCTTGGGCTAACGCCAGCGTGAACATGAGCGACGTGGCCGTCTTCTACAGCGCGCTGCCGGCCTCGAGTGTTACCAACCTCTACCTGTCGGCGCTCGGCCAGGCCATCACCTACACCTACTCGGCGGGCAGTCTGGTGCTCTACTGGCCAACCGGCACGCTCCAAGCTGCGCCTGAGGTGCAAGGTGTTTATACGAATGTCAGCGGGGCAACTTCGCCCTACCCGGTCCCGATCACCGAGGCGCGCAAATTCTACCGCGTCAGACGGTGACATGAGGAACATGCGCCAGATCAAGCCGCACCTGCCCGGGGCCGGCGCGGCTTGCCTTCGCGGCTTTACCCTGATCGAGCTGCTGGTCGTCATAGGCATCATTGCCATCCTGGCGGCCCTGTTGCTGCCGGCGCTGGCCAAGGCCAAACAGCGGGCCGGGCGCATCGCCTGTGTCAGCAACCTGAAACAACTGACGCTGGCGTGGATCATGTACGCGGACGACAACGAGGGAAAGCTGGCGCCGAACTTTTCCACGACATCAGGCAGCAGCGACCCGGCTTGGATTCGAGGAGTCATGAGCTGGGCGCCCAACAATCAGGATAACATCAATGAGGTCTTTCTGACCGATCCGAAATATGCCCTGCTGGCCCCCTACAGCAAAAGCACCGCCGGCATATACAAGTGCCCCGGAGACACCGTGCCGTGCGACCTGGGGCCGCGCGTGCGCAGCTATGCCATGAACAACATGATGGCCGGTGAGGGCGATAACAACTGGCTCAATCAAAAGCCCAACAAACGCTACCGCATTTACAAGAAACTGAACGATATAAACTTTCCCCCGCCCACCCTCGCCTGGGTGTTTATCGACGAGCATGCCGACTCCATTAACGACGGCTTTTTCTGGGTTGACATGTTCAACACCGACAGGTGGAGAGACATACCGGCCAGTTATCATGGAGCGAGTGGGGCGCTGTCTTTTGCGGACGGTCATGCGGAAATCAAACTATGGAGGGATACCTACATCCGCGACCGGCGCGTGATAGGAAAAGAAGGCGCCTATAATAACATAAGCGGCGTTCCAGGCGGCGACGACTTGCGCTGGTTGCAGGAGCACACCACCTCACTGCAATAGCCCTTCCCAGTTTTGACCACCGGAAGAAAATCAATGCGGATTCACGCCCGCCGCCCCTGCGTTTGCCCCGCCCCACGTTGGGCGACGCAGCGGCACGGCTTTACGCTGATTGAGTTGTTGGTGGTCATCGCCATTATCGCCATCCTGGCGTCCCTGTTGCTGCCCGCCCTGGCCCGGGTGAAGGTCAAAGCCCAACAGACCGCCTGCATCAACAACCTCAAACAAATCACCGTGGCCGGTTTGATGTATCAAGGCGACTACGGCAGCGGCATCGCCTACCAGGACCGGCTGGTGACGTGGGTTAACACCCTGATTGATTATCAATCCAAGGTGGAGGACGTCAGGCTCTGCCCCGCGGCAGCGACGAACCGGTCGTCAATCGTCCCAAACATAATCAATGGCGGAGACGCGGCCACGTCTTGGGCCATTTCCTCGCCGCCCAACCTCTACTTCGGCAGCTACGCGATCAACGGCTGGCTTTATCCGTGGGACAACGTCTTCAATCAATTCTGGGGACGCGCATTCATGGACAAACCGAAGTTTTACTCGTCGGACGCCAGCGTCGCGCGATCCGCCCAAACGCCGTACTTCATGGACGCCACGTGGCCTGATCTTTGGCCCAAGGAAACCGACCAGCCCGCGACCAATTTGAGGGACGGTACCGGCGGCTCGGGCTTCATGGGCCGGTGCACCATCGCGCGCCACGGTGGACGCGGCCCGAGGTACGCGCCGACCAGTGTCCCCCCGGGATCAAGACTCACGGGCGCCATTGACATGAGCTTTGCCGATGGCCACGTTGAACAAGTCCAGTTGGAAAGACTGTGGAGTCTGACGTGGTACTCCGGCTATCCAGAATCGGCGCCCTAGTGATTGCGAACCCGCAGGTTCGCTGCCACAGCCGCCTCCCATTGTTGACCGCGAGAGAACATCCACACCGAATCGGAAGCCCGCGCGCTTCCGCCGGTCCCGCTCGCATGCAAAACGCTGCCTGCGGACTGTTTCTTGCGTTTGCCCTGCTCCTCGCTTCGTCCGCCCAGGCCGGCGATGACCAGCTTGTCTATTCCGACATGCTGAACAACGGCTGGGGGAACTGGGGTTACAACGCCACGCTCGTCTTCACCAACACCACTCCCGTCCACTCCGGCAGCAATTCCATCAAGGCCACCATGCCGGCCTGGTCGAGAATCTGGCTGGTCCACGACCCGATTGACACGTCGCTCTACACCAACCTTTCCTTCTGGATCAATGGCTGGACCAACGGCGGACAGCGGTTGCAGGTCGCCGCCAGTCTCGATGGCATCGAGCAGACTTGGACCAACCTTCCGCCGCTGCCAACCAACTTCTGGCAGCAGATCACCATCCCGCTGGCGGCCCTCGGCGTCGCCGACAAGACCAACCTCAATTACGTCTGGATCAACAACTGGAGCAGCAGTGCGCAACCGACATTATATCTGGACGACATCCGTTTGATCGCCAAGCCGCCCCCGGCCATCGTCCACGTCAGTGTCAACGCCACCCAGACCGTGCGCACGGTGGACGCCCGCCTGTTCGGCATCAACACCGCCGCCTGGGACGGCTACCTCGACACCCCCGGCACGCTGGCCATCCTGAATGAGATGGACAACCAGGCGTTGCGCTGGCCGGGCGGCAGTTGGGCCGACGAATATCACTGGACCAACGAATACCGCGGCTGGGGGTCATACACGACGAATTTCGCCCACGTCGCCACCAACACCCGGGCGCAGGTCTATATGATTGCCAACTACGGCAGCGGCACGCCGCAGGAAGCCGCCGGCTGGGTGCGCTTCTGCAACGTGACCAACCAGTACGGATTCAAGTATTGGGAGATCGGCAATGAAGTGGGCGGCAGTTGGGAAACCGACAACAACACCAACGCCCCCTGGCTGCCGCACGATCCCTGGACCTACGCCATGCGCTTCAAGGATTACTACAACCAGATGAAGGCCGCCGATCCCACCATCAAAATCGGCGCGGTCGCGGACATCACCGAAGACGGGACCGCCAATTACACGAATCATCCGGTGGTCAATCCCCGCACCGGCGTGACCCATTACGGTTGGACGCCGGTCATGCTCCATACCATGCTGACCAACGGCGTCATCCCGGACTTCCTGATCGAACACAAATACGCCCCCAACAGCGGCGACACGTTCAACCTGCTTTACCCCAAAACGTGGGCGGCGGACGCCGCAAACCTGCGTCAGATGCTGACCGACTACCTCGGTAGTCAGGGCACGAACGTGGAACTGGTCTGCACCGAGCACGGCGCCGGCGGCGACCGCCAGCGCGTCAGCCTGGTCGGCGGCCTGTTTTACGCCGACAGCCTCGGGCAAATCCTGCAAACGGAATTCAACGCCCAGTTGTGGTGGGACCTGCGCAACGGACAAAGCCCCATCTACAATTCTGATTCCGCCCTCTACGGCTGGCGCACCGGCTGGTTCACCAACGTGGACCTGCTCACCAACACGCTCGAATTCTACAACGATGGAGGCATCGTCGCGCCCGCCGACGAACCCACCAACCGTTACCCGGTCTTTTACTGCGCCAAACTGATGAAGTATTTTGCCCGAGGCGGCGATCTGGTCGTAAATGTGGGCAGCGATTATCAATTGCTCTCCGCTTACGCCGCCTGCCGCACCAATGGCGCGTTGACGATTCTGGCCGTGAACAAAAGCTCCCAGGCCTCGCTCCCCGCCGCCATCGCCATCCAAGGATACCAACCGGCGCCCGGCGCGGTCGCCTTTTCGTTTGGCATCCCGCAGGATGAAGCCGCGCGCACCGGCGTCGGCTCGCTGGACCTTGACCAGACGAATGTCGCCGGCATCGCCACCAGCTTCGAGCTTACTTTCCCGCCCTATTCGGCCACAGTGCTTTCCCTCGCGCCACTTCCGTCGCTGGCCATCCTGCCGTCCGCCCAATCGCCCGGCGGGGCGGTCGTCCTGGAATTGGGCGGCCAGCCCGGCGCGCGTTACGTCCTTCAAAGCTCGACGAACCTGACAACCTGGGTTGCAGATTCAACCAACATGATGACCACCGGCACGCTCCGCATCACCAACACGATTCCCGCGGGAGCAACGATGATGTTCTGGCGCGCCGCCTGGTTGCCATAGAAGCCGCGCCGCAGCCGTGCATCTCAAGTTTTGGAAATTCCGGACCGCGTCTCTCCGCGCAGCTCCGAGGACTTTCGGGGCATCAGACGGCAGCCCACGGCGTGATGCGTTGGCTTGAGTGCGAACACCCGCCAGCAGCTCCGCAACGGGGCATAGCCGTAACCAAAGCAGCGCGGACAGTCCCGCTTTTCGGGATCCGCGCGAAGGCATCGTTACAATGGAAGCACGCGGACAAGGCTGTCCGCGCTCCTGGATCGAAGACGCTCATCTTTTCTCCCGAAAAGTTGTTGCATTATTTCGACGAATCGCTTTAATTGCGGCGTCGTTGCGGTTCAATTGAAAAATCGGTTAGAAGGCACAACGCCAGTCTCGGTTCCTCACCTCTGTTAGTTGTGCTCCGACGGAAGAGTTGTCCATGGATTTTGTAGCTTGAACTTTGGTACGCGGGCAGCAACCCGTGTATTAACATAATCACATGTATCTAAAGAACTTAGCGGTCCTGGGGTTCAAGTCCTTTGCCGACAAGACTTCGCTGAACTTCCAGCCCGGCGTGAGCGCCATCGTCGGCCCGAACGGGTGCGGCAAGTCGAATGTCTCGGACGCGATACGTTGGGTGCTGGGCGAACAATCCGCCAAGGCGCTGCGCGGCAGCGAGATGGCCGATGTCATCTTCACCGGCACCGACGCCCGCAAACCACTGGCCATGGCCGAGGTTTCCCTCACCTTGGGTGGCGTGGACCAGGACCATCTGATCGCTGCCGGGGTGGAGATGGCTTATGACGAAGTGACGCTCACGCGCCGCGTTTTTCGCGATGGCGTCAGCGAGTATTTCATCAACCGCACTCCGTGCCGGCTGAAGGATATCCAGCAACTTTTCATGGGCACGGGGGTAGGCCGGACCAGTTACAGCATCATGGCGCAGGGCCACATCACGCAGATTCTTTCCAGCAAGCCGGAGGATCGCCGCCTGATTTTCGAGGAAGCCGCCGGGATCACGAAATACAAGGCGCAAAAGCGGGAAGCGCTCCGCAAACTCGAATACACCGAGCAAAACCTCCTGCGCGTGGCCGACCTCGTGCGCGAGGTGAAACGGCAGATCGGCTCGCTCCAAAGACAGGCCGGCAAGGCGCGCCGTTACAAGCAACTAACCCAGGAACTCCAGCATCTCGAAACGCAACTCGCGCGGCACCAGTTCGACCTGCTGCAGGCCGAAATCCTCGAGCGGCAGACGGTCGCTGAAAAACTGGGCGCCGACGTTGCTGCCAGGACGGAAAACGTCACCCGCGCCGAGAACGAGATCACCCAGTTCCGTGAACGTCTCCTTTCGCTCGAACACCAGATCAGCCAGGCGCAGCAACGCGGGTTGCAGTTGAAAGCCGAAATTGACCGGCATGAAGGCCGGATTCAATTCAACGAAGAACGCCTGCGCGAACTCGAAACCCAGAACGGGAAGGCGCTGAGCGACATCGCCCAGGCCGAAGAGCGGCGCAAGGCCGCCGCCGAGGAACTCGCGGCCGTCGGGCAGCGGCTCGCCACCTCCGAGGCGGCGCTGAAACAGCACCAGGACGCTGTCCGGGCCAAACAGGAAACCTTGCACCAGCTTGAGGCTGATTTGCAGCGCAAACAGGAGGCTTTGCGCGACGCACAGACTGACGCCTTCGCTGTCGCTCAGGACCTGAGCCGGCTGCGGAACGAAATTACCGCGCTGGATTTGCAGAAACAGGCCAGTGCCGTCCGGCTGGAGAAACTGTCCGCTGAAAAGATCCAACTCGAAGCCGAGCGCACCCAACTCGAAACCCGGCTGACGGAATTCGCGACGAACGTGCAGACCGAGCGGCTCAGCGCCCAAACCAAGCGCGGCACGCTGGAGCAGCAGCAGCAACGCTTGCAGGAAATCCAGGGGGAACTCGACCAGGCATCGCGCGAGCAGGACAGCCTGCTGCAACAGCAGGCCGAGAACCGTTCCCGGCTGGATCTGCTCGCGCAATTGCAGGCCGACCACGAGGGTTACAGCGCCGGCTCGCTGGCCGCGCTCAAGCAGTCGGAAGCCGTGCTCGGTTCGCTGGGCGACAAAATCCGCGTGCCGGACCAGTACGTGACGGCCGTGGAATGCGCGTTGGGCCATCAGCTTCAAATCGTGCTCACTGATGAACCGGAAAGTGCCCAGCAGATCATTGCGGACCTGAACCGCGACAAGAAAGGCCGCGCCAGCATTGCGTCCCTGGCCTTGATGCGCAACGGCGCGGGAGAAGCCTCCGCCGAGGCCAACAGCACTCCGGGAACGCAAGCGACGCTTCCCGCCAGCCCGGATGGTTCAACCCAGATCCCGGCGTTCTCAGTCGTGGAAGCGGAAGCGTCGGTCCAACCGCTCGTCGCTCGTCTGCTTGGCTCGACGCGGATCGTGCGCGACCTGGCCGCGGCCACTGAAGCGTGGCGCGAAACCAGGGGCGAGTTTGAGTTCGTCACGCTCAGGGGCGATTTGCTCAGCCGGCACGGCATCTACACCGGCGGTTACCTGAATGGCAGCGGCAACGGCAAAGCGCCGTCCTCGATCCTGGGGCGCAAGAATCAAATCGCCGCACTGCAAGTCGCGCTGGCGCAAATCCAGGAGCGCGTCGCTGAGGCCAGCCGTCGCCGCGGCGCGCTGCAGAGCGAGCAGACCCAGTTGCAGGCCAGCCTGCAACTGGTGCAGGTCGAACTGCGCGAGCAGGAAGTCGCCATCGCCACGCGCGAAGGCGAGTTCAGCGCGCTCCAAGGCTCGCAACGGCTGCTCCAGCAAAAGGTCGAGACTGTCGTTTACGAAATCCAGAGCCTTGCCGCCCAGGAAAAAGAAGCCTTGGAAAAGCGCACGGCCCTTGCGACCCAGGCGAAGGAACTCGAACAGAGCGAGCGGGCGCGTCAGACCAGTGTCACCGAAGTGACCTCGGCCCTCGAGTCCCTGCGCCAGCAGCGCGAGACCGCCAATGCTTCCCTGACGGAAAGCAAAGTGGCCCTGGCAACCGAGGAGCAGTTGTGCGCTTCGTTCCGGCAACAACGCCAGTCGCTCGAACAACGGATTCAGGAACTGGTGCAGTTGGCCGGACAGCGCCGCAATGAGATCGCCTCCTGCGTCAGCCGGCGAACGCAGGCGCAGAGTGAAATCGAGGAATCGCGCGGTCTGACAGTCACGTTGCAGCGTGATCGCGAGCAGGTAGATGGGCAAATCGCCAATTTGGGTGGGCAGAAAACGACCTGCGAGGGCGACCTTGCCGCCCGCGAGGAAAACCTGCGGGAAGAGCGCCGCCAGCTTGGTGAATTGCAGCAGCAGCGCGCGAGCCTGGACGTCGAGCTGGCGCAAGAGAGCATGGCCGCGCAGAACCTGCGCGAGCGGATCCAGCAGAAATATCACGTCAACCTCGACAACATTCCCAGCGAGTGCATCACCATCACCATCGCCGTCGAAGGCCCGGCCAAAGTCCACGTCATGTCGCC
>Ga0299912_10005285_pt1 | contig 10605 bp, 7 predicted proteins | sample RVTome_2_FD_207667 | JGI IMG/M metagenome (GOLD analysis project Ga0299912, IMG submission 207667) | Soil microbial communities from uranium-contaminated site in the Upper Colorado River Basin, Wyoming, United States - RVT95D214 (version 2) ... | reverse complement strand
TCCAGAGAATCCCTGCTACGCCGTATATAAGGTACACTACCGCAGCGACCCATCTCCATAACGCAGCAGGGATGCTTAAGAACAAGACCGCCGTTCCTAACGCTATCATAGCCATATAGGGCAGGTTATTGATAAGCTCCTGCGCGTGCGAATACTGACGCGGTGAGTGTTCGATTGTTCGGTGTTCGTTGTTCATTGTACTTCGTCAGCCCTTTCCAGAACCTCAAGTATCTTGCTGAATGCGTTGCGTACCTCGGCGTAGTCGCGGACGTCGACCGTGAACCGGCCGTCCGCATTAGAGCACGAAAGGACGTGACCATCGGAAAAGAGAATGTTCGCGAATCTCTGCCTGTGGTGTGTGCGCGGCTTGACATTCCACTGCGCCAAATCCGGAGGACACAGGAACATGGTATCGATGGCCAAGGCGCGAACGGGCAACCCGTTGCGGTTCTTGCCCAGGTTGCCCAGCGCAATGTGGCCCAAGGGCGAGTCTGCGGCGTTGCGCTCGTCAAATAGGCGCGTTACCGAGGCGTGACGGTAGTAGTAGCTGCACTGAGCCTGGGCAGTGCCTACTTTGGCCAGCTCATCATCGGCGAAAACTTTCTGGTCGGGATCGGGGCAGAACAGGACCTTGGGCTGCTCGGACAGGTGTTCTCGTAGCAGTAGGCCCAAACCGACCGGTTTTCCGCTCATTAGGCAGATCAGGCTGGTCGGCGCGCCCGTGGATGGGTAGAAGTCAGCCGGCGACAGAAAAGGCGGCGATTTTGGGCCAAACGGGATGCTACCCTCGTACTCAACAGCGTAGGAATGGATGGCCAGGCCTATCTGGCTCAGATTAGACAGGCAGGCGATCTTCCGAGCCGACGCCCGTCCTGACGCCAGCGCCGGCATCAGCACCGCCATGAGAACTGCTATAATCCCAATGACCACCAGCAGTTCAACCAGGGTGAAGGCAGTTTTGAGTTTTGAGTTTTGAGTTTTGAGTTTAATTCTCAATTCTCCATTCTAAATTCTCAATTCCTTTCCAGCCAGGACTCCGCCAATATGGTCAAGTCCTCGATATTGACACACCCATCGCCCGTTAGATCGGTCGTCGTCTCAGTACAAGACAGCCACTGCTGGGCCATCACTGCGAAGTCTTCCAAACTCACGAACGAGTCCCCAGTAAAATCCGGCACGGGCCCGGACTTCGTCAGGCGAACATTGTCCAGGTCCCAGAATCCGCCGGCCTTTCCGGTATCCGGATCAAGGTCCGCGAGGGTGAGGGCGGAAACCAACTGCACGCCGATATTCTTGCCGGCCCATGGATTGATGGCCGTCACTCGCGGAATATCCAGATAGACGTCATTAAAGTGCTTGACGTAGCCGGTGCCTGAGTTATACGTGAAAGTCGTCGCCCCCACAGTGACCTTGTTGTCCTCGGCGTCGCGGTAGTACAAACGGATTTCAATGGGGACATCATCTTCCATATTGCCGCCGCCGCCAATGATTCCGACCGTGAGGTGGTAGGTTTGTCCGACGTCGAACGTGGCCGTTAGGTCCTGGAATAGCTCGACCTCCGGAACCGCGAACAACCACACTGCCTGGTTCCCATCGCAGTTGTCGATGTAGTCGGGGTCTGTAGCAGGGACGTTCAGGAACACGCCCGTTAGCTGGCTCCACAAGAACCCGGCGCTCTCGTCATACCACCACGGCGTTGGCGACTTCTGCCAGGAGTCAATATCAATACTCACGAAAGCAGTTTCCGGCGACTCGAATGACGCGTTGGGGATGCAGATTGCCCCCGCGTGCGTGGGTGTTGTGGCCCCCACTGCCAGCATCAGGATGCCGACCATGGCGGCCACGAGCCTCTTCCGTATCCTCATTCTGGCCTCCTCAGACTAAAGTTACAAAACAGTGTGAATCTGTGTAAATCCGTGTCTTTTCATAATCTTGCGTCACTCAGTCGCTTCGAACATCGTAGCACAATAGCACATCTGCGTGGCGGATGTATAGCCTGCCGTCGGAGATGACCGGGTGTGGCCAGCCCTCGCCGCTCATGCCCGACCGCTTGGGCAGGTTAAATGTACTCTTGAGGGTGTACCGCTGAGGATCCGCCTCAATCAGAGCTATGACGTTGTTCTGGTACCGAAAGTACAAATGGCCGTCAGCGTAGAGCACACCCGCTGAGCCGCCGCCTGGCTGCCCTTTCTGCCACATCACTTTGCCGGTCATCATTTCGATGCAGGTTGGCTTACCCTCGCCGTGGCCGTGCCCGCCATAAATATAATCGCCAACGCGGATGAAGCCGCCGTGATGGTTCTGAAAAGTGCCGGCATTAAGAAAATAGATCTCTTCAGCGTTGATGCCGTTGTCCTTGCTCACGATCTTCAAAAGCGCAGCGCCGGCGCCATAAGCCGTGGAGCAAAATACGTATTCGCCGTGCACAACGGGAGTCGGGATGTTGGCGGTTCCGTTGGCTATTTTGTTGTATCCCCAGAGAAATTTGCCGTCTTTTGCCGAGACGCCTATCAGTCCTTTGTTGGTCAACTGTACGTACTGGCGTGTCCCTGCTGCCTCGGTCACCACAATAGACGAATAGCCTGCCTCATCCATTCCCTTTTGGCCAATGTCGGGCATAGAACATTTCCAGATAAGCTCTCCGGTCTTTTTGTTTAGCGCGACCATCACGGCCTCGCGACCGCCGGGCGTACACAAGAGTTTCTCCCCATCGACCAGCGGCGATTCACTATATCTCCAGTCGGGATTTTTGCCGGCGAAGTCTCGCACCAGATTCTTTCGCCAAAGCACGTCGCCGGTATCAGCGTTAACGCAAACCAGGTCGCCGCTCGTGCCGATTGCGTAGGCCAAACCGTCTTTGATAGTTGGCGTGCAACGCGGGCCACCATCATCGTGCGGCGGTCCTACCTCGGCCCGCCACAACCGCTGTCGTGTGGCAAGGTCGTAAGCGATAACGCACTGGGTTTTTGCGCCGGAGCCTTGGCCCGGAAGGTCGCCCACCGTGTAGAGCTTGCCGTCCACGATTGCCATGCTGGAATAGCCGATCCCCAGCCCGGTGATTTCCCAGAGCAGCTTGGGTCCGCCGTCCGGCCATTTGCTCAAGATGCCGGTTTCTGAGCATATCCCGTCACGGTTTGGCCCACGCCATTGGGGCCAATCTGCCGCCCGGACGGCACAGTGATAAGCCGGCTCAATTAAGCATAGCCCAAGACCAAAAGCTGCCACGCGTAGATAGTTTCTAACTGCCTCTGACATTGCGGTAGCCTTTCCCCAAAAATAGGCGTTTAGCCTCGGCATCCTTCGACAGAGATCAGGACGGGCCTGTGGCCGAGGGAACCCCCGCCACAGGTGCGGGGGCTAATCACGGTTTCACCGCCGGACATCAAGACAAACCAGGTCGCCTTTTGCGTTGCGGGCGTAGATTCTGCCGTTAGCCAGGACAGGCACTGTCCAGCACTTGCCCTTTAAGATTTGTGCTGATGCCAGCTCCTCGAACTTCTCCGGTGAGGCCTTTGTAATCACCAGCTTGCCGCTTTCACCAAGGGCAATCAGCTTGCCGTCGGCGACCATGAGTGAGCCTGTACCCAATCCTGCCTGCGACCATTTGACTTGGCCGGTCTTGTGATCAAGACACGTAAGTTTTCCTCCTCCGCCGACTTGCCCATTGAAGCCGTAGATATATCCTTCCCACAGAACACAGCTATTAGCGTGATTGCTCATGTTTTTATTGCGCCAAATCTCGGTAACGCCATCCTGCTGAATTTTTAGAAGTGCGCAGCCCTTATTGTAACCGGAGCAAACAAACATAGTGTCACCGGAAACGATCGGGTCGGAAGCGTTGATGTCGTAGCTGGTTTTCCACGGATGTCGCAAGATTATTTTTCCGGTGGAGGCCACCACAACGACCATCTCATTGGCTGTCATTATGGCTACACATTTCTGGCCGCCGACATCGAAAGCTACGGCAGTAGCATACGAAGCTGGGTCCTTGCCGTTCTCCCACGCCACTTTGCCGTCTGCCTTATTCAGTGCCATGCCGTTCGTGCCGGCGTTAAGAATAATCAAATTGTCGATTACTCTCGCGGAGCTGGCAAAGTACCAGGTTGGATGTTTAATGCCGTGCTCTTTAACGATATTTCGATGCCAGAGGATATCGCCGGTGGCCGCCCTGAAGCAGACGACATCTCCATTCTTGCTGAATGTGTAAACCGTGTCACCATCTACCGTTGGCGTCGCGGCGGGACCACCTTCGTGGTCTTTACTAAACAAAGGACACGGATAGGATTTCTTCCATATTTCTTTGCCCGTATCGGCATCGAAGCAGTAGAGTGTATCGTTATCATTGATGTTGCCCATTGCGTACACCCGGCCGCCGCTTACAGCCATGGTAGAAAACCCGGTTCCGAGCGAAGCCCCCCAGAGAACTTTCGGGCCTTCAGCCGGCCAGGTTGTGCTCCAGCCGGTCTCGTTCGATACCCCGTTGTGATTGGGTCCTCGCCAGTTGGGCCAGTCTGCCGCCGCTGCTTCGCCGCCCCAGCTCAGCCCGAATAAGCACACGCCCAATCCAACAGTCACTGCAACGCCTCTAATTGTCTTTGGCACCGCCATAGCATACCTCCAAAAAAGATAAATTCGACGGCTGAGCTTATACACGTTTTCACCTCGAAAGTCAACCTTTTTTCTTTTACCGCCGAGTTCGCAGAGGCCGCCGAGTTTACAACTCTGAATTTTTTCTCGGCGCTCTCAGCGTTCTCGGCGGTTAAGCGAAGTACGGGCGACGTTTTCAAGGTTCTGCATTCATTATATATTTCTTTGCAGCTCAGCCCTATAATCGTTGGCGTAATACCTACGATTCGTAGGTCTGCGTGTTCTGCTAAAAATTGCAGGATGTCTTAGTGGAAAGGAACGCTTATGGAATTTGTTACACGCCGCAATTTCGTTAGGAATTCGGTAGCCGCTGGAGCGGCTGTCGCTGCTGGTGCGGCAACCGGCATTGCATCGCAGAAAGCTGGGGGCGAGGGCCGCGAATCGAAAAACGTCAAAATCATAGGCATTAGCTGCAGCCCTCGAAAGGGAAAAACCACAGCCGCTTCTTTGCAGGTCTGCCTGGAGGCGGCCAAAAAGGTCAGTGCCCGTATCGAGGTCGAGCTGGTCGAACTGGCCGGGATGAAGATCGACGGCTCATTGGCCGCAGGGCTGCCGCTTGAACCCGGTCAAAAAGATGATTTCGACAAACTTGTCCCTAAGCTCGCTGACCCTGATGTGGGCGGAATCATCATCGGTACACCGGTCTATTTTTCCGGCATGACGTCACTTTGCAAGGCATTTCTCGATCGCTGTATTACGTTATGGCAGGACAATTTGAAGCTCAGTAACAAGGTTGCAGGTGTGCTGGCGGTTGGTGGAAGCCGCAACGGCGGTCAGGAAGTGACAATCCAATCCGTCCAGGCGGTGCTCCTTTGCCAGGAGATGATCGTGGTCGGCACCAGCGGGCCGGCGCCGCGCATAGGAGCAACTGTGTGGAATAGTGCCGGCGATGATGTGTCCAAGGACGAATTTGGAATGACCAAGGCCAGAGACCTTGGCCGCCGGGTCGCCGAAGTCGCCCTTCGTGTAAAAGGCGTGTAGGGATGCAATCACCGGGGACGCAAGAACGGTGAAACCGCCCAAAAAAACCCCACGTGAAACGTGGGGCTAAATATTTAGCCCCGCAATTTATTGTGGGGTCCGTCGCCGTGCCGGCGACGGCTAAACAATGCTCCGGTGGGGCAGGCCGCCGCACATTGCCCGGCGGCAGTTTTGAGAGTGAGAGTAGTTAGCCCCCGGACCTGTGCCGGGGGTAGGCCCTGCCCACCGGTGGCAGGGCTAAAAGGGACCGCCACGCGAACATCGAAACCACGACCGACGAATGTCAGCCCAGGCCTTTCGCCGGCCGCAGCAACGATCTTTATGCACAGACCGCACTTGATACATTTGCCGGGCTCGTAACGGAGGTCGGAGGACGGAGAACAGACAGCAGATGAGGCAGGGCGGTCTTCTGTCTTCTGCCCTCTGTCCTCTGTCCTCTGTCTCCTGTCTTCTGTCTTCTGATTCTTATACCGGCTCGGTCTGGCTTCATACTCCTGGGCATAAAGTCTCAGTTTGCAGCTTTCGGCCTTTCGGCAGTCACAATGCAGACAGCGCGCCGACTCACTTTCAGCCTGCTCATCGGTGAATCCGCCGCCCTCTTGTGATGGTGTCACGCGCGGAGTGGTGCTGGCCCCAGCCACGAACTCTTTCATTTCTTCGTCGGTCAGCTTGCCGATATGGATGTTAAATGCCTTACGTGGCCCTGTTACCTCCTGGCCTGATAGATACTGAACGATAGATGCCACTGCCTCCTTGCCGTCTGCTGCTGCCCGGACGGTGAGTCTTCTCGCCCGCACCGCATCTCCGCCGGCAAATACGCCCGGCAGACTTGTCTGGTAAGTTCCGGCATCTGTCACAATACCGTGTGGGCCTGCCGCAAGGCCCAGACATTCAGCACCCGCCTTCGCGTAGCCCGCTTCGGCGGGCGAAGGAAGGTCGCTGGGCTGCAATTGTCCAACTGCTACGAACACCGCATCGAAGTCTCGGCGCAACTGGTTCAACGAAAGTGTCTGGCCTATGCGCGTTTGGCCTTGGAATTTCACGCCCAATCTCTCAATCAGACTGATTTCCTTATCAAGTATATTTGTTGGCAGCTTCTCCTGCGGAACCGCATATCGCAGTGCCCCGCCTGGTTTTTCACGCTGGTCAAAAATCGTGCAGTCATATCCCTGCTGCTGGAGGTAGTAGGCGGCGGCCAATCCTGCTGGTCCGGCCCCAATAATAGCGACTCGCTTGCCCTGGCTGGTTTTGCAGGGCGGCAGATACGGCTGCGACGACTGCAGGTCCACATCCGCCACGTACCGTTTCAAAAGGCAGATCGAGACGGCCTGGTCGAATTGTGCCCGCCGACAGGCCTTCTCGCAGGGCGCCGGACAAATCCGGCCCAGCACGGCGGGTAGGGCAATATCACGCTTGACCGTGGCGATCGCGTGATGAAGGTTGCCGGCGGCGATCTGGCGAATCATCAACGGGATATTCATTCCCGCAGGACAAGTAACCTGGCAGGGGCCCATGCAGTCGCCCAAATGGTCGCTGAGCAGCAATTCCAAAGCCGTTTTTCTTGCTTGCCGGACCTCTGGCGAATTGGTGTTGACCCGCATCCCATCCTGAGCAATGCTTCCACAGGCCGGGGTAAAAGCCTCTCTCCCCTCAATCTTGACTACGCACACCATGCAACTGGTCGACGGTTCATAGCCTTTCAGAAAGCACATGGTGGGGATGTGGATGCCAAGTTTTTCAGCGGCATCGAGAATCGTCGCGCCGCTGGGCACCTCAACCTCACGATTATCTATGATCAGTCTGGGCATTAGTCACTCGACCTTGATGGCATTTGATGGACATACGCTTTTGCACGTGCCGCAGCGAATACATTTCTCGGCATCAATTTCATGTTTCTCGTAGGGCTTGGCTTGGATAGCCTCGGCTGGACAATGTTGAGCACACAGAGTACAGCCTATACAGTCATCCGTCACCGAGTATATAATCAGTGCCTTGCACTTTCCGGCAGGACAGCGTTTGTCAAGGTGGGCTTCGTACTCGTCGCGGAAGTACTTCAGAGTTGTAAGGACCGGATTGGGGGCGGTTTTGCCCAGACCACAGAGGCTTGCCTTTTTGACGATTTGAGCAAGGTTCTCGAGATCTTCCAGGTCGGTCTTTTTGCCCTCTCCGGCGCACAGGCGTTCGAGGATGTCCAGCATCCGCCTCGTGCCTATTCTGCAGAAGGTGCACTTGCCGCAGGATTGGTCCTGGGTAAAGGCCAGGAAATATCTGGCAATATCGACCATGCAGTCAGATTCATCCAGCGCCACCATACCGCCTGAGCCCATCATCGCGCCAACATCTTTGAGCGTTTCGTAGTCCACAGGAATGTGGGCCAGCTCGGCGGGCACGCACCCGCCGGAAGGACCGCCTATTTGTACCGCTTTTAGACGCAGTCCTCCTGCAATTCCACCGCCGATGTCTTCGACAATCTCGCGTATGGAAATGCCCATAGGCACCTCGATGAGGCCGCCGCGAGCAATCTTTCCAGCCAGGGCGAAAACTTTTGTGCCCTTGCTGCTTTTTGTGCCGATGCCGGCGAAGGCCTCGGCCCCGTTGCGTATAATCCACGGTACCACTGCGTAGGTCTCCACGTTGTTGATAAGGGTGGGCTTACCCCAAAGTCCGCTCTGGGCTGGATAGGGAGGGCGAAGCCTGGGCATACCTCGGCCTCCTTGTATGCTGGCCATAAGGGCGGTCTCCTCGCCGCATACAAATGCACCTGCCCCGGCAACAATCTCCAGGCGAAGTGAGAAGCCGCTTCCCATAATACTTTCACCAAGATACCCCCCCTCCTGGCAGACATTTATCGCCTGGCTTATCCGCTCCAGCGCAAGGGGATATTCCGCACGAATGTAGAAATAGCCTTTATTTGCCCCGACAGAATAGGCAGCTATCATCATCCCCTCAATAATCCGGTAAGGGTATGACTCCATCAGCATTCGATCCATAAACGCACCGGGATCACCCTCGTCGCCGTTGCAGATTAAGTATTTCGTGGCACGGCCATCCTGGCCGTGGCCCACGGGCTGGAAGCCCGTGCCACTGCCCACCATCCTGGCTGTGGCCCACGGGCTGGAAGCCCGTGCCACTGCACGCCATTTAAGATGTGTCGCAAAGCCTGCGCCGCCTCTACCGCGAAGTCCGCTGCGCTCAATCTGGGCGATGACGTCTTCGGGGCCCATCTCTTTCAGGCACCTTTGCAGGGCCTTGAATCCGTCATTGGCCAGATACCCATCGATATCGGTAGGATCAAGGTGTCCGCGGTGTTCGGTGGCAATATATTTCTGTCTGCCCAGAAAATCGGCAACCGGTTTATCGCGCATGTCTATCGAATAGCGGTCCACCGGTTGCTGTCTTTCATCGGTTAGAATGCCGTCAATGGCGGCAGAAACGGCGTTGGATATTCTCCTGGTAATTCCCCGCGTCTTGAAGTGCCGAAGTAGAATAGACTTTGCGTCCTTTGGCTGTACCCTGGCATAAAAGAATGACCCCCGCCTGCGCGGGGGCAGGCCTGTCCCTGCGAAAGCAGGGACTACCTCCAGCAGCGGCGTCTGGTGGCACATGCCGACGCACCCGACACGCTTGACGGCGGCCTGCGCGCCGGTTTCATCCAAAGCCTGCTGCAGCGCATCTCGCAGTTTGCCGCTGCCGCGAGCCACACAGCATGAACCCAAACCAAGCCGGATTTCACCTAAATCCGCCCCCCGGCGGACTATATATTTAGCCCGGCGTTTTACGCGGGGTTTGGTTTCTTCTTCGCTTAGAAAATCACTGATCACGCCCGGCACTTTTTCGGGAGTAAGATGGCCGTATGTCACTTGCCCGATCTGAGTCGCCGGCGCAAGCGTACAACATCCCAGGCACGCTATCCTCTCAAGGGTAAACATTCTCTTGGCGTCTGTATCCTGGTTATCGGGAATATCGAGATGTCGGCGGAAAGCATCGTAAATTCTATCCGCTCCTTTGACGTGGCAGGCAGTTCCGACACAGACTCGAATTGTATGCCGGCCGGCCGGCTGGTGCCTGAACTGGTTATAGAAGGTCGAGACGCCGGCAATTGAAGCCGGCGTAATCTGCGTCAATTCGCACACCCGCTGCAGAGCCTCTCTTGGCAGATAGCCAAAGTGGGTCTGGATGGCCTGGAGAATCGGCAGCACCTTTTCCGGGCCAGTGCCAATCTTCTCAATAATCCCTTCTACAAATGTCAAATCCAAATCATCCATAAGGGCTTAAAGTGTAAAACGTAGTTTAACGCTGATTTCGTCTTTAGCTTCTGACTTTTAGTTCTTAGCTTTCCCTATGCAGTACAAATGCGTGCTCGACCGTATATAGATGCGGCCATCCACAAAAGCGGGCGACGCATGGCAAGGCTCTCCAAGCTCACATCTGGCAAGCTCCTTATATTCGGGCTTGCCCTGAGCCTTGTCGAAGGGTCCGGTCTGACTGATGAACATAACTCCCTCGGCACTAAGCAGGTACAACTTGTCGCCGACGATGCTCGGCGACGCGAGGAAGTTGGTTTTCAGGTCTTTCTCCCACAGCTTTTTGCCGTCTGAGACTTCATAGCACAGCAGAAGTCCGTCCGTAGTTAGTAGATACAACAATTGGCCATTGCTAACCGGTGAACAGATGTCGGGTGCGGCATCTTCGGCGCTCCAGGCAACGCCACTTTTAGTGATGTCACCGCGGCCTGTCGGGCGAATAGCAACCAGCTTGGTGTAAGCCTCAATGGCAAAAATCAGCCCGCCGGCGTAAATCGGCGAGGGCACAATATCGCCGGCGATACATTTTGCCCGCCAGAGTTCCGTTCCATCATTTGGGTCGTAACCGATGACCCACGGGTTGCCGCAGGTAATCACCTGGGGATGACCGTCCACTTCGACCACTATGGGCGATGACCAGCTACCGGGGACAGGACGCTTGGTCTGCCAGGCT
>Ga0299912_10005284_pt1 | contig 10605 bp, 13 predicted proteins | sample RVTome_2_FD_207667 | JGI IMG/M metagenome (GOLD analysis project Ga0299912, IMG submission 207667) | Soil microbial communities from uranium-contaminated site in the Upper Colorado River Basin, Wyoming, United States - RVT95D214 (version 2) ... | reverse complement strand
GGATCCCTCCAGGCCCGCTTCTGGTGGAAGCAAAACTTAGTTCAGTCAATCGTCTTCCACTTAAAGGAGTTTCCACGTGTTCACTTTTGGACTTTATAACAGTTCACTTTTCAACTTTCCCTAACACCCGGCGTTTCCATGGCGTTTCCATGATAATTCCGCAAGCCCGATGGCGGGCATTTAAGGAGCAAGTCCCTGCCCGCCCGCAGCGCATGGTGTGGGGGGGGGTGGGTTGCGCGTAAGGGCGGGAAGGGGCTCGCTCCTGATAGCCCGGCCTGGTTCCAGGCTATCATGGAAACGGCAATAATTCCTATTTGACCTCGACGCCGTCACCCGGCCGAACGACGTCGCCCGTGGCCAGAAGCTTCAGAGTGGAAGTTTTGGCTTGGACATCGATCACGACGCCGTTGCCTATAGACCGGCGGGGAAGATTTTTTTCCGCAGGCCGGAAGACGGTCATTTGCTGTCCGAGGCGGATTCCGGCCTCCCGGCCGAGGTCGATCAAGACCCAGTTGCCAAAGCTGGCCATGTTGAGATCATCAATCAGAAAGATCACGCTGCCGGACAGGAGGTTTCGAGGCTCCTGGTAGGGAACGAACCCCTGGTCCTTGCCCTCCACGGTCTTCTTGACCTCGAAGGGGACCGCGAAGCAGCCCACCGTAACCGGGCCGCAGGCGCCTTCAATCCGGGCTGCGGACTTGTCTTTGTCGGCGAAAAGGATCTTCACCCGGCCCCGCCGATAAAAGAGGGGTCCATAGCTCTGGCTCTTCAGGGGATGGTCCACCTTGCCTCCGGCCTCAAGGATGAGCAGGACCTGGTCCTGACCCAAGCCCTGATCCTTTCCTCCCGAAAGGTAAACGACCTCGCCGTTGGTGTGCAGAGTAGCCTCATCCCTTTCAGCGCCCATGATCTTGAGCTCGGGCAGGGGGCCCTCCAGGATAAAGAAGCTACAATAAAGGTCCGTTTGGGTCAGGAGAGGATAGGTCTCCAGGTAGATCTTGCCCCTCCGGATCTCGGTTTCCTGAGCGAGGGAAAGCCCGGCGAACCCGACGGCCAGACACGCCGCCGCGACAATCAAGCCAAACCGGATTTTTTTTCTCATGTCGGCACCTCTGCCCCTGTTCAAATTTTATTTCATTATAGGTTCGTCAAGGCCAACCTGTCAATCAGCCTGGACTGGGGCCTGAGCCGCGGCAAGCCGTAACTGGCTGCAAACATGGGTGAATAGGCTCCTATTCAACCGATTTTTTTCAGGGTGATGGTGTAGGTTAACCATTCCTGCACATGGCCCGACACCGTAAATCCATCCTTGAGGACCAGGGCGGCCTTGGAAATGACGTCCATGAACTCCCTTGTCCCGAATTTTTGACGGTAGGGGACCTGGCTCAGGTAGGATTTTATCGGCTTGCAGAGCACGCATTGGACCGGGTCAAAAGAGGCCCACTTCAAAGTCAGGCTTTGGCCGTCGAGTTTGCCGTCCAAATATGCGCCAACGTAGGTGGAAATGGGCCAAGGATCCGGGCAGCTAATGAAGGCGCAGTTATATAAATCCCCCCCTTCGAATACGAGCTTGGGCTCGAGGCTCGCCTTTTTGATCTGCCCTTTATCATAGACGGGCAAGGGCTTGACCTTTCGCACCGCGAATTCGGCTTCCAGGAACCAATCGAATTCCATACGGATGGGAATGTCCTTCTCCTGCCCGGCCAGCTTATACCGGATGTGCGGCTGGGAGTCGTCTTCCTCCCAGCCCTTGACCGTCACCCGCCACCTGTCCCGCTCTGCCGTGTCGAATTTCACCGTGGCTTTGACCGTCCGGGAATAGGCGCCCAGGTCGGAGGGCAGGGGCTCGCTTTCTTGGGTTTGGAAAACACGCTGGCACTCGCCGTCGTTGAGCGCCTTGAGGAGGTCTTCATAGGAGAAGGCCTCTTTTCCCTTCTTGTTCATGGTCAGGCTATCGCCCTCGACCACTTTCAAGCCCGATCGCAGACTCAGCGGGGACTTCACCAATCCATCACGCATGGCGATATGCGAAGAACCAAATGTCAGCTCCGCTTGGTCGCCGCTTTTCCGCCAAGTGCAGCCGAAAAAATTGTCGGCGGGGGCAGTCACCGCAAACTGGAGAAAATTGTTGACCGATACAAGAAATCCGTTGTTGTGCACCGGCTCCACCACCAGATAGGAGATCTCCTCGGGATAAAACCAAGCTTCAACGCTGCCCGGACAACAGGGAGCGGGCCCGATGATGGAGATCTCCTCGAGCTCTTTTTGCTTCTGCTGCTCATAGACAAGCTGGCAGTAGACGAGGAATTTTTCTCCCATCTTGAACTTGGCTTTTTCCGTAGGATAGGGTTTGTGCCAGGCCCGTATTTCCTCTACTTCCCATTCCACTTCGACATCCATGGGGAAGCACTTGATATAGGAGGCCTCCTTGCCGAACTGGGTCTTGATCATTTGCTTGAATTTTTTGGTCGGATAGCAGGGGTCTTTGGACTGGGCCCACTCCCCCGTCGTGATCTCTTGGCCGGGCTCTTTCCCCGCGTTTCCGGAAATCAATAGCGCGGTCCCCAGAAGGACTGCGCTCCATACAATCGCTCGTTTTTTGGACATGCGCTTCCCCATTCTCCTCAGTACGCTTTTATTAACACCGACTTAGGCTTAATGTCAAAGGGCTCGGCCCAGGGAGAAAGCATCCTATTCCGTGATGAGACAAACAGACCCGTGTGGGGTCCTGTCGCAACCCATCCCCGCTGGCCTCCGACCTCTCCGGAGACGCCATAGAGCTCCATTTTAATGGTCTAAGGGGGTCGGGGGGATTAATGTCTTGAGAAAAAGGCGGGAGATGGAATCTGCGGAGGGCCCGCCTGCATTTAGGGCTGGTCAGCTAGCGCCCGGTTCATCCGCTCCAGGAATTCCTTCTTGTCAATATAACCGCTGGCCCGCAGGCCGGTCTTTTCCCGCCCATCGGCTCCCAGAAAGACAAGGGTGGGCACGCCCGGGATGCCGTACTGCTTCCTGAGCGTCTTGGTCAGAGGGTTGGAAGCAGAGGTCAAGTCCGCCTTGACCATGAAGAACCGTTGCGACAGGGCGGCCACCTGGGGGTCTGAAAAGGTTTTTTTGTCCAGCTCCCAGCAGGGGATGCACCAGTCGGCGTAGAAATCGATGAACACCGGCCGGCCTTCCTTGACTGCTTGCTGAATCCTGGCCTCCTTATAAGGTTGCCATTGGATCGCCCCCAGGCTTGAAACTCCGCCCTGCCGGGAGGCAAGCTCCGCAATGCGGCGGTCCATTGAATCCTTGATGCCTTCCTGGGCAAACACCAGGGCGACGATGAAAAAGGCGATCCCGATCAAATTTCGGATAACGGGGAAAACCTTTCCTTCTGTTCGCGTGGGTTCGACCCAGGCCAAGTAGATGCCGGCTACGGCGAGCAGAAGGGCCATGGTCAGGCCGTAGAGCAGCGGGTCGGAGAAAAGCGGCCGCAGGAAATACACGGCCATGGCCAAAAGGATGAAACCGAAAATCTTGCGGACCCAGACCATCCAGGCGCCGGAGCGGGGCAGGCGGCTGACGCTGCCGGAGAAAACGGCCAGGACCAGGAAGGGCAGGCCCAAGCCCAGGGCCAAGACGAAAAACATCCAGAACCCGAGCAGCACGTTCCCCCGGTCGCCGACATAGGTCAGCAGCCCGAGGACGAACGGACCGATGCAGGGCGCGGCCACGACGCCCACGGTCAGCCCCATGAACAACGTTCCGATAAAGCCCCGGCGTGATGTGCCGGCCAACTTGTTCAAGAATCCCGGCAAGCGGAACTCGTACAGGTCGAACATGCTTAAGGCCAAGGCGATCATGATCGCGGCAATAGCTATGAGAACAGCGGGGATCTGCAGGGCGGCGCCGAACAACCCGCCGGTGAAGGCCGCCATTGAGCCGAGCAGGGAATAGGTCACGGCCAAGCCCAGAACATAGAACAGGGCGTGGACGATGAGGTTACCTTTTTTCCCGCCGGCCTGGCCGCCGAAATAGCTGATGGTGATGGGGATGAGCGGATAGACGCAGGGCGTCAAGTTGAGGGCCAATCCGCCTAAAAAGATCAGCAGGAAAGTGAGCGGCAATCCCCTGTCCCGGACGGTCTTGGCCAGGCCGTCCGGGCTTCCGGATTCGCCGGACGCCTTTGACGGAGTAGCGGCGGGCGAAGCCGCCGACCGGCGGCCAGCCTCAGGCTCGTTAAGCGGCGGAGCTGCGGCGATGCCTTCGGCCTGCTCATTTGCAAGCTCTTTGCGTGGCGCGGGCTCACCCTGCGGTCTGGGCTGCGGCTCTTCCAGCCCCCTCGTCCCCCCTATCCCGGTCTCAGCTTTTTCTTTCTCCTCTTTCTGCGCACCTTTGGTGGCGGCCACTGCTCCCGACAATACCGGAAACACGGCCCTGAACCCAGCTTCCTCCGGCGCCAGGCAGGAATTGTCGTCGCAGGCCTGGTAGCCGACAACGCCTTCGATGACAACCTGGCTTCCCTTGAATCCCCTGGCCACAGTGACCGGGACCTTGACCTTGACCGTGCCTTCAAAAACAGACAGGGGCTTGTCCCTAAAGCTGAACATCTTCATCTCGGCCACCGGAAAAACAGCCGCCTCGAATTTCAGGCCTGCGGCCGGCTTCAAATTCACCGTAGTCGGAATGATATTCTCGTCAACCGGCTGGTCGGAGTTGATATGAAAGCCCGGAGCGATGCGCAGCTCGAGAGTGATCTCAACGGTTTTGCCGGGGGCGAATGCGGCCGGCGGCGCCTGGACTCGGACAGTGAGAACCTGCTCCCCGGCCTGCCCGGCGGCCAAGGCTACGACAGAAATCAGCAAACCGAAGACAATCAACCAATGGCTTTTCGCGCTAGACTTCATATCGTCTATCCAAGGAAGCATCTCAATTTCAGTGATGCGTCATGATCTTGAAGGGGTGGCGCGGCGGAGGGGCATCCCCACCTCCTTGGAGAGGGAAGCGCTTCGCCTTCCCCCTTCCAACGGTCGCTCCGCTCCCTGCCTCCCCTTCTCGGACTTCGTCCTGCGACCAAGGGGTCATACCCCCTTGGAACCCCCCGTCCGGCGCCACCGGACGAACGCGCGCAGCCCGGCGAGCACAGCCGGGGAGGAGCCGCGACAGGACCCCACGCATATCTTTTTTCATCACAGAAATTGAGATGCTTACCACATCCAAACACGGAATGAGTATAGGCTGGAGAAAGCAGAAGAGTCAACGCAAAACGCCCGAACGGAAGCGAAGGCACCCCGGCCGGCCTCCTCTTCTTGACATCATAAGGTCAGGGAAAATATCCAGCCGAACTCAAAGCTTCGCGATGTTCAAGCCTTCGATCCGGCCATAATCCCGCAGATCCAGGGTCGCCAGAGAAAATCCGAGGGAAATGCAGGTCGCGGCGATGACCAGGTCGTGCGCTCCGACAGCCTTTCCCCTTTTGGCCAAACCCGCCCAGATGCCGGCGTAGATCCTGGCGGCGCCGAGGTCGAAGGGAAAAACGGAAAACACCTCGACGATCTTCTCGACAAAAGCCGCCCTGATGATCCTCCGTTTCTCGGAATCCGCGCGATGAACGCCATGCAGCAATTCGGAAACCGTGATCGCGGAAATTCCAAAAGCCTCTCCTTCCCGACCCAGGATGAATCTATCCAGCCTCGAAGATGCCCTCTCCAGGCCGACAAGGACGCTGGTATCGAAGAGGACACCCATCAGCTCCCCTGCGGAAGGACAGGCTGGCTTTCACGAACCGCCTTGATGTCGGATTCAAAAGCCTCGGCTTCAGCGCCGAGTTTCGGAACGGCCGCCAGGAGGCTTTTCAATTCGCCAAGGTTTTTGCCCTTGAGAGGCTGAGCCACCGGAGAGATCGACGCCACGGATTTCCCTCCTCGAACAACCGTAAAGGAATCTCCTTTATAATGAACTTGACTCAAGATCTCGGAGAATTTTCTCACGGCCTCGGTCGCGCTGATTTTTTTCCTCATAGTGACGCATTCGCAATTTATGATAATCATATTTTACATAATTTCAGGGAGAAGTCAAATCCCGATCCTGGAAAACCGCCTTAAATTTATAGGAATTTGCTTTGGGCTGAACTCCTTGGCGGCCGCGCGGGTTCCGCGGTCGTCCCCTCTCTGAAAAAACTCCCGAAAAATAATTGGCCTGGGAACCGGCTGTGGATATCAAGCCTGATTTCTGAACTAGTCCAAAGGTTTGACTTTATATATCTAAATGATATATATCTTTGTTTAGTATAAGATGAGCAAGAATAGAACACAATTTGCGATCCTGGGGATGCTGATGCTCGAGCCGATGTCTGGCTACGACTTCCGCAAGGCCGCCGAGCAGTGCCTAGGATTTTTCTGGCAGGAGAGTTATGGTCAGATCTACCCCACGTTGAAGAAAATGTACGAAAAAGGCTATCTCTCCAGCACCCGCCAGAAGACCAAAGGCAGGCCCGACAAGCGCGTCTATTCCATCACGAAAAGAGGAGAAGAGGCTTTCCGCAAATGGCTTGACCAACAGACGAGAATAGAGCCCAAAAGGAATGAACTGCTCCTGAAGCTCTTCTTCGGAGGCAAGACGGACCTCGGCGGCCAGATCAGGGAGCTGGAATCCATTCAAGAAAGCCACGAAAAATTGATGACTGAACTGAAAAGCATAGAAGACTGGCACATCAGGAATTATAATCATCACCCTTTGACGCCGTATTGGCTGGTGACGATCAGGTTCGGCCTGCGTCGCGTATCCGCGATGATCGAATGGTGCAGGGAATCCATTGAGACGCTTCAAAGCACCCGAGAAGAATCCTTTTCATCCGTGCCCGACCCGATCAGCTTTTACTTCAGATCGAAGCAGACACAGTCGGCCTCAAGAAAAGCGACTGACTTATAAGAGGTAAATCCATGAAAAACTTATGATGAACCCGACATCTATCAGGACAAGATAATCGATATCGTCCTGAAAAATACGATGAAAACGAATAAATAAAGGAAGGAAAAGATCTATGAACAAGAAAAACATCTTTATCTTAGCAGCTTTCATCGGGCTGTCTCTATCCACGTCTTTGAGTGCCCAGACTCAGAATGAGATTCTTCAGAAAATCGACAGATACATCCCAAAGGCGATGAGCGACTGGGGATCTCCAGGATTGGCCGTTGGCATTGTGAAGGGTGATTCCATTGTCTTCGCCAAAGGCTACGGGGTTCGCGAGCTGGGCAAGCTTGAGAAGGTGGATGAGTACACGCTTTTTTCCATCGGATCCCAGACCAAATCCTTTACGGCCGCAGCCCTTGCCATGCTCGTCGATGAAAAAAAATTGAAATGGGATGATCCGGTGATCAAATACCTGCCGGAATTTCAACTGAGCGATCCCTGGATCACCCGTGACCTCACGATTCGAGACTGTTTAACCCATCGCATCGGATTTGAACCTTTGATCATGCCCTGGATTCTGACAAATCACGACAGAAACGAGCTCCTCCGACGCTACCGGTATGCCAGGCCTGTCCATCGATTTCGAGCAGCCTTCAACTATAACAACGAAATGTTTCTGTTGGCCGGCCAGATTATCCCCGTCGTGACAGGTAAAAGCTGGGATGCGTTTGTGAAGGAGAGAATAACGGAATCATCGACGGTAAAATCCAAGCGATTCCGTGGGGCAATATGGACAACATCGGACCCGCCGGTTCGATCAATTCAAGCGTCATGGACATGGCTCAGTGGCTGCGGATGCAATTGGGCAACGGCTCAGTCGAGGGCAAACGCCTTCTCAGCACCGATGCCATGAAAGAGATGCATTCCCCACAGCAGATTATAACGTCCATTCAACAATGGTCCAAAGACCCACGGATTTCCTTGAATGCGATACCTCTTCTAAAATCGCGTTTCGAGACCTACGGTCTGGGATGGTTTGTCCAAGACTATCGAGGTCATCTGATTGTCCATCACGGCGGCGAGGCAGAGGGAATGCGTTGCCAAACAGGCATGATTCCAGAACTGGATCTGGGAGTCGTTGTCTTTTCCAACCTTCATCCGAGCACACTCGTGGAGGCCCTCATGTTTTATGTATTCGATGCTTTCATCGGCGGAGAAGAGAGAGATTGGAGCGGCGAAATTTTAACATTAATAAAGGAGTTCGATGAAAAGACAGTGAAAGTCCAAACGTCCCCCTCAGCCTCCGGGGCGTCTCCTGCATTCCCATTGGAAAATTATGCCGGCCTCTATGAAAACGACCTCTATGGTCAGGCCCGAGTGACTTCCGAAAACGGGCAGCTTAAAATACATCTGGGTCGGATTGAGTCGCTCCTAGTCCATCGGCAAGCCAATGCCTTCTTGATCTCAGAACCCATCATGTATGTCGGCAGAATGCCCGTGTTCTTCATCCCAAACAAGGAAGGAGTCATTCATCAATTTAAATTGCTCGGGATTATCGATTTCAGACGAGTTCCAGAACATTAACGCTTATAAGAAATTGCTTTTCGGCTGAGCCGCTTTGCGGCCGCGTTGTCGGCTCGCTCATCCCCTCCAACCATCGTGAGGGAGTATAAGAGAGAACTCCCAAACCGTCAATCACGGCTTGAGCCCGCGGAGGGGTGTCAAGGAGCAGCCCGGATGGCGTCAAAAACACCCGGTGCGGCCCAAATCATCCGGACCTCTGCCTCCTCTGAAAAAAGATCACAAAAAATATCCGGCCGGCGAATCAGCGGCCATCAGGAGCTCCTGAAAAGCGACCTGAGGCGGCGGCGGCTTCTCCGCGACGAATGTCACCTTGAGGTGGTCGATGATCCTGTCCGCGGCCATATAATTCGTGATGAAGGCCACGACCTTCATCTGACCGCCGCATTTCGGACAGACCAGCGGGTTGACTTCGTAGACCTTCCGGATCATCTCCGCCCAGCCCTTGGAAGGGACACGCCGCAGTTCCTCCTCGCTCATCCCTAGGGCGAAGGGAGGGAACCCCGCCTTCTGCACCTTCCCCCGGCGGGCGTTGGCGCAAAGCCCATAGGTGCGGACCATGACCTGTCCCTTGTCGGGGATATGGCTGGCACCTGGTCGGGAGCCTGATTTTCTTGACATCTTTTCGCCTGGTAAGCTATCATGACGGGTCGTATTTATACTTATTTTACTTATCATAACGGCGCGTTTCATTAACCTGAGCTGTCATTCTGCGCGGCAGGTTCGATTCCCTTAAGGGAGGCGCCATGAGCGCATGCACGCATCGCTGGACGATGACCAACATCCGTCAGGGATACCTCGTGGTCGAGGGCTGCTTCGAATGCGGGGCCCGCTCCTCGTTCTTTTCCACCGAGGTGACACCGCCCATCGACGAATACCAAGAAGGGAAGCATTTCTGGGTCCACCTGGGCAACTACCAGGCCGTCAAGTTCGACCTCCGCTGCGGACTCTGCGGAAAGACGGTCGGCCTGGACGACATGATGGGGCTGATGCTGTCCACCTGCCAGGACCCCGACTGCGAGGTGGCCCGCCTGGCCGAGCAGGAAGGCCCGGGAACGTGGGTCTATGTCGCCCTGTGCAGCGACAGCACCCATCGGGCGGGGCGCTGCGTCAGCCAGGAAGGCATCGAAGCCCTCAACCATTACTTCAACCAGAACATTAAAGCCCCCGGGAAAAAAATCATCGTCGTCCCCTGCCGGATGTGCAGCAGCATCGACAAATGCCGGGGGATCATCATCGCCGATACGGGCTTGACCGACCTGGACGCCCAGACGACCCAGGGTGAGCGACAACGTCCACGCGGTTGAGCGGGAGGAACATATGAAAGTCAAAGAATTGGCGGACAAGCTGGGGCTTCGCGCCATCAACGCCTACAAGGACAAGGACGTGGAGGGCGTTTACATCTCCGACATGGTCTCGGACATCATCACCGCGGCCAAGGCCAACAGCGTCCTCATCACCCTGCAGACGCACAAGAGCCTCATCGCCGCGGCCAACCTGGTGGACGTGGCCATGGTCGTCTTCGTCAAAGGCAAGAATCCGGCCAGCGACGTCGTGGAGCTGGCCACCAAGGCCGGGATCGGATTGTTCGTCTCCGAGGCCGACACCTGGACCTTCGCCCGGAAACTGGCAGAGATCGGACTCAAGTGACGGCCGTGCCGCGCGATCCGTGGACCGCGCTCCGTCAGGATTTCGCCGGGGAGCCGGCCGACCTCATCCCCGTCTTGCAGCGGGTGCAGGCCGCCGACGGCTGCCTGGTCCCCGAGGCCATCCGCCGTATCTCCCGCTGGCTCAAGATTTCGGAGAACGAAATCTACGGCGTGGCCACCTTTTTCGCCCAGTTCCGCTTCAGCCCGCCGGGAGAGCATCTGCTCAAAGTCTGTCTGGGCACGGCCTGTCACGTCAAGGGCGGCGAACAGATGCTGGAGGTGCTCAAGCGCCGCCTGAATGTCGAGCCGGGCCAGGCCACGGCCGACGGCCAGTACCAGTTCGAGCGGGTGGCCTGCCTGGGCTGCTGCGCCCTGGCGCCAGTGGTGTCCCTCGACGACAAGATCTACGGCCAAACCTCTGTCCTGAAAATACAGGAGATCCTGGATGCCCGCCAAAAACGCGAAAACCCTTGACCAA
>Ga0299912_10005283_pt1 | contig 10606 bp, 8 predicted proteins | sample RVTome_2_FD_207667 | JGI IMG/M metagenome (GOLD analysis project Ga0299912, IMG submission 207667) | Soil microbial communities from uranium-contaminated site in the Upper Colorado River Basin, Wyoming, United States - RVT95D214 (version 2) ... | reverse complement strand
TGAAATCACGTATCCCAGGTGAATATATGAAAATCAGATCGTGGCTTTTTTGAAGTATCGGAAACAGATGATAGATAGCAGAAATACGCCCCTCAAGTGGTCTTGATTTCAATCTTTTTGATGTCGAGTTCCTTACCCATGACAACGAGAATATCTGTGTCTTTGATGACATAGTCCGCACTTGGCATCATTCTGACTTGATCCGAGAGCACCTCTTTCACGGCAATCACATCAATGTGGTATTTGGTTCGGAGGTAGAGTTCCCCAATGGTTTTTCCGTAAAACGCGGAAGGGGACGCCATCTCGCAGATCGTGTATCCTCCCGATAGCGGAATATAATCTAGAACATTGGGGCTGATGATGCTCCTGGCCAACTTTACAGCCATTTCTTTTTCCGGAATGATTACATCTGTAGCTCCCACTTTTTCTAGGACATGCTTGTGGTCTTCGTTCGGAACCTTGACAATGATATGTTTTACCTTCATCTCCTTGAGGTGAAGCGTCACGAGGGAGCTCCCCGCCAGGTCCTCTCCGAAGGAGATGATGACAACATCATCCTCGTGAATTCCGATCGACTCCATGACTTCCTTGTCCGTTCCGTCCGCGACAATGGCCTTCGTAGAAAAGTCCCGGATCCGCTGGACTACGTCCTTATCCTTATCGATAGCGATCACCTCGATCCCGGCCTCAAAAAGCTCCTTCACGACGTTAAACCCGAAGATTCCAAGTCCGATTACGACAGTTCGCTTCATACCTTTCCCCGTTTCAAGTCTCCATTATGTTGCGATGACTCATGCGGCGCCTCCGAATCACAGACCACCCTCATCACTTCTTGTGGCGTTTGGGCAGACCTTAGACCCTGAAGAAGATGCCTATCTTGAGCTGCCCGGCTGGCAAGACCGAGGACCTGGACTTGGGTATCGGGGTTTTGAGAAGGACAAAGGATCAGGAAAACAAATTCAATCGGCTTCTCTGTGGATACATCCGAGACTCCTTGTCTCGTCAACCCAAGCGCAACCACCGGAGTGACGAGGCTATCAATGCGAACATGGGGGAAGGCCACCCCTTCGTTGAAAAAGGTGGAGCCCTGTTCTTCTCGCTTCATGATCTCCTTTAAGAGTGCCGCGGGATCTGCCGCGTTGTCCTTTCCGATTGCCTCCACAAGGGTTCGCAGAACTACATCTTTTGGTACAGGCTGATCCCAGATCACGATGCCCCGGGGTGAGAGCAATGAGCTCAGCCTGATCCTGCCCATGGGCTGAACCAAGGGTTTCTCTGGACCGGGAGCCGCCTTTTCAGGAATCGTCACTAATTTTGCCGGTTCTTCGCGGGTGTCGAGAACAATAACGGTCACTCCCTTGGCATTCTTGATGATATCGCCAACCACATCTCTGTTCTTTCCCAATCTCTTCCAGAAGGGTTTGGGAGTCGGTCTTCCAATGACAACATGACCGGCGCGGTATTCCTTAGCGAACCTGAGGATCGTATGGGCCACATCTTCTCCCTTGTAGGTGAAAACCATTGCTCCGAGTTGTTTCGCAAGGGTCAACGTCTCCGAGATGAGGCGCTGCGTAGGGGAATCGATCACGGTGGGTTCCTCGGAGGGAGTTTGAACATAGACCGCATACCAGTTCCGATTGAGTCTCCCCGCCAGACGGGAAGCGTAGCGGAGCAACTTCTCGCTGTTCGGGCCGCGGGAGCTCAAACAGACCATCACCTGATCCGGCGCCGTACTGCTCTCTTCCTCGGGAGTGATGCGCCTTCTCAAGTCAATCTGGGAGGCAAGCTCACGAAGGGTCAGTTCCCTAAGGTTCTCCAAATTGGAGGTCTTGAAGAAATTGACCAAAGCCGTCCCGATCCGCTCCGTAGGATAGATCTTCCCCTCCTCCAAACGCTTCCGTAAATCTTCGGCAGTAAGGTCCACATCCACGATCTGGTCTGCGCCAGCCAGAATCGAATCGGGCAGACGCTCCCGCACCTTCACCCCTACGGTTTTCTCAACCGTGTTATAAAGACTTTCCAGGTGCTGGACATTCATCGTGGTAATTACATGGATACCTGTAACAAGAATGTCCTGAACATCCTGGTACCTTTTTGGGTTCCTGCTTCCCGGAACATTCGTATGAGCAAGTTCATCAATCAATGCAACCTGAGGCCCACGGGCAAGGATGGCATCCACATCCATCTCGTCCAGGGTAATACCCCGGTACTCTTGCTTTCGTCTGGGGACGATCTCCAGTCCCTCGGCAAGTCTGGCGATATCGGGTCTGCCGTGCGTTTCGAGGAGACCAACGACCACGTCGATTCCTTCCGCCTTGAGTCGGTGTCCCTCCAGAAGCATTTGGTAGGTCTTACCCACTCCCGCGCAGTACCCGAGGTAAACTTTCAGGCGACCGCGCTGCGCGCGACGGATCATTCTGAGAAAGGAGTTTGACTTATCTTCCGCCATCGTGCCTCAAACGCTCCTATCTAAATCCAGGTTTAATAAGAGAACATTTACCCTTGGCTCCCCCAGAATCCCAAGTTGTCGATGTTCCGTGTGAATTTTGATCATTTTCAGAACCGCCTCTTCACTCAATCCCCTGGCTTCGGCCACACGGCTAGCCTGAAGCAGGGCATTTCTCAAGCTGATGTGAGGATCGAGACCGCTGGCAGATGCAGTCACGGCATCAGCAGGCACCAGGACATCTGGGGTGAGATGATTCTCGCTCCGATATTCATCAACACGTTTCTTCACCATATCTATCAATTTTTTTGAGGTGGGTCCGAGGTTGCTGCCACCGGAGTGCATAGCATCATAGCCATCTCCTGCTGCCGAGGGACGGGGGTGGAAGTACTTCCGATCGGTAAAACCCTGTGAAAGAAGGGCGGATCCGATCGTTATCCCATCTCGCGCAATTAGCGAACCATTGGCTTTTGACGGGAAAAGGCCTTGGGCCAGAAGCCAAACGGCGAAAGGATAGATCCCGCACAGAACAATAACCAGCGTGGCCGTGGCTACCAGTGAGATTCGAATTTCCTTTATGATATTCTTCACGGGTGTCTTCCCTTTCTTCTCCTAAACGAGGCCAAGGCCATTCACGATGAGATCGAGAATTTTGATCCCGGGAAACGGCACGACCAGACCCCCGAGGCCGTAGATCAAGAGATTTCTCCTAAGAAGAACAGCCGCACCTAACGGGCGGAAACGTACGCCGCGAAGGGCCAGCGGAATCAGAATGATAATGATGAGGGCATTGAAAATAACTGCGCTCAGGATTGCACTCAGGGGGGAGTGGAGCCGCATGATGTTAAGAGGAGCGATGACCGGATACGCACTGACGAGCATGGCCGGGATGATAGCGAAGTATTTCGCTACGTCGTTGGCGATACTGAAGGTTGTCAGCGCACCTCTTGTAATCAGCATCTGCTTTCCGATCTCAACGACTTCGATCAGCTTCGTTGGATTGGAATCAAGATCCACCATGTTGCCTGCTTCCTTGGCCGCTTGTGTCCCCGTGTTCATGGCAACGCCCACGTCAGCCTGTGCCAGGGCAGGCGCATCATTGGTACCATCGCCGGTCATGGCCACCAGGTGCCCGGAAGCCTGCTCCCTTCGAATCAAGGTCAGTTTGTCTTCGGGTCGTGCTTCTGCGACGAAATCATCGACCCCCGCCTCTTTTGCTATGGCTGCTGCTGTAAGCCGGTTGTCGCCGGTGATCATTACCGTCTTGATCCCCATCGCCCTGAATCTTTCAAACCGGTCCCTGAGGCCCCCTTTCACAACATCCTTCAAATGAACGACACCCAGAACCTTCGGACCATCGGCTACGAGCAGGGGAGTCCCGCCAGTGAGAGAAATCGCATCGACCGCACTCCTAATCTCTTGTGAAAGACCTGCTCCAATGAAGCCTTGTACCGCATCGGGGGCACCCTTTCGAATCTGCCTGCCTCCGATATCCACACCGCTCATTCTCGTCTGAGCCGAAAATGGAATGAATTTCACAGCAGACATATCACTGATTGAACGGCCCCTCAAACCATATTCTTTGGCGAGGATAACGATACTTCTTCCTTCCGGCGTTTCATCAGCAAGGGATGCAAGCTGTGCGGCATCTGCCATCTCCTCGACCCGAACCCCTGATGCGGGAAGAAACTCTGTTGCCTGACGATCACCCAGGGTAATCGTCCCTGTCTTGTCGAGGAGCAGGACATCGATATCTCCTGCTGCCTCTATGGCACGGCCGCTCATCGCGAGAACATTTTTCTGGACCATACGGTCAATTCCCGCGATCCCGATGGCGCTGAGAAGACCCCCAATCGTTGTAGGCATCAGGCAGATGAGCAAAGCTACGAGGACCGTAATCGAAAAAGAGATGCCCGAATAGAGACCGAAAGGCCTCAGGGTCATGATGACTACAAGAAAGATGATCGTCATCGCAGAGAGAAGAATCGTCAGGGCAACCTCGTTCGGCGTCTTCTGGCGGCGGGCTCCTTCGACCAAGCTGATCATACGGTCAAGGAAGCTTTCGCCAGGATTGGCCGTAACGCGTACTTTGATTTGGTCGGAAAGAACACGGGTGCCGCCGGTCACCGCACTCCGGTCACCACCAGCTTCCCGGAGCACTGGGGCCGATTCGCCCGTGATGGCCGATTCGTCGACCATCGCAGCTCCTTCGATAATCTCGCCATCCGCCGGGATGATTTCTCCTGCAGCAATGAGAATGAAATCATCCTTTCGCAGGGCTTCGGCAGGAACTTTTTCAATCGAACCATCTGCTCTCAGGCGGCTGGCAGTGGTCTGAGTCCGGGTCTTCCGGAGGGTTCTGGCCTGGGCTTTGCCCCGGCCTTCAGCCATGGCTTCGGCAAAGCCCGCAAATAGGACAGTGAACCAGAGCCAGAGGGTAACCTGGAGGACAAAGCCTGAAGGCTCCTTTTCAGATCCGAAGACGAGGCCAACTGTAGTGATCGCGGCTCCCACTTCGGTCACGAACATAACAGGGTTTCTCCACAGAGACAGAGGATTGAGTTTTTTTAAGGAATCGACCAGTGCCTGGCCAATGATCTCACGGTCAGATAGGGAATGTCTTTTCACAACCATCGTGATCTTTCCTTAGTAGAGAGCGTTTGATCCTATCATCAGAAAATGTTCGACAATCGGGCCAAGGGCCAGGGCCGGCAGAAACGTGAGGGCTCCGACGATCATCACCGTTCCAACCAGGACAAGGGCGAATGTGGCACCCCAAACAGGGAAAGTCCCTGCGCTTGATGGGATTTGCTTCTTTTTTGCCAGACTCCCAGCCAGTGCCAACACGGGTACGATCATCAAAAAGCGGCCGAAAAGCATAGCCAGGCCAAGTGTTGTGTTGTACCAGTAAGTGTTCCCGCTAAGCCCCGCGAAGGCGCTGCCATTATTGCCCGCTCCGGAGGAGTAGGCATAGAGGATTTCGCTCAGACCGTGAGGTCCCAAATTATTCAGACCTGCCGTTCCCCACCTGCTTACCGCCGCCCAGGCCGTGAAACCGAGGATACTGAAGATCAGTACCATCAGGACAAGGACGCAGAGCTTTATGTCGTAGGATTCAATCTTTTTCCCAAGGTATTCGGGCGTTCGGCCAACCATCAGGCCTGTAAGAAAAACGGCAATCACGACAAAGACCACCATTCCGAACAGTCCCGCTCCCACACCCCCGAAGACGACCTCTCCCAGTTGTATGTTGAAAAGGGGAATCAACCCTCCTAAAGGCGTGAAAGAATCATGCATCGAGTTCACTGCGCCACACGAAGCAGCCGTTGTGATTGTCGCAAAAAGGGATGAATTAAAGATGCCGAAACGAACCTCTTTCCCTTCCATGTTTCCGTCCGCAGGGTCCACACCCAACGTATGTAATCTTGGGTTACCCGCGCTTTCAGCCCACCAGGCGGTCAAAAGAGCGCAGAGAAAGAGGATCGCCATTGCACCCCAAACTGTCCATCCGTGCTTTTGCTTATTCACCATCCGTCCGAGGTAATAAGTGAGGCCACTCGGAATGAGGAAGATGGAGAGCATCTGAATGAAGTTGGAAAGGGGAGTCGGGTTCTCATAGGGGTGAGAGGCATTGGCATTCATGAAACCGCCACCGTTTGTCCCAAGCATCTTAATCGAAACCTGTGAAGCCATAGGACCTTGAGGAATGGTCTGCATCTCAAGTTTATGTGCTTCCGGCGCTATATTTCCTATCGTGTCTTTGATCTCTTGACCAATCGCATCCTTTTTCACCACCTGAATGGTTGCGGACTCGACCAGGTTTGCTTTCTCATAGGGTCTGAAATTTTGGATCATCCCCTGCGATACCAGGAAGACAGCATATACAAGGGAAAAGGGAAGAAGCAGATAGAGAGTGACGCGAACCAGATCGACCCAGAAGTTTCCAACGGTCTTAGCACTGTTTCTCGAAATGCCCCTCACCAAGGCCGCAGCCACCGCAATGCCTGCTGCCGAAGAGACGAAATTATGAAAAACGAGACCCACCATCTGTGAGAAGTAGGAAAGGGTCGACTCTCCTCCATAATTCTGCCAATTGGTGTTCGTGGTAAAACTCACCGCAGTGTTGAAGGAAAGGTCCGGGGTGACTGGTCCAAATGCTTCTGGGTTCAACGGAAGAAGGTGCTGGAGACGGAGAATGGCGTAGGTGAAACATAATCCGATGAGGCTGAAAGAAAGAATGGAGAGGGTATACTCCTTCCAATCCTGTTCTTTTTTCGAATCGACACCGGAGAGACGGTAGATCACCCGTTCAACAGGCCTGAGAAGAGGATCGAGAAAAGTCTTCCCCCGGGGATCCAGCACCCGAACAAGGTAAAGCCCCACCGGTTTCGTCAGAAGGAAAACCAGGAGCAAAAACAGTGCAAGTTGAATCCATCCATAAACGTCCATCGACCTGTTCCCTTATCAAAACTTTTCGGCCCGAAAGACGGTAACGAATAGATAAATGATCAAAATGAGCCCGATGAAGATTCCGCCGATGTTATTCATATCTGGAGCCTTTCGCATCCTTTGGCATAGAGAAGACAGAGGCCAAAGAAAAGGATTGAAATCATTAATGTATACAACATCGATCATGAAAGGCTCTCCTTCTTGGAAATTCGGTCAGCTCTTAAAAGACCAAAAGTAAATGTCGTTCCTTTACCCAGCTCACTTTCGACGCCGACCGTTCCGCCATGGGCTTCTACAATCTCTTTGACAATTGCAAGTCCAAGTCCTACACCCGTTTCTTTTCCCTGCTCAGGGACCCTGAAAAACTGCTCAAAAATTCTGGGAAGGTACCTGTCTGGAATTCCCTTGCCGGTGTCCGCTACCGAAAAGTGGACCCTCTCGTCATCAACTTGGGCTGAGACGGTGACCTTTCCTCCAGGGTTTGTATATCTCAATGCATTGGACAGGAGATTGCCAAAAACGTGATTCATCCGTGCTGAATCAGCCCAAATCTCCGGCAGGTCAGGCGGCAGTTCGATGTTCAAATTGATCCCTTGATCTTCAAAGGGCCTCCGAAAAGGTTCCACTGCCTCCAGAACCATCACGTGAGGAGATATCCCTTGAAACTGCATCCCTGCCCTCCCGGATTCGATCCTTCCGATATCGAGAAGGTTGTTGACAATATGGTCTAACCGGTCACTGTCCTCGCGGGCGGCAAGAAGCAGTTCGACCTGTTTTTCTGTCAACGTTCCCACCCTTTCCTCGAGCAGAAGGTGGACTGCCATGCGGATCGAGGTTAACGGCGTTTTGAGCTGGTGGGAAACGGTCGAGATCAGTCCTCTTTTCATTTCATCCTGCTGCCGAAGCTGCGTCACATCTTGAAGAAGAAGAATCACTCCTGTTGGTTGCATCTCGTTATCGAGGATCGGTATCGCTTCGGGACGGAAGTAGCGTTCTTCTCCCTTCACAAAATGCTGCAGAATCCTGTGCTCGTCTTTGGCCTCTATCGGGTGACCGTAAGAAAGAGCTTTGTCGTAGAGATCGGTCATCCAGCCGGAGGGCAGACCATGGATTCGAACATGGGGCTTGAGGCCGAAGACCTCCCGGGCCGTTTCTGTGGCGACCTCAACCTTTCCCTCTAAATCGATCAGAGCAACGGCATCAGGGAGGCCCTTAAAAGTCTGCTGGGTCGCACGCTCAATGCGTGTAAGCTTCGCCCTGTCACTCCGACGGAATTCACGAAGACTCGCCGCCATCTCATTGAACGTTTCCGAAAGTTTCCCGACTTCATCCCGGGAGTTGCTCCGGATGACAAGGTCGAGGTTTCCTTGCTTGATTTCCTCTGCAGAAAGGATCAGGCGCTTTATCGGACGAAGGATCCACCGCTCACTGAAAAATATGAGCCCAATCGCAACGATGGTTCCGACAAACAGGAGAATGTACATACGTTCCCTTGCGGACTTGGCTCTTTGACGGGCTCGATCGTTCGCTTCGGTCATGTTTTGCTGATTCATCTTAAGAATTTCGTCTGCTGTGCCTTTAATTTGTTCAAAGAGGGGGAGAAGTTCTGTGAAATAAGTGTCTTTCCGTACGGCCATCAATACTCCGGGATCGACTACTCTTCTCATTATCGTTCTGTGCTGTTCGAACAGTTCCCGTAAGTGGGTTGCCTTTTCTCGTTCCCCGGGAAGGGTAACATTGCCAAGCTCGACCTGAAGCGCTTTCTCAAATGCCTGATCATTTCTTCGGATGAGGTCATCTCCTTTGGCTGCGTATCCCAGGAGTGAAAAAAGTATTCCGCTATCCATTCGTTCCAGCGCTTCCTTCATATCCTGGCAGGCAACGACACTCCGGTAGTTTTCCCTCAAAATGACCTCAATGGACTCTCCCAGTCTGGTGAGTTGCAGAATACTCATGAGGCTGGTCGCCAATATGATCGCAACGAGTCCGCCAAGTCCAAGAGAAAGTTTTTGGCGTAGACCAAACATTTCTCACCTCTCTTATTCAAGACAAGAGCAAAAGACGTGCCCAAGAAGTGTGTGGCAAAAGTGTTGTAATTACAGAGATTTCACATGGATTGCAGGACCAAGAGATTGCATTTCTCAAGGAAGGTAATCAAATGACATTGAAAATTGCAAGGCGGGTTTCGAAATAGGGATTACATGGAGGGGCTATCAAATTCCGTATTTTCTACGTCGACGCCAAAGCGTGGCCTGATCGATACCAAGGAGGTCCGCCGCTTCCTGGAGTGACTTGGTTGTTACAAGGATTCGCCGGATATGTTCTTCCTCAATCTTCTCCAACGAAACCGGGTCACCTACATTAGCGCTTGCAACCCCGGGTGAAAGCTCAGAGGGGAAGCATTCTATCCCCACACGATTCGTCTGGCAGAAAATGACGGCGCGTTCGATGATATTGCTCAATTCCCGCACGTTGCCCGGCCAATGGTGTTGTCTGAAGGTTTGTAGCGCCTCTTCTGTGAAACCCACGAATGAGCGATGATAATTCCGGCCCCAAAAAGCCAATAACCTTTCCGCAAGGGCAACCACATCGCCCGGCCGTTCGCGCAAGGGAGGAATTTCAATCTGAACCACATTGAGTCGATAAAAGAGGTCTTCCCGAAACCTTCCTTCCTTAACGGCCTTTTCTAAATTCAGGCTGGTTGCGGCGATGATGCGAACATCGGCCTTCCGAGTCGTATAGTCACCAACCCTCTCATATTCCCTTTCCTGGGCAAAGCGAAGCAGTTTCGGTTGGAGAGCCATAGGTAAATCGCCGATTTCATCAAGAAAGAGCGTTCCGCCCTCGCAGGCTGCAATGCGGCCGGGGTTATCCCGAATGGCCCCGGTGAATGCCCCCTTTACATGTCCGAAAAGCTCACTTTCCAGTAGCTCTGATGAAAAGGACGGACAGGAAACAATGCCGATGAGTTTGCTGGCTCGGTTACTCCACGAGTGAATGGCTCGGGCGAGTGCCGTTTTACCGGTCCCGCTTTCTCCCCTGAGGAGGACTGTTGCATCCGTAAGAGCGGCTTGACGAGCGAGTTTAATGGCCCGTTCCATCGTGGCGCTGGTGCTCGAAAAGTCAACCTCTGGGTTTAATCGTCCCAGATCCTCTTGAAGGGCTGCAACCTTCTGCTCCAGCGCACGCATCTCAAATACTTTTTGAACGGCTAATTTTACCTGTGCAGGGGTAAATGGTTTTGGGATATAGTCGGTTGCACCCCGCCGCATGGCTTCCACCGCCGTATCGATAGACGCATAGGCCGTGATGACGATAATCTTAAGCCAGGGCGTGGTCGCCAGCAGGATTGGTATGAGATTAAGCCCGTCCGCAGCACCAAGCCGGAGATCCACAAAAGCAAGTTCGAAGGATCTCCGGGAAGCTTCCGCAAGAGCATCCTGGAAGTTGCTCACGGCGATGACTTTGTGGCCCTCTGTCTCCAGACACACCGACAGCGTCTTGCGGATGTTGACTTCATCATCCACCACAAGAATGTTCAATGATTGGCTGACCGTTGACCCGACCTTGTTCCCCATCTGCTGGATCGCCTTCAACTAAGCATACAGAGTTACACGTCAAAAATCAATCGCTTAGCCGAAGGTCGTATCAACTGAAGAAAATAAAAAAGGAACATTCTGAGAAACATGACAATCGAAAGGAGGATGCTAT
>Ga0299912_10005282_pt1 | contig 10606 bp, 10 predicted proteins | sample RVTome_2_FD_207667 | JGI IMG/M metagenome (GOLD analysis project Ga0299912, IMG submission 207667) | Soil microbial communities from uranium-contaminated site in the Upper Colorado River Basin, Wyoming, United States - RVT95D214 (version 2) ... | reverse complement strand
CTTGAAATAGCACATCCGGCTGGCCACGCCCTCGATGCAGTCGAGGACGTCGTCCAGGCCGCTGGCCAGGTCGTGGATGTCCTCCCGTTCGAGGGGCGTGATGAAGGTCTCGCGGAGCTTGGTGAAGATCTCGTGGGTGATGTTGTCGCCCTGGTGCTCGATCCTTTTGATCCTCTCGTACTTCGCCTCGACGTCCTCGTAGTGGTCGATGAGCTCCTGGAGGGCCAGGGCGCCCTCGCGGAGGTTGGCGGCGTCCTGGCGGAACAGCTCGAAGAACTTCTGTTCCTTGGGAAACATGCGGAATTTCATAGCCTTCGTCTCGGGTCTTTTCGTTCCGGGAAGCCCATCCTAACGAAGGCCGGGGACATTGTCAAATGGCCGGCGGACGGCCAACTTCAAATCTTTAGGAAGAGCCCGGCGGCCGTCGTCATGCGTCACCTCCGTCTCTTCCCGGATGCCCGGTTCGAGCCCCGCTCGAGGCGGCCAGGATCCCCCGGACGTAGCCGACGGATTCGGCCAGGCCCGGCATAGGGTCCTTGCCGTCCTTCTCGTATTCGAAGGCGGCCGTCCCCCGGAAATCCGCCGCGGCCAGGGTCCGCAGGAAACCGGGAATGTCGACGACACCGCGGCCCGCTTCGACCGCGACGCCGTCCTCCGTCGCGGCCGTGACATCCTTCATGTGGACGTCGAGAAGGCGCGGGCCGCACTCGGAGGCCGCTTCCGAAGGATCGATGCCGGAGCGTTGGCAATGGCCGACGTCCAGGCAGACGCCGACCCGGCTGTCGAGGTGTTTGATCCTGTCCAGGATCGTCCACGGCGTCGGGTAGAGAAGGTCTCCCGGACCGTGATTGTGGATAGCCAGCCTGATCCCCGTTTCCCGGGCTCTCTGTTCGGCCCGGCCGAGGAGTTCGTGGTTGGGGACTCCGACGACAATGCCCATCCCGCCGGCCCGGGCATATGAAAAAGCCCGGTCGACCTCGGTTTCGTTGTTCATGTAGACAACGCCGCAGCCGTAGAGGACGAAGCCGGCCGCCTTGACCTTGGCCGCCGCGGCCCGGATAGCCTCTTCCGGGCTTTCGAGCGGGAGGTGGACGCTCTTGAGGGCTATGCGGGTGAGCCCGAGCCGCCGGGCCATGGCCAGGGTGGATTCGAGGTCGAACTCCCGGAACGTATAGGAGGCCAGGCCGAGCTCGAAGCGGGGAGCCGGCCCCGGCGCGGCTGTCCCGCCGTCCCGGCCGCAGGCCGCTCCCGCCAGAACGGTCCCTGCCGCCGCGCCCATGGAACCGCCGAGAAAAGCCCGCCGCGTGATCTTCCTCATGCGGGCCTAATATAATGGTATTTTCCGGCGCCGGTCAATTCCCTTGGGGCCGGCACAGGATCACCGTCTACGGCGACCTCAAATAGCCCGTCTACGGGCTGGCCGACGCCCTCGGCTGGCGGATCCTCGAAGAGGCCTGAATTTTCAGTATCGTGTCCCAGGAATTCTCCTAAGCTACAACTCAAACGATAGATCCAGATAAAAAAGGGCTCTATCGGCAAATTCGAGAAGACGCCTGAAGGTTGAACGGGTCCTCATATTAAGGTAGTATGAAGCGAGAATCGACGGACCACGAAAGGATACCGCCATGGCCGAGCCGTTCATCGAAGAAAAAACACGGAAGATCGCCCTCCTCATCGACGGCGACAACGCCCAGCCCTCGCTCATCGGGCAGATCCTGACCGAGGCGGGGAAATACGGGCTCGTGACCATCCGCCGCATCTACGGCGACTGGACGACCGTCAACATGTCCGGCTGGAAGACCGCCCTCCACGATAGCGCCATCCAGCCCATCCAGCAGTTCCGCTACACGATCGGCAAGAACGCCACCGACAGCGCCATGATCATCGACGCCATGGACATCCTCCACGGCCACCTCGTCGACGGCTTCTGCATCGTCTCGAGCGACAGCGACTACACCCGCCTCGCGACGCGCGTCCGGGAGATGGGTTTCTTCGTCATGGGCATCGGCAAGCGCTCGACGCCCAAGGCCTTCGTCAACGGCTGCAACATCTTCATCTACACGGAGAACCTCGTCCCCCGGGGCCGGGAAAGGGAAACGCGGCGGCGGGACCGGGGCGGCGCGGGGCGGAAGGGCGGCGGCAAGGAGACCCGGGAGCAGAAAGAGGAGCGCGAGGAGCACGAGGACCGGGAGGACCGCGAGGACAAGAGCGGCAAGTACGATCCCGTCCCCCTGCTCAAGGGCGCCTTCGACATGGCCGTCCACGAGGACGGCTGGGCCAACCTCGGCGAGATCGGCTTTTACCTGCGGCAGCTCGACCCGGGGTTCGACCCCCGCACCTACGGCTTCAAGCAGCTGTCCCAGCTCATCAAGAGCCAGCAGGCTCTCTTCGAGGTCCACTCGCGGGGCGAAGAGGGGGGCGGCGCCGCGATCTACATCCGCATGCGCGAGAGCCGCGACTAGCCTCCGGCCTTTCCTTTCTTCAGAAACGCGGCGAGGAGGAAACCGCCGCCGACGACGAGCATCAGGATCCCCCAAACCAGGTTGAGGTTGAGGCCGAGGGAAATCGCGTACATCTCTTTTTTGGTCACCAGCCCGTAGACCGTGAGCAGGACGCCGTAGGCGCTGAGGAGCCAGCCGATCGGGAGCTTGAGGTCGAGGACGTGGCCCTGGCCCATTCCCGTCCCTTGGTCCTTCGTTTCGATCTTGTCGTTCATGGTTCCCTCCTTGAGGGTCACGGTCCCGATCACCAGAAGATGATGTTGAGGACGATGGCGATGACGATGGCCAGGGTCCCCCAGACCGCGGGCCGCGCGAGCCAGCGGGCGGCGGCCTTGGGCTTCGGCGTCAGGCCGAAGACGAGGCCGGCGAGCTCCTTCGGGTCCCGCTTGGCGGTGAAGAGGCTGACGCCGATCGTGACGACGAAGTCCGCCAGCCAGGCCCACCAGGCCTGGTAGAAATTGGCGGCCATGTCGCTGGCGTAATGGACGACGCCGAGCTTGTAGAGGAGGTAGTGCCCGGCGGCGACGAAGATGCCGACGAGCAGGCCGAAGAAGCCGCCCCAGCCCGTGGCGCCCTTCCAGAACATGCCCAGGAGGAAGGTGGCGAATAAGGGCGCGTTGAAGAAGGAGAAGATGAGCTGCATGTAGTCCATCAAGTTGGGGAAGGACTGAACGATGTAGGCGGTGCCGACGCTGATGGCCACGCCGAAGACCGTGGCGTATTTGCCCATCTTCAGGTAATGGGCGTCCGGTTTCCCCTTCTTGATATAGCTGCCGTAGATGTCGTAGGTCCAGATGGTGTTGAAGGCCGTGACGTTCCCGGCCATGCCGGACATGAAGCTCGCCAGGAGCGCCGTGATGGCCAGCCCCAGAAGGCCGTTCGGCAGGTAGTGCTTCATGAGGAGGATCAGGGCCGAGTTGTATTCGGTCGAGGGCAGGGCGCTCTGGCTGAATTCGGGCAGGACGAGCAGGGCGACGAGCCCCGGGATGACGACGATGATGGGGACGAGCATTTTCGGGAACGAGGCGATGATCGGGGTCATCCGGGCGGAGTTGATGTTCTTCGAGGCCAGGGCCCGCTGGACGACGAGGAAGTCCGTCGTCCAGTAGCCGAAGGACAGGACGAAGCCGAGGCCCATGACCACGCCGAACCAGTCGACGCCGAGCGGATTGTTGCTCGTCCCCAGGTATTTCGCCGAGTGGAGGAGGGGCTCCTTGAGCTTGGCCACGAACCCGGCGAAGCCGCCCACCTCCTTGAGGCCGAGGAAAACGATGGGCAGGAGGCCGAGCCAGATGAGAAAGAACTGGATGACCTCGTTGTAGATCGAGGAGGACAGACCCCCCCAGAAGACGTAGAGGAGGACGACCGCGGCGGCGAAGAGGATGCTCCCGGTGAGCGACCAGCCGAGCATGAGCTTGAAGAGCAGAGCCATGGCGTAGAGGCTGATGCCGCTCATGAGGACGGTCATGATGGCGAAGGAGATGGCGTTGAGACCCCGGGTCGCCTCATTGTAGCGGAGCTTGAGGTACTCGGGCACGGTCCGGACACGGCTGCCGTAGTAGAAGGGCATCATGAAAATCCCCAGGAAGACCATGGCCGGGATGGCCCCGACCCAGTAGAAGTGGACCGTGGCGATGCCGTATTTGGCCGAGTTGGCCACCATGCCGATGACCTCGAGGGCGCCGAGGTTGGCCGAGAGGAAGGCCAGGCCCGTGATCCAGCCGGGGAGCGAGCGGCCCGAGAGGAAGAAATCCTCGCCCGTCTTCATGTATTTCTTGAGCGAATAGCCGACGAGGATCATGACCAGGATGTAGCCGCCGATGATGGCGTAGTCGACGGCGTTCAGGGTGATGACGGGGTCCATCGCGCCCTCCTTTCTGGCGGGACGCCGGAGGTCCTCTTTTGGCGAGGGGGAGCATAATTCACGCCCCGGTTGTTGTCAACGCCGGGCAGGCTGCGGGCCGCCTCACGGCCCGGGAAGCGTCCCTTAGCCCGACAAATGGCCGATGACATGAATGGCCGGGGACGTGTGCCTGTGGTGCGCGTCCCGGTTCTTGTTGTATAGTTGGGTGGCCGGCGCTTCCCGGCCGTCGAATCCTCGAAGGTCCGGGTGCGTCTCTTGAGAACACGGGGCGGGAACTTAATGTGGACGCCCGAGCGCTTCGGGCTCTTTTTCGATCCCGAAATTCATTAAACCTCCGGGCCGATTTGCCGTATAATACCGGAGAAACCCGCCCCCGGGTTCATCCGTCGACGGCGACATATTCGAGGGAGGCCGGCATGCTTCGAGACATCATAAAAAAAGAGATCCTGGACAACATCACCAGCCCTAAATTCGTCTTCACCTTTCTTCTCTGCACCATTCTCATCCTGCTCTCGGTCTATACCGGGGTGACCAATTACCGGGCGGAGAAGAAAGAGCACACGGCGTCGCTGGCCCTGAACAAAAAGAACATGGAGAGCCAGCCGAACTTCTCGTCGCTCGCCGGGATCGGGGTCAAAGTCAGCAAGCCGCCCCAGGTCCTGGGAACGGTCGTCAACGGCATCGAGGAGGCGGTGGGCCGTGTGGCTCCGGTCAACATCGTCGCCGACCCGAACCTCATCGACTCCAAATACAGCAGCAATCCGGTTTTCGCCGTCTTCGGCCCCCTGGACCTGATGTTCATCGTCAAGATCGTCCTCAGCCTCTTCGCCATCCTCTTCACCTATGACGCCATCGTCGGCGAGAAGGAAAAGGGGACGCTCAAGCTGGCCCTGTCGAACGAGGTGCCGCGCGACCGGCTCATTCTCGGCAAGGCCATCGGCGGCTACATCAGCCTCCTTCTGCCGCTCCTCATCCCGCTCGTCCTGAGCCTGATCATCCTTCTCATCACGCCCGACATCTCGCTCGGCGGTGAGGACTGGGGCCGGCTGCTCCTCATCTTCCTGATGTTCTTCCTCTATCTGTCCGTCTTCTTCAGCCTCGGGCTCTTCGTTTCGGCCCGGACGTCGCGGTCGTCGACGAGTTTCCTGGTCCTGCTTTTCATCTGGGTCGTCTTCGTCATGGTCATCCCCAAGGTCGCGGTCATCACGGCCGGGCAGATCCGGCCCATCCCCTCGGTCCATGAGATCACGGCCAAGAAGGACGCCTTCCTCCAGCAGATCCAGACCGAAAGCCAGAAGGGCTATCTCGATTGGGTCCAGAAGAACCGGACCGACGCCCAGAAGGACCCCAAGGCTTTCGAGGAGAAATTCCGGCAGTTCTTGCAGAACTACCAGCAGGAGATGACCTCGAAGATCGACGAGAACAACTCCGCGATCGAACGGGACTATCAGCAGAGGAAACGAGCCCAGCAGAACCTGGCCATCAACATGTCTCGCATCTCGCCCGCCTCGGCCCTGACCTTCGGCTCGATGACCCTGGCCAAGACGGGGGTCAATGACTTCGACAGGTTCCTGGCCTCGGTCCGGGCCTACAAGCCGATCTACACCAAGTGGATCAACTCCAAGCTGGCTCAGAGCATCAACTTCCAGACGGGCGAGCAGCCCAAGATCAGCCTCGACGACATGCCCCAGCACACGATCGAGCCGGAATGGCTGAGCCGGTCCCTCGTCCGGACCATCCCCGACTTCGCCCTGCTCATCGTCATGATCATCATCTTTTTCGTCGGCGCCTACGTGTCCTTCCTGCATTACGACGTCCGCTAAGGAGAAACCCCATGCTCGAAGCGATCAATCTGACCAAAAGGTATGAGGACGGCGAGCTCGCCCTGGACGGCCTGACCTTCAAGGTCGAGCCGGGCGAGATCTTCTGCATGTTCGGGGCCAACGGAGCCGGCAAGACGACGGCTATCAACCTCTTCCTGAACTTCATCCCGGCCACGTCGGGGACGGCCCTCATCGAAGGGATCGACGTGGCCAAGGATCCGCTCAAGGCCAAGCGCCACGTCTCTTTCGTCTCCGAGAACGTCATGCTCTACGGCAATTTCACGGCCGTCCAGAACCTCGATTATTTCAGCCGCCTGGCCGGAAAGCGGACGCTCAAGAAGAAAGACTACGCCGAGGTCCTCGACCGGGTCGGCCTCCAAAAGGAGGCCTTCGATCGCCGGGTCAAGAATTTCTCCAAGGGCATGCGCCAGAAGCTGGGCATCGCCATCGCCCTGGTCAAGGACGCGCCGAACGTCCTCCTCGACGAGCCGACCTCCGGGCTCGATCCCCAGTCGGGGCGGGAGTTCCTGGAGATCCTCGTCCAGATGCGCGACAAGGGGAAATCCGTTTTCATGTCGACCCACGACATCTTCCGGGCCAAGCTCATCGCCGACCGGATCGGGTTCATGCGCAGGGGCCGGCTGGTCATGATGAAGACGGCCATGGAGCTGGCCCACGAGGACCTGACCGACCTCTACATCCAGTACATGGAGGAGCAGCCGGCCCAGCCGTCGGCCGCGCTTTCCGCCTGAGAGACAGGCCCGGTCAGTTATCGCGCGGGGCGGGCGCCTTTTCGAGCAAGCCCATCTTCTTGAGGGCCATGTCGCCGCGGCTCATCTCCGGCCCTTCGCCCGGGATGTAGAGCATGACGCCGCCTTTGACCGGCCTGATGAAGATTTTCCCCAGCCGGGCCAGTTCGCCGGTCGCGTCGATGGGGTTCGCGCCGTCGAAATAGGTCTTGAAGGCGTCGTTGAAACCGCTGTAGATCGAGTGGATCCCCTTGTAGTTTTCGAGGCGCAGCCGGGCAATGGCCAGCTTGACGAATTCCTCTTGGGTCAGCTTGTTTTTCATCCGTTCCTCCATTCCGTCGTCTTCGAAGATAAAGACGATGGAGGCCCCGGAGCTTTCTCACTCCGCTACTTGATCTCGGCCAGCTCCCTGTCGAGGTCGAGCGGCGGCTTGGCGCGGAAATACTCGCTCGTCTCCCAGAGGGTCAAGGCCCGCGTCCCGGAGCGTCCGTACCGGCCCCGGGCGTAGGTGTAGCGGAAGACGACGGACATGTCGCCGCCCTGCTTCCAGTAGGTCTCGAGCCCGGGGTAACCGCCGTCGGATTCCCGGCCGATGAAGATGATGGTCCCGATAACGACGCCGCGGCCAACCCCCCTGGCCGGATCGAAGACGAGCCACTGGTAGCCTCCGGCGGCCGAGGGCGCGCCGCAGAGGACGAATTTCTCCTCTTTTCCGTCGCCGTCGAGATCGATCGGCACGGACTTCAGGGGGGTGCCGTCGTCCTTTTCGAATTGCCCGCGGAGGACCGCCGGCAGGGTATTGTCGGGCCGGGCGGAGCGGACGCTGAAGAACGTCCTCATCAACGGGTCGGCGGGCGGCGCGTCGATCTGACCGCCCGAAGGGACGCCCAGGACGAGGCCGGCGAAGACGGCCACCGCCAGCCGCAGAGGCGTTTCTCTCATCATCGACAGGAAGTATAATCCCGGGTCCGCAAAAGTCAAACGGCGGCCTCGAGGCCGGGCGCACCGATTGACAATCCGGGAGCATTCTATACAATGGATATCTGTTTAGTCGGAATTAGCCCGTAGGGGAAACGGGCGATCCAGCCGCGGAGGAGAGAATGATGAGGAAAGAAACCGGATATAAAAGAAGGACCTTTCTGAAGAAAGGCCTGACCGGACTGGCCGCCGTCGGGGCCGTCCCGGGCGCGGTCAAGGCTGCCGTCCTCGGCGCCGCCGGGACAGGGCAGGCCGTCGCCGGCGGGGCCCAGGCCAAGCCGATCGTCCGGACGTTGGGCCGGACCGGCCTCAAGATCCCCGTCGTCAGCATGGGCGTCATGAACGCCGACAATCCGGCCGTCGTCCAGGCGGCCCTCGAGACCGGCATCGTCATGCTCGACACGGCCCACGGCTACCAGCGCGGCCGGAACGAGCAGATGATCGGAGAGATCATCAAGGGCCGTCCTCGCGACTCCTACATGATCATGACCAAGGTGCCCGGGCCGAACAGGGAGAAGGCCATGCAGGGGCTCGACGGCGCGGCCGTCCGAAAGGCCTTCCTGGAGAGGTTCGACCTCAGCCTCCAGAGGCTCGGCCTCGACCACGTCGAGGTCCTCTACCTCCACAACAACTCGGCCCCGGATCACGTCAAGAACCCGGACATGATCGGGGCCCTCGAGACGGCCAAGAAGTCGGGCAAGGCCCGGTTCATCGGCATCACCACCCATTCCAACGAGCCGGCCGTCATCCGGGCGACGATCGAGGCCAAGGCCTACGACGTCATCCTGACCGCCTATAATTTCCGGCAGGACCACCGCGAGGAGGTCCGCAAGGCCGTGGCCGAAGCCGCGGCGGCCGGCATCGGCGTCGTGGCCATGAAGACCCAGGCCGGCGCCTACTGGGACAAGGAGAAGCTCCAGCCGATCAACATGCGGGCCGCGCTGAAGTGGGTCCTCAACGACCCCAATGTCGCCACGGCCATCCCGGGCTTCACGACGTTCGACCAGCTCAAGGAAGACTGGTCCGTCGTCACCGACATCGCCCTCACGCCGCAGGAGCTCAAGGACCTCCATTTCGAGGAGCAGGTGGCCGGCCTCTACTGCCAGCAGTGCGGCCAGTGCGTCGCCGGCTGCCCGAAGCGCCTCCCGATACCGGACCTGATGAGGGGCTACATGTATGCCTACGGCTACAGGAACCTCGGGCTGGCCCATGAGCTCGTCGGCTCCCTCGATCTCGCCGGGGACGCCTGCGGATCCTGCGCCTCCTGTTCGGCCGTCTGCGCCAAGGGTTTCGACGTCGCCGACAGGGTCAGGGACATCAGTCGGCTGAGGACCGTCCCCGGCGATTTCTTCGCGTAGCTGCAGGGAGCGGCGGGGAGCGGAGTTTACGGAACGACCGGCAGAATTGCGGCGGAGCAACTCGGAGCCGCAATTCTGGTAAATATTCGGATAAAGTAACCACCCCCAAACAACCTGCTGTAAATGAAGGAAAGAGGGACACGTACCTGAGGTACATGTCCCTGTGCCATGCCCAAAAAAATCGCTTGACGAGGACCGGCGCCGTTGACTTCCCGTCCGGGCTGTTTTACCTTGGAGCCGATGAGGACAGGAGCTCGGTCCGGGGGGAGGCCGTGAAGCGGGCCATCCAGGCCGGGCTCGTCGTCGTCTTTCTCGTGCTGGCCGTGCTGGCGCTCTTCGTCGGCCGGCCCGGCCGGGACGCGGGGAACAGGGTCGATCTCGCGCCGCGTTCCTCCGCCGCCGCCTTCAGGCAGGACGCGACCCTGCGGAACGTCACCCGGAAGGACATCGTCTACACGATCATGCCCGGACCCGGCCGTCGCGGGCCGCTGACCCGGACGCTCGCCGTCGGAGCCGTCGACAGGCTCTCGACCGACCTGCCCGTCGAGATCTCGTTCGACAACGGGAAACGGACGGGCACATATCTCGTCCATCCCGGCAAGCCCTATTCTTTCCGCTACGACGAGGACGACATCATCAAGATCTATCCCGGCTCCCACGGCCGGGATGACGCGGCCGACCTCGCTCCCTTCGTCCCCACGCCCCGCCCGGTCGTCGAACGCATGCTAGAGATCGCGGCGGTCGGCCCGGAGGACGTCGTCTATGACGTCGGCTGCGGCGACGGCCGCATGGTCATCACGGCGGCCAAGACGTTCCGGGCCCGGGGGGTGGGCATCGACATCGACGCCGCCCTCATCGAGGAATGCCGTGCCGGCGCTAAGCGGGAGGGCGTCGAGAAGCTCGTCCGATTCCTCCTTATGGACGCCACCAAGGCCCGGCTGACCGGGGCGACGGTCCTGGCCCTTTACCTCCTGCCGGAATCGCTGGAGACCCTCGAGCCCGCCTTCGAGCGGGACCTTCGTCCGGGCGTCCGCATCGTCTCCCACGACTACATGATCCCCGGCTGGGACGGCCGTCTTGTCCGGAGCGAGGTCGTGACCGACGAGAGCGGCCGCGAACACAAGATCCACCTCTACCGGATGCCGGTGACGAAGTGAAGACGAAGTCCAAGGTCTCTCCAAAACCGGCGGCCCGGGCGACGAAGCCGGCGGCGCGGACAGCCGAACCGCCCAGCACCACGATCCGCTTCCTCGCCGCTTTCTGCCGCGACCATCCGCTCGACGAAAAAGTCTTCGTCTGTCCCTCTTTCGTCGCCGGCCGCCAGATCGGAGAG
>Ga0299912_10005281_pt1 | contig 10606 bp, 7 predicted proteins | sample RVTome_2_FD_207667 | JGI IMG/M metagenome (GOLD analysis project Ga0299912, IMG submission 207667) | Soil microbial communities from uranium-contaminated site in the Upper Colorado River Basin, Wyoming, United States - RVT95D214 (version 2) ... | reverse complement strand
CGAAGCTGCATGGACACATCCAGCCCCAGCGTCGGCTCGTCGAGGAACAAGACCGTAGGCCGATGGAGCAGCCCCGCCACCAGTTCGCACTTCATGCGCTCGCCCAGCGATAGGTTTCGCACGGGCTTGGTCAACAGCTCGCCCATGTCCAGCAGATCAATCAACTCGTCGCGGGTTTGCCGGAACTCGGCCGGCGGCACGCCATAGATTTCGCTCAGCACCCGGAACGAGTCCATCGGCGGAATGTCCCACAGCATCTGGCTTTTGTTGCCCAGCACCATGCTGATGCGGCGCAAGTAAGCGTGTTTGCGCTCCCAGGGGACGAACCCGGCCACGTGCGCCTCGCCGCCCGTGGGATGCAAAAGCCCGCATAACATCTTGAGTGTTGTGGTCTTGCCGGCCCCGTTGGGGCCGATCAGCCCGACCATCTCGCCGACCTCGATGGCAAAGCTGAGGTCGCGGACAGCTTCCACATCGTTGTAGGTGCGCCGCACCAAGTTTTTCAGCGAAGCTTTCAAGCCAGGCTCGCGTGTCGGAACCCGGTACGTTTTGGATAAATGCTGGACAGTGATTTGTGGTTGGGTCATGTATGTCACCTCTGCACCCTTCGGCAGGCTCAGGGTGCTTGGCATCTTTGCGGTTCAAACAGATTGCTTTCAGCGTTTCAACGTGGAACGCAGAAACGCGCCCGTGATGGAAGCTTCCACTTTCACAATTTGTTCAGGAGTGCCTTCGGCCACAATCTGCCCGCCCGCTTCACCGCCCTCTGGTCCCAGATCAATGATCCAATCGGCGGCCTTGATCACGTCCAGGTTGTGCTCGATCACTACGACGGTGTTGCCGGCGTCCACCAGGCGTTGCAACACGTCCAGCAGTCGCGCAGCGTCCGCCAGGTGCAATCCGGTGGTCGGCTCGTCGAGCAGGTAGAGTGTGCGACCGGTACTTCGGCGGCCCAATTCCTTTGCCAGCTTGACACGCTGTGCTTCGCCACCGGAGAGTGTCGTCGCCGGCTGGCCTAACTGCAAATATCCCAGCCCCACACTCGTCATCAACGAGAGCCGGGCGGCAGCCGCCGGCACATCCTCGAACAGTGGCAAGGCTTCCTCGATCGTCAGGTTGAGCACGTGCGCAATGTCGTGACCGCGATAGGGCACAGCCAGCACCTCGTGCTTGAATCGCCGCCCGTGACAGGCCGGGCAGCGCACCTGCACGTCTGGCAAAAAGTGCATCTCTACCGTCAGCACACCCGCGCCCTCGCATCGCTCGCAGCGGCCACCCGGCACATTGAACGAAAAGTGCCGGGCTGTCAGCCCACGTTGACGAGCCTCGCTTGTCGCCGCGAACGCTTCGCGGATCGGCGTGAACGCATCGGTGTAGGTGGCGGCGTTGGAGCGCGGCGAACGCCCGATCGCACTCTGGTCTATAGTCACGATCTTGTCCAGGTATTCCCAACCTTTTATGGCATCATGCTCACCTGGCAGCTCACTTGCGCCGTAGAAACGCTGTCGAGCCGCGCGGTCGAGAATGTCAGACATCAACGAGGACTTGCCCGAACCGGATACGCCGGTCACGGCGATGAGCGTTCCCAATGGCAGCTTGACCGTGATGTTCTTCAGGTTGTTCGCGCGAGCACCCTGGATGGTCAGGAATTCAGCATTGCCCGGCCGCCGTTGCACTGGAACAGGGATGGATAGCCGGCCCGAAAGATAGTCGCCGGTCGCTGAGTCCGGGCAGTCGGCCACGACATCGGGTGCGCCGGCGACAACCACGCGCCCTCCATTCCTCCCCGCGCCCGGCCCCATGTCCACAACGTAATCCGCCGCGCGCAACATGTCCAGATCGTGCTCGATGACGAGCACCGTGTTCCCCAAATCGCGCAGTTGACGCATCACATTGATGAGCCGCCCAGTGTCGCGCGGGTGCAGCCCAATCGTCGGCTCGTCGAGGACGTACAGGACGCCGGTCAGCCCCGATCCCAAGAGAGCGGCCAGGCGCAATCGCTGCGCCTCGCCTGCGGACAAGGTAGGCGAAGAGCGCTCCAGCGTCAAATAGCCCACGCCGACGTCCACCAAGCGGCGCACCCGCCCGCGCAGATCGGCGATGATGGGTTCAGCGATGATCCATTCTTCAGGTGACACGACTTGCGGCAACCGCTCGATCCAGTCAGCCAGATCGGCAAGAGGCAAACGTGATACGTTGACGATGGACTGACCGGCCACTGTCATCTGGCGGCTTTCCGACCGCAGGCGGGTTCCCTCACAGTCCGGGCAGGTCCGCTGAAGCAGCAGCTTTTCCATCTTTTCACGGTAGTTGGGATCGTGGATATGTTCCGCATAACGGCGTAGGAGGTTGGTGACGATGCCCTCGAAATGTCCTTTGCTGACTGTTTCTGGCGGCTTGATGCCGGGATAGTGCCGGCGGAACTGGGGGCTGTTCACACCGTACAACAAGAGGTCACGCTGGATCGGCCCCAACTCTTGGATGGGCAGAGACGGATCGAAGGGGAATCCATAGTGCTGCCCGGCTGCTTGTAAGGTTTCCGAGTTGTGCCTGATGTAAAAGGTGTCCCAGCCTAGGATCGCGCCATCCAAAATGCTGCGCTCCATATCCACCAGTTGATCCAGGTTCGCTTCATGCATTGTTCCTAATCCGGTGCACGTGGGACACGCGCCCGCCGGTTTGTTGAATGAGAAATGCGCCATGCCCACCTCTGGCACCGATGCGCCACAGTTAGGGCAGGGATAGCTGTCGCCCGAGTCTATCACTTCCGGCTCATTTGCCGATTCGTCATCCCACACCTCGCTGCCATTCACATCGTAAGACGGCGGGATGTCCACGCCGCAGGCCGGGCAAGGGCGGTGGCCGATCCGCGCGTAGAGCACGCGCAGATACGTGAACACCTCGGTCGCCGTGCCCACCGTTGAGCGCGGGCTGTGATTGGTGAGGTGTTGGTCAACGCTGATCGAAGGGGACAAGCCCTCGATGGCGTCCACTTGAGGTTTGCTCGCATATGTGACCAGCCCCAGCGATTCCATGAATTGCCGCTGGCCCTCCTTGTTTAGTGTGTCGAACGCCAGCGTGGACTTGCCCGACCCCGACAGACCCGTAAAGACAACTAGCTTGTTCTTGGGGATGCTCAGGGTGATATTTTTCAGGTTGTGTAGTCGCGCGCCTTTGATCGTGATTTGGTTTTGCATATCCACCTCTTGAAGAATGTCATACTTTTTTTATAACCTTGGTGGGCCGTATGTCGAACATTGTGTAATTTCTAGAGGCGACCTGGCGGGTCGCTCTTACTACTCAGATCGCTAATTTTACCGCGTACTGTTCGTTGGGTTTCGGATAGTGTCCCATTCCCTTGATCTTTTGGGTGAAAATGGCCTGCCGAGGGCAGTGATTGAAGCACGTCCAGCAGCCATGGCATTGCTCAGAATTAAAGATCGGTTTTGAAGCGAATTCAATAGCGCCGTGGGGGCAGACTTGGCCGCACGCACCGCAGCCGTCGCACAGTGTTTCGTCCACGTAAAGCGGGCCGATCTCTTTGCGAGCGTGGGCGAGCGATCCCGGACGCATCAGGCTATCGAACCACCCGATTTTTATCCTGGCCCGCTCAACTTGCTTTCCTGCCTGAAGCGCATCGAGTCGGTCAGTCAGTTGAGCAATGAATTGGTTGAACCCGGCCATTTCTTTCTCGCCCGGTGCGTCTTTATTGTCCCAACCTTTGACGATGAAGGGCGGGTAACTCTCCGGCGTGAGAAAAGAATGTCCGGCGATCACCCTGAATCCTCTGGCTGTAACCAGCTTATCCAGTATTTTGAGCGCTGGGCCGGACATCATCCCGTAGGTATTGAATACAAACGCCGGTTTGCCATCTTGCCGAGGCAGCCGCTTGATAAAATCGCTGAACAGATACGGCACTCCCATATAAAAAGTTGAGGTGGCAAAGCCTACCACGTCGTACGACGATAGATCAACCGGCCCATTATTGATATCTATCAGATCAAACTGCGCGTGGTCAATCTTGTGGGCGAAGTACCGGCAGGCCAATTGGGTGTTGCCGGTGCTCGAGTAATAGCAAAGTGCGATATTCACACGTCCTCCTATTCTGCTGGTTCTTTGTGCCAGTGACTAATCGTAGATCACAACGTGTGGCGCACCTCTCAGGTGCTCCTCACGTGATGTGATTATTACTTGACTGTTTCGTATCGCAGCCAAACGACATCGTCTCTCATGGTCTCGACGTGGGTCAGCTTGAGTGGGATAACGCCTTCCGGCGAGATCAGGTCAGGCGCGACAAAGATCGAGCGTGGCGTCGTGCCTCCTACGAGGCAAGGGCCGACGAGGACACTCACCTCGTCCACTAGACCGGAACGGAGAAGCGCCCCGCTGAGGATGCCGCCACTGTCAACGCGAACTGTTTTGACACCGTAACGAGCGTTCAGTTCTTCCAGTGCCGCCCGCAAATCCACGCGATCGTCACCCGTCACCACGTACTCGACGTGGCGCTTTTGCAAATAGTCCAAATACTCTAGCGGCGTGGACCGAGAACACAGTGCCATTGCGTTTCGCCAGTAGGGTTCCTTCTTGATCTGGGACCAACCGCGAATTTGACCCCGGCTATCTACAATGACGAGCAGCGGGACGTGAAGAGGATGAAGCTCCCGTGACTCGAGTGGCTCATCATCTTCGTGTGGTGTGTCCTGCGAGGCATACGCCGCGAGCATTGTGCGGCTGCCCGTCAGCATAGCGTCGGCGTTAAAGTGCGCGGCCAGTTCATAGTACAGGCCCTCGTCCCCCACGCCCCAGTCTATGCGTCCATCAACGCTCATGCCGATGTGTAGAATGACGTGTGGCAACATCCCAGATACCCTCCTTTGGGTGGTGAGCCCCTTCGGAAAGTCCGAGTAGGCTTTTGTCTCGTTTGAGCAGGCTACCGACCCTCGGTAGCCTTTAACATTCTACCCCCACCTGTGGCAAGATTGGGCGTATCTCACACGTTCCGCTCTTGGCCCACAGGAGGGGGCCCTCATATGATACGCCCAACTCGCACCCACAGTCAATTCCTCGAGTTCTTCCAGACCCGCCGTGCACACCTGAACGTGAAAGTTCCCCACGACGAGACGTCTTTGTGGTGCAAGTTTCGTCGCCTGGACTTGTCGGCTGCCTACCCCATCTTGGCCCGCCTGTACAATCCTGACCAAGGTCGCCCGGCCCGTCCGCCGGAAGATATGCTTCGCTCGTGTCTGCTGATGCTGGAATGCCACATCACGTCGGTCCCGGTATGGGTTCATCGTTTGAAAGAGCAACCGTTCTATGCGCTGCTCAGCGGGTTTGACCCAGATGATGTGCCGGGCACGGGAACCTTCTACGATTTTCAAGATCGTGTGCTGCAACTGGAGGATCCCGTGCTGAATCGGGCGTGTCGCCCCCGTCGTCGCAGCGAGCAACGGAAAAAGGATGCGGCCCTGCGCGACAAGAACAACCTCGCGCCCCACGTGGGCATCCTCGACCGGTTAGCCGACCGGCTGATGGCTCGCCCTGCCGCGCTGGTTACCTATGGTCAGTGGCAAACCAACTTGGCCGCTGTGCCCCAGTATCAGCGCGTTCTCAAAGAAGTGTTCTACACCGTCTTCGTGTCTGGTTCGGTCGCCAGAGGATTGGTTGACTTGAATGACTTGCACGTCGCTGGCGATGGAACGCATCTCTGCACCTGGGCCAACGCCCACGGTCACAAAGTGTGCCAGTGTGACAACCGCAACAAGCCCCACGCTGAACACTGTGACTGTTTACGACGTTTCCACGACCCGCTCGCCGCGTGGGGCTGGGACTCGTACCGCGAATGCTACGTCTATGGGCATGGCGTGTATGAACTCACCGCCTATTCCCTCCAACACAACTGCCAGTTGCCGCTCGTCCTCAACGTCCTCGACAACCAGCGCCACGATTCAGTGGCGTATCTCGCCGCCGCCCACGAGGCGGTGGACCTGCTCGGCTTTCACCTCGCCACGGCCTCCTTGGACAAAGCCCATGATGCGCTCGCGCTCTATCGTCTCGGTGTCGAGTCCTGGCACCTCGACTCGGTTATCCCACTCAATGAACGCAACACGGGTCACTTCCAATTTGCACCCCCCCTCCGTGTGACCGAAGACGGTGTTCCGATCTGCCTGGCGGAACAGCCCATGCTGTACCAGGGCTATTCTGCCAAGCGCATGCGCCTCAAGTGGCGTTGCCCGCTCGCCGCGAAAGGTCTGCCGCTGGCAACGTGTCCCCACTTTGCCCACGCGTGTTCCAACTCCGCCTATGGGCGAACCGTCTATACCTATCCCCGCCAGAACTATCGCCTGTTCTCGCGTTTGCGGCGGGGTTCGCCCCTCTGGGAATTGCACGCCGACCATCGCTCGTGCGCTGAACGTTCCATCAAACGCAAGAAGCTCGATTATGGCCTCGACCACGCCCACCTCGCCGGGCGACAACGCTGGTTCTTTTACGTGATGCTCGCCGCCATGTGTCAGCACCTCGACGCCTGGGCGCAGCACGCCCGAACCGACGACTAACCCCCCGGCCTTTGCCGGACCGCACAGCAGCCTCTCAGCTGACTGTGCTCACTCACGCTCCGTGCCAACTCCTGCGCATCACTCGGCCCTCCTTGGCGCATTCCCTCCCTGGGGGTGAAGCGTCGCGCATCTTCTGCTCATCCTTTCAGCACCCTTGCTCGTCCAGTGCGTTCAGAACCCCCGGGTTTCCGAGAGGACTCATACTCGGTATTGAATTCAAGGTTTATCGGAATTCAACCGCAGAGACGAGTCCACAATGTTCGCAAAAAACCTCACCTCGTCGCGAGCCATCGAAAGGATGTTCTTCTATCAGAAGGCATCCGGCAATAGCCCCAACGCGGTGCGGATGGCATTCAAGGGCTTAAGTGTCAAGCCTGTGGCACACGCTTTTCCAGTCGGCGTGGCAAGCAAGCCCCTCGTCGGCGTGGAGACCTTGTTGCCGTACACGCCGTTAGTCGGCCCCATCTTTGGTTTCGTGCCAATGCCGCTGTTGATGTTGTTGCCGCTGCTCGCGATCACGGCGCTTTATATTGCTGCCAACGAGGTCGTCAAACAGTGGTTTTATCACCGCGTCCAGTTCTGAGTCAAGCTGGGCTATCCCGCGACTCTATCTTCACGTCCTTCGAAGGAGGCCTGTCATGCCGCCGTTGGACAAGCGAGGCAAGTGGGTCTTTGGTGGGGTTGTCGTCGGGCCACAGCGAGAGATCACGATTCCGCCTGAAGCACGGCAAGAGTATGGGTTTCGGGCGGGACAACGCATATCTTTTCTGAAAGGCAGCCGGCGCTCGGGCGGGTTCAGTATTGTCTGCTCGTCCCGCCTGGTGTCGCCGCTCGACCGGCGCGTGATCGAACAAGGACGAGTCGAGCCAGCGGGGCGGGTGACGCTGCCGCCAGAGTTGGATGTGCAACCTGGCGACCGGCTGCTGGTGGTGCGCGGAAGCGGCTATGCGCCCATCTTTCTCGTTCGAGGGCCGATCTACGACAAGGCGCTCTGGCATCCCGAGCTGCCAGTCTTCTGAGTTGACATTGCGGTCTCGTTGCTCAAACACACGATACTGCCATTTTTGACGTGAGATAATTCTCGATAGTGTGTAGCAGGGGCTCTTTGAGAGTTCAAACGCCCCTTGCAGGGTCGCCAAGCGATCAATCGTATCAAGAGCAGACGTTGGCTCTCGTTTTTTCGGCGCCCCCTCACCCCATCGTCAAGTCACGGACCCACAGGGAACGCTAACAGCTCTTGGACGGACCAGATATGGTCTGTGAGACCAGCCGCCATCGCCGGCGTGCGCGACGCATAGCGACGTGGGGTCTGCTTGCCCCGTCGCAGTTGCGGCATAGCAAGCTGAAGTCGCAGGGACAAGTGCGGGCGACAGAAATGGTAATAGGCGCGCCACCACTCGAGATGAGTGTGCAATTCGTCCGTCAGCTGGACCGTGGCCCACGAGCGACGAGATAAGGCCGCCAAGGCGTGGCGCAAAGTGAGATTGAGTCGCTCGACGAAAGCGGTGTTGAGTGTGCCGGAGTAACCGAGCCCTTTGAGGCGTTGGGTGAGCTGCGCCCATTCGCCCAGGCGCATGAGGCGTCCGACGCGATAGAGCCTGCGGCGGCGATACGTCTTTTTGACCTGCCCATACAGCAAGTCGCAGGCGACTTGCCAGCGAGGCTTGCCAGTGGTCGGGTCAGTCCACCACTGACCGAAGTGGGCGGTGATAGCGTAGAAGTAGAGGTTGAGGCCGTCGCTGGTGAAAGCGGGCAGACAACCCGGCGCCAAGACCTGTGACAAGGCATGGAGGAGGGCATACGCCGAGTCTTGGGTGCGGCTGCCAAGTTGCAGCGCGGGGAGGAGTTTGGTCGCCGGATCAAAGGCCACCCACTCCCATACGTCATGCGCCTTATCGCGCAAGGTCGTGTACAATTCATCCAGTTGCACATGGCCCAGAGTCAGGTTCTGGAAGAAGTGTGTATGAACCTGTTCGGCGTGTTGACCCGCACGGGAGAGCCACAGGCGCAGCGTCACCCCAGAGTGATGGAAGAGCCAGGCAGTATCCGCGATACTCAAGCCCAGGTTGATGACCAGCAGGGCCTGAGCGATTTGAGCCGCGGGAGTGCGCAGGCGATACAGCGCCGTGCCCCGAACGTATTGACTCGCTTGTAGAGTCGCACCAAAATTCCCCGTCTAATTATGTTGCAATGCGCTTGCAACCATTCCGCAACCTTGCCGCAGCCTGGTCGTGATATGATATCTATGACAAGCAAGTCTCGACTCGCACTCAAAAACAGATAGCCCATTCACTACCGTGACATCAACCTTGCTCACTCCAACAATAAGCCCGCCAAGCGCCGTAAGAAGCGAGGGGGTGCACTGGGCATGCCAAAGCTGAACGGCCACTGGCGGACAATCCTGACCGAGTCATTCGACACTCGGTACCGAGTTGCCTGTCGGGCAAGCCTGTTGTGCATTTCCTTCAACCGTCAATTGGTGAGCAGTTATAATGAGGCTAACAATGAAACTAAAAACGCGAACGGCCACTTTGAAGTCGCTGTATGTTCCCGTTTTGCTTGCCTGTGTGCTGGTGCTCTTGCTGACCCAGGCCACCCTGGGAAAAGCGGCCCAGCCTGACAATCCGCTGCTGAGTGCCTGGCAGCAAGCAAAAACGTCGGGCAGTTACCGCTTTACGGCCGACATCGTGCAAACGTTAATCCCCAAGCCACGGCCCAGGATGATTGGGCAACGTGACCAGTCTTTTGACCTCGCCGCCACCGGCGAGGTGGTCTTGCCCGATCACAGCCGCTTGACCATGAGGACCGGCGGCGCCAACGCGGAAGTCATCACCTTGATCCGCGATGGCGACCAGGCCCTGATTCAGCAAGGCGATACGCAGAAGCTGGTGAAGAGCGCTCCGAGCCAGGTTGGTGATACCGCAATGACCAACGGCGGCTATCTGGAGTACTTGATCGCGGCCGAAAATGTTGAGGAGTTGCCGCCAGAACAACTGGGCGCTGAGACCCTGGCGCGCTATGGTTTCAGCGTTGACGGCCCGCGCTTCGCTGACTATATGTTGAAACTGGTGGAAGAACAGCGCCAGGGGGAACTGCCCGTTGGCGTCACTTTGCAGCCCTCCCCCGCCTACCAGACGATGACCGGGCGGGGCGAGTTGTGGGTAGACGCGGCCGGTTTCCCGCGCCGCCAGATCCTCGAGTTGGAGATGCCGGAGGCGAATGCCGATTACGTTGTCCAGGCGCGCATCGTCGTAGCGTTTAGCGATTTTGGGCAGGTGAAGACTCAGTCCGAGATTATCCCGAACGGCACTAACTCCTGGCGCATTGAGCAGCAGCCAACGCCGCCGGCGGCGACCATCGGTGGGCGGCTGCGCCTCTCCTTGCCAGACCGGGGGACGGCGGCTCTGGCGATGTTCAGCCTGTCTCTGGGCGCGTTGCTGCTGTTCCTGTTCTGGCGTTACCGGCGGGCTCCGCGTATGTACGCGGCCTTCGCAGCAGGGATAGCGGCCATCATAATCTGCACGCCGGTATTGGAAGCGGAGGGCGCGGCGCGTTTTATGGAGCGGCAGGCGGCAGCCGCGGCACACCCTGCGGAGAGCCGCGCGGCCAACACCGCATCAGACTTCCACTCGAGCCTCAAACCTGACGTGCGCCCGGCGCAGACCGGGCCGGAAGTCGTTGCCCAATGCGGCGATGGCAGCGGCAGCCTGGATGTGGACGGCGATGGCTTGAGCGATGCCACCGAAAACTGCCTGGGCACCAGCCCGTATGAATCGGACTCCGATCACGACGGGATTTCGGATAAAGCCGAGATCACGCCGTTGAACTTTGGCGGGCAGAACTGGTACAGCGACCCGTTGAACTCGGACACGAACCGCGATGGCTTGACCGACGGCACTGAGTGGCCCACCAGCGCGGGCGGCACCGCCGCGAGCTGGGACCCGGACGGCGATGGGATACCTAACCCCTGGGACCCCGATAACGACGGCGATGGCGTGGCCGATAGCGACGATCTTTCCCCCTTCCGCGCCCTGGCACCCCAAACCTCCCTG
>Ga0299912_10005278_pt1 | contig 10613 bp, 13 predicted proteins | sample RVTome_2_FD_207667 | JGI IMG/M metagenome (GOLD analysis project Ga0299912, IMG submission 207667) | Soil microbial communities from uranium-contaminated site in the Upper Colorado River Basin, Wyoming, United States - RVT95D214 (version 2) ... | reverse complement strand
GACTTCTTTCTTTAAGCGGGGTCTTAGGTTCATTCTCAATGCCGCTCTTTCCCTAACAAAAATCCCCAAACTCTGGTTTCATATAAAATATGTCAGGTGTTAAGATAGAGTATCTTAACCCTGGACATATTTCCGAGGTGACGAGTCCTTCTGTTGCTCAACTCAAAAAATGCAAGTCTGAATTTATAAATGTATGGGAATGAAACACACCTGTAGATTATCATCGTAATAGCCATTTTCTCCCCAACCACTCATGGAAGTGCAGGCTTGTATTAGAACGGCCGCTCTTGACCCCAGACGATATCGATTTTTCTGCGCACATAAGAAATTAAGTTCCGCACTTGTATATTTAATTTCGCAAAAAGTCGCCCCACCCTGATGAGTTTCAGTTAGTTGTATCGTAATAGGATCAACACCGCTCATGAAGCTGGTCTCAATCCCCTCCATCCAGCAGCCGACCTGAGCTGTGGTACAAGGCAAAACTTGATGATTCTTTAATGACGATCGGTGGCTTTTTAAGGGTGAACCAAAAGTCATCGTGGGGAACATAATAAGAGCAATAAACGTTTTGATAGTGTTGCGCGTGTATAAGAAGTGTTTCATATGGTTCTCCTTTTTTCTTCTTAAATTATGCAGGATAGTACCTAATAAAGAGTAAATATGCTGGAAGTTTCATTTATTTCTGCAATAGTAAACTGAAAATATGTGAGCCTTAGGCTATTTCAGAGCCTTGCAGAAACAAAATCTCTCTTTTGTGACCTCTCTGTGGATTTTGCAGTCATATCGCACCCATTCTGCTTTATTAAATAACTTATTGTTTTTAGACGTCAATTTTTTTGATCGGCCATTTGCATAAAATTTTTTGCCCTCCGTCTGAGGGGAGAATATCATGGTAAACGTAGAATGGGCTGTATCACTTAATTTACTAAGAGATCACCCCATTGACTTCCTTCTGAAAGATATGCATCAATTAGAGCTCATTCAGTAATGGAGTGGATCATGGACTTTTTACGATTTAGAAGCGGGAGCTCAAAACTTATGAATCTTTTGGCCCCACTTATAAATAGGATCCCGTTATGTCGAGTACGAAACTTATAAAAAATTCCCTTAAAGCGCTTCTTCTTTTTCTTTCATATAGTTACTGCTCTTTAGCTGACTCTCCAAAGCACATCGCTATCACTCAATTTGTTGAGCATGTCGCAGCTGATGCTGTCCGCCAAGGTCTTATAGAAGAATTGGCAAAACGCGGATACCGGCAAGGAGAAAACCTGATGGTCAATTTTGAAAATGCCCAGGGCAATGCTGCCACAGCCGGTCAGATTGCTCGTAAGTTTAGTGGCCTTAAGCCAGACGTTATTGTGGCCATTACGACGCCTTCTGCCCAAACGATGGTTAAAACGGTTGGTAAAGAATCGATTCCAATCGTCTTTAGCGCGGTCACAGACCCGATCGCAGCAGGTTTGGTTTCCTCCCTTAAAGATCATAAAGGAAAAGTCACAGGAATCATGGATGCGCCCCCCATTAAAGAACAGTTTGGATTTATTAAAACGCTTCTTCCTTCTGCTAAGACGATTGGTGTTCTTTATAATCCAGGAGATAGTGGATCTGTTTCTTCCTTAGAAGTCATTCGAAAAGAAGCGAAAGCACAGGGCTTTACGCTGGTTGAATCAACTTCCTTCAAATCATCGGATATTCAATCAGCGGTTTTGCAGTTGGTCGGGAAGGTTGATGCAATATACGTTCCTTTGGACAATATGATTGTTTCTGCCATGAAAACCGTAGCGTCTTTATCGCTGAGACATAATCTTCCTCTTTTCTCTGCCGATAGTGGATCAGTTGAGGCAGGAGCTCTTGCCTGTGTCGGGTATAGTTACCTTCAAACTGGTCATAAAACGGGGGAAATCGTTGTTGAAATCTTGAAGGGAAAAGACCCATCTGAAATTGCCATTGCATCTCCTGGCAAAACCGATGTATTTATCAATCAGCATACGCTTGAGAAGTTAAAAATTGTCCTTCCAGACGTGATACGCACAAAAGCTCATTATTTTTAAAAAACGGAGTTATTTTATACATGAATTTAATTCAATTCATGGGCGCTTTAGAGATTGGCCTTTTATATGGACTTGTGGGCATCGGCGTTCTTTTATCCTTTCGGATTTTGGATTTCCCAGATCTGACAGTTGATGGCAGCTTTCCTTTAGGAGCTGCCGTTTGCGCTATCCTTATTGTTGAGGACGTTAACCCATGGATAGCCACGTTTTGTGCTATTTTAGCGGGAATGGCTGCTGGCCTTACAACCGCCTGGATAAGCGTGCGGTGGAATATTCTTAATCTTCTTGCGAGTATTTTGACCATGACAGCCCTTTATTCCATCAATTTGCGAATTATGGGGCGGTCAAACATTGCCCTTTTAGGGGAGGAAACGATTTTCAGGCCTCTGGAGAGCTCTTCTTATTCTCTGCTTTACACTAAGCCCATAGCCATGTTTGTTGTCGCAGGTGTGGTTTTGGTCTTAATCTATCGTTTTTTAAGTTCTGAAAAAGGACTTGCTATGCGAGCAACTGGAGCCAATCCGCGTATGGCAAAAGCGCAGGGGATTGCTATCAATCGGCAAATTCTTTTTGGCATCTCGCTTAGTAATGGCCTCGTGGCTCTTGCAGGGGCCCTCTTTGCTCAAGGCGAAGGCTTTGCGGATGTGACTTTGGGCAGTGGCACGATTATCGTCGGTCTAGCTGCTGTGATTGTAGGAGAGGCCTTTTTTAATCCAAAAGTTATTTTTACAGCCCTCATTGCTTGTGTGGTGGGATCAATCTTTTATCGTCTTACTGTCGCTATGGCCCTCAATGCAGGATTTTTAGGTACGCAATCTTCCGATCTCAACCTTGTTACGGCCATACTTGTAGGTATTGCCATGATTACCCCCAAACTCAGGGCCAAAATTCTTGACTTTAAAGCCGCAAGGAATAGTGCATGATTCGCATGACTGACCTTCATGTAACGTTTAACCGCGGCACAGCCATGGAAACAAAGGCATTGCGTGGCGTTACTCTTGATATTAAAAAGGGCGACTTTGTCTGTGTGATTGGAGGAAATGGGGCTGGGAAATCAACCCTTCTCAACGCTCTTTGTGGGGATGTAATACCCGAAAGAGGAACTATTTCCATTGATGATAGGGACGTGACAGCGCTCACATCCTGGCAAAGAGCCCCTTTTGTGGCGCGGGTGTTTCAAGACCCAATGGCCGGCACATGCGCGAATCTTACCATTGAAGAGAACATGGCCCTTGCCATGGGTCGTGACGAAAAAAGGACACTGAAAAGTGCCCTTAATAAAGAGCACAGGGAAAAGTTTCGCTCCCAACTGAGCCGTTTGAAATTAGGCCTCGAGAACCGTCTCCAGGATCCCATAGGAATGCTTTCAGGCGGGCAACGGCAAGCGGTAAGCCTTATTATGGCTGTTTTAAAACCGATGAAGATTATTGCTTTGGATGAGCATACGGCTGCCCTTGACCCAAAAACAGCAGCTTTTATTTTAGAGCTTACACGCGAGATCGTGGAGGAAACCCATCTTACCGCATTGATGGTTACCCATAGTATGCAGCAAGCCTTAGAGCTTGGGAATCGTACCCTGATGCTTCATGAAGGACGCGTGGTTTTTGATGTCAGAGACGAAGCTCGAAAGGGCCTAACGGTTGCGGATCTTCTTAATCTTTTCCACAAAGCAAGCGGGCTCGAGCTTGATGACGATAGTATGTTGCTGAGTTAGTTATGACCTATGTGGTTACGGAAGCTTGTATCAAGTGCAAATATATGGACTGTGTGGAAGTCTGCCCCGTTGATTGTTTTTATGAAGGCGAGAATATGCTGGTGATCAATCCGGAAGAATGTATTGATTGCGGGGTCTGCCAGCCCGAATGTCCTATTGATGCGATTGTTCCTGATACGAATTTTGGCATGGAGAAATGGGTAGAAATGAATGCCGAATATGCCAAGGCATGGCCCAACATTACCCGTAAAAAAGCCCCTCCGGATGATGCGGATGAGTGGGCTTCTGTGCCGAATAAATACCCAGAGCATTTTAGTCCGAAGAAGGGTGGGGAATAGTAAATAGATCGTCATCCCGGGATTTAGCAACCCTTTGTGAGCTCTTGCGAACATTAGGGTTGTTTAATACCCGGGACCCAGTAAGCTTTTGATTCAAACACCGCCCTGGGTCCCGGGTATTAAGTCCCTCTACCCCTCGGCTCTGCCTCGGGAAGAGGGAACTAAATCCCGGGATGACGCCGGTGAGTAAGAGCGGGTTAGTAAATATACGCGCTCAAATAGCTTCTTACGTTACGCTCGAGTTCTTCATCGAGGTTATTCATGATTTTTTCCATCATGACGATCCAGACCTTACGACGTTGACCGAGTGTTAAGTTTTCCGCAACTGTACGAGAGCCTTGGGCACGGGCGTAGGCAAAACATTTAGGGTTTCCGGCGTCATCAAAGATTTCAATTTTTACGAACATCTTGGCGTCATATTGTTCGGACTGATCCACCGTAAACATGCGTCTAAGGCCAGCTGTTCCCTGAAGAGGGGTTTCAATAACAGAAGCTTCTTCAATGGTCACAACAGCATAGCCTGTCTTCCCAACAGGCAAAAGGCGGTCTTGGACCCATTGTTGAATCATGGCTACGGGAGGCACGGGAAGATCATTTTCCACATGAGGAAACTTTGAAGAAGATTGATATTTTTTCACCACTTCAACTCGTGTCACATTCAAACTAATAGGTTTGTTGATGAGATAAGCAAGTCCTATTGGAGCAGGGAGTTGGGCAGAAGGGCTGCAAGCCGCCAGAAAAAGCGCAAGGCAAATGAGAGGGGTGAAACGCATAACAATATCTCCTTAATGGACCGTCATAAGGTCCTTACGATCAAACATATACTGATGATTACAAAATTCACAGGTTATTTTCAACTGTCCTTTTTCGAGAAGCGCCTCAATTTCATCAGGTGTAAGGGTCCCTAAAAAAGCTTTGATGCGCTTTTCTGAACAGCGACACTGGGCTTTCAGGGGTTGTGGCTTGAAAACTGTCACCCCTCCCTCGTGGAAAAGCCGGTATAAAAGTGTTTCATAATTTGTTGAAAAATCTAAAAATTCTTGAGGAGAAAGCGTATTTAAAAGCGACTCCACGTGTGCCCAGGTGTCTTTCTCAACTTTTTGCGCAGGCATTTGTTGAAGAAGAAGGGCTCCACTTTTCCAGACTTCCTCCTTTGTTTTTTCTGAAGCAATAAAAAGACGTGTTTCTAACTGCTCGGATTGATCAAAATAATGTTCAAGGGCAAGGGGAAGTGTGTCGTGCTTTAAAGCGACAATCCCTTGATAACGATCAACTTTGAGCCCTTGATCAACCGTAAAGGCCAAATATCCGCTTCCAAGAAGTTCTTTAAAGGTATCTTTTGGCCTGATTTCGGGTGATTTAAATTGCGCATAACCGCGTATATGTCCTTCATGGGTAACATCGATAACGACAAGGCCTATAGGACCAGAAGTCTTCGTTTGCAGTGTAAAAATACCCTCATACTTTAAAAGTCCGGCAAGCGTTGTTCCTGCAGCCAAGAGTTCTGCTAAAACCTTTGCAACAGGCAGGGGATAGGTATGTTGACTCAAAATCGTTGTGCTAACGTCTTGTAAGCGTACCAAACGTCCTCTTAAGGAAAACTGGGGAAGCATGAAAGGAACCGAAACATCAGTATTGTAGCCACCTAGCATTTAAAATAATACTTTCTTTTTATATAAGATATGCTATAATAACAGTTAGAGAAGTCCGTTGTCAAATGGCTCAGAAACTATAAAAACATTAACGATTAATTAATCGTTTCGTGGGTAGAATATAACATTAAAACAATGCGTTTCTAATTAATTTTTATACGGGAGGAAAAGTTATGACACTTTTTAGGAACTTTTTAAGGCAAGATGAGGGCGTCACGGCCATTGAATATGGCCTAATTGCTGCACTCATTGCCGCTGCGATTATTACGGCGATTACGCTCGCGGGTACTAACCTTGCTACTCTATTCACTACGATTGCAGGAAAACTTCACACTTAAGAATGGCTTAATGTCACGAAGTTTAAAGCAATTCGTAAAATACTTCAGAGGAAAGGGTATGAAGTATACCTTTTCCTTTGCCTATGAAACGAGGACGAAAAAAGTGTATGCCTTTTATTTTTTTCGATGATTTGGAGTGAAGTTTTTTCTTTGCGATAAGGGATGTTGTGGGTGGGAGGAGATAGTGGCTCTTTATACTCTTTATAAAAACTTTTTAAGGCAAGATGAGGGTGTTACGGCCATTGAATATGTCATGATTGCGGCACTAGTTGCGAGTGCTATTATTGTGGCGGTTACACTAACGGGCAATAATCTTGCAACCTTGTACAACACTGTTGTAGGGCATCTTCACACTTAAGAAAAGGTGTGCGGCCAGAAATCTTAAGCGGTTGAGGTCTCTTCCTTTCTTAATCTTCCTCACCAACCTCTACACTCAATATGGGATAAATTAAAAAAAGTTCGTGCTAGCTTCTATATTTTGATATCCTGTGCGAAAAATAAAGAAGGTGCCTTCCTTGATTTATACAAAAATACAGAGTTATATTGTACTGTTTGTTTTTTTACTTGAAATATTTTGGATAAAACTTTCTTCATTTTTATTTTTTTATGATGAAAAGGTATTGCTTACAAACGCCATTTTCCTTTTTTTTCTTTTCCTCCTTTATTTTTTTTATAAAAAGTTTCGTCCTATTCCACATATTATCTTAATTTTACAATCAATCATCTTTTTATCTATCTATCCTCCGGTTGCTTTGCTGTTATCGTATCTAGCTGGTACAACGCATCAGCCATTAATAGACTCAACTTTAGCTTCGATAGATCGTTATTTTGGAGTATATACTCCTGCTATTGTTTTTTGGTTTCGAAGCAATGACTTATGGTATACATTATTCTATTACATTTATAAGGTTCTGTATCCTATCCAATTTCCATTTATTATATTTTATTTCAGTTTTCGCGATGAAGTCACGCGTGCTCAAAGATTTTTCATGCAATTTATGATTGCTGGGATTATCACACCTGTGATAAGTGGCTTTTTTCCTGCATTGGGGCCGTACGTTTGGTATCATTATATGCCAGACGTAACACTGGCCAATGCGCTTCAGCATTTGGATGAGCTTCGCCAGAATATTTTAGATATAAGAGTCGCTGATGGAATTGTTACGTTACCTTCGTTTCATGCTGTCATGGCTCTTATTTATGTGTACACATTTCGGGATGAAAAAAAGATTATATTCATTCCTATTGTGCTCTTAAATATATTATTAATTTTTTCCTGTATACCTATTGGACAGCATTATTTTGCTGATATCTTAGGGGCGGTTCCAGTATTTGCTGCGACACTTGTGATAGAGGGATTCCTTTTTAGATGCGTAAAGAGAGCCCATTTAAGAAGTAATTCGACCCTTTAAATAGGCTTCTTTCTTTATCTCAAATTTTATATTTCTAGTGATTTTAAAAGATATAGGCATTTTAAGGGCTAAGGATCCTTTTTTGAAAAAAATGATAAAAGTTTACTAATTTTTAAGAAGATTCCTATTAGATAGATCATAGAAGGCGGGCTTTTATCCGCATCATAAAATTCAAAAGGGGGTAGGTTATTATGGCCAGTACACAACATAAACTCGATCGCATCCGCCCACCACGCGTTCAAATAACATACGATGTGGAAATTGGGGGCGCCTTACAGGCGTATGAACTTCCCTTTGTGATGGGGATTTTAGCAGACCTCGCAGGAACACCTGCAACGCCGCTTCCTCCGCTAAAAGAGCGGAAGTTTATTGATATTGATCGGGATAACATAAATGATGTGATGGCTTCTTTAAATGTTCAGCTCCCATTGAGAGTCAAAAATATTTTGGGGGGAGATGCGCCGGACTTTAATATTATCCTCTTCCTTAAGTCAATGGATGATTTTAATCCCTCAAATATTGTAGGCCAAGTGAAGCCTCTTACAAATCTTTATAATAAAAGGTTAGCGCTGACAGACCTTTTGTCCAAATTAGATGGAAATGATGCTTTAGATACGGAACTTAGAAATATCGTTGAAAACTCGAACGTTTTAACTCAATTACAAAAAGAACTCAGCTCTATACCAGCAGAAGATAAAAAAACAGCAGCAAAAGATGGAACATCTTCCCCCGATGTTAAGGGGGCTCCTACGAAAGGTGCTGGCGGGTCTACCGGAGGGACGATCAAAAAGATTATTCACAACGGAAAGCTCGCTCGCGATCCATCCATGCATGAAAATGCCAAACAAATGATTGCCGAGTTTGTCAATCAAGTTGCCACAGCTCCTAAGGGCAGCATTGGTAAAGACGTATATTCATTTATCGTGAGCTGCATTAGCAAGTTGGACAACACCATTTCTTTACAAATGGATGAAATCATTCATGACCCAGACTTTCAGAAGCTCGAAGGATCCTGGAGAGGGCTCTACAAACTTGTCATGGCAACTGAAACGAGCGAGACCCTTAAACTCAAATTGTGGGTTATTACAAAACACGAGCTGATGAATGATCTCGAGCGGGCTGTTGAGTTTGATCAAAGCCAGCTTTTTAAGAAGGTTTATGAAGAACAATACGGCACTTTCGGTGGAATTCCATTCTCATGCCTTGTGGGTGATTTTGAATTTGGCAGGGATCCTCAGGATGTGGAACTCGCCATGTTGATTTCGAACACGGCGGCATGTGCCCATACGCCTTTCATTACGGCTGCATCACCTACAATCTTTAACTTTGATAGGTTTACAGAATTAAGTGGTCCACGCGATCTTTCCAAACTCTTTGATGGGACGGATGCCATTAAATGGAGAAGTTTCCGGGAAACAGAGGATTCCCGCTATTTTGTCCTCACGCTTCCCCATGTGTTGATGCGCCTACCTTATGGAAGAGCGACCATTCCCACAGATGGCTTTAATTATGAAGAGGCAGTTGATGGGACAGATAACTCTAAATTTTGTTGGGGAAGTGCAGCCTATGCAATGGCACAGAATATCACCAATGCATTTGCTCTTTACCAATGGACTGCTGCTATCCGCGGTGTTGAGGGGGGAGGGCTTGTTTCCGATTTGCCAGCTTATACCTTCAAGACAGCAGATGGGGACTTAGCTGTGAAGTGTCCAACGGAAGTCGCCATTACGGACCGACGAGAAAAGGAACTCAGTGACCTTGGCTTTTTGGCTCTGTGCTATTGTAAGGATACAGACTATGCAGCCTTTTTTAGTTCTCAAACAACACAGAAGCCAAAAGAATACGAGGATAATAATGCAAATGCTAACTCGAGAATTTCAGCAAGGCTTCCTTATATGCTAAATGCCTCACGTTTTGCCCACTATATTAAGGCGATGATGCGAGATAAAATAGGTTCATTCATGTCTCGGCAAGAGGTCTCTCTCTTCCTCAATTCATGGATTTCCCAATATGTTCTTTTGTCAGACGTTGCTCCTGAAACTGTAAAGGCCTCATTTCCCTTACGTGAAGCGCGTATTGACGTGGCAGATGTGCCTGGAAAGCCAGGCAGTTATACAGCGATTGTCTTTTTGCGACCTTTCTTCCAGCTTGAGGAACTAACCGCATCCTTGCGTTTGGTTGCCACATTGCCACGTCCTGGCGCGAGTTGAGAGTGGGAAATTTTATAATGAGATCAACGTGAAATGAAAGGAACCTAAGATGACATCAATACTATCAGCAGCCGGAGCTGCAAATCAGGGCACGAATAATTCAAACCTTTATATTAATATTGCTGGGCAAGGAACGGGAACATTGACAGGGCCCAATGTGGATCCAAAACTTTCCAAAACGGATCGACTCTTATCATTTAGAGAACAGATGACGCGAGAAGTGAATGCGGCTGCTGAGAGTACCTTGTTTTCAGCAGGAGAAATTGATGCGAGTTGGGTCTTTATTGAAATCCTGCGAACCCAAGCGTCTATATACGTTCAAAATGCTTTTTATAGTGCAAATAATATTACCCCCATTAATATTTATAGGTCTGATATTATCAACGGTAAAATGACGGTTACAGAAGAAATAGACTACTCAAATTGTATTATCACAAAATTTGAAACGGATGCGAAATCTCTTGAGGGTACAAAATTAGACACGCTCAAAGTATGGTTTCGCTTTACACAACGCCAAGATACGCTCCTCTTCTTTGATCAAGGGGGACAACCTCTCGGCCAAAACGTTTCACTTATTGATTTTTCGGCAGGAACACTCCAAGCTCAATCTGGTGGTGGTTGATAGTAATCTTTCCTGGTATATATTAAGAAGCTCAAAAGGCGTCTTTTTCGAGCGCCTTTTTTCTTTAACTCTCTTGCGGAAAAATGGTATATTTAGAACAAATTCTTCTTAAAAGGTATATGGGATGAAACAAAACAAAATTACAAGAGGAACACTCCCCCCCCTTTTTGACCGGATTGTAGATGATAAAAGTGGGGCAGGCATAGGGAACAGACTTTTCAATGCAGACGAACTCAAAGAATCAATTATTCGCGAGCTTTCACTAATTTTAAATAC
>Ga0299912_10005274_pt1 | contig 10617 bp, 10 predicted proteins | sample RVTome_2_FD_207667 | JGI IMG/M metagenome (GOLD analysis project Ga0299912, IMG submission 207667) | Soil microbial communities from uranium-contaminated site in the Upper Colorado River Basin, Wyoming, United States - RVT95D214 (version 2) ... | reverse complement strand
CGCGCTGGGGCCAGACCTTCTCGGCCGAGTACCGTCATACGCCTTTCAAGGGCGATTACCGCGGTTCGCAGTTCTTTTCGCGGGCGGCCCTGTATCTGCCCGGGCTCGCTAAACACCACGGCTTCTCCTGTCTGGCAGCGTGGGAAGAACAGAAACCGGAGAATTATTGGTTCGCGACCTCGTTTCTTTTCTCGCGCGGGTATGGTACCGTATTCCATGAGCAGTTCGCGTACGCCTCGGCGTCCTACACTTTTCCCATGCTCTATCCCGATTTCGCCTTGGGTTCGCTCTTGTACCTGAAGCGCGTGAAGGGAAGGCTGTTTTACGATTACACGCTCGGCATGGACGGCGGCGCGAAGCAATTTTACCGTTCGATAGGCGTCGATATCGGTTTCGAGACGCATTTTTTCAACATGCTGTTTCTGTCCCTCGACCTCGGCGTGCGGTGGGTTCATCGCATTGAGGACGGGGGAAACAGGGTGGAAGCCATTTTCAGTTTTAACTAACCGGAAATTTTTCCGGCTGGGTGGGGCGAATGAACAACCGCTCCAATCCCGCCTTCGGCGGGCTTGCGGCGGAGTAGTTTATTAAAAAAAAGGGGGATTGGTCATGATTTCAGCCAGCCTATTATCCATGATGGCCGTCATTCTGGGCCCGATTTTAGTGCAAGACGACAATACCGCTGTCGTCGAACATCTGACAAGGCTGGAGAAAAAGTTCGTCGAGGCGACGATGAGCGGAGACATTAAAAGTGTCGAGGATTTGCTGGCCCCGGAATTCACCGGCGTCGACCCGAGTGGAAGGGAATTCACCCGGGCTGACGTGCTCGGCAACGTGAAATCGCCCGGGCAGAAAATCGAATCTCTGCGCCACGAGGACATCCGCGTCAGCGTGTTCGGCGATTGCGCCGTCGTTTTCGCCGTCACCGTCATGGAGTGGCGGGAAAATGACAAGACCGTCACGGGCCGGTTCCCGTACCTGCGGGTCTGGATCAAAAGGCAGGGCAAGTGGCTGGCCGTGGCCACCCAATCCGGCGGAACGGGCAGATAATATACGGGATCATCGATGGCTATCTCCGTCATACTGGCACATCCCGACAGGTATGGTTTCAACCACGCCATTGCGGTCGCAGCTATAGAGGAACTCAAGCGGAACGGGCATGCGGCGTTTTTCCACGACCTGTACGAAGAAGGATTTGATCCAGTTCTTCCCTCGGGAGAAATTCCGAAAGGCGCGCCGCTGCCGGCCCATCTGGAAGCGCATTGCCGCGAAATCGCATCGGCGGAAGGAATCATCGTGATTCATCCGAACTGGTGGGGAATGCCGCCGGCCGTTATGAAAGGATGGATAGACAGGGTGCTGCGTCCGGAAACGGCCTACCGGTTCGTTGAAGGGGACAAGGGGGAGGGGGTTCCAATCGGCTTGTTGAAGGCGAAAGCCGCCGTCGTATTCAACACGTCAAATACGTCGCCGGAGCGCGAGGCGGGGGTGTTCAAGGATCCGCTGGACACGCTGTGGAAGAACTGCATTTTCGGGGTGTGCGGCGTGAAAAAAGTGCACCGAGAAACGTTCGGCATTGTCGTGACGAGCACCGAGGGGAAGCGCCTGAAGTGGCTGGAAAGAGTCCAAACAGTGGTAAATAAATATTTTCCGCCCGACCGCAAGTGAAGACGGAGCAAAATAAAGGGCGGAAGGATGCAGACCATATGGAACGGGGATAGGCCGTTTCACAATCCATTTTCATGTCATGAAGAGGCTCTGCCTCTTCATTTAGCTGCACTTTTTGGAAGACACTTTTCTCGCCAGTATGCTACGCAGAGAGAATTTATCGCTTTTATATATCATCCGTTTGTGTCATTTTTATAGACTGGATTCCCGTCCACTAACGCGAATCGATAAAAATGACTTTCGCGGGAATGACGTAAAAAGGTAGAATCCCGACCACGATCGACTTTGCGTAACCACAATTACAAGTTTTTAAATCCCTCCGTGATTTTCGCGATCTCCTCGAACTTCGACTTCATCTTGTCCAATCCCCCGCCCATGCGGTAGATGTCCTTGTCGAGCCTTTTCTCGGCATCGAGTTCCTTCAGCACGTTTTTCTGCTTTAAATCCGGATTGGACTTGGCGTAGGGCCAAAGCCTGAATGATCCGCCCGTGATTTCGTCTATCACGGTCACCTCGCCCGCGATGAGGCCGTACTCGAGCTTCAAGTCCACCAGCTGTAACTGCGACTTCGCAAAGGCCTTCTCAAGCTCGAGGATCACATGCACGTTCAGTTCGCGCATGCTGGCGTACCATTCGCCGCCCTGCTTGCTGTGCACGATGAAGTCGATGTATGAGTCGTCGAGCATGGGATCGTGCAGGGGATCATCCTTGTAGTGGAATTGGGTGACGGGCGGATCGTACCAGTCGCCCTCTTCGACCTTGCTCCATTTTGTGACGGATCCAGCGGCCACGCGCCGCGACACCACCTCCAGGTTGATTTTGAAATCGAGTTTCTTGACGATGGAGACTTTTTCCTGCGGGCTCGAGACATAGTGCGTCTTCACGCCCTTCCGGTTCAGGAACTCGAAAATGTTGCGGTTGGTTTTCCAATCCACCAAAGCCTTGCCGGCCATCACGTCATGCTTCACGCCGTCCCCGGCCGTGATGTCGTCCTTGAACACCATGTACACGGTTTTGACGTCGTTGGGATTTTCGTAGATGATTTTGGTCTTGCCTTCGGCGAGCTTTTTCAAAATTTTCAGGTCGATAGTCATGATCTTGTCTCCAAATTAATAACGCAAAGACGCAGGGACGCAAAGAGATACTTTATTTAAGAATATAACGATTTCATTGCATCCATTACACCTTTGGTGGATTCTTTTTTCTGTGGTTCGAACCGCAGTAATCATGCCCATACTCCCAGGTGCTGCAGCAGTATTTTCACGCCGATGGCGATGAGAATGACGCCGCCGGCGGCTTCCACCTTTTTCTCGAACAGGACGCCGAGTCGCCTTCCTAGCATCACCGAACCAAGCGACAAGGTGAATGTCACAACGCCTATGACCATTGCGGGTCCCCAAATGTCCGTATTGAGGAACGAAAAACTCAAACCCGCAGCCAATGCGTCAATGCTGGTGGCCACGGACAGCATGAGCAGCACGCCGGGCCGGGTTGGACACGTCCTTTTTTTCGCGACGTGCCCCGACTCGATAATCATCCTGATCCCGATGAACCCCAACAGCGCTGCAGCGATCCAGTGGTCCACGCTCTCAATGACTTTCCGGAATCCGAATCCGGCCGCCCATCCCAGCACGGGCATGGCCGCCTGGAAAAAGCCGAAACTGCCCGCGATGCGCAGGGCGTCGCGGAGGCGTGGTTTTTTTAATGTGATACCGCAGGAGACGGAAACGGCCACGGCGTCCATGGCCAGACCCAGCGCAATGCCCAGAATGACGAATCGGTTCATGGGTGCCGCAATTTAGCCTGAAAAATGAAGAAAAGCAAAAAAAAACGTATCCGCTGCCCGGCCGTGTCGGATCTTTTAACGGAGGCCCAAATAAACGGCGGCGCGAGCGGCAGGGTTTTTAAAATGCCCAGTCGAGCTGGAGTCCAACATCGGTTTCGGCATTTCCGGCAACGCGGTCGGAGCCGGTGCCCCAAGACGAAACGCCGATATGCGTCGTCCTGGCGATTTTAGCGGATGCCTTAAACCGCTTCGATGGCGTCCAAGCGAGCAGCAGATGCCATTTATTCCCCCTGCCGTAAAACATGGGCACGGCATGAATGCCGTCCAGATCGCTTTCGAAAGAATACACCCGGCTGTCGTACGAATCCGTTTGGAAAACAGAAAGCCGGGCCGACAACCGGATGGCCCGAACGGGGCGGAAACGGATTTCCTGGTAAAACAAACATCCGTTTTCACGCTTGCCGCTGGAGGCTGTGAATGAGGGGGATACGGGCTGAACCAACGAAATCCAATTCAAACGCATCCTGGCGTCCGCTTCGTGAAACGGGACAAAGCGAACGTCCAAACGAATATTGCGGTTCGACCGGTCCGTCACCCATACCCAAGGCATGCTGCCCGTTTCCACGGCGGTGTCGGTTTCGGACAAGCGCAAACGTATCCTTAACGAAAGGGAAACCAAACGGGGGAAAACACGGTCGAGGCGCAGGTAAACGTCCTCGGCACGCGTCGGGACCGGAACGGTGTAGGTGCGCCATGGCCTTTGCACCAGGTCGGCGTATAGACCCATCCGAGTGTGTCGGTCAAGTTTCGCGGAAAAACCGACGTAAAAACCCCTTTCGTTTTGCGTTTCGAAGGCCGCAAAACCCGAACCGTGCGGATTCTGGAAATCCGGGGCATAACTCCGAATGGAACCGATCCATTTAATCGGGCTCCAATCGATAGAACAGGAGGCGACCGCGGCCTCGCCCCCGGACCGGTTTCTCGCCAACTCGCCCGTCCAATGGACGTTTTTCCAGAATCCGTTCCAATCCAATCCGAGCACGTGGTTTAAATTTCCGGAAAAATCAAAACGGTTTCTGTCGAAATCCTGCCCGGACACGGTTCTGGAGTACCGTCCGGTAAAGCCCGAAATCCCCAAGGACAGGAGGCGATTGGATACCTCCAGCCTGGCACCGAATACGGTTTCCGTCAGGGTGCCTCGCCTTTTGCATTCCGATGCGGTACGATGATAGCCGGTGCATATCGTGCTCCCCACGGATCCGTCGGGACAAGGGGTTCCGTCGAGTGGAGCCTTGGAAACAAAAACCGTTGCCGTTACGGACCGCGAGCGCTTCTGGACGAGTGCGCCCCGATAGGCCGCTTGTTCGGCAGCGTACAGATACCCCTTCCCGCTTAACGGGCGTTTCTCCACCGGATCCACGGGATCGCCGCCTTTGAACATGCCGTACGGTCCCCAGAACACCAGGCCCTGTCCCGCTTCCAAGAAGAAGTGTCCCAACACGGCGCGCAAGGTTTCCCGGGAATCCCGGATTTCCACGAATCCGACGGCATGGTCGTTCCATGCGGTTTCTCCGGCGTCCTTTTCAAAAAGAAAACCCGCGGAGAAACGCCCGCCCTGGGAGGTTTTGACCCTCATGGTCGTATGCAGGGGACTGCCGCGGTAGGAGCCGCTGCCGAAGCCCGCCGGTGCGGGGAATTGACGCCTTACCCTCGCCCGTAATTCGGTGCGCCGCACCGTTCTTTCACGGCCTTTGGACATGACTACATAGGGTTCGAGTGCTTCGGCGAACGAGGCGCTCAGCCCCATTCTGGAAATGAAATCCGTCCACGATCGGAACGATCCACCGCGTTTTCTCTCGTCCACGAGGCGCTTGGCAATGGCAGGCGAGATGAGGGGAAGGGTTCGGAGCGTTTCGAACGAAGCTCGGTTCAAATCCAGGGGTTCGGTTCGGAGGGTTTGAAACCAATCGATCCATCCTGTGGCATCGTTTTCTTCCTGGTTTTCGATGTAGGATTCCTCATCCGTTGCCTGTCCTGACAGGGGCGAAGCCGTCCACAGGAATATAAAAAAAGCAGTGCGGGCGGACCGTACGTTCACGGCTTAAACGCCAAGGTCAAAGTCTGGGTCACACCCAGAACGGGATGCACGGACGCGCCCCAATCCAGCGTCCTGTTTTTCCATGACAAGCCGAATCCAAACGAAACGGACAGGGGATTGTTCTGGAAACCCGTGCGGATTTTCAAAGCTGACGCGGCGGCCAGTTCGATTCCCGCACTCATCTGAACGGGAAAACTCCCTTCCTTACCGAATTCCAATGAACAGAGGCACTTCGATAGGGGCGTCCAGCCTATCCCGGTCCGGAAAGACCGGGGCAGTTTTTCATGCCGTCGACCAATGGTTTGATCAAGGACGTTGAAAATGGAAAGCCCCCAATTCAGGCGAGGATTCACGCGAAGGGAAAATCCGGCGTCCCACACCGCCGTACGTGCCGATCCGTAATGAAGGATGTCTAGCTGTAGGAGCCGGATCTGGGCTCCAAAGGCCATCTGTTTGATAAAAACCGAGCTGATACAGGCGTGCCAGGCGCTTTCCCGGTAAACCTTATTACCGAAGCAGCGGCAGCCTAAACCGAAACGGATGCGACCCCACGGAACCAAGCCGGCGGCACCCCAAGAGTCCAGATCTTCGATTTCATAGAGACGCGAGAAGGAAATAGTAAAGGAAACGCCGTCGGCAAAAGCCAAACCGGCCGGATTGGAAAAAACCGATTCAGGACCTTCAGCCGTGGCCATTACAGCATGCCCCATTCCAATGGTTTTTCCTCCGATGGGCACGGATTCGAATGCACCCCATGCCGGTAATAAAACATAAAACGTAAACAAGAAAGGCAGTTTGAACATTTGTGCAGCCATTTTACCAGAAATACGTAATTCTTCAACTAATTTTCGTAAAAATAGTACATTTTTGAAGAAATATCAAGAACAATAATCGGATCCGTTTCCGATGCCCGTGAAAAAATTTGTCCTTGACAATATGGGATAACTTTCTATATTTTATTCAAAAGGAGGTCGGCATGGCAAGAACGTCCAATGCAATTTATGCTTTTCTGATCAGTTCATTGCTCTGCACCCCATCGGACCATCTTTTCGGGCAAAAAATCCAGTCCAAGGTCAACGTGGTGCTGGAACGCCTTCCGCTTGAGAAGCAGAAAAAAATGCGGAATTTTGCGGACATAATTGAAACCTACATCAATACGTACGATTACGCCGAATCCAATTCGGACGGAGAAATTCCCGTCACCATTCAGATTTTTCTGACGGACAACAGCGTATCCTACGAAAGTCGGTATTCGGGGACGTTCCTGGTTTCCAACACGACGGACATCCAATACTACGACAAATACTGGAAGTTTCCCTACCAGGAAGGCGTGCAGTTGATGCACATCGACAACGTGTACGATCCGTTCACAGGCCTGATTGATTTTTACCTGTACATCGTACTCGGCGGCGAATTCGACAAACTCGGCAGACTCGCCGGAACGCCGTTCTACGAGAAGGCCAAGCAGATCAACGAACAGGCCAAGTTCAACACCAAGTTCGTCTGGGGCTGGGACGAACGCACACTGCTGATTGAATTCCTGTTGAGCGAGGAAAACAAACCGTTCCGCGTGATGAAGGACATGTATTTCGCCGGCATGGCGTACGTGGGCCTGCAGGACACGACAGCACGGCGCCTCTGCGCACAGGCCGTGTCGGAACTCGACCGGGTGCTTGAAGCAAACCCGGAGCACAAAGAAGCCATCCAATTCCTCAACGTTCACTACCCCGAATTAACGGATCTGTTCCGCCACGAAAACGCCGTCCTTGAAATTTTGGCGCGTATCGATCCGGCGCGGGCCGACGTATACAAAAGCCAAATGAAGTGATTGATAATACCGATTCAGGCCTATATCGGAAGGAGGTGCGGGGAGCCATCATCGAATTCCAGAGTGTACGCGAATGTCAACGGGATCAATCAACCAAGGAGGATCAAAATGAAAAAGGGCATTGTTGTACTCGCCGTTACGGCCGTCTTTTTATGCGGCACCTTATCCCTTAACGCACAGCAGAGCAACACCCGCATGGGCGTTGGATTGATACTGCTGGACCGGAGCCTGTTCAACATCGTCGGTATGTTATCCAACGTCAGCTCGGACAACCTGTTCGGCAGCGCGGACATGTCCATGTTGATGCCGCCCTCTCGCATCCATTTCCCGATCAAAATGGGGAACATGATGATCGAACCGGAGTTCGGATTTTACCGGACATCGGCCTCCGAATCGGATGACCTCGGGGAAAGCACAGAGTCTTCCACGTCCCTGCGGATAGGCGGCGGCCTGTTCATGGTTTCGCCGCTCCAGAAGGTGGATTTTTACTACGGCGGCCGTGTCGGCATCGTCAGGTATTCCGAGAAACAAGAATACGATCCGAAAACGGGCAAATCCGTAAGCAGCAGCGGCTCGCAGACCAACCTGTACCTGGGCCCCTGCATGGGAGCCGAGTATTATATCAACGAGCATTTCAGCTTCGGAGGCGAAGCGCAGTTCCTTTACACCAAATTCGGAAATTTCAAGATGGAGGACGAGGACGCTGACGGCACCGAAACCAGCCGTTCCTTAATGGACACCCGATACCTGTTCATTTTCCGTTGGTACATGAACTAGCACGAAACCTTAAACATTAAAAAAGGGGTGCCTGAAACATCCACCCGAAAGGGCGAATCAGGCACCCCTTCTTGTTTCCCGTCATAATGAGGCAATCCGATTTTTCCCTCCACATTCTTCTTCCGTGCCGCGGGCCGCAAATCCATTCGATGCCGATCGCAGTGCCGTTTCAGGGTACGTCTATTGCGCACGACCAAACCGGCAAGCCTACAGAAGGCCTGGCCGTCTGGTGTCCTTGAGCATAAGGTCAGGATGAAAAACAGTACAGCGAGGATACGTTAAACGGTTATCCCTGATCCGTCGTGTGGCGGGACTTTTCTTATCGTTACATCGAAAAGGAAAGCCATGTAAACAGGCATACCGGCTCCGAACAGCACGGCGAACACGATTTCTCCAGAGGGGATACCCAGAATCGCCGTTCCCAATGTACCGTTCGGATTCCACTGCAGTACGAAGTTGGGCCAGACGGCAAACTGAAGTTTTATGAGAAAGAGGTACACGGTCGTAAACAACAAGGACCCCGCGGCGGCCAAAATCCATAAATCCGGCCGGAGTAGGAGCAGCAAGACCAGGGCAATGCCGCCTGCACCCAGCGTGTTCGGCAGGCTTTCCACTCCGGCGAGCCAAAGGCATCCGCACAATACACAGAAGGCGGCATAGCTAATACCCAAACGGGTTGCCCACAAAAGCGGGCGCTCTTCCATTCGGAGGCGGCGGCGGAATGGAAACCCGGCCAACAGCCAGGCCAAGAGGCCGACCGTAAGCGTGAACAGGAAATCTTCGATACCGATGGGTCCGTTGCCCACACGGACGGGATTCCAATAACTCGCGTTGTGCAGCAAGGCCGCGAATGATCCGGGCAGGCAGAGCCACCCGCTTTTCCATGCCATTTTTTTGTATTCACTCGGCCTGGCCACGGCCGCGCAGGCGAGTAACGATAAAAGCACGGGAAGGTTGGCGATCAAATATGGGTGGTTCGTCAGGAATTCCGTCATATGCGGGCATCCACAAGTACGGGACTCATGCGCGGTTCCGAGTCTTTTGGATTTTGGAAGCCGAGACTATCCAGTAGATCCAACAGGGCAGCATGAAGGCCGCGGCGGATACCACGGGAACGGCGGAATTTAGGTTGACGATGCAGCCTGCGAAACAGAGACCCGTCTGAAAAACGGACGCTGCAACGAACATCCCATCCAGCCTCAAGCGTTCCTCGAAAACACTGACCGGTGAGGGGCCCTCCAAAGCGAGGAAGGCACCGCATATGATGAAACCCACCAGAAACCATCCCAGGAAATTCCCCAAAGGGACTCCGAAATAGACCGTACCCGGCTCATGCCAAATCCACGCTCCGGAAAGTACGCCCAGGGGATCGATGACCAGATCCGTTCCCACGATAAACAGGGCGCACCAGAGGGCCTTGGCCAAGAGCCGCATGGTCAATCTGCTTCCATTTCGGCCGATCGACAGCGGACGCAGGAATACGAGTGCGGAATAGGCCAAGGCATACCACACGAGCGGGATGCAGAGCGGCACGCCTCCCGGCAGTTTCGGGGTCATTTCAGGATGGTAGTGGTATCGGCTGCTGAAAGGCCAGGTCCAGCGTACCCCCGCCGCTTCGGCGGCGTACGAAACCAGAAAGGAAACGGCGAAAAGCAATGCCGCGTTGCGGATTCCATAACTGAGTACGGCGTGGCAGATCAGGGCCGCGGACAAAAGAAGAAGGACAGCCTGCAGGAACAGATTGTATTCGGCCCACGGGAAGGGAATCGATTTAAGAAACGGAACGCTGAAAAGCACCGCAGCGGCGGTCAATAGACCAAAACATAACGGGCCGAGGCGAAAATACGATTTCAGGTTGCTTTCCCGATGCGTCGTGTAACGGTGCGTCCCGTCGTCCGCGAAAGGGGCAGGCCAATGCCCGTCAGAGTTCGTACGCCATCCCCTCCTGCGGTATCAATGCATTCGGCATTCCCCGTTCCTGGATCGAGGACAGCAGTGCCTCGGACTGGGCGGATTCGCCGTGGACGACGAAAACCTTTTGGAGACGCCTTTTATCGAGCCTGTCGTAATATTCGAGCAGCTCGTTCCGGTCGGCGTGGGCGCTGAAGCCGTTCAGCGTTACCACCTGCGCCCTGAGCGGGATCTCTTCGCCGAAAATTTTCACCGTGGGAGCGCGCTCAACAATGCGGCGGCCGAGCGTGTGTTCCGCCATGAAGCTGACTATCATCACGGTGTTCTTGGAATCGGCCACGTTGTTGGCGAGGTGGTGCAAAATGCGCCCGGCTTCGCACATGCCCGAGGCGGAGAGGATGACGCAGGATTCCCTGAGCCCGTTCAATTTCTTCGATTCTTCGGCGTCGCGCACATAGTGCAGGAGGTTGAAACCGAAGGGGTCCTCATCGGAAGACAGAAACCGTTCGCGCGTTTCCGCGTCGAAAACGTCGGCGTGGCGCCGGAACA
>Ga0299912_10005273_pt1 | contig 10618 bp, 12 predicted proteins | sample RVTome_2_FD_207667 | JGI IMG/M metagenome (GOLD analysis project Ga0299912, IMG submission 207667) | Soil microbial communities from uranium-contaminated site in the Upper Colorado River Basin, Wyoming, United States - RVT95D214 (version 2) ... | reverse complement strand
GTTCTGATAAGAAAGAGAGGCGCCTTTTATCCCTGCAAGGTCCTCATAGATAAGAAAAGTAAATACCATCACGAAGGGTGCAAACAACAGGGAGAGGAGCGGTCCGAGGAAAGGAATTGCACCGAGAAAAAGAGACGCCAGCCAAACAACAGCGAGCCTGCCGAAGACCTCAAACCACATGTCTCTGACGTATTCCCTGCTCCTAAGGAGGGCATCCATGCCGCGGACATTGTCTCTGGCTAGGATAAACTGACAGAAGGCAAACCAGACGCTGAAGATGACCCCGGGGACCACGAAGAGGAGATAGCCGCCGGTTATGATGAAACCCATTATCGAGTACAGCCACACAAAGGACCAGACACTCCGCCATCCCTTGCCGAATGCCTCCTTTATGCCCAGGGTGCTGTCCGTGACCGAAAAGACAAAGGCCGCCATGCCCCAAAAAACCGCGGCAAAAAATGGGATGGACCCTATGAGGACCCCGACTGCAACCAATGCCTGTTTTTTCCCGGGAAACACAAAAGACAACGCCAGGCCGATCGCAGCAACGACAGCCACAGTGGTAACAACAAGGAGCAATGAAAGAAAAATGATTCCGAAGAATGTCCCGAAGCGCTCCTTGTAGACCTCAAACGCGTCATTGAAGAGTTCGTCGAGAGAACGGAGATTGCGGGCGGTGCCTTGAGGGGTGTGCTCCGGTGGCGTTGACTGGTCTTCAGGCGGAGGTGTCTTGTCCTGCGATGACTCTGCTTTTTCCCGGCTTGCCTTTAATCTCTCACTCTTCCACTTTTCGTATTCCTCGCGGTTGCGGAATTCCGGCATCTTCTCTCCTTCTTTCTCGTCTGCCTGAGACAACGTCCTGGACTCAGCTCAGCACTAACGCAACGACACTATAAACTTACTTCTCTATGATCCTTTCTTCCTGGCTTTCCAGTATGTCCTTTGCCAGAAGGTCCTGCACATAGCTCTTGAGAATCTGCTTATCTCCATCAGAAAGCCCCTTGAACTGTATGGCCATGCCCGGCGGAAGGTTCATGAAGTCTTCATGGATCTTCTTGGTATAGATTACAGCGCCCTTTACCTGGAGGGAATATGTTTCGTCGAGACGCAAGGTTATATCAACATCAGTGCCTATGGGTAAAGGCTCCATAGTCCGCAGGTAAATGCCTCCTTCAGAGAGGGTCTCGGCGTAGTATTCATAATCCTTCCCTTGGCAATTCACACTCAATTTGCGGATAAACTTCTCCCGGAGATGTTTCCTGTTTGTCCCCTTGTAGCCGTAAAAGCATTCCTGCAAAACATTATGGAGCCGGTCGATCTTTAAGGGTTTCGTCAGGTAGTCGTGCGCCCCCAGGTCCATGCATTTCTTGATTGACTCCGGGCTTGAGTCATTGCTGACCATTACGACGGGAATCGAAGACGTCTGGCGGTCTTCCTTTATATGCTTGAGTATCTTCAGTCCGTTTAATGGAAGCATGTGAAAGTCAAGGAGTATGGCGTCAGGTTCGGTCAGTTTGAGGAGCTTCAGGCATTCCACCCCGTTGCATGCAGGTATGATCCTGTAATTCAGCCTCTTTATCAGCAGGCCGACGTACATGAGGAATGTCTGGCTGTCATCGACAACAACTATCTTTTTTTCCATCTCTCCTCCCTGATTTCAAATGAATTGTATTAAATAATTTTTGGCATTATGCTATATAAACACCACCTGCGTCAATACGCCAGGGAGTATCTGGTGACAGTTGATATGCAGCGCGGGAAGAAGATGGGGTTACAACAAGGTGAATAAGAAGTCGATCAGGGAAATTCGTCGCTGTCCATGGGTTGATCTGAGCAAACTTGATTATGTTGAATACCACGATAAAGAATGGGGTGTCCCGGTTTATGACGACAGGTTGTTATTTGAATTTCTGACACTGGAATCCGCCCAGGCAGGTTTGAGCTGGTACACTGTCCTTAAAAAAAGAGGAAATTATCGGATCGCGTTTGAAAATTTTGAGCCGGAAAAGGTCGCCGGATTTGATAAGTCAAAGATTGAAGGACTGTTGCAAAATCCCGGGATAATCAGGAACAGGTTGAAAATTGAGGCTACGATCAGTAATGCGCGCAAGTTTCTTGAGGTCCAGGCAAAATATGGGAGTTTTTCAAAATACATATGGGATTTTGTTGGCGGCAGACCAAAAATTAATAACATACGGAAATTATCGGACTATCCTGTAACCAGCAGGGAGTCTGATGCCTTAAGCAGGGACTTGAAGGGGAAAGGGTTCAAATTTTTGGGTCCTGCAATATGCTACGCACATATGCAGGCCACAGGCATGGTAAACGATCATTCAGTTGATTGTTTCAGGAGAAAGGAAATAATTGCAAAATATACGGAGCGGTCACAGGGACGCAGATGAACCGTGCCCGCAAGACGTTTGCCATAGTCTCTCCTAATAGTTCATCTGTCTTCGAATGACCCCCTTGACGCCCCGTCTGCAATTTTCAGCATCACCTTTTTTCCGCGGGATGAGATGGATATGGACATGTAAGATTTTCTGTCCGCCTGCCTCTCCGATATTAAAACCGATATTATACCCGTCCGGATGAAACTCGCTATCGATCGCTTCTTTCATTTTTTCAAGGAGTTCAAAGACTTTATCTTTTTCTTCCTTTGATAACTGGAAGTAATCCTCTACGTGACGTTTGACGATGATGAGGGTGTGGCCCTCGCTCGCAGGAAAGTTGTCGCGCACAGCAAACGCATGGTCGTTCTCATCAAGAATCTCCGTGGGAGGAATAGAACAAAAGGGACAGGCGTTCATTCTCTGCACCTCGCCGGAAAAGCCTGTTTGAAAACTATTTTCATTTGAAAAACCATCCCCTTTGTCTGCTTATTTACGCTTCATTATACCTCAATTTAAATTGGTTTTTGGTTTTATCCACAGGAGGAAGTCAGCGCCGGATGCAGTCTGCTACTGAAGGCATTGAAACAGTCCGGTGCACCAGAGACAGGCGCCGCAAGGCACTGACTGTATATAGCAGTCCTGCTCAAAATCCTCGCCCTGGACATAATCGCAGAGCGCGAAGCCGCAGTCGAAGCAGAAAGGGAATTTATATCGCCGGACATTTTCCCTGAAGTCACGGTACAGTGGACCGTTCCATATCTCTGTAATGTCCTTATCCCGCAGGTTGCCAAATACCCACGGTCTTACCTGTTTCTCCAGACCACCCACATAACACCGGTAACGGTGCCAGAGAAAATAGCACGGATGCACGTCCCCATCCCAGGATACGAATGTTCCGTCCGATTCGACAAACTCGCACTTTCTGTTGTTGCGAGGGGCCGTTTCCGGAAGTGTGAGCTCGATCCCTTCCTCCTGCGCAACACGCCGGGCCTCATCAAAGACCTCCTCCAGGCCGGCAAACCATTCCTCGTCCCTCCGGAGGAGCCTCTCCAGATGAAGGGCGATGCCCCGCGAGTTCGCGTCGTTTTTCATCTGCTCTATAAAGCCGAGGATCTTCTGCTCTTGGGGTGTCTTCGAGAACTTCATGAATACATCGAAATAGCGCCGGATATCGACCCCTTCCCTCTTTGCCTTTTCCTCCCAGTGACTGAAGACTGCTATGGCCTCTGCGGTATTTGTGTCGTAGGCCGCTTGAGGCACAAGTGATTTATCGTAGGGCATAAGCTGTGTAACCAGGGCAAACCCGACTCCCCTGCGCCCTGCCCAGCGAAGAGCCGAAGGAAGCTCCCGCACGTTGTCCCTCATAAGTACGAATTCGATCCCGACGCGGAAGTCCTGCCTTCCTTTCCGGGCCCCGCTCAGGGCTGAAAGCGCAGATTCCACGCCGCTCATCTCTCCGCCACTGCGTATAGTGCGAAAACTTTCAGGTGAAACAGCGTCCATGGACAGGCAGATACGGTCAAGCCCGGCATTTACAAGTGATTCGGCCCGGCGACCGTTCAATAACATTCCGTTGGTCTGAAAGCCTACCCATGAACCTCCGGGCATACGGGCTTTCGCCCTTCTTATAAAGGCCTCCAACTGCGGGTGCAGGAGTGACTCACCGATTCCGTTTAGTACAAGCGCTTCAAGATGCGGGAAGGCCGGGGACAGGGCATCGAAGATCTCAACCGACATGCTGCCCTCTCTGATGCCTAGGTCGCTGTTTTGCTTGACGCACATGCCGCATTTCAGATTGCACTTTGTGGTGACCTCGACAAAAAGTTTAGAGGGATGGCCCCTGGATAAAGGAGTCTTCCCGACAACGGTTATCGTCTCTTTTAAGTTTTCCACTGTGGCCTGCTTCCTTATACATATTTTAAACAGACAGGTCAAATAATGGTATGAGGGAGATCATAAAATAATAAGTTCGGACATAAAGTCGCGCCGCCATGACCCTTATTCTGGGATTAATCCGCTCATTGGTATTGACACTGGTATAACTCATGGATATACTATTTGTATGAAAACTGCCATATCAGTTCCGGACGAACTCTTTAAGGAAATCGAAAGGGTCGCAAAAGAACACCATTATTCGCGGAGCGAAGTATTTGTCATCGCTGTTAAAGAATATTTGGAGAAACGAAGGTCAATAAAACTTCTTGCCGCGCTGAACGAGGCGTATGCGACCGCCGAAGCCCCTGAAGAGTACAAAGTAAGGGCAAAGAGTAAAAAGCGGTATGCGAAAATAGCGCAGAAGGAGCGCTATTGAATATTAAACAAGGAGAGATTTACTGGATTGAGCTGGGAGACCCTGTTGGATCAGAACCGGTTTACAGGCATCCTCACGTTGTTGTGCAGAACAACGTGTTTAATCACAGCAGGATCAATACCGTTGTCGTATGCGCACTGACATCCAATCTGAAACGTGCGGCTGTGCCGGGCAATGTTCTTCTCAAAAAAGGAGAAGCGAGCCTGAAAAAAGACAGCGTAGTCAACATATCTCAGGTTGTGACTGTAAACAAATCGGATCTAATTGAACGGATTGGTACTCTTCCTGCAGCGCGAGTAAAACAGATTGTCACCGGCCTCAAACTTCTCATCGAACCGCGAGATGTGTAACATGCCTCCATACATCGTGGGGATTAGAAGTCTGATATAATTTAGCTATGAAGGTAAAGATCAAGCTTTTTGCATCTCTGAGAGAATATGGCCCTGAGGAGCAGATAATTGAACTGCCTGACAATGCAACGATTGAGGATGCAATACGCCTGCTCAAACTGCCTGAAAAATTCCCGCTGCTGAGGATTGTCAACGGTGAGCACAGGCCTCCAAACCACCATTTAAAAGAAGGGGATGACCTGGCCCTCTTTCCGCCCATCGCCGGCGGTTAACTCTTTGGTGAAGAGGCGGGGCCCCCTTCACCCCTCTTCATCTACCTCGCTAATGTCGGATACAGATCCGGGAAAAACCATCCTGCCGCGTGGATCGGAAAGCCCAGCCTCACCTCTCCCTTCGGAGAATCCGATACCAGCAGGCCCTCTTCAAGGAGAAGTCCAAGCAGTGTCCGTCCCGTGCGTTCCTTCAGTCCGGATGCATCAATGACTTCCCCCCGGGTGGCCATACCGTGTATCAGGACTTCCTGAAGCATCCGTGACGCCTCAGGCCGGAGCGGCTGTTTCTTGCCGGAGGGGCCGGGAACCATGCCTCTGTCCCTAAGGTCGATGTACTGCCTGATGCGCTGACTCAGTTCTTCCAGTCTCAAGAGTCCTCCCATATATTCCACCTGGTCAAGACAAATTTCGAGGAAAAAGCGGCAGAACTGTATCAGGCCCTCATTCGACATATTCCCCCTGCCGTCAAGGTCGTTTCGCCGTGGCTCATCCGCCCAGGTAAGGGCCGCCTTGTAATCGACGTTCCGGCGGGCAAACCCCCGGCTGACCGACCAGAGACCGTGCCCGAGCAGCGGGATCCGCTGGAAGTACGCCTCAGTGAAAAGACGCGCCACCCGGCCGTTGCCGTCGAGAAAGGGATGTATCCACATGAGCCGATGGTGGGCAGCTGCCACTGCAACGAGCTTTGCCGCGCCGTGGTGCCGGTCAGGCGCATAAAATTCCGCGAAACGGGCAAGGAAGGCGGACAAAGTGCGAAACCCCGGCGGAATATGACGGCCGACCTTTACCGCTTTTTTGCGCAACTCGCCCGGTACAATGCGGCTTTCGCGGCCTGTGTCAGGGTCCTTCATGGTCAGGAATTCCTCCGGCAGCTGCCGATAGAACTCCCTGTGCAGATCACAGAGTAATTCCCGTCCGGCAATATTCATCGCAGGTTCGTCCTTTAATCTTTCTTCCATGGTCTTTTCGACAATAATGTGGGCAACACTCTCCATCTGGAGATGCCGCTTTGCAGGCTCTGCATCGTACTGCTTCTGCATTGCACGGACGATATCATAGGGATGAGTGTTATGACCTTCAATCAGATTGGAATAATAACTGTTTATGACACGGAGTAATTCATGAAGTGAATGCAGGGTAACAGGATGCTGCCGGCTGCCGAGGGCTGCTGACTTCTGGATTACGGCGAGGGCAAGGTCATGAAGCTCCTCAGCCCCCTCGGGATAGAGTGGTGTCATCCTGTGTATTTGTGAAGTCATATCTGCCTATTATTGCCGATCTTACTGCCGGTCCTTAATAATTATAACTATATATTAAATAATAATAAATAACAAACAAAAAATATATTACTGCCGTTATATTGCCGATATATCTGCCGATTGTATCTCCTACCCTCCGCCCTCTTTCCAGATTCGGCGAGCGAAGGTGCCAGAAACCCTTTCAAAAAACGTCTATTTATAGGAATCGAGAAGTTTCGCCTTTTATCGAAATTTTAAAAGCAATCCCAGTCAGATGACCTTCGACCTTTCGGTCATCGATAGTACAGGGCTCACCTGCTTCCTCCAGTCGCCGCCATAGGACGCGGGCATTGGATGCTGAGGACAGGCAGAACAAATGTTTTCATGATGAAAGGGTTCTGATGTTAACTGCTCACAGTAACAAATGTTTTCGAGCCACAAACAATTTTGCGTAGTACTGATGGAAATACTAGCAGAAAAACCTTGCTTTCGAACTTTGCAAAATCTAAAAATCCTAAGAGCCTTCGGGAGCAGGAAGTCTATCTATAAAGCTTTCTCATCTTCTATGGGAAGAAACAATACACCCGCATTTTTCAAGTCTGCCAGCCAAGCATTGTGCTCCTTGAACTTGCCGCTTAAAATCAGATTGCTCACAGGCATCTGAACGTATTTTTCAACAGTTCGGCGGAGTTCCCTGACTCCATACTCCGGGCTATGACCCTTCTGCGCAAGAAATACTTCTGCTTCCTCAGAGAACCTTAAGGAAACGTTATATCGATTTTTTAAGTCCGACGAAATATCCCCGAGCATGGGTATTAATATCTTCCGCACCGAGTCCTCACCAAGGAGCTTAAAGACAATCTGTTCATCTATACGGTTAAGCAGCTCCGGGCGAAAGTATTTGAGAGCTTCAGTGTCTAGCTTAGAATCCGTTACCTTATCGTCCTTTTCAAGAAAGCCTATCTTTCCTTTTTGGTGCTCTGGCTGCAACAGATTTGAGGTCATAATGAAAATGACATTCCTAGCGTCAATAGTCCTGCCTTTGGCATCCGTGATGCGCCCCTCATCAAACAGTTGCAGAAATAGATCAAAAACCGTTGGATGTGCTTTTTCTGCCTCGTCAAGAAGGACAATCGAATAGGGATTCGACCTCAGTTTAGATGTCAACTGTCCCTCCTCTTCGTGACCTACATAGCCTGGCGGCGAACCAATAAGCTTCGCAATACTGTGCTCTTCCTTGAACTCAGACATATCCAGGCGTATAAGAGCATTTTCTCGACCAAACAAAAACTCTGCAAGGGATTTTGCCAGTTCTGTCTTTCCAACGCCTGTAGGGCCTAAGAACAGAAAGACTGATAAAAGACCGGTCTTCTTGCCCACGCCGGTATGAGCCATAAGCAGCCGTTGGCTTACCTTGTCTATCGCCTCATCTTGTCCGATAATCCTTCCCTTAAGAAAAGAACTAAGTTCAAGCAGACGTGAGTTCGAAACACCTTCGAGATGCCCTTTTATGATCTCAAGAGGTAAGCTCATCTTATCTGAAAGAACCTCCGCGATGGTCTGTTCGGTAACGCTATCACCATAAACAGCCCCAGCAAGGGGTTCAACATCGGGTTGAATATTTTGTACCATGCTTAGAAATGGAACGTGAACCCTTGCGCATGCCTTGTCAACAAGATCAATGGCCTTGTCTGGTAGGTGATGGTCGGTATCAAATCGAATTGAAAGGTCAACTGCACTTTCCAACGCCTTATCAGTAATCTTTTTACCGAAGTAACTTTCCCATTTAGGCCGGATGCCTTTCATAATTTCTATTGCCTCATCCCGCGAGGGTTCGTTTATGATTACCTTTTCGAACCGCCGTTCAAGAGAAGAATCTGACTCGACATACCTACGATACTCCCCTATGGTGGTCGCACCGATGCATTTGATGTCCCCGCGTGCAAGTGCAGGCTTCATGATATTTGCAGCATCCATACTGCCTCCCACACTGCCTGCTCCGACAAGGTTATGTAGCTCGTCAATGAAAATAATAATATTCGGGTCTGCCTTCACTTCTTCTATTATTCGTGTAAGGCGTTCTTCAAATTCACCACGATATTTTGTTCCACCAAGGAGTGCGCCAAGATTTAGCTCGATGATCCTTCTACCCGAAAGTACTTGCGGGTCTTTCCCCTGAATAGCTCTCACTGCTAACGCTTCGACTATTGCAGTTTTGCCCACCCCTGCTTCGCCTACAAGTACGGGATTGCTCTTCATGCTGCGAGCAAGAGTCTGGATCACCTGAAGCAGTTCATTCCGTCGGCCAACAAATGGGCCAAGTTTTCCTTCTTTTGCTGCCTGAGTCAGATCACGGCCATAACGTTCAAGATACGATTGAGAAGCCCCATTGTTTATCTTGTCTTGATTTGCTTCGACAGGGGCCTTTTCAGGAGGAGTGAGCAGGGAATCCCGAAGCGCCTTTGATTTAACTCCAAGTTCAGTGAAAACAGCTCCTACGATGTCGCCAGGATTCTCGGTTATTGCGGCAGCAAGATGCAGTGAGGTAATCAGTTTTAAATCAGGAATGGCAGCAGCAGTTTCAAACACAACTCTGCATCCTTCACTTCTATGGATAGTCTTCTCCGTATGCTTGTATCCTCCATTGCCAAGCTTCTTTCGGATTAGTCTTCTTAACTTTGTTTGATCAATTCCATGAGAACGTAAAACTCTTTTAAGAAGAGAATGCTCTGTTTTCAAGTCCTGCCAGGCATTCTGGTCGTATTCAGTCTTGTCAGATCCGTCGATAACCTTCTCAATACTGACGACTCCAATAAGAAGGTGTTCTTGTTCAATAAACTTATAGCCCGAGGCCGCAGCTTCATGGGCTGCTATCCTCCAGGCCATGTCAGCGCCGGGCGAAAGTGATTTCATCGGCATTTCAATGCCTGTTTTTCCAATAATCAGGGTGTCGGCGCAGATGCATTACTGCAAGTATAAAAACCGCACCATCTTCAATGCTGTAGATGACGCCATATGGAAAACGTTTTACAAGACAGCGGCGCATGTCTTCTTCCATGATCGGCCACGCGGTTGGAAAGTTGACGATGTTTTGAATGGCGGAATGCACCTCAATTGAAAAATCATATCCGAGGCCAGGTTCATTGTTTTCGTAGTACTCAATAGCCTGGTTAAACTCTTCGTCTGCTTCAGGGTGAAACGAGAAGGTCATTTCTCGAAGCGCTCCCTAATTTTCGCAAATACCTCATCTCCGGGCACAGCCTTAACGCTGCCAGCCCGCAACGCTGAAAGACGGCGCTTGGCAACTTTTGCCCATTCTGCATCAATCTCCGCTGATGGGGGGTTAAGCGTTTTTAGTAAAGAATCGATAACAATAGCCCTTTCCTCTACTGGAAGAGATTCTGCCTCCTGAATTATTTCTTTCATTCCATGCATGAAATACCTCCTTACTCATTTATATTCTATATCAACCGCTTGGTAAGTTACTATCCTGCAGGCCATGTCAATTTCAAGTAAAAGGTTCTGCACGTTCCTTACCTATTAATCAAATCCCTTGCAATCTGTATCCTCAGCATGCTCTTGTGATTTTGGATATTCCCTGCAATGCCGTGGTTTAACATCATTAATCCGGCAGACATACTTGTCCTTTTTGGGCAGCTTTCTCAACCAGGGACATTTCTGAACATCCTCACCTGTTTTGGGGTCGATCCAGATGTCGTAGACAAAAGAATTTCCACCCAGCGGCAAATAAGCGACCCATTCCAGAATGTCACTTCTTCCCATCTTCTCCCATCGGTCTATATCGTCCTCATCAGCACACGTTATAAAGGCGCCTGAAAGATTTATACAACAGTTTCCGCATTGTTTGCAGGAAAACTCTTTTAGCGGCATGTTGCGGACTGGTCTCTTTCTGTTATTAATGTTTCACTCATGTTTTCCCTTTTGTCAGAATAATACAAAATTTATCTTAAAAATCATAGGGGGAATTAAGAATGGTGTCCCCGGAAATAATCCCTTGCATATCTTTTTGCAGTCAGTAGAAGCTCAACATCCTTTA
>Ga0299912_10005272_pt1 | contig 10618 bp, 11 predicted proteins | sample RVTome_2_FD_207667 | JGI IMG/M metagenome (GOLD analysis project Ga0299912, IMG submission 207667) | Soil microbial communities from uranium-contaminated site in the Upper Colorado River Basin, Wyoming, United States - RVT95D214 (version 2) ... | reverse complement strand
TTGCGATACAAAAAGAGAAACCCATCGAGAATTTTTAATCAAATTCTTTGATGGGTTTTTTATTTAACCATTAGATAATGTGATTAAAATGAGGGGTTAAACCCTCAAATAATGTGATCAGGCTCACCTCATTATTAAGGTTCTTTAAAGTCGCTCAGGCCATACCATCAAAACCGTTGTATCATAATGGCCAGGGTGTGGTGAAAGATGAAAGAAAAGCTCTTGAGTGGTATCAAAAAGCCGCAAATCAAGGAAACATGGATGCTAAAGAAGGAGTGCAAAAGCTCAAATCTAAGCTTGGCATTCGCTAGTTAGCTCATTTTATAAGTTGCTAAATCCTTAAATGTGACATTTCGGGGAATATTCGGGGTGAAGTGACCCGTACAGTTAAGAAAGAAGAGCTCTCTTATGATGAAGATGACGAGTGGGGACGCTTTGCTAAAGCAAAGGAAAAACTTTTTTCAAATGCTACCTGTTTGCTACCTAGGCTATTTTTATGATTTTCAAAAACCGGCTAAAACAAATGAAAACCTGGTGCCGGATGGGGGACTCGAACTCCCGACCTACTGATTACAAATCAGTTGCTCTACCAACTGAGCTAATCCGGCATTGTTTTAGGCTTATACCGCAAATGGGAATGTAGGCCAAGTCAAAAAGTAGTATTCCATTATCCGGATCAACCTTTAGAAAGAATGGTAAGTGAAGTGCTAAGCTGCCAATTTCTTACCCTGAGAAGGGAGCCTTTCCCAGGCGCTTTTCTGGGTATTTGGCTGGCGCATTGACACAGACAAAACACCATGAAAAAGGCCATCTAAAGATTCTTGTGGCCTAACTTCAAGCACATACGGCCACAATCCCATGACCTCTGTACAAAGGTATTCGCCTGGCTCCAACATCATGCATAAATAGCCAGTCCCTTTATTTGCTCCGAACTCAACAAGTTTTTCATAAAGTTGATGATAAAAAGATTTACAAAAAGATTCAAAATCAGCAGCAAAGGCTCTTTTTTCCATATGAAGATAGACTGTACAGCTCCATGTCTCTCCTTGAGGAGGAGCAAAGGTGTTCATTTTCTTTCCTATTTTTTTATAAAGAGCTACGGGCCCTTGCTTAAGAAGGAGGGCGCCGCCACAAATTCCTCTTGTTGCATCATTTGTTACAATAAGCGTGGCATTTTTGTGATCTTGGAAAGAACGACTGAGAACTTGATTGGCTTTAACTATTTCCAAAAAAGAATTTACAAGCACCTTATTGAAACGTTGGTCTTTAGGCTCAATTAATTTAAACATAAAATCTCCCATTACGATAACAATGTTTATTTAAACTCAAAAAAACCATCCAGTAAGAATAGACTTTTACAAATTTTACACAATGTCTTTTTACTTATTCTTATCGTTCTCTAACATGGACGATTACATTCAGTCAATCTTGATTTCACTATTTTTAAAAATGATTACTGGTAAGCATTTTTAGCGTGCCACCAAGGTATTATAAGTTTTGGGGAGCACAATCTTGCCCTGCTAGGAAATTACTAAATCGGTTTGGATCTTATATGAATACCTTAAAAACCACTTTGATGCGGCCGGATAAAGGCAAGTACAACATTCCTGTGCCCGCTGAGGACTGGTCTCACTTCATGATGAAAATCGCAGGATGAAATAACCGTTTCTCCTGACCGTGGGGTATAGGCGAATTTTTTCTTACCCGAGCGATGAATCACAAGGTCTCCCCCATGATAAGGATTTTCGAGAAAGAAACTCACGACATATTTGTAGTCAGTGCCATTCCCTTTTGTACAGTGGGGAGAAGCGAAGTCGCCTTCTTCATAAAAATGACTCTGGCATTTATCAATAATGAAATGATTCATTTCTGTGATTAAGGAAATAAGACGTTTGCTTTGGACTGAGTTCACCACATTGAATATGACTTTGTTATTTATATCATTTGTTTTTAGACGCTTAATTCTTGCAATTTTACAGGAGAAATTTTCATCCCCGTCAACTTTAGAAACCTCTTCATACTTCAACTTACGAGCTTCATGATTGAGAGATTTCCACTGGTCTACAGCAAGGAAAGAATTGGCTTCAGGGACAACACACGTTCCTTTCGCTGCAAGCGTTTTTTTGAGAGACTCTATAAAATTTTTGCTGGCTAAAAACATTTCATAAGTTCCTCTACAAGATTCAATTTCGGAATGATACTTTCGAAAAACGATGCAGATGAAGTATTCTAGCACAATATAGAGGTTTCTTTAAGCAGAATCTACGAATGGCGTTTTGAAATGACTATATTTTGTAATCTGTTGTAAAATATAAGAAAAAAAGAATAGAATTTTAGGAAAAATTGTTGTAATCTCATCCTAGCATATAGACTTTTTAGAGAGGGCCTATACGCTGTCGAGAGATGCACCTGTGATGAAAATGAGCGTCACAGGTGCTTTCTTTAACATCAACCAACGCCACCACCAAAAAATATTACCAATACATTTAATTTAGATAATCACCCTAAGAGAACTTGAGTGAGGCTCTTAGTGGACCTATCTTTACAGGTCCTGACGAGCTATGCAAGGCATTTTTTTTGAAAATGCAAAAAAAAGCATGGCAGGAAAAAATCGATTCAGTTTGAACAAAGCCATAGCATCAGATATACATATTCTTTCAAATATAACCAAATTTTGTATGTGGTCAAAAGAGTATGGATCTAAATAAACTTCAAACATTTTATGTGGTTGCCTTAAGAGGGGGATATCAGCAAGCGAGTGAAGTGCTCGGGGTTTATTATACAGCCATCAGTCGGCAGATAAAAAGTTTAGAAAATGAATTGGGCTGCGCCCTTGTTAAAAAATACAATCGGGGTGTGACCTTAACACCCGAAGGGCAGCAACTCTTTTCTTTTGCGGCAAAGTTTTTAAAAGAAGCCAAATTTGTTGAGGAAAACCTTAAGAATACCTCCCAAGAGCAAAAAAGAGGTATAAAGATTCTTACGACGCAGGGGTTAGCGGCAGTGGATTTAGCTCGAAGTATTGCCAACTTTGCTCACCTTTACCTGGATACTTATATAGAAATTTCAACGGCCACAAAATTTCCAACCTCTGGAAATTATATTTTTGATGCTTATGTTGGTCCCATTAATTTTAAGGCAGAAGGATTTGTCTATCATCTTTTAACTGAATTTGAATTTTCTTTGTATGCCAGCCCCGAGTATTTAAAAAAATATGGCCATCCTAAAAATCCTTTGGATTTGAAACATCATCGTTTGATCGGATTTGCAGTAGGGGAAAATCGTCCATTTTCTGAACCCGATCAACTCCTTCAACTCGGATCAGAGGAAAAATATAGAGTCTTTCATATTTCCATTGACTCAAGCATAGGTGAAATTATTTTAGCCGATTCAGGTTTGGGTATTGCTTCAATTTATGATAACCACCCCTTTTTGGAAAAAACTTCGTTGGTCAGGCTTTTTCCAAAAGCGGAGCCTTTAAAGGTTCAGACTTATTTTATGTGCCATGAAGCCTTAGATTCACAGCCTATCTTTCAACATCTGCTACGGGTTTTAAAAGAAGATTTTGCAAGATTTAAAAAAGTCTCTTCCTGGCAAAAGAAGAGGCAGAAATAATACTAAGTCTCACTCTTCCGAGGCTGGCTTTATTATAAAAATTCTGGAGGGTGGTCTTTTTCTGTCTTCAAGAATTAGCTTTTCCATATAGTCTCCTGAAATGATAAATACTAAGTATTTACTTAATTATTAGTTAAGAAACATGTTATGTTATTTTGACGGTATTAATAGCAAATTATTTATTTTTTGTCAAATGATTAATTATTTTTTGTGGAATAGAAGAAGCGTCGCCATGACCAATTCCCAAAAAAATAAGAGGGGCTTCTATCTCAGCCGTTAAATGAAGTTTGTCCGAAACGGCCGAATCAAAAAAGTAGGCGGTCACCCAGGTTTTAAGATTAGCGGCCGTTGCAGCGAGCAAAAAGTTTTGTGAACCATGACCCGCTTCAAGAAAAATGTCCCGGTAGGAACGAGAGTGCTTGTATTTACTCCAAGCTTTTTCGAAGTGACCAACAAGAAAGATTCCTGCTGCTATTCCTTTTGCAAAAAATTGCCCACCTAATAACTTAATAAGTTCTTGTGAAGAAAGGGGGTTGCCCCGTTTTATAAGCTGATGAGTGTGAGAGGAATAGTGGTAAATTCCCTGCTCGAGTCCTTCCACATTCATCGCAATTACATATGCTTCCACAGGGTGAACAGCCCCTGCCGAAGGATAAGATTTCCGAAACCCTAGCCTTAAAAAAGGGGCGTTCTCTTCCTCATTCCAGTCACCATGGATAAGGCCAAAAGCTGCGTATAAAAGGGTACTTAAGAGTGGTAAAGAAATCGACATACCATCAAAATTACGAGATGTTTTCCTTTTTTTGAAAGTCTCCCAAAGGGGCGTGGATAAATATTTTTCTGGTTCGGGCTTTGGAAGGGTTATTTTTTCTCCTTCCAATTCAACAAAAAAGGTTTCAGGCGTTACATCCAGTCCTTTACAGAAATGAATATAGTCCGCAATCCATTCTTCCGTTGATTCCGTCGATGGCATAGCAAGATCTTGAACGCCCAGGTGATAGATTTGGGAAAGTACATCCCATTTCCAAGCAGAAGGCTCAGGAGGACTTTCCGTAATGATATTTAAGCTGAGAAGTTCCTTATCAAGGGGGGAGGAGCTGCCTTCTTTCTCATGGGAAATTTCTGTAAGACGTTGTAAATACGCATCCTTAATAAGGAATTGATTATGGTTTTTGTAATCCCAAAGAACAAGTTTTCCTTCAACAAATTTTAGAAAAAAATGAGGGCTGAGATAATATTTTAGCGGCTTCACAAGCTATCTCCACTCAAAGCAACAGTTTCTTTCTTTTCACCATCTAATTGTTTTTTCTCCTTTTTGAAGATATAAAGCCCACTCGCTACGATGAACAGGGAGCCAATAACAGCGCCCTCTTCAGGGAGTTGGGTCCAAATCAAATACCCTAAAAGGGCTGAAAGAGGAATGGCAAGATACTCTAACGGCGCTAAATAAGAGGCTTGGGCACATTGAAAGCTTTTTGTAATTGCAAAGTTTGCACCGATGTTAAGAAGGGCCGCAAGAAGAAAAAGGAACACATCTTCGCCATGAAAGGAGAACGCGGATCCGAGTGAGCCGCAAAGCCCTACCACAAGGCATACGCCTGTATACCAAAGGGTCATTAAAAGGGGGGAGTTCACTCTGCTGAGTTTACTCGTCAAAACTATTCCTAAGCCGTAAAAAACGGCGGAGAGAAGGGCGGCAATGCACCCGAATTCAAGAAAAAAGTCGCTTGAGGGATTAAAGACAAGCACAACGCCTAAAAAACCTGCTGCAAGGGAAAGCCAGATCGTCTTATTGACCTTTTCATCTAAGAGGAGAATGGAAAAAATGATGATAAAGAAGGGAGAACTAAAAAAGAGGCTTGAATATTGAAATAAAGGGATAAGCGAAAGGGAATAAATAGCCAAAACAAGGGCGAGCGTGAGAACCCCGTTACGGATGAGTTGATCTTTAATGTTCACTTGAAAGATTTCAGAAAAGGGTTTGTCCTTTTTCCACACGAGAAGCAAAAGGAAAAGAACGATTAATGATCGTAACAAAAGGATCTGGAAGGGAGTGTATGTTGATGTTAAAAATTTAAGTATAGCTTCACCACACGTGAGGCAGCTCACCCCCAACGCCATTAAGGCAACGCCCCTTTTTTTATGTGTCGTATTCATGGTCCCCCCCCCCCCGTATTTTTTTTATAAATGGCAGGATCTTAAAAAAAGTACAAGAAAGATTATCTCATTTTTCAAAATTTGGTGTAATGACCCCTAAAAAGTGGACCATTTTTTTGAGAAATTTTGATAGAGTTGGACTCAATCAGAAAGGAAGAGAAAATGAAGAAAAAGATCAGTTCATCATTAAAGCTGCTTAAATCGTAACTATTCACTTGCCTTTGTCACGAGTGGGGAGAGTGGTGAATGGGTTACTTAAATATTTTAAAAAAAGGCTGCACCCTTTGGATACTATTTAACGTCAGAGTGGTTAAGTATCTTCTTAATGACTTCCTCGTCAAAGCCACTTAAAAGTTTCTGTGTTTTCGTAAGGTGCGCTTTTACGACACTCCCACTTGCATTAGCGTTGTTATAGGCATTATGAAGACCTTGTGCAGCCAGCTTAAGACCTTCAACTTCACGATAGTCGACACTCAAGTTTATTAGATACGTGCCATTTGCCGTCAAGGAGTTTATATCGTTCTCGACTCCTTGATTGTAATTCCACATATCATTAAATTTATTCCGCAATTTGTCGGCTTTGTCCTCATCCTCTTTTATGTATGGGTTTCCAACGGTGTGACTCCAGAAAATGGCGGTCTTGCGATCTTGCGCCTCTTCCCACGTTTCACTCTTAAATTCCGCTTTCTTCTGCTCTATTTCTTTTTGTGCACTTTCAGATAATCCTTTGGGTTCATTGTCAAGTGTCTTTAATCCACCCCGGTATAATTGTTGAGCCAACGTTTTGTTACCTTCTGAAAAGGGATTGCCCTCGTCGAATTGAACCGCATTGGCACTACCCATAGCAATAGCTAAGGCTGACATAGCCACAAACATATTTAATTTATACATAAAACACCTTTAGTTGATAATTAATTCTACAATTAATCAAACACAACGTTCAATTAAAATATACATGGTAAGTAGCATGCTATTTGTCAAGTACATTTAACATTCTTAGGCATTCCATTCATTTTCTGATGCATTGAAAAAAGAAAGAACGGGGTGAGGAAACGCTTTCTCATTTTCAAACCAACAGTGCAAGGATTAAAAATGACGGAAGAAGTAAATGCTTTTCGGCGCGAAAAGGGCTTCCCTCTGGGTTGAGGAAGGCCAGCTAACTTTTTTTAACAATCATCAACTATATAAAACGTCATATAGATATCCTCAATAATAATTTAAAATATTAAGTTTTTCAACTAATTGCGTTTTAAAGAGTTGACTTCTTTAAGGGGGTCATTCTTAATCAAAAAAGGTTTTGGTTGAAATAAGTTTTAAGTTAAGAGCCAAGGAAAAGAGCTCCCCGTCCAGGCTTCGCCGAAGCGAGAGATGGGGGCCAGAAGAAAAATAGAGGATTTTATGTTTATTAAACGGTTCACTGGGTACCTCCTTATCTGTTCCATAATTCTCATTGATACCGCTCCTGCGATGAGGTCTCGGGCGAACTCTCTGGATGATCTGGGAGAAGCGGAACAATGGGTTCGGTCCCTTCCGCGGAGCTACTCTGCTGGTAACCTGCGTTCAAACTCCCCAGTGAATCAACTCTTGATATCCAATGACCAGTCGGATGATTCTGAAAACGGCGCTTTTTTAAAGGATATATCTGCTCTCGAGGATGAAACAACCCTTAACTCTTCTTTTCCCACACTAGGAATAATCTCTAGAGAGCGTACGGATACGTCTGGATCTTCAACCTCTGGAGGAGAAAAGCAAGAATTAAAAGATCCTTCCCCTTTGTCCTCTGGATCAAGGAATTCTTCTCCTGAAAGCTCTATAGAAAGTTTCAAGGAGAGCTTTCTTAAACAAGCTCCGGACCTTTTTGAAGCTCGCGTGGAGGGAGAAAAGGCTCAGGCTCCCGTTGTTGTCCCCCCAACAAAAGAAAACATCTGGAAAGAGATTTTTGGAGAGTTTAAAGATGTTAAGGAGGAAAACAGAGGAAGCACCACAACTCAACACAAGAAAGATATAAGGAAAGACTTTACCGAAAAAAGCTCCCTTTTGCCCAAGAATGGATCTATTCAAGAAGACGATTGGGTTATTATCGGTTCTATGGAGACGCAGCAAGGGTCCTTCACTCGTAAATCTTCCAAGGATAACACCTGGCTCAGTAAAATCCCTTTACTTTCTTTATGCCAGTCTCCAAAGGATAAGCACCATGCACTGGTTGTTTCAAAAGAAACAAAAGAAGAGGATATTGAATCGGCTCGGAAAGTTGGAAAGCTCATCATCGTTCCCCCTGAGACTCTTAAAGATCTGTCTGATCAGGCGAAAGCTTACCTCAGGCATATCACCCAACAAGACATCGAGGGGAAAAACATGCGGAGGCAGTGGATTGCTATAGGCGTGGGAACTTTTATTGGAATAGGTTTACCCGTTGCAGTGGTAGGCGTCTTCAGCGGAGGCATTAGTTATGTCCAGGAAAAGTACAAATGGGGATGGCTTGAGGATATGGAAGAAGGGGGGCCTTTGACTGTTGCCCTTTTTGCTTATATTGTTCCCAGTGTGCTATTCGATGCGATTCCTCGAAATGCCAGCTTGTTGAAAAAAGCTATCACGTATCTTGCCGAAGAATCCATTGAAAAAAGCCGTGTTATTCTGACAGGGCTTGCTGCTGCTTTTCCCTCACTCCTAGAGCCCTTTTACCTGATCCAGCTTGAATTGCATAATATGCAGGTAACGAATTCGCATGGAGTGAATAACCCCTTTGCTATATGGGCGTTTGTATTTTGCCCGTTCTTGTTTGCGGATAGTTATACCTCTAACTATGATATGGCCTGGGAATTTTGTGATGATGTAAAAGATTGGGCTCAAACTTCAACGTCTTCACTTGCCCGGTATTTTCCCGCATCCCTCCGGTCTCCCATCTCTTCTCCTGAGGAGCTTACAAGGCGAGAATTTGATAAAGATCTCAATAAACTTGCAAAACATCTCTACACTCTTTCAGAAGCAGAGGAAGATGGTATTTATCAGGAAATATCTACCGTAAAGGAGCAAATCAGAAAACAATTTCCAGACTTAGAAGAAGATCAGCTTGCTCCATTTCAATCCTTTCTCACTCTCAGGTATCTTATCTCCTTAGGCAAAAATCTGGAGGAAGAAAAAAATAGGGTAAAATCCTGGTATGAAACTTTTACGGATGACATTAGCTATGGTTGCCTTGTCTTAGGTACGCCAATGCGGTTTTTAGCCCTTGAACTTATTTTTGAGACGATTGTTGGCCTTTTTGCTCCAACCATCGTGAGTAAGGTTTTTGGATGGACACTAGCCACTGTGGCATTTCCTCTACAAACAGGACTCGAATATCAAGGAATGAAAAATTTTTTTAAAGACTTTCTATGGCATGAAAACCCCCATGGTCACTCTAGTCATCCGGGATTACGAGGATCAGCTAAAGTCGCCTCTGTCGTTCAGGGATTGACCTTTACGCTTCCCTTGGCCGTCCTTTGTCTTCAGGTAGTAGATATTTGGTTCGCAAATGAGTGGTGGATGATAATGTCAGTCCCCTTCTTGATTCCAGAGTTTACAGCCCAAGCTACGGGGTATCATATTACCTATAATAGACAAAGTGGGACAGCAATAGCAGATGTGCACAATTGGGTAAGGAAGAAAAGAGGGAAAGAGCCAAGAGGGGATTACAAGAGAGATAAACTCATCCAATTGGTTCAGAACAGTCAAGGGCGATTAAAAAAACTTCCTCCTAGTGTCATCCAAAAGTTGAAGAATACATTAGGTGCGCAAGAAAATCTTAATGGAGCTTATCGGCAATAAAGAAAAAGAGGATATGGCTTGTGTGCGAAGTGAAATTGAAAAATTTCCTTATTTCAAGGTGCTTTTTTCACAGAAACACAGCTGCCATCAGGATAACATTTTAACTGTGGTTTTGCCTCTGGATGCCGGGCATGAACATCATTTTTATCAATCATATGCGCGGGTATTCCATTGGGACCAGATGTAGCTCCATCAGGTTGGAAAAAGATCATATTTTGAGCAAAAGACATCAATTCCGTAGAATGATCGGAAGCGGTGGCAGTGGTCGTGCCCAGAGCCATTGCTTGCGTTCCTGCCAAAATCCCTATTAAAAACAAAAATGTTATTTTCATTGTAACCTCCTATATATTCAATTGTAGTGTAGCAAATAATGATTAATAAATTATTTAATCCATCATTTTTGTTTTTGAAGTTGGAGAGAGGTGATTAAAAGAGAGGAACTGCCCGATGAACCACACCTTTTCAAGGCGATCAGAGAGGAGAAGATAGGGTTTCATTAAAAATAGGCGGAGTCGATGAATGCTATCTTTTCATTTCCCTAAAGTTTTAACAAAAGAGGACACGACCTAAGTTCTAACCGGTTTTGTCAACTGGGGTAGTGGAAAGATACGTTTGCAAAATCGGACGTGACCCAGAGATTTTTGAATAAGTTTTCCGCCTCTCGTATATTTCCTTGTGACTTCATCCCTATTTAGAAAAGAAGAAAAATTATTAAAACTATTCCCCCCTGTCATCCTTGGGCTAGAAAAGGCTTGTTTTTCTTTGAAAAACAATGAGTTTTCTTGACCCAAGGATCTTATAGTCGAGGTGCTTCCAAAAGATCCACGGGTCTAGAAGTCCTATGCCCCCGCCTTAAAACGGGTCAAAAACATATCCTTATGGGATAAGCGGGGGCAAGTACTTCTAGCCCGAGGATGATGGTATGGACCTGGCGATTACCAAAAGCGAATGGTAATCTCTTATCGGCATCTAGGTGCCATAAATGTATAACATTTAAAAGCGAGGCCCATACCATGGAAATAAAAACATTAACCGTCGA